>FSVS01000140.1_pt1 | contig 9899 bp, 8 predicted proteins | sample 1637781 | NCBI WGS metagenome assembly FSVS01 (sample SAMEA3914814, study PRJEB12502) | metagenome | biome: forest; material: soil | place: USA | collected 2011-09-16 | depth 0.1 m | reverse complement strand
GGCGGGTCCGAACCAGTTTCACCTGGTCCGGACCCGCCTCGTCGCGCGATTCGGTCGGTCAGTCGGTCACGCGCCCGCTCCCAGCGGGCGGAACACGGGCAGCAGCCAGTCGTCGGAGATGGAGTGGAAGTCGACCTCCAGCTCCATGCCGATCTCCACCTGCTCCGGCAGTACACCGACCACGTTGCTGACCAACCGGACTCCGGGCGCGTCGGGCAGGTCGACGACCACGGGGACAAGAACGATGTCGGCGAGCCCCGGGAAGCCCCGCACCACCGAGAAGCTGAACACGGTGGCCCGTCCCGACAACTCGACCCAGTCCACCTCCTGCGACTGGCACTCGGGGCAGAACGGGGTGGGTGGCAGCCGGAAGTGGCCGCAGGCGCCGCAGCGCGGGGCGACCAGCCTTCGCGCCCGTGCGGCCTGCCAGAACGGCTCGGTGACGGCGTCCGTGGAGATGCGGACGTAGTCGGACGGGAGTGCCTGGGCGAGTTGCGTGCTCATGCGTCACGTCCCAGGATCAGGCCACTGGTGGGGATGGAGGCCGGGCCTCCGGTGACCAGGGCCAGTTCGGCGTCCGCCACCTGGTTGACCGCGGTGCCACGCATCTGCTCGACCGCTTCGCGGATATGGGTCATGCCGATGATGTAGGCCTCCGAGAGTTGCCCGCCATGGGTGTTGACGGGGATGGAACCGCCCTTGTAGCGGAGCGCTCCGCTCTCCACGAACGCGCCCCCCTCGCCCTTGGCGCAGAAGCCGTAGTCCTCCAACTGCATCAGGACCATCGGGCTGAAGTGGTCGTAGAGCAGGGCCACGTCGATGTCGGCCGGGGTGACTCCGGCCTTCTGGTAGAGCCGCTTGGCCACGGCCGCGTGCCCGGAGGAGGCGAAGGTCTCTTCCGGCATGCCCATCCAGCCGAAGGCACGGCCCCAGTCGCGATGGCCGCCGTGGGCGGCCGCGATCACGGGCACCGGCTTCTGCCGCAGGTCCCGGGCGCGCTCCAGACTGGTGGTGATCACCGCGACGGCGCCGTCGGTCTCCAGGCAGAAGTCGTACAGGCACAGCGGCTCGGCGATCATCCGGGCGTTGAAGTAGTCGTCCAGCGTCAACGGCTCGCGCATCAGCGCCGTGGCACGGTTGGCGGCGTTCTCGCGCTGGGACAGCGCGATCTCCGCGAAGGCCTCGCGCCGGGTCCCGTACATGTGCATGTGGCGGCGGGCCAGCACCGACATCAGGTGACCGGGCCCGACCAGGCCGGACGGCTGCAGGAACGCGTTCATCGGAGTCGCGGGGGCCTTGCCGAAGACGGTTCCCAGGCGCCGGTCACGCGGCTGCTGAAGGGCCATCACGGTGACCACGGTGGTGGCGTCGCCGGCCACGATGGCGGCCCGGGCCAGACCGACGGAACCGGCCGAGCCGCCGCCGCCCGAGGTCAGCGACGCGGTGAAGGTCACTTCGGGGATGCCGAGCGTCTCCATGAAGTTGGCGGTGTCCATACCCGCGCCGTACCCAGCACCGGCCCCGGAGTAGTAGGCGAAGCCGTCGATCTCCTTGACCGAGATCCCGGCGTCCTCGCAGGCGGCGAGGATCGCCTTGCCCGCCAACTCGTCGATGGTCTGCGGATACGAGTCGCCACGCCGGTAGTACGGGGTCGCGCCGACACCCACGATGGCGGCGTCAGGGGTTCGCCTGGTCATCGGGCGCCACCTCCTGAGCGCTTCCGGATGCTCGTCACTGGTGTCTCCTTCGTGCCGGGTGGAGCCCGGGAGCTTGATGGCTAGACATTATTACTTAGTTATCTATGTCGGAGATTACTCACCGGCACTCCACCCGGCAAGGCTCCGGGCGGCGCGGCGGCGCGGAGCAGACCGTCGGCGCTCACGGACGCCGCCAGCCTGCCGTCGGCGAACACCTGGATGCGGCCGTGCAGCCGCCCGCGTCCGGCGTGGACGCTCTCCGCGCGCAGGAGCACCCAGCCGTCGAGGGTGAACGGCCCGTGGAAGGTGATCGTCTGGGAGAGCACCACGGACAGGCCGCAGCCGCCACGCCGGAGCAGCTCCTCCGACGGGTAGGAGAGGGTCCCGACCGGCACGACGAAGGCCTCCACCGCGTGCGCCAGCAGCTGTCGGGACAGCGCCCTGTCACCGGAGACCTCCTTGCGGCGCGTCCACACGTCAATCGAGGCGGGGCGTCCCGCGGACCCGCGCCAGGCGTCCTCGCCGCCTTCGGCGCGGGTCTCCCAGGGCACCAGTCCGCAGTCGAAGGGCTCACAGGCGTCAGGGCCGGGAAGGTCGTCCGGGAGGCCTGCCGAGTGACGTAGGAAGTCCGGCTCGTCCCGGGTGAGCATCACCATCGCGCGGCAGTGCTCGCGCTCATCCTGCCGGTAGGACACCTGCAGCGTCGCGAGCGAGCGCCCGGCCTGCACGGTCTCCACGGAGACGTCGATGGGACGCGAGGCGTCCCCTCCGCGCGGGAAGGCGGCGTGCAGCGACTGCACGGTCATGCCCGGTCGGGACCGCTCGGCGACCGCTACGGTGAGGCCGAGCAGTTGGCTGCCCAGTGTGCGGTCGATGCCCGAGTGGACGTTGCGGGCCCGGAAGCGCCCCGGCCCGGTCTGCTCCGGTTCCAGTGCGGTCAGAATGTCGTCGACGGATGTGGTCGGCCAGGGCGGTGTCGCCGTCACGGCGCGGATCCTTCGTAGTCGGGTCGGTCGGCCACCGGGATCAGACTCCCAGGGCGCGGCCGATGATCTCCTTCATGATCTCGGTTGTGCCGCCGTAGATGGTCTGGATGCGGGCGTCGGTGAACGCCTTGGCCACTGGGTACTCGGTCATGTAGCCGTAGCCGCCGTGCAGTTGCAGGCAGGCGTTGATCACGCGCTGCTGGAGCTCGGTGGTCCACCACTTCGCTTTCGCCGCCTGGACCGGGCTGAGTTCGCCGGCGACCAGCGCGGTCAGACACCGGTCCACGAATACCTGGGCGATGTCCAGCTCGGTGTCCATCTCGGCGAGCACGAAGCGGCTGTGCTGGAAGGAGCCGATCGGCTGTCCGAAGGCGGTGCGGCTCTTCGCGTACTCCAGCGTCCCGTCGAACACCGCCCGGGCGCCGGCGACCGCGGAGACCGCGATCGACATCCGCTCCTCGGGCAGGTTGTTCATCAGGTGGTAGAAGGCCCGGTTCGGCTCTCCCAGTACATTGCCTACGGGCACCCGGACGTCCTCGAAGTGCAACTCGGCGGTGTCCTGCGCGTGCAGGCCGATCTTGTCGAGGTTGCGGCCCCGGGTGAATCCCGCCATCCCGCGCTCGACCACGAGCAGCGTGAACGCTTTGTGTCCCGCGTCGGCGGAGGGTTCGGTGCGGGTGACGACGATGACCCGGTCGGCGTTGATGCCGTTGGAGATGAAGGTCTTGGCACCGTTGAGCACCCAGTGGTCGCCGTCGCGGACGGCGGAGGTGCGGATGCCCTTGAGGTCGCTGCCGGTGCCGGGCTCCGTCATGGCGACGGCCCAGATCTCCTCGCCGAGCGCGAAGCCGGGGAGCCAGCGCGCCTTCTGCTCGTCGTTGGCGAGGGTGAGCAGGTAGGGCGAAATGACATCGTTGTGGAGGGTGAACCCAGGCCCGCTGGCTGCGGCCGCGGACAGTTCCTCGGCGACGATTGCGTTGAAGCGGAAGTCGTGCACCCCGCCGCCGCCGAACTCCTCGGGAACGTTGAAACCCAGTACGCCCTGCTTGGCGGCGGCCGCGAACAGCTCGCGGTCGACCAGGCCCGCCTTCTCCCAGCGCTCGTGGTGCGGGAGGACCTCGCGGGCGATGAACTCGCGCACGACCTCCCGGAACTGCCGGTGGTCGTCCTCGAAGATGGTGCGTTCCATGAGCAGCTCATGCCCTTTCGGCATCGGGAGGCGGGGTCGGGTCGAGGAGTCGGGGGTTCAGAGGAGTTCGAGGATGGTGGCGTTGGCCATGCCGCCGCCCTCGCACATGGTCTGCAGGCCGTAGCGGATGCCGTTGTCGCGCATGTGGTGGATCAGAGTGGTCATCAGGCGGGCGCCGGAGCCGCCCAGCGGGTGTCCGAGCGCGATGGCGCCGCCGTTGGGGTTGAGGGCCTTCTCGTCGGCGCCGATCTCGGCCAGCCAGGCCAGCGGCACCGGGGCGAACGCCTCGTTGACCTCGTAGGCGCCGATCTGGTCCGGGGTCAGGCCGCTGCGCTTGAGCGCCTTGACGGTGGCCGGGATGGGAGCGGTGAGCATGACCACCGGGTCGTCGCCCGCGAGGACCGCGGTGTGCACCCGGGCGATCGGGGTGAGGCCGAGCTCGCGGGCCTTCTCTGAGGTCATCATGAGCAGCGCGGCCGAGCCGTCGCTGATCTGCGAGCTGTTCCCGGCGTGGATCACGCCGTCCGGCTTGAAGGCGGGCTTGATGGCACCCAGCGACGCCAGGGTGCCGCCACGGCGCACGCCCTCGTCGGTGTCGACGACGCTGCCGTCAGGCAGGGTGACCGGGGCGATCTGCGCGACGAAGCGGCCGGCGTCGATGGCGGCGGCGGTCTTGGCGTGCGAGGCCAGGGAGAACTCGTCCAGCCGGGTGCGGGAAAGGTTCCAGCGCTCGGCGATCGTTTCCGCGCCCAGGCCCTGGTTGGCGGCGGCGATGCCGTAGCGCTTGAGGAAGCCCGGGCCGTAGGCGTTCGCGCCGATGGCGGAGGTGCCCATCGGGACGCGGGACATGGATTCCACGCCGCCAGCCACCACCACGTCGTACTGGCCGCTGATCAGGCCGGCGGCGGCGAAGTGCACCGACTGCTGCGAGGAGCCGCACTGCCGGTCGATCGTCGTCGACGGCACCGACTCGGGCCAGCCTGCGGACAGCACGGCGTTGCGGCCGATGTTGAGTGCCTGCTCGCCCACCTGGCCGACGCAACCCCAGATCACGTCGTCGACGACGACCGGGTCGACGCCGGTGCGCTGGGCGAGGGCATTGAGTACGTGCGCCGACAGGTCCACCGGGTGCACCCCGGACAGGGCGCCGTTGCGCCGACCGACCGGTGTCCTGACAGCCTCGACGATCACAGCATCGCGCATGGGAGGGTCCTCGATCCGTTGGAGGTGCGCGGCAGGTCCACCGCCGCGCCAACTTCGATAAATAGGTTAGCTACTTAAAGGAGGGTGCACCAGGGCCAGCTGCCTCAGATGTCTCCAGCAGCACCCTGCGCAGCAACTTGCCGGTGGGGGTTCGCGGGACTTCGGCCGTGAACTCGACGGTGCGCGGGCACTTGTAGCGGGCCAGGTGCTCACGGCAGTGGGCGATCAGCCGGGCCTCGAGTTCCGGTCCGGCGGCTGCTGGATCGGCCGGCTGCACCACTGCGCGGACCCGCTGCCCCATCTCCGGGTCGGGTGCCCCGACCACAGCGGCGTCGGCCACCTCCGGGTGCAGCACCAGGATGTTCTCGATCTCCTGCGGGTAGACATTGACCCCGCCGCTGAGAATCAGGTCCATCCGCCGGTCAACCAGGTAGAGGTAGCCCTCCTCGTCGAGGCGTCCGAGGTCGCCCAGGGTGCTGCGGCCCCGACCGTCGTGTGCGCGGGAGGTCTTCTCCGGGTCGTTGTGGTAGCTGAAGTCCGATCCTCCCTCGAACCACACGGTGCCGACCTCGCCGATCGGCAGTTCGGTTCCCGCGTCGTCGAGCACGAGGGCGCGGCCCAGCGCGGGGCGGCCCACCGAACCGGGGTGGGCGAGCCACAGCTCGGAGTTGATGAGGAAGAAGCAGTTGCCCTCACTGCCTGAGTAGTACTCGTGGACGATCGGACCGAGCCAATCGATGACCTGGTGCTTGACCTCCACGGGGCAGGGGGCCGCCGCGTGCACGACCGCGCGCAGGCTGCCGGTGTCGTAGCGCTTGCGCACCTCGGGCGGAAGTTTGAGCATCCGGATCAGCATGGTGGGCACGAACTGCGCATGCGTGACCTGGTACTGCTCGATGGTCTGCAGGGTCTGCTCGGGGTCGAAGCGGTCCATCAGCACGACCGTGCCGCCGTTGCGGATCGTGCCGAGCGTCCAGCCGGTGGGCGCCGCGTGGTAGAGCGGTGCCGGGCAGAGGTAGACGCTGTCAGGTCCGAATCCGAACATCAGCGGCAGGGTGTGGTCGATCCGCAGGCCGCCGCCGAATGCCTCGCCGATCAGCTCGGGCATGATGCCCTTGGGACGCCCTGTGGTGCCCGAGGAGTAGAACATGTAGTACCCCTCGCGCTCGCCCTCCGGTGGTTCGGCCGGGAAATCGGCGCAGGCGGGCTCGAGTTCTTCGAAGCCGGGCACCGTTCCCCCGGCGGCGAACCGAACCTCCAGGTCCGGCACCAGTGCGACCACCTCCCGGGCCAGGTCCGCGAGACCCGCGGAGACGATCAGTGCCCGGGCACCGCAGTCGCGCACGATGTACGCCGCCTCCTCCGCGGTGAGGTGGTGGTTCACCGGGGTCCAGTACAGGCCGGACCGCTGGCAGCCCCAGGCGGCGGTGAGATACGCGGCGGTGTTCTCGAAGAGCAGTGCTACGTGGTCGCCGAAGCCCAGCCCGCGGTCGGCGAGCAGCCGGGACAGGCGGACCGACGCCTCGTCGAGCTGTCGGTAGGTCACCGTCTCCCCGGTGGCGGCGGTGACCACAGCGGGCTTGTCGGGATGCTGCTGCGCGAGCCGGGTGAGGTGCACGGCTGTCTCCGGGGTTGGGTGGGTGGTTGGGTGGTTGGGGAGTCCGACCGGGTGTTGGGGTCAGCCTGCGGCAGTTCCGGCTGCCACCAGCAGCTGGGCGGCGGCTCGCTCGCGCAACCGGTCTGGCAGGGCGACCAGTGACTCGGAGGCCTTGGCGCGGCGTAGGTAGCGGTGGGCCGGGTGCTCCCAGGTGAATCCCATGCCGCCGTGCACCTGCAGGCTGCCCTGGGTTACCGTGACCGCGGACTCCAGAGCATGGGCGGCCGCGAGGCAGACTGCGGCATCGGTGCCGGTGCCGGGTTCCTCCAGTGCTTCTGCTGCGGCTGCGACCAGGGCCCGGGAGGACTCCACCGCGATCAGCATGTCCGTGCAGCGGTGGGAGACCGCTTGGAAGGATCCGATGGGCCGGCCGAACTGGTGGCGGGTCTTGGCGTGTTCCACGGCCAGGTCCATCGCCTCGGCGGCCACGCCCACCGCGTCGGCGGCGAGCATCACCAGGGCGGTGCGCTCGGCGGCCCGCAGGACGTCGGGGAACACCTCGGGGGTGGCCAGTAGCTGTGCCGCGCAATGTCGCAGTACGACCGTGGCCAGGGGCCGGGTCGGGTCGAGGCAGTCCAGCGGGGTCACCTCACAGGAGGCATCCTCGGCTGTTCTGTCCACCGAGAAGAGGGCCGGGCCCCCATCTGTAACGGCGGCCACCAGAAGCAGTCCCGCGCTGGTCGCGTCGGCGACCGCCGGCACCTGCCCGTCCAGGGTCCAACTGCCGTCGGCCAGAACGGCTCGCACATCGTCTGCTGCGGTCCAGCCGTCGACGGTTCGGCCGACCGCTATCGCGGCCGGCATCTCTCCGATGGCCGTACGGCGCAGCCATGCGCCCGCAGCGTCGGATCCACTACCGGCCGCGGCGACGAGCGCAGCCTGGGCCGCGAGCAGTGACACCGTCGGCACCGGGGCCAGGCGGCGGCCCAGCTCCTCCTGGGCTGCGGCAGCCAGCACCGGGCCGGCGCCCTCGCCGCCCAGCTCCTCCGGCACGGCCAGACCGGGCACACCCATGGTGACCAGGTCCTTCCACAGCGCGCCGTCCCAGATCTCCGGGCCGTCAGCCAGCGCGGCGACGGCCTCCGTCCCACTGCGCTGCCGGAGCAGGCCGCTGAGGGCGTCGCGGAGCTCCTTCTCGATCTCTGCGGTCGTCACCGTTACCACCTTCCGTTCCCGCGAGCGGTCATCAGCGCACCTCGTACGTGCGGCCCCTGAGGGCGGCGCGGTCGACCTGCGCGGTGCCGATCGGATTGCCGATCTGTGTGTAGGCCAGTCCGGTGGCCAGGGCCTGGCTGCGGCCGGTGTCCAGCGACTCCCAGATGGCCTTGACGCTGCCCTGAATGGCGGCGGGCGGTTTGGCGGCGATCTTCGCGGCCAGCTCGTGGGCCCGCTCGCGCAGCCGGTCGCGCGTGACGACCTCGCTGACGAAGCCGATCTCGTGGGCGCGGCGGGCGGACATCCGTTCGTCGTTGCCGAGCAGCACCATCCGCAGCACCTCGCCGATCGGGATGCGGTGGGCCAGGCCGATCGGTTCCAGCGCGGCGACCATCCCGTAGGTGGTATGAGGGTCGAAGAAGGTGGCGTCCTCGCTGGCGATGATGATGTCGGCCTCGTTGAGCCAGTAGAGGGCTCCTCCGGCGGCCATTCCGTGGACCGCGCAGACCAGCGGCTTCCAGCACCGGTTCAGTTTGGGCGACAGGCTGGTGCCCGGGTCGGTGTCGCTGAAGGCGTTCCCGGAGCGGTCGATGCCCTCGACGACGTCCACGCCCGTGCAGAACGCGCGCTCGCCCTCGGCCTGGAGCACCACGGCGTGCACCGCGTCCTCCTGGGCGGCGAATCGCCACAGTGCGGCGAAGTCGTCCAGCGTCTGCTGGTTGAAGGAGTTGAGTCGCTCGGGGCGGTTGAGGGTCACCGTGAGTACGTGGTCCTCGGCGAGTTCGACCAGGATGGTGGCGAACTCGGGGATCCCGTTCTTGCTGGCCATGGTCATGCTTCTTCCTTCCCGGAGCCGATTCCGTCAGCGCCCAGGCCCCTGTGGGAGGGCAGGCCCAGGACCTTCTCGGCGATGGTGTTGCGCTGGATCTCGGCCGTGCCCGCACCGATGGTGGACGCCCGGCTCATCAGGTACCCGTAGGTCCAGCGTCCGCCCTGCGGAGCGGTGGGCTCCCGGCTGCCGAGCGCGGCGTCCGGCCCGAGCACGCGCAGGGCGACCTCGTGCAGGTACTGGTCGAACTCGGACTTCACCAGCCGGTTGACGGAAGCGGCCGGCCCGGGGTCACGGCCGGAGACGACCGCGTCGAGAGCGCGTCGGCTGTTGGCTGCCAGCACCCGCACGGACTCCTCGATCCGCGCCAGGTGCTGCCGGACGACCGGGTCTCCGGCAGCGCCGGTGCTCAGCGCCAGCGCGAACAGCTCGTCCACGATCCGGCGGTAGCGGAACTCGTCGGAGAGGAAAGCGGTGGCGCGCTCATGGCCCAGACTGGTGCGGGCGATGGACCAGCCGTCGTTCTCCGCTCCGACCAGGTTCGCCACCGGCACGCGGACGGCGTCGAAGAAGACCTCGGCGAAGTGGGTGCCGCCGGAGATGTCACGCAGGGGACGGACGGTCAGTCCTTCGGAGGCCATCGGTATCAGCAGGTAGCTGATGCCGGCTCCGGCGGGCCCGGCCGGGCCGGTGCGCACCAGGGCGAACATCCAGTCGGCAAGGTGGGCCTGGGTGGTCCACAGCTTCTGACCGGTGACGACGTAGTGGTCTCCGTCGCGCTCGGCGCGGGTGGTCAGCGAGGTGAGGTCACTGCCGGCGGAGGGTTCGGAGAAGCCCTGGCACCAGAACTCGTCGGCGCGCAGCAGCGGGCGCAGGAAGCGCCGCTTCTGCTCGGGGGTGCCGTGGGTGATCAGGGTCGGCGCGACGATGAACGACAGTCCGCAGGGATGCTTCGGCGCGCGGGCCCGGGTCATCTGCTGGTGATAGGCGATCTGGTCGGCGAGGTCCAGGGCCATCCCGCCGGCCTCGACCGGCCAGCCGGGGGCGGCCAGTCCGGCCTCTTGCAGGTCGGCGTGGAAGGCACGTGCCCACGCCAGCCGCTCGTCCTTGCCTCGCGGCGGCTTGGCTGTGCGGGCGTCCAGGAACTCCCGCAGCCGTACCGTCCAGTGCTGCTCCTGCGACG
>FSVS01000136.1_pt1 | contig 9907 bp, 4 predicted proteins | sample 1637781 | NCBI WGS metagenome assembly FSVS01 (sample SAMEA3914814, study PRJEB12502) | metagenome | biome: forest; material: soil | place: USA | collected 2011-09-16 | depth 0.1 m | reverse complement strand
TGCTCTTCGGCGGCCTCGAACCGGTGGATCCGGGCGTGTGCCTGGTGCACCGCTGGCACCCGGACGCCGACGCCGAGGCACCCCTCGACGAACACGTGCACATGCACGGCGGCGTCGCCCGCAAACGCGCCTGAACAACGCCCGGCGCAACCCCGCTGCGCCAGAACGTTGGTCCGACCACGCGCCCGTGACGGCAAACTTCGAGATGAGGAGTTGAGGAGGCCCAGGGGACCATCGCCCCTCAGCGGTACCCGGGGAACGATCTGGTTTCTTCGCCCAGAGTGACCAGATCCCGTGGGCGTTCCGCACGCTCAGGGATGGCAGGCACTTCGGCCGCGTGCATGGCGCGAACGCGGAGGCCGCGCGAGCAGGCTCCGCTCGGAGGCCGATGCGCGGGTCCACGGCGGGGTAGCGGGTGGGGCGTCCCGCTGTCGGCATCGCGAGCCCGGCGGCGATCAGTTCGACCGGCATACGGCGAGCCGCGGTGAGCTGTGACGCTCCCATCAGGCGGCGACAGGCACGTTCGGTCGCGTCGTCAGGCCCAGGAGATTCCAGCACGCGGTGTCCGCTCCTTGCTGGATGACCCGGGACCAGAGAGGCCCGACTGGCCGATACCAGCACCTGACCGGACCCGGCCACAGTCTTCCCTCCCGCTGGAGCTTGTGCGGGTGGGACAGTACATGACATTCGCTCAATGCCCTGCGCTCCCTCGGGTCGAGAGCTGCCCCTCTGCGACAGAGAGACTTCCGGTCAATTGAGAAGCAGTAGAAGGTACATACGCTCGACGCCGTGTACTCGCCGGGGAGCGCCTACCTCGACGACATCACCTCCGGCTCCACCGCCGGAGTCGACGCCCAACCAGCACCCACTGGCCCGTTCATCGGCCCCGCCGAGCAACTGCCCGGCGGGGCCGCACGGGTCAGACCGATCTCCAGGGTGACGACCTGGGCCTGTTCGACGACCTGGACCAGCGGCAGCACCAACTCGGCCGCCGTCTCGTGGAGTCCAGCCGTGCGACGATCAAGTGACGGAGAGACAGCGATGCCCCTGCTACGGCTCTCCGTGCTCGGCGGCTTCCAGGCGGAGGTCGACGGCCGCGGCGCGGTGGCGGCCGCCTGGCGGCGCCCGGGCGCGCAGGCCCTGCTCAAACTGCTGGCGGTGACCCGGCCCTCGCACCGGTTGACACGCGATCAGCTCCTCGACTCGCTATGGCCGGGCACTGAGCGTCCCGCGGCACGCAACCGGCTGCGCGTGGTGCTGCATGAGGCCAGGCATGCCCTGGAACCCGACCTGCCGCCGCGCACACCCTCCACTTACCTGCTCGCCGACGGCGACGCCCTGCTGCTGTGCCCGCGGACGGTCCGGGTCGACCTCGACCAGGCCGTCGCGACGGCCGGTGCGGCCCTGGACCAGGACGGCCCGGAGATGCTGCGGGCGAGCGCCGACGCCCTCGCGGCGACGGTGCTGCCCGACGAGCACGCACCCTGGGCCGACGCCGTCCGGGAGGAACTACGGGAGCTGCGCGGCCGGTTGCTGGGCGCGCTGACGGTCCGCCTCCGGGAGACCGGCGCCCACGGGCAGGCCGTGCGACTCCTCACCGAGGAACTCGCCGCCGAGCCGACCGCCGAGGATCTGCACCGGCTGCTCATGCAACTCCATCTGTCCGCCGGACGGCCGGAACTGGCCCTGCGTCAGTTCCAGAGCTGCCGGGACGCCCTGCTGCGGGAGCTCGATGTCACCCCCGACCCGCAGACCGCGGAACTCGCGGAGCGGGCCAGGGCGGCCGTCGCTGCCGGAGGACGCACGACGGCCCGAACCCTCCCCGGGCCGCTGCGCACCCCGCCGCCGTGGCCACTGGTCGGCCGGGGCCACGCACTGACACTGCTGCGCGGGAAGGACCACGCCCCTCCCCCACTGCTCGTGGTGACCGGCGAGGCAGGGGTGGGAAAGACGCGACTGGTCGCCGACGCCGCCCGCGCCGAAGCGGCGAGCGGGACGGCAGTGCTCTGGGGCGCGAGCCACGAGGCCGAGGGCAGCCGCCCCTACGGACCCTTCGCCGAGGCCATCGAGGGCCGGCTCGCGGACCTGCCGCCCGCCGACCGCAACGGCCTGGTCACCGACCTTCCGGCGCTGGGCGGACTGCTGGCCGCCGTGCCCCAGGACACCGGCCGCTACCCGGCCCGTACGGTGCTGTTCGCGGCCGTCAGCGAGCTGCTGGACCGGCTGGCCTCGGGCCGGCGGCTGCTCGTGGTCTGCGACGACCTGCACGCGGCCGACGAGGAGACGCTCCACCTGCTGCACCACCTGGTACGGACCGCCGCAGGACGGTGGCGCTTCCTCGCCACGGCGCGCGACGACCATCCCGGTGCCCGGGGCGAACTCGGCCGCCTGCTCGCGGGGCTGGGCCGGGCCCGGCTGCTGCAACGGGTCACCCTGATGCGGCTGGCCGCCGACGACACCGACCGTCTCGTCGCCTCGCTGCTGGGACCGGAGCAGGCCGAGCACCTCGGCCCGCACATCCACGCGCTGTCGCGCGGCAATCCGCTGCTCGCCGCCGAACTTGCCGACGCCTACCGGGAGTCGGGAGAACTCCCGGTGGTCGATCCACTGGTCGGCGACGTCTCGGTCCCGGAACGGGTGCACGACCTGGCCACGGACCGGCTGGCCCGGCTGCCCGAGCCGGTCCGGCGTGTCGTGGCGGTCCTCGCCTGCGCACCCGCCGAGACGCCGGTGACCGAGCTGCTCGACATCGCCGGCGCCGCCTTCGACCCCCCGATGTCGGAGCCCGGCCTGCTCGACGCCCTGGAGGCGGCACAGCGCGCCGGCCTGTTGGAGGAACGGGAGGTAGTGGTGGCCGGCCGTCCCGCTCCCGGCTACGCCTTCCGGCATCCGGTGGTGCGGTTGGCCTGCTACCAGGGGCTCTCCGCGGCCCGGCGCCGACTGCTGCACCGGGAGCACGCCACCGCGCTCGCGCGTCACCGCCCCGACCGGCTCGACGATCTGGTCGTCCATCAGATCCGTGCCGGCGACGACGCCGCAGCGGTGCCCACGCTCCGCAAGGCGGCGCGGCGGGCCGCCGACCTGTTCGCCCACGCCCAGGCTGAGCGGTACTACCGAGAACTGGTGCGGCGACTGGACGGGCGTGCGGAGCCGGCGGGCGCGGACCGGCTGCGCTGGGGAACCGTCCTGCGTCATCTCGCCCGCTACGCGGAGGCGGAGCAGGTCCTCACGGTGGCCGCCGAGGAGCCGGCCGGCGGCGGCGGTTCCGACGAGTTCGCGCGCGCTGTCGTGGAACTCGCCGAGGTCCGCGGGCGGGTCGGGGCGCCTCGTGCGGGCCTGGAACTCCTGGAGCGACTGGGCGACCCGCTCCAGGGACTGTCGGACGCCGTCTGCGCCGCGGTCTGGCTCAGCCGGGCTCGGATGTCGTTCATGTCGGGCCGGTACGACTACCACCACCGTGCGGCGGAGCAGGCGGCCGCGATCGGGCTCCGGTTGCCGGACCCGGTCGGCCGGGCCCGCGTCGTCGCCGAAGCACAGGTCGCCCGTTCGATCGCGTTGCTGTGCGCGGAGCGTTACGCCGAGTCGGCCGAGGCCGCCACGACTGCGGTGCCACTGGCCGAGTCGGTCGGCGACCTCGCCACCGTGTCGACGGCCGTCTCGAACCTGGGCGAACTGGCCGAGATCGCAGGAAGGTTGGAACTCGCGCTGCAATACCGACGCCGCGGCCGTGATCTCGCGGTCCGGATCGGCGAACCATCCGCACTCACGGTCAGCCTCGCTGAGGTGGCCCGGCTGCACCTGCTGACGGGCAACGTGGACCGAGCGGTCCGCCAGGCACGGGAGGCCGAGGACGCCGCCCGTGTCCTGGGCGACACCTGGTGCCTGGTCTACCCCCTGCTGGTCCTCGGCGAGGCCCAGTTGCGGGCAGGCCGGTTCGCCGAGGCCCGGTCGCACCTGCGCGAATCAGCCGTACTGGCCGGGCAGCTCGGCGACCTCCAGGCCGCCCGCGCAGCAGCGGTGCTACAGGCGGAACTCGCCGTCGCCGAAGGAAGGCTGGAGGAGGCGCCGGCCCTCCTCGACGAGGCCGAGGCCGATCCCCAGTCCGCTGCCTCGCGGATCACCGGGCCCAACCGGCGTCGCCTCCAAGTGACCCGGGCCGCCGCGCTGCTGGCTTCCGGCGACGGAGCCTCGGCCGCGGTCCTGGCCGCCGACTGCACCGGGGCGGCCGCTGCCGCCGGTGACCGACTGACCGAGGCCGACGGTCGCCTCGTCCTCGGCCGGGCGCTGCGCTCGCTGGGACAGCACGCGGCCGCCGAACGCGAACTGCGGCTGGCTGCCGACCTCGCCCGCACGACGGGCTACCACCCGGGGCTCCCGGCCGTGCTGTCCGCAGGGGCCGCCGTTCGCGCGGCGTTCGCGGGGCGTGAACCGCGGTAACGGCCGGGTAATGCCGCCCCGGCTACCTTTCCGACCAGCCGGCGGGACCACCGCCGGAGTGTGCGGAGGTAGGACAGGTGCCGGGACGTCACGAGGACCACTGGCCGACGGCCGTCGTGGACGGCGGAGGCGAGCCGTGGCCACGCCTGCGGGCGGCCGTGGCGGACCAGTTGGCACGGATGGCCGAGGGCGAGGTCCTTGAGGTGCTCGTCCGGGACCGGTCGACCGCGCTGGCCGCGGCCCGCTGGTGCCGGCGGCGGGGCGACCCGGTTCTCTGCTACCGCGTCCAGGCCGGAGTCCGTCAGTTGAGGGTCCGGAGGGGAGGCTGACCCGACCTCCGGCAAGCCCGTCCGCACGAGGTACAGCGCTGTCGAGACCCGTCTGTCACAGCCGTTCCCGAGGAGGAACCTTGCGCAACACGAGAGGCCCGGCACGCCGAGGGCCCGCCGCCGCATTCGGCGTCGGGCTGGCGCTCGTCCTGGGCCTGTTCCAGCAGATACCCGCAGCGGCGGCCACCGCGAGCCCGGGTGCGCCCGCACCGGCCACCGCTCCCGCCGTCCATGTGTGCGCTACGCCGAAACCGGGCCGGGCGGCCTGCATGGCGCTGCGCCGCACCGACGTCACCGCCCGCGCCGGTGTGGTGCCGATGGCGCTGCCCAGCGGCTACGGTCCGGCCGACCTGGACTCCGCCTACGGGCTTCCGGCCGACGGAACCGGCACCCCGACCGTCGCCGTCGTCGACGCCTACGACGACCCGAACGCCGAGGCCGACCTCGCGGTCTACCGCGCCCAGTACGGCCTCCCGGCCTGCACCACCGCCGACGGCTGCTTCCAGAAGGCCGACCAGCGCGGCGGCAGCAGCCTCCCCGCCGCCGACCCGTCCTGGGCCGGTGAGATCTCCCTCGACCTCGACATGGTCTCCGCGATCGCGCCCAACGCGCACATCGTCCTCGTCGAGGCCGACTCATCGCTGCTGACCGACCTGGCCGCGGCCGAGAACACCGCGGTCGCGCTCGGCGCCGGATACGTGTCCAACAGCTACGGCGGCAGCGAGCAGCCCGCGGTCACCTCACTCGACCCCGCGTACGACCACCCGGGCGTCGTGATCACCGCCAGCACCGGGGACTCGGGCCTCGGTGCCTCCTACCCGGCCACCTCCTCGCATGTCACCGCCGTCGGCGGCACCACGCTGACCCGCGACTCCAGCACCCGGGGCTTCTCCGAGAGCGCCTGGAGCATGGGCGGCAGCGGCTGCTCCGCCTACTTCGACAAACCCTCGTACCAGCACGACAGCGCCTGCCCCAAGCGCTCCGAGGCCGACGTCTCCGCCGTCGCCGACCCGGCCACCGGTGTCGCGGTCTACGACTCCTACCAGGACACCGGCTGGGGCGTCTTCGGCGGCACCAGCGCCGCCGCACCGATCGTCGCCTCCGTGTACGCGCTGGCCGGGACACCGCAGAGCGGCACCTACCCCAACTCCTACCCGTACCAGGACACCGTCGACCTGCACGATGTCACCAGCGGCGGCAACGGCAGCTGCGGCGGCACCAGCCTCTGCACAGCCGGCCAGGGCTGGGACGGACCCACCGGCCTCGGCACACCCTCAGGCCTTGCCGCCTTCCGCGCACCCGGCGAGCAGGGCCAGGTCAGCGGCAAGGTCACGGACTCCGCCACCGGCAAGCCGGTGTCCGGCGCGACGGTCGCGGTCGGCAGCGCCACCGCGACCACCGGAGCCGACGGCGGCTACGTCCTGACGCTGCCCGCCGGCGACCAGACGCTCGCGGTCAGCGCCTTCGGCTACCGGCAGCAGAGCGCCACCGCGACCGTCTCCCAGGGGGCGGACACCGTCAAGGACTTCGCTCTCGTCCCCGAGCCGAACGCTTCGGTCACCGGCACGGTCACCGACGGCTCCGGCCACGGCTGGCCGCTGTACGCCGAGATCACCGTGCCCGGGCGCCCCGGCGCTCCGGTCTACACCGACCCGCTGACCGGCGAGTTCTCCGTCGACCTGCCCACCGGCACCTCCTACACCCTGCACGCCACCGCCGTCGCCGACGGCTACCAGGCACTCGACCAGAAGGTGGACCTGACCTCCGCCGGCACCGGCCCGGTCACCGCGAACCTGAAACTCGGCATCGACCAGGACCTCTGCTACGCCCCCGGCTACGCGGCCGACTACACCGGCGGACACACGGACTTCGGCGGCAGCACGCTGCCCACCGGATGGACCGTCACCAACGCCACGTCGATCGGCGGCTGGGCCTTCGACGACACCAGCGAACCCAACCAGACCGGCGGCACCGGCGGGTTCGCGATCGCGGACGCCAAGAAACTCGGACTGGGCGCCGACATCGAGAGCAATCTCGACTCCCCGGTCTACGACCTCACCCACGTGGACAACCCGGTCATCGGATTCCACTCCGACTACAACGAGATGTACGGCGGCGGGGTCTGGGTCTCCCTCAGCACCGACGGCGGCACCACCTGGACCCAGGTCTGGAAGGCCGACGACGGCCGCGGCCCGAAGCTGGAGACCATCCCGGTCCCGCAGGCCGCGCACCAGAGCGACGTCCGCATCCGCTTCCACTACGGCCTCAGCACCTCCTGGGACTACTGGTGGGCCATCGACGACGCCTTCATCGGCACCCGTAGCTGCGACGCGCAGGCCGGCGGCCTGGTCGCGGGCACGGTCACCGACGCCAACACCGGGTCCCCGCTGAACGGCGCCAAGGTCACGGTGGGCGGCGCGACCGCCACCACAGCGGCTGACCCGGGGCAGGGCGACGGCTTCTACCAGCTGTTCGTCCCCGCCACCGGCAATCAGCAACTGACGGTGAGTCAGGCCCACTACACCACCGCGACCAAGACGCTGACCGTCAGTCAGACCACCCCCGTCCGGGGCGACGCAGCCCTGGCCGCGGGCCGGATCACCGTGAAGCAGAGCAACCTCAGCACCCTGGCCACCCTCGGCGGGAAGGAGACCACCCAACTCACCGTCAGCAACACCGGCACCGCCCCGGCCGCGGTGACGATCAACGAACGCGGCGCCGCCTTCACAGCGGACGCGACCAAGGCCAACAGCACTGCCCAGGACCGGACCGGCGCCCCCCTGAAGCAGGTCAAGGGCACCTTCTCGCCTCTCGCCGCGACCGCTGCGAAGGCCTCACCGTCCAAGGCCACCACCGCGGCCAAGTCCCAGGCCGCACCGGCCGACAGCTCCTGGTCCAGCATCGCCGACTACCCGACGGCGGTCATGGACAGCAACGCGGGCACCTACCAGGGCAAGGTCTACTCCTTCGGCGGCGCCAGCTCGGAACTGGCACGTGACACCGGCTACGTCTACGACCCCCAGAGCGGGAACTGGACCCCCACCGCGACCATGCCCGAACCGCGTGACGCGGGAGCCGGCGCCTTCATCGACGGCAAGTACTACCTGACCGGAGGCTGGGGCAACAGCGGCCCCACCCTCACCACCCTGGACATCTACGACCCGGTCACGGACACCTGGTCCACCGGTGCCCCGATCCCCCACGGCTACGGCGGCTCGGGCACGGCCGTCGTCGGCGGCAAGCTCTACGTGGTCGGCGGCTGCGACGCCACCACCTGCGGCCACACGGACGTCCAGATCTACGACCCGGCCGACAACACCTGGAGCCGGGGCGCCGGCTACCCCGTCCCCGTGGCGTGGGAGGCCTGCGGCGGCATCACCGGCTCGCTGTACTGCGCCGGCGGCGACTCCACCACCACGACCTACTGGGCGGGCTACTCCTACGACCCGGCGGCCGACGCCTGGACCTCGATCGCCCGGATGCCGGTCGACCTGTGGGGCGCCGGCTACACCGCGGCCAACGGCACCCTCGTGGTCTCCGGCGGCGTCACCGGCAACAGCACCCTGGTCACCAACCAGGGCTGGGCCTACGACCCGGCGGCAGACAGCTGGCAGCCGATCCCCAACGCCCCGGCCACGGTCTACCGGTCGGGCAGCGCCTGCGGGCTCTACCGCATCGGCGGCTCCGCCGGCAGCTTCACCGACCTCGCCACCAGCGAGGTGCTGCCCGGCTACGACCAGTGCACCGAGTCCTCGGACGTCAACTGGCTCTCGGAGAGCCCCGCGAGCCTGACCGTCCAGCCGGGCAAGAGCGTCACCGTGACCGTCGGCACCGACGCCTCGGCCATCGCGCAACCCGGCACCTACAGCGCCCAACTGGTGCTCGACCACAACACCCCCTACGGCACCCCGCTGGTCGGCGTCACCATGACGGTGGCACCACCGAAGAGCTGGGGACGGATCACCGGCACCGTCTCCGGCGCCGGGTGCACGGCCACCTCCCCGCTCCCGGGAGCGGTCGTCGAGATCGACTCCGCGTCCGCCGACTACGCGGTGACGACCTCGGCCGACGGCAGCTTCACCTACTGGGTGAACGCCAAGAACAGTCCGTTCCAGGTCACCGTGGCCGCCGACCGCTGGCGGCCACAGACCCAGAAGGTCAAGCTCAAGGCCGGCAAAACGGCCGGCCTGGGCTTCACCCTCCAGCCGCTGACCGCCTGCGGCTGAACTACGACGCCGGTGGCGGCCCCCGCTCATACGGGGGCCGCCACCGGCGTGTCCGGACCTGATTGCGTGAGCAGTGCTTCCACCTATGCGATATCCGCGTTCTTCCTGGTGGGGGCAGTGCGGACGCGGCAGTGGGGCGGTGGGCCGCAAGATGAAGGTAGTCTCGAAATCACTGTCCCCCACGTGCCCACGACATGATGGATTCCTCAACTCAGGGAGAGGTGAGCACCGTGCCCGAGGCACCCCAGCGGCCGCCGTTGCGCGCCGACGCCCGCCGCAACGTCGAGAAGCTGCGCCAGGCCGCGGCGGACGCCTTCTCCGAGCACGGGCTCGACACGCCGCTGGAGACGATCGCGAAGCTGGCGGGGGTGAGCGTCGGCACGATCTACAACCGCTTCGGCAGCCGCGACGCGTTGCTGGACCAGGTCGTCAACGAACTCGCCGACCGGCAGGTGCGCGCGGCGATGGCCATCGCGGACGGCACGGTGGGCAGCGCGTGGGAGAGGCTGCTGGCCTACGTCGAGGCTGTCTGCCAGGCGCAGGCCGACGACCCGGCGTTCAACGACGCGATCTCCCGCCGCTACCCCAACGCTCCAGCTCTCAAGGCGGTCTGCGACCAGTCCCTGGCCTTCGCCGCCGAGTTGGCCTCCGGCGCCCGCGCCGAGGGAGCCCTGCGCGAGGACGCCCGGATGGACGACATCGCCCGCTTCTTCCAGGTCAACGGTGACCTCGTGCGCGCCGGGGACGACGCAGGCCGCCGCCGCGTCCTCGCCCTGCTCTTCGAGGGCCTGCGGGCCCGCACCGGCAGTCGCCCGCTGCCCGGCTGAGCACGGCCGGGAACGACGACGGTGTCGGCCCCGCCGAGGCGGGACCGACACCGTCGTCGCGCGCGACTACGCGGCGCGGGCCGCCTTC
>FSVS01000301.1_pt1 | contig 10117 bp, 8 predicted proteins | sample 1637781 | NCBI WGS metagenome assembly FSVS01 (sample SAMEA3914814, study PRJEB12502) | metagenome | biome: forest; material: soil | place: USA | collected 2011-09-16 | depth 0.1 m | reverse complement strand
GTCAGTTCGGCGTAGCCGGCCAGCCGGCCCAGGTCCTCCTGGATGTTGCGGAAGCCGTCCACGCCGATGCTCTCGGCCAGCAGGGTCGCGGTGGCCAGCAGGGTCCGCAGCCGCTCGCGGTAGCGGATGTGGCCGATGTAGGCGCTCCAGGCGTTGATCCGGCCCAGCCCGGTCCGGGCCAGGTCGGCGTCGCGGAGCAGGAAGACCCGGTCCCAGGGCACCAGCACGTCGTCGAAGAACAGCATCGCGTCCTGCTCGTCGTAGCGCGCGCCGAGCGGATGCGCGTGCCCCCACGGGGCGCTGCCGAGCGGCTCCCGGCACAGCGTGATCAGCCCCGGGGTGTTCAGCGGGAGCGCGAACCACACCACGAACTGCTCGCCGCGCCGCTGCGCGAACGAGGCCGACAGGTAGACCAGCACCTCGTGCGCCAGCGGGGCCAGCGTGGTCAGCTGCTTGGCGCCGCGCACCACGATGCCCCGGTCGTTCTCCTCCAGCACCCGCAGGGCGAGGTCCGGATCGTCCACCGGGTCGGTCGAGCGGTCCACCTGCGGGTCGCCCAGGGCGTGCGAGAGGACCAGGTCGTTGCGGGCGCAGTGCCGGTACCAGGCCTCGGCGTTGGCGCCGAAGCCGGTCCTGGCGCCCTCCAGCCGGTGCCGGAAGTCGTACACCCCCACCGCGATCGAGGCCATGAAGGCGGGGGAGCGGCCGTGCTGGCCGAGGGCCTCGGCGTGCCAGAACTCGGCGCTGCGCCGCTGGAGCCGCAGCTCCTCGGCGGTGCGCGGCGGCTGGTAGCCGCGGGCGAGCCGCAGGCCGGTGTCCGGGTCCTTCCAGGTGAGCAGGTCCTCGTGCTCGGGCTGGTGCTGGAGGTCGAGCAGCCGGGCGAGTTCGTCGACGGCCGGCCGGAACGCCGGGTGCGAGGCCGGGTCGGTGATCAGCTCGCCGTCGAGGTAGAGCTCGCGCCCGTCGTCGAGTTCGGCCCGGTAGCGGTCGCCGGTGAGCAGACCGAGCCCGGGGGCGGAGGGGGAGGTGGAGCGGGTCAGCGGCATCAGCGGGCTCCGGCGGGGTCGAGGTCGAGGTCGAGGGAGTGGAAACGGGCGTCGTGGTGCACCAGCGGCTCGCCCGGAAGGCCCTGGGCGCCGACCACCCTGCCGACCAGCAGGGCGTGGTCGCCGCCGGGCAGGACGTCGTGCAGCCGGCAGTCGAACCAGGCCAGGCAGTCTTCGAGCACGGGCGCGCCGGTGGTCTCGGTGCGCATCGGGGCCCCGGTGAACAGGCCCAGCGCCCGGCCCGCGCCCGGTGCCGCGAAGCGCCGGGCCAGGCCGTGCTGACGGTCGTTCAGCACCGACACGGCGTAGTGGCCGCTCTCCCTGACCGCGTCCACCAGCGGGCTGCGCAGGTCGACCGCGACGCTGACCAGCGGCGGGTCCAGGGAGAGCGAGCAGAGCGAGGAGACGGTCTTGGCGAAGAGCTCGTCCCCGGCCCGGACGGTCAGCAGGGCCACCCCGGTGGTCCAGCTCCGGAAGGTGCCGCGGTAGGCATCCGCGTCGACGTCGGGCGCGTCGACACCGGGTACGCCGACGGCGGGTGCAGTGGACAGGTCGGGGGTCATCGCAGCCCCACTCGGTAGGCGCGCAGCCACTCGTCGACCTGGACCAGGTGGTCCAGGCCGCCGACCGGGTTGGGCGCGGTGCGCGGACTGGGCAGCGGCCGTCCCTCGGCCAGCAGCCGCCGCACCTCGGCGCGGTCGACCAGGTCGAAGACCGGGGCGTTCGGGTCGGCCAGCAGCCCGTGCGCCCGCTCGGTGAGCACCTCGGAGTAGCGGACCGCCGGGGTGGACGGGTAGCCGCTCTTCGGACGGTCCGTCACCTGCGGCGGCAGCAGGTCGCGGACCGCGTCCCGGAGCAGGCCCTTGGAGCGCCCGCCCGGCGCCTTCAGCGCCCAGGGCACGTTCCACAGGTACTCGACCAGCCGGTGGTCGGCGAACGGCACCCGGACCTCCAGGCCGACCGACATGCTGACCCGGTCCACCCGGTCCAGCAGGGACGGCAGCCAGCGGGTCAGCGCCAGGTACGACACCTCGCGCAGCCGCCGGTCCGGCCCCTGCTCGCCGTCCAGCCGCGGCACGGCGGCCAGGGACGCCCGGTAGGCCTCGGCGGTGTACTCCTCCGGCCGGACCTCGGCGGCGACCTCGGGGCGCAGCAGCGCCGCCGGGGTGGTGCGGCCGTGCAGCCAGGGGAAGGTGCCGGCGGCCAGGGCGGCGGCGTCGTGGAAGTAGGGGTAGCCGCCGAAGACCTCGTCGGCCACCTCCCCGGACAGCGCCACCGTGGAGTGCCGCCGGACCTCGCGGAACAGCAGGTGCAGCGAGGCGTCCATCTCGCCCCAGCCGGGCCGGTCGCGGGCCCGCAGCACCGCGTCGCGGGCGTCGAGCAGATCGTCGTCGGGGATCAGCACGCTGGTGTGCAGGGTGCCGATGTGGTCCGCGGCGGCCCGGACGAACGGCGCGTCGGCGGAGGTGCGCCAGGCGTCGGGCGCCTTGTCGGCGCTGCCGGGGAAGTCGACCGAGAAGCTGCTCACCTTGCCGTGGCCGGCCCGCTCCCTGGCGAGCGCGGCGAGGGCGGTGATGGCGCTGGAGTCCACCCCGCCGGAGAGCAGGGTGCACAGCGGCACATCGCTGATCAGCTGCCGTTCGACGGTGTCGGCCAGCAGGGCGCGGACCCGGTCCCGGGTGGCGGTCTCGTCGTCCGGGTGCGGGGCGGAGCGGAGCTGCCAGTACGGCGTCTCCCGTGCGCCGTCGCGGTCGACGGTGACCAGGTGGCCGGGCAGGACCTGGCGCAGCCCGTGGAACAGTCCGTGGCCGGGGGTCGGCGCGGCGGGCAGGGCGAACAGCTCGGCGACGCCCTCGGCGTCCAGCTCGGCCCGGAACAGCGGGTTGGCGAGGACGGCCTTGGGCTCGGAGCCGAACAGCACACCGGTGCGGTGGGCGTGCCAGTACAGCGGTTTGACGCCCAGGTGGTCCCGGACCAGCAGCAGTTCCCGGCGGTGCTCGTCCCACAGCGCGTAGGCGTAGATCCCGTTGAAGCGGGTGGGCGCCCCGGCCCCCCACTGGAGGTGGGCCCGCAGCACCACCTCGGTGTCGGAGCGGGTCCGGAAGGAGTGGCCGAGCGCGGTGAGCTGCTCGCGCAGCTCGCGGTGGTTGTAGAGCTCGCCGTTGTAGGCCAGCACCGCCGCCCCGGGCTCGTCCTGGTCGGGCCGGTCGGCCAGCGGCTGCGTGCCTCCGGCCAGGTCGATGACGGAGAGCCTTCGGTGGCCCAGGGCCGCGTGCCGGGACAGCCACACGCCGTCGGCGTCAGGTCCCCGGCAGGCCAGGGTCGCGGTCATGGCGTGGACGGTGCGTCCTTGGGTGCGGAGGTCGGTCTCCCAGTCGATCCAGCCGGTGATGCCGCACATCACGCCTCCAGGGCCGGGTCGGGGGCGGCCTCGCCGGACGGGGCGGTGGCCTCCCAGTGGCAGCCGTGCCCGGTGGGCCCGGTGCGCAGCCGGTGCTCCGGCCGGTAGCCCTTGGCCCGGATGTTCGCGGAGAGGGCCTCGGTGCAGTAGGTGCACGGCGAGGCGAGGGACAGCCGGACCCCGGTGCGGCGGGCCTGCTCGCGGTAGTCCCAGATGGCGCAGTGAGTGATCGTCACCGTGGCGTGGTCGGTCGGCGCCGCCGGGTCGACCTCGTAGTCCGACCCGTACAGCTCGGCCTGACGGGCGATCCGGTGGATCGGGTCGGCCGCGCCGCGGCCGTGGTCCGGCTCGACGAGCCGGTACACCTGCGCGTTGGAGCGGGCCCAGTCGGCGAGGACCTCTTCGCCGAAGCGGGACACCAGGAAGCGCTCCATCAGCGCCTGCCCCCGGAAGAAGATCCGCTGCCAGGCGGACGCCGGTGCGGTCGACGCGTCCGGCAGGTCCGCGAAGATCTCCGCCTGAAGGGAGAACCAGTCGGTCAGCCGGACGCCGGTCCCGTCGTCGTCCTCCTCGTGCCGGGAGATGAGGAAGCGGGTCAGGCCGGCCTCGGCCTCGTGCAGACGCTGCCGCCAGAGCGCGGCCCGTTCGGCGTCGGACATCGACCGGTAGCGGGGACGGAACTGCTCGGACAGGTCCTCGTCGCCTGGCGGCCGTTCGGCGGCGGGTGCGACGGCTCCGCGGAGGGCATCGCTCATCGGGGACTCCTTCGGCGGTTCGGAGCGGGCTGGAGCCGGGGGCTGCGGACTGGGGCGGAACCGCCCCCCGGGCCCTCGGTCGCCGGTAACGCTACGGAGACCGCGGCACCCGTCAGAAGCCCCGAACGGAGCCGGAACGGGCGACCAAGGGCGACCCCGACTACTCCCAAGGTCGCCCCCGCTCCGGCAGCACCCTCCTAGCTGGCCAGCCCGTGCCGGTGCGCGTACAGGGCCGCCCGGAGCCGGTCGGACTGGCCGATCTTGCGCATCGCCTGGGTGAGGTGCTTCTTGACGGTCGCCTCGGCCAGCGCCAGCTCCCGGCCGATCTCGGCGTTGCTCAGCCCCCGGGCCAGCTGCGCCAGCACGTCCCGCTCACGCCTGGTCAGTCCCGGGTCCTGCGGCGGCACTTCGGAGAGCTGGCCGGGAAGACCCGGCAGCACCGGCAGCCCGGGGAGTCCGGACGCCGGTATCCGGGCCGTCGGCGGGGCGGGCAGGAAGACCGAGCCCCCCGCGGCGGCCAGCACCACCGCGCCGATGATCTGCTCCTCCGCCAGGTCCAGCGGGAAGCAGCCGCTCGCTCCGGCGAAGAGGATCCGGCTCGCCTCGGCCGTGCTCTCCGCCCTGCGCAGCAGCAGCACCCGGGAGTCGGGCGCCCCGTCGCAGCCGCGCAGCGCCAGTACGGTGGCGAGGTCGGCCTCCAGCGACTCGCCCCGGCCCAGCAGGATCACGTCGGGGCGGACCCGCCGCACCGCCTCCACCGCGCGCAGCGGATCGGAGGAGCTGCCGACCACGGTCAGACCGGGGCCGGCCGTGAGCACGCTGCGCAGTCCCGCGCTGGCGACGGGATGGCGTTCCACCAGGAACACCCGGGTCGCGGCGGCCCGGACGGCGGCCGGGGTGAGGCCGACCGACGTCGGCCCGTTCTCGCTCAGCAGTTGGGCGCCGGCGATCAGGTCGAGCGGATTGTCGATCTCGGTGTGCAGCGCGGCTACCGACCCCATCGCGAACCCTCCTTCCCGGTCGGGACGCTGACGGAGGGTCGGTGGCGGTGGACAGGGTGTTCGGGCTCGCAGAAGTGCCGCGGCATGGCGGTGTGGTCCCCTCGGACGTGGCGTGGCGTGTCGTGCGCGCGGTTCGGTGCGCGGCGGGTCGGTGCGCGGGACTCCCGCCTGTGCCGCCGCGTCGCGCGCGGAGGGCGGGGGAGCCCGGTGGGGAGTACGGAGGGGTGCTGCCGTGCGGGAGGAGCCGGACGGTCAGCGCCGGACGCGCCGAGGACAGAGCTCGTCGAAGCATCTGCGGTGCCACGAGCCCCCGATACCGACCAGGGTGAAGTCGGTTCGTCGGATAGCCATGTCCGCGAGCCTAGTTGGGAGCTTCGACGCAGGTCAAGGTCACCCCCTGACCGCTGCTGCGGTGGCCGCCGACACCCGGTCCCGCCGATCCTATGACCCGGACTCACCGCATGAACGCCTGACTGGTTGTCACCGATCACCCCGCGCATGCTTCGTGGCAGCGCCGGACGTCCCGGCGCACTGCGCTGACGAGGGACTTCACGATGAGGCGGTTCCTGCGGCGGAGGCTGCTGCTGGCGGTGCCCACGCTGCTGGGGGTGACCGCGGTGGTCTTCGCGACCGTCGCCCTGGTGCCCGGCGACCCGGTGGGCAACTTCCTCGGCCCGGGCGCCCCGCCCGGGGCCCGCCGGGAGCTGACCCGGCGGCTCGGCCTGGACCGGCCGCTGCCGGAACGCTACGCGACCTGGCTCTGGCACGCGCTGCACGGCGACCTGGGCACCTCGATCGCCACCCAGCGCCCGGTGGCCGGACTGCTGCTGCCCGCCTTCGGGCAGACCCTGCTGCTGGCGTCCTTCGCGTTCGTGCTGGTCCTGGTCGGCGGGGCGGTCCTCGGCAGCCTGGGCGCGGTCCGCCCGCACGGTCCGGTCGGACGGCTCTCGGGGGCGCTCAGCACCCTGTCCGTCTCCGCGCCGCAGTACTCGGTGTCGCTGCTGCTGATCGCGGTCTTCGCGGTCGACCGGCAGTGGCTTCCGGCCGGCGGCACCCATGACGCCTTCGGCGACGGCGGCACGGCGGACCTGCTGCGGCACCTGGTGCTGCCCGCGGTCGCCGCCGCGCTGGTGCCGCTGGGCCTCACCGCCCGGGTCTTCCGGGCCGCGCTGGGAACGGTGCTCGACGGCGAACTGCCGGACAGCCTGCGGGCCCGCGGCCTGAGCCGCACCGCCGTGCTCGGGCACTGCCTGCACAACGCGTCCCCCGCGCTGCTCACCATCGGCGGCCTGCAACTCGCCTACCTGCTCGAAGGAGTGGTCTTCGTGGAGACGCTGTTCTCCTGGCCCGGGATCGGGCAGCTGCTCTACAACGCCCTGTCCGCACGTGACCTGCCGGTGATCGAGGGCGGCGTGCTGCTGGTCGCCACCGCCTTCGTCGGCGTCAACATCCTGGTCGACACCGCGCACGCGGCCATCGACCCCCGGGTCCGGGGCTGACCGGCGATGACCTCGGCCACCACCCCGCCCGCCGCCGCGGCGGACCCGTCCGCGGACCCGGCGGACGGCCCTGACCCGGCCCGGTCCACCGGGCCGGACGCCGCGCGCGGCACGACGCCGGCGGCGGCCCGCCCGCCGCTGCGCCGGCAGGCCGGGCTGCTCGTCCCGCTCGTCCTCGCCGTGCTGCTGGTGCTGGTCGCGCTGGCCGCGCCGCTGCTCGCCCGCTACGGCCCGACCACGGGCACTCTCCAGGCACGGCTGCTCGACCCCGGCAGCCCCGGCCATCCGCTCGGCACCGACGGCCAGGGCCGGGACGTGCTCAGCAGGCTGATCTGGGCCGCCCGTCCCTCGCTGATCGGCGGCTTCGCCCCGGTGGCGATCGCCGCCGTGGCCGGCAGCGCGCTGGGCGTCACCGCCGGGCTCGGCGGCCGGGTCACCGAGCAGGCGCTGCTGCGCTCGCTGGACGTGCTCTACGCCTTCCCCGGGATCCTGCTGGCCATGGCGATCGCCACGCTGATGGACACCGGCCTGGGCGCGGTGGTGGTCTCGCTGTCGGTGGTGCTCACCCCGGCGGTGACCCGGGTGGTGTTCACCGAGGTGCGCCGGATCCGTACGGCCGAGTTCCTGGAGGCGGCCCGGGTCAGCGGGGCCGGGCGGACCGCCGTCGCGGTGCGGCAGGTCGCGCCGGTGATCGCGCCGGTGGTGCTGGTCTACTGCTCGTCGCTGGTCGGCCTGTCCATCGTCTACGCCGCCGGGCTCTCCTTCCTCGGCCTGGGCGTCGCCCCGCCGGCCGCCGAGTGGGGCGCGATGCTGGACGAACTGCGGCCCAGCCTGCTGACCCACCCTCAGGTGGCGGTGATGCCCGCGCTGGTGATCCTGGGCGTGTCGGTGGTGTTCAACACGCTGGGCGAGGCCCTGCGCCGCCGCCTCGGCGACACCGGCGACCTGCGGACGGGGGCGCTGCGATGAGCGCCCCGCTGCTCGCCGTGACCGACCTGACGGTCACTCACCAGCACGCCGGGGGAAGCACCCGGGCGGTGGCCGGGGTCTCGTTCACGCTGGACCCCGGCGAGGCGCTGGTGCTGCTCGGCGAGTCCGGCAGCGGCAAGACCAGCGTGGCCCGGGCGGTGCTCGGGCTGCCCGGCCGGTCGGCCCGGACCACCGGCCGGATCGCCTTCGACGGGGTCGACCTGCGGACCCTGGACGAACGCGCGCTGTCCGGGATCCGCGGCCGCCGGATCGGCTACGTGCCGCAGGACCCGACCGGCTCGCTGGACCCGCTGCGCCGGATCGGCCCGCAGATCGGCGAGGTGCTGCGGCGGCACGGCGCGGCCGACGGCCGCCGGGCGGCCCGCGCGGCGGTGCCCGCGCTGCTGGAGTCCGTCGGGGTGGCCGACCCGGACCGGGTCGCCCGCAGCTTCCCGCACGAGCTGTCCGGCGGGCTGCGGCAGCGCGCCGCCATCGCCGTCGCGGTCTGCTGCGGCCCGCGGCTGCTGGTCGCCGACGAGCCGACCACCGCTCTGGACGCCCTGGTCCAGGCCCAGGTGCTGGACCTGTTCGCGGGCCTCCGCGCCGAACGGGGGATCGCCCTGCTGCTGGTCACCCACGATCTCGCGGTGGCCCGCCGGACCGGCGGGACGGTCGCGGTGATGCGGTCCGGACGCGTCGTCGAGAGCGGGACGGCCGAGCAGGTGCTGGACCGGCCCGGCCACCCCTTCACCGCCGAACTCGTCGCCGCACAGCCGGGAGCCCGCCGATGACCGCAGGTTCGAACTCCTGGCGCTCGCCGTCCGCTGACCCGTCGTCGGCGTCCGAGCAGGCGTCGCCGTCCGCGCGAACGGGGCCGCCGCTGCTGGCCGTGCGGGCGGTGGGCAAGAACTACCCGCGGGCCGGGGCGGTGCTGGACGGGGTCGACCTGGCCGTGAGCCCCGGCGGGACGACCGGCCTGGTCGGCGAGTCCGGGTCGGGCAAGTCCACGCTGGCCCGACTCGCCCTGGGCCTGGTCGCACCCGACACCGGCACCGTCCGCTTCGACGGCCAGGACCCGTACCGGTTGCGCGGACCCGCGGCCCGGACCGTGCGGGCCCGGCTCCAGTTCGTCCCGCAGAACCCGCGCGGCTCGCTCAACCCCGCGCTGCGGGCCGGGTCGGCGGTGGGCTTCGCGCTGGCCGCGCAACGCGCTCCGCGCGCGGAGCGGGCCGAGCGGATCGCCGAGCTGTTCCGGCTGGTCGGCCTGGACCCGGCGCTGGCCCGCCGCTTCCCGAGGGAGCTGTCCGGCGGCCAGGTGCAGCGGGTCGCCATCGCCCGGGCCCTGGCCACCGAGCCCGACCTGGTGGTCTGCGACGAGCCGACCTCGGCGCTGGACCGCGGCGTGCAGGCGCAGGTGCTGGACCTGCTGACGGAGCTTCAGCAGACCCGGGGCCTGGCCTACCTCTTCATCTCGCACGACCTGGCCGTGGTCCGGCACCTCGCCCACCGGGTGTCGGTGCTGCGGCACGGACGGGTCGTCGAGGAGGGGCCGGTCGAGCAGCTCTGGGAGCAGCCCCGGCACCCCTACACCCGGGCCCTGCTCGCCGCCTCGTCCGGCGCCGCGCCGTCCGGTACCGCCTTGTCCGCCGCCGCCTCGTCCGGCTGTACCGCCCCCGTCCCGCACGGCTGAAACCCGCCTGCCGCCCGCGCCTGCCCGTCCTCGTCCTGCCACCTGGAGTCCACCATGACGTACGCCCCCGCCCGTCCCGTCGCCCCGCGCCGGGCCCGTTCCAGAGCGGCCGTTCCGGCGGCCGCCCTGTGCCTCCTGCTCGGCGTCGCCGGATGCGGCTCGTCGAGTCCGACCGGTTCGACCGCCAAGGCCGCCGCCGCGGCCTCGGGCCGGGGCGGGACGCTGGTCGTCGGCGCGACCGGGACGCTCCCCAACCCGGACACCATCCTCGGCGGGGCCGGCTACGAGGGCACCAGCCTGGTCAGCTTCCAGATCTACGAGGGGCTCACCCGCTACGACCTCCTCTCGCAGACCGACAAGCCGGCCCCGGTCACCTCCGCCCTCGCCTCCTCCTGGACGGTCGCCCCCGACGGCGTCACCTGGACCTTCACCCTGCGCAAGGGCGTCACCTTCCAGGACGGCACCCCCTTCGACGCCGACGCGGTGATCTTCAACCTGGACCGCTACTTCAAGAAGGGCAGCCCCTACTACACCGACGCCCTCGGCGCCGCCGCCCAGGAGTACGGCGGGGACATCACCTCCTACCGCAAGGTCGACGCCGACCACGTGGTCCTGGTCACCAAGGCCGTGAACGGGCACTTCACCGACGACCTGACCCACCTGCTGATCGCCAGCCCCACCGCCGTACGGAAGTACGGGACGACCGGTTTCGCCCAACACCCGGTTGGGACCGGTCCGTTCGCGTTCGTCTCGGAG
>FSVS01000073.1_pt1 | contig 10223 bp, 9 predicted proteins | sample 1637781 | NCBI WGS metagenome assembly FSVS01 (sample SAMEA3914814, study PRJEB12502) | metagenome | biome: forest; material: soil | place: USA | collected 2011-09-16 | depth 0.1 m | reverse complement strand
GTCGAAGTGCCAGGGCACCTGGTTGCTGGGCTCCTCCGGCACCGGCGGCTTGTAGATCAGCGTCGACTGCCAGATCCGGATCTCCTCGGCCTCGGCCAGTACCGCGGCGACCGCCCCGACCAGCGGCTTGCGCAGGATCGCGGCGATGGCGTCGCTCTCGTGGTGGACGTAGTCGTTGTGGCGCTGGACGTCGCCGTCGGCGGGCTCCCAGGCGGCGAGGTTCGGCGGGCGCACGGCGAGGGTGCGGTCGCGGTGCCCCTCGTAGTACTTCTCGGTGGCGTCCTGGAGGGTGTCCAGCTCCTCGTCGCTGAACAGCCGGCGGGAGAGGTACCAGCCGTGCTCGGCGTAGCCGGCGACCTCCTCCGGGGTGGGCAGCAGGGCGCGTTCGGCGTCGGTCAGGGCGAACTCGGTGGTGGACTCGGCGGTGTGCGGGGTGGTGGCCGTCATGGGGTCGTGGTCTCCTGGGTCTCAGCGCGCCGCGGTGGCGTTCTGGCGCTCGACGGCCTCGTAGAGGGCCTTGATGTTGGCGGTGCCGAAGGTGCCCGCGCCCTGACGCTCGATCAGCTCCAGGAAGAAGGTCCGCCGGGAGTGCACCGAGCGGGTGAAGATCTGGAACAGCTGCCCGCCGTGGTCCTGGTCGACCAGGACGTCCAGCTCGCGCAGCACGTCCACCGGGATCGCGGTGCCGCCGAGCCGCTCGGCCAGGCCGTCGTAGTAGGCCGACGGAGTGGTGAGGAACTCCACGCCGTTCGCCCGGTAGGTGCGCAGCGCGGAGGCGATGTCATGGGTGCGGAAGGCGAGGTGCTGAACGCCGGGGCCCTCGTGCGAGGCGAGGAAGGCGTCGATCTGCCCCGGCTGCCGCGCGGTGTCCGGCTCGATCAGGGTGAACGTCACCGCACCGGAGCCGCTCTGCACCACGCTGGAGTCCATGGCCTGGGCGCCGACCTCGATGTACTCGCCGAAGATCCGGTGGAAGCCGAGGGCCGCCTCGCAGAAGCGCACGGCGGGCTCCAACTCCCCGGCGGGCACGCAGATCGCGGCATGGTCCAGGGCGTCGAGCAGCGCACTCGGCTGCGGGGCCTCGGGTTCTGACGGTGCGTCGGCGACGAAGCGCAGCGCCACGTCGCCGAAGCCGGCGACCAGCCCGCCGGCCAGGTCGAGCACCCGGCCGCCGTGGCGGAGCGCGCGTTCCAGCGACGCCTCCGGGTCGGTGCAGCCCAGGGCGATCACGGCGATCCCGTCGCCGTGCCGTTCGACGAACCGGGCCACCGGGTGGTCGGCGGCGTCGGCCGAGCTGAGCCGCAGCCGGATGCCGCCCTGGTGCAGGTGGACGCTGTGCAGGCCGGGCTGCTGCACCGGCTGCCGGGCGTCGGGCGCGAACCCGAAGCCGGTGACGAGGTCGGCCGCCGACTGCGCGGCGTCCGCGCAGTGGTATTCGACATGGGTGATGGCGTGGATGGTCAACGGAGCTCCCCGGACGTGTGGTGTGCTGCGGGTGCCTGAGCGGTGCCGTGCGGTGCGTTCAGCGCGTGGCGTGGGTCGACGGCGGGCCGAGGACGAGGCTGATGTTGTGGCCGCCGAAGGCGAAGGAGTTGGTCAGGGCGGCGCGGATCGGCGTGGTTCGGGCCGCGCCCCTGACGTGGTCGAGCGGACAGGACGGGTCGGGGTCGTCCAGGTTGACCGTGGGCGGCAGGACTCCCCGGCTGAGGGCGAGCGCGGTCACCGCCGCCTCGACCGCTCCGGCCGCGCCGAGCAGGTGGCCGGTCGACCCCTTGGTGGAGCTGACGGCCGGCTGGTCCGCGCCGAACACCGTGCGCAGGGCGGTGGCCTCGGCGGCGTCGCCCAGTCTGGTGCCGGTGCCATGGGCGTTGACATAGCCGATGTCAGCGGGGTCGATCCCGGCCGAGGCCAGGGCGGCGCGCATGGAGTCGGCCGCGCCCTCCCCGTCCGGGCGCGGCATGGTCGGGTGGTGGGCGTCGGTGGAGCCGCCCCAGCCGGACACGTCGGCGTACCCGGCGGCGCCGCGCGCGTCGGCGTGGGCGGCGCGCTCCAGCACCAGCACGGCGCTGCCCTCACCGAGGACGAAGCCGTTCCTGTGGGCGTCGAAGGGACGGCTCGCCTGCTCGGGATCACTCCAGCCGTGCGCCAGCGCACGGGAGTTGGTGAAGGCGGCGGCGATGGTCGGATGCAGCGAGGACTCGCTGCCCCCGCACACCACCACGTCGGCGTCGCCCGCCCGGATCAGCCGCAGCCCCTCGGCGACGGCCTGGGCCCCCGCCGCGCAGGCGGTCACCGGGGCCGAGCTGTAGCCGCGGATGCCGTGTTTGATGGCGATCCGGGCGCTGGCCATGTTGGAGAGCATCCCCGGCAGCAGGTACGCGCTGACGCCGGGACGCCCCCGCGCCACCCGCTTGTGCGACTGCTGCTCGAAGGTCTCCAGACCGCCGCCGCCGGTGGCCAGCACCACGGCCACCCGGCGCGGGTCGGCGTCCCGGCCGACCACGATCCCGGCGTCGGTGAGCGCGTCGTCCGCCGCGGCGAGCGCGAGCAGGACGAAGCGGTCCACGCAGCGGGTCTCGGTCGGTGGCAGCACCTCGCGTCCGTCGACGGCCGGGGCGATGCCCGCCGCCTCCAGCCAGCCGTGCGCGGCGTGGCCCTCCGGCACCGCCCGCACGCCCGAGCGTCCGGCGGCGAGGGCGTCGAAGACCTCCCACGGCTTCCGGCCCAACGGGGTGACCAGGCCGATCCCGGTCACCACGGCCGCGTCGCGGTTCAGGGCCCGGCTCATCGCGCGGCCACGGCGGCGAGGTGCCGGGTCCGGAGCAGGACCTTGCGGACCTTGCCGGTCGGCCCGAGCGGGATCCGGTCGTCCGAGACCACCAGCACGTCGCGGACCACGGCGGCGGTGTGCGGGTCGAGCGCCGCGGCGACCTCCTTGGTCCGGTCGGCCTCCGGGTCCGCGTCGGCGGCGAGTTGGAGCAGCACGTCGGCGACCACCCGCTCGCCGTCCCGGAACGCGACGACCGTGCAGTCCAGCACGTCGGGGCAGGCGGCGAGCACCCGCTCCTCGGACATCGCGGTGAACAGCCGGTGTCCGCCGCCGAGGTCGACCGAGTCCACCGCGCGGTCCACGTGGTAGTAGTAGCCCTCCTCGTCCCGGTACATCAGGTCGCCGGTGAGGAAGTAGTCGCGGACCCGGGTGCGGAAGGTGGTGACCGAGTCGTTCCAGTAGCCGAGGGCCAGGGTGGGCGAGCGGGTGCCCAGCTCGCCGACCTCGCCCGGACCGAGGGCCGAGCCGTCGGGGGCGAGCACGGCGCAGTCCACGAAGGCGTGCGGCTTGCCGACGCAGCGGCCGTAGCGCTCGGTGCCGGGGCCGTGCGAGATGAAGAAGTGCGAGTGGCCCATCTCGGTGGAGCCGAGCCCGTCCACGAAGAGCGAGCCGGGGAGCCGGCCCCGGCCCTCGCGGGTGACCGTCTCCCGGGAGCCGGTCGCGATCAACCGCCGGATGTGGGCCTCGTGGGCGCAGTCGCCGGTGTTCCACCACAGGGCCACCGAGTCGAGCTGACGCTCCGCCAGCTGATGGTGCGCCAGCTCGGCCCAGGTGGCGGCGAAGCCGACGACGCCGCGCGGCTGCCAGCGCTCGATCGCGTCCAGCACGCCGGCGCCGGACTGCCGGGACAGCAGCGCGATCTCGGCCTGGGTGCTGAGCGCCAGGTTGACGATGATCAGGGTGGCGGCGTGCGGTGCCGGAAGCGCGCTGAGCATCCGCTCCGACCCCTGCGGACGCGGCAGCCGGAGGCGGTGCCGGATCGCGGCGTAGAGGCTGTCGTGCGAGTGCACCACGGCCTTGGGCATCCCGGTGGTGCCGGAGGAGTGGGTGATCGCCACCGGGTCGCTGCCCCAGTGCCGGTACGGCTCCGGGGCGGCGTCCGGGTCCGCGCCGAGCGCGAGCGAGCCGATCTCCGGCAGCAGCGGCGTGGCCGGGTCGTGGCCCTCCAGGGCGGCGGCGTGCGCCGGGTCGGTGAGCAGGCCGACCGCGCCCAGCCGGGCGATGTAGCGGGCGGCCCGTTCGCCGTCCACGTTCGGGTTGAGCAGCGCCGGGATCGCGCCGAGCCTGGTCAGCGCCAGGAAGGCCAGGACGTGGTCGGCGGCGTCGGTCGCGTAGACCGCGACCGGGTCGCGCGGGGCGATGCCGAGGGCGTGCAGCGCGGCCGCCCTGGCCCGGACCGCGCGGTCCAGCTCGCGCAGGGTGAGGGGCTCCCAGGCGGCGTGGCCGTCCACGGCCGTGTCGAAGCTCAGCAGGGGCTCGTCGAGGCCGATGCCGAGCGCGATTCTGCTGGTCAGCACGTTGCCCGCACCGACCTCCGGGTCGGCGGCGAGAAGCGCGCGGATATTGCGAGTGCTCACGGTGGTGGGTCCCTCCCATGCCAGTGGCCATGCCGGTGCGTGCGATACGGGACGTGCGGGTGCGCAGGCCTTCGGGTTCAGGCGTCGGTGACTCAGGTGTCGGTGACTCAGGTGTCGGTGACTCAGGCGTTGGCGACCAGGACGGCGATGGCCTGGTCGTGGCGCGCGGGGTGTTCGGGGTCGGCGTCGGCGTCGGCCTGCTCGGCGGCGATGACGAGGACCTGGTCGGCGTCTCCGTCCAGCAGCAGCAGCTCCGCCAACTCCAGTGCGTCGGGCGGGATCTCGCCCGGTTCGGCGGCCCCGGCGGCGGCCGGGCGGACCGCGACGACCGGGCCGGTGAGCCGGTGGCGCGCGGCGATGTGGCCGAGCACGGCGTTGGGGTTGGACTGGAAGAACAGCAGCGGGGGCACCCGCTGCGCGGAGGCGGCCGCGGCGTCGATGGCGCGGGCGGTGGCCTGGTCGCCGCTGCGGCTGGTGAGCAGCAGCGCGGTCCGGCCCAGCAGTGCGGTCCGGCCGGGGTTCGTGCCGTCGTCGGCACGGGCCCGCAGGCGGCGTTCGGCCGCCAGGCAGCGTTCGGCCGTCTCGGCGACCAGCGGATTGAAGGAGGAGGCGGTGAAGCCCGGAAGCGGCGGGAGCTCCAGGTCGTCGGGATCGTCCGGGGCCGGCCAGCGGCCCTGGGCGATGATCTGAAGAGCCATCAGGCAGCCACCAGCAGCGCGGTGTTGGCGCCCCCGAAGGCCGAGTTGAGACTGAGCGCATAGCGGGGACGGCCCTCGCGCGGCCCGTCCAGCACCAGGTCGAGCCGGCAGTCCGGGTCGGGGCCGAGCCAGCCGGCGTTGACCGGGAGCTGTCCGCTGCGCAACGCGCCGATGGTGACCGCGAGTTCGAGCAGGGCCGAGGCTTCAAGAGCATGGCCGTGGACGCCCTTGGTGGAGCTGACCGGGATCCGGTCGGCATGCTCCCCGAAGACCTGGCGCAGGGCGTTCGTCTCGGCCCGGTCCGCGAGCGTCGACCCGGTGCCGTTGGCGTTCACATAGCCCACCTCGGCCGCGCCGACCCCCGCTCTGGCCAGCGCGGATTCCACCGCCCTGGCCAGTCCGCCGCCGTCCGGCACCGGGCGGCAGACATGGTGCGCGTCCCCCGAGCGGCCCCAGCCGGCCAGCCTGGCCAGCACCGTGGCCCCGCGCCGTTCGGCCGCGGCCTCGGCCTCGACCACGACGGCCACGGCCGCGTCGCCCAGCAGGGTGCCGCTGCGTCCGGCGCTGAACGGGCGCAGCTCCCCGTCGCGGGCCAGCGCCCGTCCGGCGTCGAAGGCGGCGAAGACGCCCGGTTCCACCAGGTGCCCGGCCGCCACCAGCACCCGGGGGTGCCGTCCGGAGGCGACCAGCACGGCGGCGTCCGCGACCGCGGTCGCCGCCGCGACGCAGGCGCCGGTGTAGACCCGGGTCACCCCGGGCACGCCCCACGCGCGGGCGGCCCCGTCGGCGACCCGCGCGGCGACGTCGCCGGTACGGGTGTCGCTGTGCAGGGCCAGCAGCAGCGGGGTCGTCATGCTGCCGGGGCCGGTCGGGTCCGCCTGGCGGCAGGCGTCGCCGATGACCCCGAGCAGGGCCTCGGCCAGCGGCGGAGGATCGTCCAGCAGGGCGGCCCGGTCGACCCGGCGCCGGGAGACGTCGAAGCGGGACACGGTGCCGAACGCGGCCTTGCCGTAGCTGACCGCCGCCGTCAGCGGTGCGAGTCCGCGGCCGCAGGCGCTGAGCACGCCGAGTCCGGTGACCACGGGCCGGGCGGCGGGGGCGGCGTCGCTGCTCATGGCTGCGCGGCCCCCAGGGATCTGCCGCTCTCGACGGCCTCGCGCAGCACCTCGGCGGCGTCGTCCACGGTGCGGATCGCGTCGATCCGCTCGTCGGACAGGTCGAGTTCGACCCCGTAGCGCTGCTCGAACTCGGCTATCAGCCAGGTGAGTTCGAGCGAGCCGAGGTCGTCCTGGACGGACTCGGGGGAGCGGTCGCCGAAGGTGGCGAGCATGGCCAGCACCTCGGCCCGGCCCGGCGGCGCGAGCTCGGTCACGCCGGGCTGCCGGACACGGCCGGAGCGGGCGTGGCGGCGTCGGCGGCGGCGATCCGGGCGGCGACGTCGGCGGTGAACTCGTCGAGGGTCATCAGCGCGGTGCCCTCCATCTCGTCCAGGTCGAACTTGACCCCGAACTCGTCCTCGACCTGGACCGAGAGGTCGGCCAGGGCCAGCGACTCCAGGTCGAGCCCGGCCGGCCCGAGGTCGGTGTCGCCGGTGACCTCGGAGACGTCGTAGTTCATCTCGGTCAGCGTCGCGAGGACGAACGCGCGGATCCTGTCCTGCATGGTGTGCTCCTCGTACTCGGTTCCGGTGGCAGGTGCGGTGATACGGAGGAAGTCAGTGGGCGAGCTGGGTGGCGGTGTCGGCGGCAGAGGCGGCCGCGTCGGCGGCCGCGCGGAGTCCGGAGACGTCGCGGAGCAGCTTTCCGGTGGTGGTGCGGGGGAGCGCGTCCAGGAAGGAGAGCCGGCGCGGGCGCTTGTAGGCGGCCAGCTGCCTGGCCAGCAGCTCCTGGACGTCGTCGGCGCCGACCCCGGTCCCGCCGACGAGGAAGGCCTCGATCACTCCCGCCTCGAAGACCACGACGGCCTCGCGGACCTCGGGCAGCGCGGCGAGCGTCTGCTCGACCTCGGTCAGGTCGACCTTCAGCCCGCCGACCGACACCTGCGAGTCGCGCCGGCCCAGCACGGTCACCCGGCCGGTGTCGGGGTCGATCCTGGCGGCGTCCCTGGTGTGGAGCCATCCGTCGGACCAGCGGGTGGGGTCGGTGACGCCCGGGTAGGGCGAGTCGGGCACGGCGATGTGCAGCTCACCTAGGTGGTCGTCCAGCTCGATCCCGTGCACGGGATCGCACCAGGGATGCAGATCCCCCGTCAGATCGGTGGCGATGACGCCTAGTTCGGTCATCCCGTACATGGTTCCCAGTGGAACGCCGTAGCGGGAGCGGAAGGCGGCCGGCAGGCCCGGGCGGACCAGCTCGCCGGCCACCACCATCCGGCGCAGCTGCGGCAGCGGCGGCGGAGCCGTGGCACCCGCCAGCAGTTCGGCGTGGAAGGGCACCCCGATCACGGTGGTGGGGCGGTCGTCGGCGGTGACCGCCGCCAGGATCCCAGCTGCCGTCATCCGTTCCGGGACGGTCAGCGGGGCCCGCGCGTGCAGGCTGTTGAGCAGTCCCCCGACCAGGCCGAGCACATGCACCACCGAGGACAGCAGCACCACCCGCTCGCCCTCGCCGGGGAACTCGGGAAGCCTTGCGTAGCAGTCGAGTTCGCGGATCAGGTCGGCGGCGGTGCGGGCGATGACCTTGGACGGGCCGGTGGACCCGGAGCTCAGCTGCACCAGGGCGTGCGGGGTGGCGGCCGGCTGTCCATCCGCGAGCGGGACGGCGACCGGCTCGACCTCGGCGAAGCCGCGCAGCGCGGCGGTGCCGCCGTGCCGCTCCGCCCGGACCAGGACCTGGGGCTTCAACCTGGCGATGGCCAGGCCGATCTCATGGTCCGTCAGCCGGTGGTCGAGCAGCACCACCTGCGCCTGCTGCTGCCAGCAGGCGAGCAGCGCGACGACGAAGCCGAGCGAGGGCGGCAGCCGCAGCGCGGCCGTTCCGCCGGGTGCCAGGCCGACGGCGGCGAGCCGTTCGCGCTGGGCGGCGACCAGGCGGCGCAGGGTGCTGCGGTCGACGGGGGAGCCGAAGCGCAGGCACTCCTCGTCACCGGGTCCGGACAGGAGGAAGAGCTCGACCCAGCCTTCCGGCGTTCGGGCATGCGGAGGAAGGGGGGGAGGAAAGCCGGTCAACACCGCTCCCACACATCGTGGAGGGAAATATGGACGTCAATCACAAGTTGTTCGGTCAATTCCGAATGCAGACACTGGCACAGACGACCCGTCAAATCAAGGTCTATACCAATGTGGTCCAGACCTCCTACGCTGCGCAGTCGGGACTGGTCCGAGCGCGGCCAGCCGGAAGGGGTGGCCCGTGGGACTGCTCGCACCCGCGGACTTCGAGCCTGCGGCCCGAGCCCGACTGCCCGCCGACATCTGGGACTTCATCGCAGGTGGGAGCGGTGCGGAACGTACTCTGGCGGCGAACCTGGCCCAGTTCGGCCACTACGCGCTGCGGCCCAGGGTGCTGGTCGACGTCGCGCACTGCGACCCGTCCCTGAAACTCCTCGGGTCGGAGCTGCGGGCGCCGATCGGGGTCGCACCGATGGCCTACCACCGGTTGGTCGACCCCGAGGGGGAGACCGCCACCGCCCGCGCGACCGGCCGCACCGGCACCCTGCTCGTCGCCGGGATCTTCGCCAGCCGGACGCTGGAGGAGATCGCGGCGGCCGCCGACGGACCGCTCTGGCTCCAGCTGTACTGGCTGCGCCGCCGCGACGTCCTGGCGGCGCTGATCGAGCGGGCCGAGGCGGCCGGCTACCTGGCCCTGGTCCTGACCGTGGACGCGCCCCGGATCGGGCGCAGGCTGCGCGACCTTCGCAACGGCTTCGCCGTTCCCGCGGACGTGCGCGCCGTCAACCTCGACCCGGAGCTGATGGCCGCCAGCCACCGCGGCGACGCCGGGGCCTCCGGCATCGAAGCCCACGCCAGGGAGCAGTTCGACCCGGCCCTGACCTGGGCCGACCTGGCCTGGCTCCGGGACCGCACCCGGCTGCCGCTGGTGCTCAAGGGCATCCTCACCGCCGAGGACGCCCGACTCGCCGTGGAGCACGGGGCCGACGCCGTGGTGGTCTCCAACCACGGCGGACGGCAGCTCGACGGTGCGGTGACCAGCCTCGCGGCCCTGCCGGAGGTGGCGGACGCGCTGCCGTCGGACGTCCCGGTCCTGTTCGACGGCGGGGTGCGCAGCGGCACGGATGTCGCCATCGCGCTCGCCCTGGGCGCCCGCGCCGTCCTGGTCGGACGGCCCGTGCTCTGGGGCCTCGCCGTCGACGGCGAGGACGGGGCCGCCGCCGTCCTCGACCAGCTGAGCAGTGAACTCACCCACACCATGGCCCTGTTGGGCCGCCCACGGCTCCAGGACCTCGACCGCGGCGCCCTCGACCGCGGCGACCTCGCCGGCAAGAGAACAGGACAGCGAAGATGACCAAGCGGGCAGCGTTCCCCGGCTGGGACTGGGACGATCCGGACGACCTCGCGGTGCGGCTCGACGACTTCAGCGAGCAGATGGCCGGCTGCGAGAAGCTCGAAGCCGTGGCCACCCGGCTTCCGCACGATCGCTCCGACTTCCTCGAACTCGGCCTCACCGGCCTTGAGTTCGCCGCCTTCCGGACCGCCCACCCGGAGGGCCTGGGGACGGACCTGGCGGTGCTGCGCACCACCGACCGGACCGCGGCCAGCGAGCCGGGCACCCTCTACCGGGTCGACGGCGACCGGCTCTTCACCCAGCTCGACATCTCCGAGCCGCTGCCCTTCGCCGACGCCAGCGTCGACTGGGTCTACGCCGAGCACCTCATCGAGCATGTGACGATGCCGGTCGCGGTGGGCTGGCTGCGCGAGGCCCGCCGGGTGCTGCGTCCGGGCGGCGTGCTCCGGATCACCACCCCCGACCTGGCCCGCTACCTCAACGGCTATGCGGCCGAGGACGGCTTCCTGACCCGGCACCGGCGGCGGCTGAGCATGCTCGGCTTCGGACCGCCGATGCCCGAGCGCAAGGCCTTCCTGGTCAACCAGATCTTCCGCTACTACGGCCACCAGTGGATCTACGACCTGGACGAGCTGCGCCATGTGCTCACCCGGGCCGG
>FSVS01000626.1_pt1 | contig 10236 bp, 4 predicted proteins | sample 1637781 | NCBI WGS metagenome assembly FSVS01 (sample SAMEA3914814, study PRJEB12502) | metagenome | biome: forest; material: soil | place: USA | collected 2011-09-16 | depth 0.1 m | reverse complement strand
TGCCCGCGTCCGTGGTGGCGACGCCCTCGACCTTGTCGTGGCCGAAGAGCTTGCCGGTCGGGTCGAGCTGGCTCAGCAGCGTGCCGACCTGGACGTACGGCTGCTTCTGCGCCACCTGGACACCCGCCGCGGTGAGGGCGGCGAGCGCGGTGTCGGTGTCGTCCGTCCCGACGAAGGCCTCCGGCGACTTGCCGCCGATGGTCAGGCCGCTGACGTCGGTGGCGCCGTTGGTGTCCACCTCGTAGAGGGTCTTGGCCGCGAACGGCTCGAAGTTGCCGTCGCGCTCGTCGACCAGGAACTTGGTGTTCGACAGCGCGGTGATCTCGCTGCTGGCGTCGCCGGTGCTCGCCGGGTTGTCCAGCAGGTAGAGGTACTGCTTGGTCTGGTACGTGCGCAGGTTGATCGTGATGATGCGGGTGGCGGCGACCTTGGAGTACTTGGTGCTGCCCAGATCCGGCAGCTGCAGCGCGGCCTGCATCGCGCCGACCAGGGTCGAACCGTCCGGGGTGATCGTCAGGCCTTCCATGCCCTTGTTGTTGGCGCGGTCGGCCAGTTCGGCCGGCAGGTAGCCCACGATCTTGTGGAACGCGTTGTTCGGGCTGCTCTTGTCGGGGGTGAGCCGACCGATCTCGTAGCCGTTGGCGTCGAAGTGGGTGACGTAGGGGCCGTACTCGTCCGACACCCAGAACGAGCCGTCCGGCAGCGCCACCAGGCCCTCGGAGTCGTATCCGTCCGGGTCGTCGGGGATCGGCACGCCGACCGTGCCGTGGCTGTCGGCGACGCTGTCGATGGTCTCCTTGGTGTCGGGCGCCAGCGGGGGACGCCCGCTGTACGGCTGCCCGTAGACGCCCTTCGGGCCCTTGACGCTCTTCGGGGCCTTCAGGGTGACCGTCTTCTGGAGCTCGGCCTTGCCGTCGACGAGCTTGAACTCACCGATCTGCGGCGTGAAGTCGGGCAGCGGCTCGGACTTGTTGCCCAGCGGGTCGTCGGCGTTCGGGCCGCGGTCGGTCAGACCGTAGAACCAGCCCGGCCGGCCCGGCACGGGGGCCAGCGACGAGCCGTAGCCCTCGCCCGAGATCGAGGTGGTGCTGCCGTTCGGGCCGGCGACGGTGCCGAGCGGCGGAAGGGGCGAGCCCTTCGCCGTGGCGTCCTCGAACAGCTGCACGGCGTCGGACGCGGTGTAGGTGAAGGTGTCCGTGCCCTTGAAGCCGGCCTTCGGCGTGTAGGCGAACGAACCGTCCGCGTTCACCTTCACCGTGCCGTCGGCCGGGGCGGTGTTCCGGACGACCGCGGTCGCGCCGTGGTCGTTGCGCAGGACGTTGCCGGTCACGGTGCCGTGACCGGTGTAGGAGTCGGCGGAGACGCCGAAGTCATGCGTCGGCGCGGACAGCCAGCCGACGCCCTGGGCCACAGCGGTGCCGGTGCCCGCCAGGGCGAGTACCACACCGGCGGCGAGAGCGGCCCGAGTGCGCTTACGAGAGAACATTCCTGAAGTCACGCCCTTGAAGCTGACGCTCAACGGTGAACTCCGGGACCGGCTTCCGTGAACACACGACATGCAGCAGAGGAACACTGGCGGGACGTCAGTCGAATGACGCGTGCGCGTCAGCGGGTTGGCAGGGTGTCTCCACCTCGTTCCCCAGCCGGACCCATCGGGGCCGGGTACGGTCGCTCCGTGTCGCGCCGCAGTGCCCCCTCCGGGTACCGGCCGCCCGCGATCCGCACGGACCCCGACCCTTCGCACGGAAGCTGGACAGCATGGGCGACAAGACCGTCTGCGACCTCGACGAGCTCGCACTCCGGATCAGCCGGACCGCCGAGGCGCTGGGCCGGGCCGTTCTGGTCGGCATCGACGGACCGGGGGCGTCCGGCAAGAGCACGCTGGCCGATCTGCTGGCCGAGCGCCTCCTGAATGCCCAGGTGGTGCATGTCGACGACTTCTACCGCCCCTCCGCGGAGCGCCCGCCGAACAGCGATGCGATCGCCGCCGACTTCGACCTGGACCGGCTCGACGCCGAGGTGCTGAAGCCCGCCGCGGTCGGCGACGACGCGCGCTACCAGCGCTACGACTGGGACGAGGACCGCCTCGCCGAGTGGACGGAGGTCCCGGCCGGCACACCCCTCATCGTGGAGGGTGTGCACAGCCTCCACAGCCACCTGCGGTCCGCCTACACCTTCGGCATCTTCTGTGACGCCGTACGGGGTGTCCGGCTGAGCCGCGGGCTCGAACGTGACGGTGAGGAGTCCCGCAGCCTCTGGGTGGACGAGTGGATGCCCGCCGAGGACCGCTACCTCGCGGCGGAGCAGCCGCAGCGCCATGCCGACCTGGTGCTGAGCGGCTCCGGCGGGCATGCCGCCGACGCGCCGGCCTACACCGTGCTGAGCCGGCGCCCGTCGGCGTGACCGGCGATTCCCGACCCCGGGACCCCGCTCCTGAGACCACGTCAGCACGCGCGGGGGATCTCCACAGCGGCAGGCGTCAGTGCAGGCCGAGGGACAGCAGGACCACCAGGACGATGAACAACCCGCCGAGGATCAGCGGGACCTTGTACTCCAGTGGCATCGGATCGTGTTCTCCGCCAACCCGCTTGTCATGGCCCTGAGCGGCTCCGAGAGGCACCGCCTTCGCTCCGGCGACTGCGCCCTCCCCCTCCGGCAGCAGTGCCCGCAGCAGTTGCTGCCAGAGCTGCGGCGGGAAATCCGGCACCCTGCCGCCGTACGGCGCGACCGAGATGCGCAGCAGCAGCTCACGGTCCGCACTGCTCGCCAGGTTTCCCAGCGTTCGCAGCAGATTCTCCAGGCCGGCCCGCTGTTCCGGTGCCCGGACATGGGGCGCCACCGCCCAGGCGAAGAGCCACGCCGCAGTGCCGACTGTCAACCGGCCCGCCATCTCCGCTCCGGAACCGTCGTGGTCCTCGTTCGTCCGCTCGGAGTCCGGGTAGTGGTAGAGCCGTACGGCCAGCAATCTGCTGGAGAGGTCCCTGGCCTCCCTGTTCCGTCGGAAGCGCGCGCGGTCGCCCAGCGCCTGGAGCAGCAGGTTCCGCGCCGGCCGAGGCAGTTCCGGGCGTTCCAGCAGTTGCAGCAGCTCACCGTCGGCCCGACGGCCGAGGCGCTGCCGGAGCTGTGCCGACCCCCCGTCCGAGGAAGACAGGCGGCGCAGTGCGGACCACAGCTGGTTCAGGGTCTCGCGCTCCGCCTCCTGGCTGTCCTTGCGGCGCCGGCGCCAGCGCTCGCGCAGCATGGCCGGCAGGCTGAACCCGCGCGGCATGGCGAAGTCGAAGGAGTCGTCCGCGGAGAACCGGCCGGGAGCAGCGCCGCCCTCGGATCCCGGACCGGCGGTGGCCGGTCCGGCACTGGCGGACGCCGCGGACTGGGAGGGCTGGTCCGGGGGCAGATAGACCTTCTCCTCGGGCTGTGCGTCCGTCTCCGGCGGCCCGTATCCCGCTCCGGCCGGGGCGATCGCTTCCGCTTCCTCCTGGCCGTAGGGAGCGTCGACCGGACCGGCCGCGGCGAACGGCTGGTCCGCCGGAAACCGCCGCCTCATGCCGTCCGCCGGCCCCTGTTCGGCCCACTGCTCGGGCTCGGCCGCCGACGCGGTGGGTTGCCAGGCGGACGGCCACCACCGGGTCGGGGACGGCATCGCGGTACTGGTCCGCCACAGGCCCAGCAGTGCGCCGAGGTCCCCCACCTGCTGCTGGGGGGAGGACAGTCGGTCCCAGGGGGCCTGCTGGATCAGACTCGCCACCGGCAGTCCCCGCCCCGGCCTCTCCAGGTACCGCCGGACCAGCTCCCACGCGACCTGCTCCGCGTCGTCCCCGGGCTCGGCCGGGGACGCTCCGTCAGCGTCCAGGGGGATCCGGCTGAGCAGCGGATCGCCCGCAGCCGACACCTTCCACGAGGGGACGAACACGAATCGCAGCCGGTGCTCGTCGGTGGTGTCGTAGGTTGCGAAGGTGAAGTCCGCACCGAACCGGTTGCCGAAGATCCCGTCCAGTCCCCAGAGCAGCGCGGGCGACATATTGGAGATCCCCGCGTCGTCGAGCTCCTCCATCCTGGCCGACAGCCGGTGCGTCGGCGCCCGCAGCACAGCGGCGGTGACGGCGGCCAGTTGTGGCGCCAGCCCCTGCAGCCGCTTCTCCAGCGTCGGCTCGGTGTCCCGCCCCGCCTCCACGAGGACACTCCCGCGAACCGGACCGACCTGCGGGCTCCCCTCGCCTGGCAGTGGTGCGCCCCGTCTGCCCGGCCACTTCCAGGACACCAGCCCGATACTGGCCCGGACTCCCAGTTGTTCCGGGTCACCCACCAGGGCATGGCAGTTGGTGGTGGCCCGGCCGCCCGGCTCGCGGCCGGGGACACGGTGGACCAGCACGACCTGACCGGTCGAGACGACGGTCCTCACCAGGCTCCGCCGGTCCGGCCCTCCGTCCACCCGCAGCAGCGGGGCCAGTTCTTCGTAGAGCCGCCAGGCCTGACCCTCCCCGCAGGAGTACGCCACCGGCGCGATGCCGGTCCGGCGGCCCTGCACATTGCCCTGCCAACGGAAGAACACCTGGTCCACCACGTCCCGCCCCGGTTCGCTGTCGTTCATGTCCCCACCTCGGCGGATGCCTCCTCGGTCGAATCGATGAAGCCGCACATGGCCAGCACCGAGAGCAGCGGGCCGATCACCCGCCGCTCCCGGACCCCGTGCGGGTAGCGGCCGTCCTCGGCCCTCCCCCCGGTCGCGGAGGCGAAGTGCAGGGTGCAGCGCGGAATGCTCTCGAAGGGGCGCAGCCAGGAGCGTTCCGCGTGCAGCCGCAGAAAGGCGTAGACGTCCCGGCTCTCGTCCCGCGTCCGGCCCGGGTCGAAGGGGAGGTGCAGGGCCTCGTCGAGCCACTGGCCGACCGGGCTCTCAAACCTGATCAGATCGGACTTTCCTACGACCACGGCGGCGACCGGCTGGCCCTGGGCCGGGAGCCGGTCCAGGACGGTGTCGAAGGTGGGGTCCCCACCGGGGCTGACCTTGATCGAATCCTTGTTGCGCGCCTCTTCCAGCTGCGGCAGCGGCAGCGCCAGCAGCGGATCGACGACGAACACCAGTGCGTCCACGTTGAGGAGGAAGTTCAGCAGCTCGTTGGTCTTGAGCAGATCCTCGCCGCCCAGGTCGAAGAAGGCGACCGGCCGCTTCCGGCCGCGCCGGTCGGTGATCAGCACGGCCTCGGCGAACTCCGCGAAGGCCGTCTGCTGGGTGTGCCCCAGTTCCTTGCCGCTGCGCAGCGGGGCCACCCGGTCCTTGTAGAAGGCCGCGTGGATCTGCGGGCTGACGGACTGCCATTCCAGCCCGAAAGGTCCGAGCGCACCCGCCGCCACCTCTCCGATCATCTGCGCCAGCAGATGGCTCTTCCCGGTGTGGGAGCTGCCGACCATGGCGACGATCAGCGGCCGCCCGTTGGTGAGGTACGGCACCGGTACATAGTGCGGCGGTGAACCGGGGGCGCCCGGGCACTTCTGGAGCGCCCGGCGCAGCAGGTCGTGCAGCCGGGTCTGGTTGCGCTCAGTCGTCACATCGAGCTTCTGGAACTGGAATTGAGTGTCGACCAGGAACAGCATGCTGGCGTCGTAGGTCATCGACTCCAGGCAGTAGGGACAGTCGACGGCCTGTGGCGCGGTCTTCTCGCCGGGAGTCGACGGTGGCTCCGGCGCGACCCGCGGAAGCGCCCGTCGTGACGCGCGCTTGCGCGCCGCCGCAACGTCGAACTCCTTCCGCAGCGGGTCCAGGCGGTCGTACCCGACCAGGGCGGACCCCACGGGATCGGTTCCCGGCTGCAACCGCTCCAACAACTGCGCCGGGCTGGGGCGGTCCTGTGCCAGCGGGGCGAACAAGGGTCCGAGCACCGGTGCCAGAGACGGGTATCTGGCCAGGTCGTCCGGCCGGCCGTGGGGGTTCCCCGGTCGCCTGGCCACCATGTGGTACATCAGCTGGGCGATGCTCCACAGCGAGTCGCGCGGGTCGGCCTCGCCGGAACCGGCCAGCTGCTCGGGCGACGCGTAGGGCGCCAGTCCGTACCCGGTGCGCGGCCGACCGGCCTTGATGACCGCGGCCAGGCCCCAGAGCTGCACTGTGCCGCCGTCCCAGTGCACGCGCGCGGGTGTGATGTCGCGGTGCACCAGTCCGAGGCCCTCCAGCAGCCGGACCGCGAGCACCAGATCGCGCTGGATCAGCGGCTGCTCCCGGATCTGCACACCGCCTGCTTCGGCCAGGGCGTCCCCGCGCGGGCCCAGGTACAGCACGAACGGCTCGGCCGCGTCCATGTCGTAGCCGACCGGAACCGGGAAACGCTCCTCGTGTCCGGTGCCGCGCAACGCCGACCTGATGGCCAGGGCCGTACCCACCTCCGTCTCAAGGGCGCGCTGCGCCTCCGCCGTGGAGGCGTGGATCGACGGCAGCCGGACCTGGACCAGGTTCCAGTGCCCGTCCAAGGTGATCCAGCGGGCGACGGCAGGTCCGGCCACCAGGTCGGGCAGTTCCCGGCCGACGACCGCCTCCGCCGCGTGCCGCCGCCCGTCCGGGTCGGTGAACCGCAGGACGCTCACCACGAGTGCTCCTCGTCAGAGGGGTCGTTCCAGGAGTAGGCCCTCTCCTGCTCGGCCACCGGTGCGACGGCGCCGGACGCATGGCGCGGACCGGCCGTCCGGTCGGTGCGCGCACCGCGGCCGTCCTCCGTGCCGCCGTACGTCGTCAATCGTTCCACCGAGCCCTGGCGCAGCGGGGTCAGCCGCAGCTGTCCGGCGTAGCGACCGGAGGACGTCCACACCGCGGCATCGTCGTCGACCCCGTCGCGGTCGTTGCCCTGACCGTCGAGCTGGCTGCGAACCGCGGCAGGGGCGAACCGGATCCAGACGACGGCCGACGGGTCGCGGCTGAGCATCGGAAGCTGCCTGGACGAGACCAGTTGGACCACCCGTTCCCGGTCGGCGTGCGGACCGGCGGCGTCGACCACCTGGTCCAGGCCGAGCCCGAGCAGTCCGGCGGGCCCGCTGCGGGCCCGCTTGGGCTCGGCGAACGGCGGGGCCGGGATCACGCCGTTGTGCAGCAGATGCCGCCGGGCGACGACCAGTAGCTCCCTGACCTTTCGTGCCACCTGCTTCTCCGACCCGGGGACGGCCTGACCCCGTTTCACCGCCTCCCAGTACGGTTCGAGCGCCTGGACCACCAGGTCGGCGAAGTCGCCACCGAGCGTCGCGACCAGGTCGGGGCCGCCCTCACCGTTCTGCTGGTCGAGCCAGGTCGGCGGCCGGCCCTGCGCCGCGGACGGCCCCGGAGTCGGCCGGACCCCGGACGGGCGTCCCGATCCGGCCGGACCGGTCCGCGGCATCCAGGCAGGGACGTCGCGGACGTACTCCGGGTCCGGAGCGGTGTGACCGGAGCCCGCGGACCGGTCGTTCGCGGCGAAGGCAGTCATCGGCGCCTCGTCCCGCACCCCGGCCGCTGCCTCGGCGGTGAGGGTCGCGGCGACGGTGCCGAACACCACCGACACCGACCGGGCGGCCTCAGCGCAGGCGATCCGTACCGACTCGGCCCACCAGCGCTGCCGCACGGCCCGGTCGAGCACCTCGTCGAGCGCCCGGACCGATCCCTGCAGTGCGGCGGCGCCGCTGTCCTTCCAGATCTGCTCCACGCCCCGGTTCCAGTCGCGGGTCACCGCGACCCAGGCCAGGACCAGGCCGAAGAACAGACCGATCGGCTCGCTCCAGCCGGGCGGCCGGAGCGTCGACCCCAGTACCGCGGCGGCCGCACCACCGAGCAGCACGGACAGGCCCTGCGCCCACACGTATCCGCCGCGGAACGTGGCCCGTACCTCCGGCGCGCTGTCCGGGAGCCGACGGGGCGTCAGGACCGCACCGACAAGGGTGAACAGCAGCAGCACCACCGTGCCGGACACCCACGGCCAGACGCCGAACCCGGCGAGGGCGCCGGCCAGGAGGGTCAGCACGCGCGTGCCGGCCCTGCTCCTCCGGCTCGGCGGAATGCCCCCGCCGCCGGGCTCGAGCAGGCTGGGCGGGCACACCAGATCCGGTTGCCGGACCAGCGTCTCGTCCTGATAGGGCATCATCCGGGCCGAACAGTCCTCGAACCGGTCGGCGGCGGCGCCCAGGGTCAGCCCCTCGTCGAACAGGCGCTCGGCGAGCCTGCTCAGTCCTTCCCCCATCTGCTCGGCGGTGATGCCGGGCGGCGGCAGCACGAGGCCGAGCTCCTTCAGCCTCAGCCCGGCGTCGCTGGGGTCGATCGCGCCCAGCAGGTGCCCGCCCAGCTCCAGTACCTCGACCACCTGCGCCCGGTATCCGGCGACAGCGCTCCTGGCCTCGACCAGTGCCCTGGAGAAGTCCTCCGCGTCGTGACCGGCCGTCAGCCCGCGCATACCGGCGAGTCCCTTCCTCGCGCGTCCCGCGGTACGCAGGGCCTCGACGCAGCCGCTCCGCCTGTCGCCCAGCGTGCCGTCCACCGCGTACTCGGCGGCGGGGCCGGCCCCGCTTCCCTCGGCCAGCAGACCGAGTGGCTGCGGCAGGACCTGCGGGGCTCCGGTTCTGCCGCTCCCGGCCAGGGTGGCGGCCCGCTGCGGCGGCTGCCCCACGAAACGTGCCGCCCCGTTCGCCCAGGCCCGGTCGCGCGCCGTCGCGGACAGGTCGTACTCCAGCAGCCGGAGGCCCGGGGCCGCGACGCCGTTGCAGGACGTGTCGAGCCGCTGCAGCACCCGGTCGAAGAGCTCCGACGAGAGGAGCAGGTCGGCCAGCGCGCCGAGGGCCTGCGGATCGGGCACGGTGCCCGGTGCCGCGCCACGGTGTCCGGCCGACTTGACGTCCCCGGCCCAGAGCAGTCCGACGGAGGAGGCCCTGAGCAGGCCGGGACGAAGCAGGACCGGGGACTCCCCGGACCTGTCCGGATCGGGGAGCAGGTCCCCGACCAGCAGGCAGAGCAGGCTGATCCGGGGTGCCCGCTGGTAACGCAGCAGCCGCTCGTAGACGGACTGGTTCCGGACCATCCCCTCGGGGCTGTCCAGTACCAGGAACCGGTAGGTACGGGGGGCGGTGAGCCCGTAGGGGGCGAGCAGCGCCTCTACGGCGGTGGCGAGCAGCTGATCGTCGTCGAACCGCTCCGGCGCAGCCAGCAGGCTCAGCCGGATCACCGGCTCCGGGACTTCCTGGGCGTCGTTCACTCGGCATCACTCTCCCAGGGACGGGTCCCGTAGTCCTCCTCGGAAGGCCGTTCGGACCGCCGCCGGGGCCCTCCGTTGTGGAAGGCGTCGAGCAGGTCGCGCAGGGTGACCTGGTACGCCTGGTGCTCCGCGTCGACGTCCAGGGCCGCGGGCAGCGTCACCGACCAGAACCGCTCCAACGGCCTCAGCCAGGCGATGTTGCGGTCGTCGTCGAACTGCCCGCGCCTGGCCAGCACCTGCGCCTGCTGCGGCGCCACCTTCTCCACCAGGTGCACGAACAACGCATGCGGCTTGCTCCCCGGACGCTCCAGACCGTTCGGCCTGGTCTGCATCAGCACATCGCAGTACGTGTCCACGATCGAGCCCTCGTCCAGCAGAGCCCAGCGCTCATAGGCCCGCAACAGGCCCACCCAGCTCGACAGCCCGTCCTGGTACTCCTCCAGTGACAACGTGATACCCGGCTGCCCCTGACGCGTGTCCCCGGTCAGCCAGATCCGCACCCGACGAGGCGAGTCGGGACTCCCCTCCACCACCTCGACCTGACCGTTCCACATCGCACACAACAACCGATACAGAATATGCGTCCGGTCGTCCTCGGTACTCGCCAGCCACTCGTCCTGATACCCCAACCGCTGACGCCAGTTGAGCAAGTCCTCGGCCTGCTCGCGCCTCTCGGCCCGGGCCCAGCTGCGCAGCACCTCGCGGGCCTCGGGGATCTCAGTGAGGCTCATCTCACTGCGGAACAGCACCACAGTGATCGACTCGGTCTCCACTCCGCGGAACTCGATCAGCCGCTTGGTGTCCCTGGGCAGCGGCAGCACCCGGCGCAGGTAGTCCTCGACCTCCTGCCGGTTCGGCGCCTGCGGATAGACGATCAGCACCTTCATCGGACCGTTGCCCTCGGGATCGAACCCGATCGGCAGCAACCCCTTGATCTTGTGCCCGAACTCGGTCAACGCCGCCGCACCGACCCCCTCAGCCGCCCCGCGGTCACCCGCGGCAGCCGCCAGCAGCACCCCCATAGACGGCAACAGCGGACGTT
>FSVS01000262.1_pt1 | contig 10253 bp, 10 predicted proteins | sample 1637781 | NCBI WGS metagenome assembly FSVS01 (sample SAMEA3914814, study PRJEB12502) | metagenome | biome: forest; material: soil | place: USA | collected 2011-09-16 | depth 0.1 m | reverse complement strand
GTCTCCAGCCGGTCATCTGCGCCGGGTGTCACCCCGACGGTGTTCTTCTTCGACGCTTCCGGCGCGTTGGACGCCAGCACGGAGGCGAAGGGCGCCTGGTCCAGCGCGGCGCTGCCGGTACCGGCCACGGCCAGCCCCGGCTCGCTGGCCACCGCGGTCTCCGGCAGCCCGTTGGCGGTCGAGTACGCCTTCTACCTCGGCCGCGCGGGACAACTGACCGCGGTCGCGAACCTCGGCGGCACCTGGACGGCCCTGCCGGTCCCGAACAAGCTCGGCGTGCGGGCGGGCAGCCCGCTCTCGGCCGCCACCACGGACGACGGCGTCGACGTGTTCTTCACCGACGCGGCCGGCCGGCCGGCCGTGGCGAGCGCGAAGGTTCCCGGCCTGTTCAGGGCCGCGGAGCTGCCGGGCGGGGTCGCCGCGGGCGGCAGCCTCACCGCGACCACCGTGCTCTCCGCGACCGGCGCGGTGCGCGACGAGGTCTTCTACCCGACCGCCTCCGGCGCCCCCGGCGTCACCGCCTGGGACGGCGTGGCCTGGCAGGCCTCGACCCTGCCCGGTACCGTCACCGCGATCACCGGCGTCAGCCCGAACACCGTGCCGGGTCAGCCCGAGCAGCTGTTCACCGCGGACGGCACGGCGCTGGGTGTGGACACCGCCGCCGCCCCCGGCGCCGCCTGGACCGCGAGCGCGCTGCCGAGCACGCCGACCACCTACCCCGGCACCGTGCTGCTGTACGCCGCCACCCCCGACGACGACACCGCCGCGCTCGCCGCGGCGGCCTACGCCGGGCTGCCCGCCGACCAGGTCACCACGGACTTCAGCACCGCCTGGGCGGCCACGCTCAGCGGGAACTACCTGGTGGTCTCCATCGGCGCGGCCGCGACCAACGCCCTGTACGACAACCCCTGCGGCTGGACCAACCCGTCCCAGGACGACCCCGGTTCGACGCCCTTCTACAACGTCGAACGGCCGCTGAACGTCACCCTCACCAACCTGTTCGTGGTCGGTGAGGCGGCCACCGCCGCGGAGACCCCGCAGGTCGCCGCCGACATGGCGTACTTCGCGGTGCACGGCGCCCTGCCGAGCGGGGCCGTCCTGCCGAAGCTGGCCGGCCCCGGCTACACCTGCCTGGGCACCGCGAGCTGACGCGAACCCCCTGGCACCGGCACACGCCAGGGCGGGCGGGGCTCCTGGCCCCGCCCGCCCTCAGGCGGCCGAAGTGAGCGCGTCGCGTCGCGGCGCGAGGAGCAGCCGGGCCTGCTCCAGGGCGCGAGCGGGCTCGCGGATGCCGGTGGACACGCAGAGGGTGTAGTACAGGTCCTCGCGGCGGCGTTCGGTGTCCGTGCCCAGCTGAGCGTCGTCGAGGGCATCGAGTTCGGTGACGAGGCGGCGAAGTTCGGTGGGATTGATCAGAGGCATCGAATGCTCCGTCAGTCGTTGCTGGCACGGCGGGAAACCGCTGCAGGCCGACGCTGGACCACAGCACGGGTCGTCGACCCGGCGTCACCCCGTCAGGACGGGGTGGTCTGTTCCTCAATGATAAGCGGGGCCGCACCGCTGAACCGCCGTCAGCCGGGAGACGTTCACCACAGCCGTTCACCACGGTCCCGGCCTGCGGCCGCCGCCGGTTGACGGAACGTCAGCCGAGGTAGCCCTCGACCTCGTTGATCGGGCGGGCTTCGGTCGCGCCGGGATCGTTGCCGAACTCGGTCGCTGCGCGGCGCCGGCGCAGCAGGTCCCAGCACTGGTCCAACTGCTGCTCCAGGGCGGTCAACCGGGCCCGGGTCGCCTCCTCCTGCTCGGACCGGTCCGAGCGCAGCCGGTGCTCCTCGTCCACCAGGGCGCTGATGCGCTGTAGGACGTCCTCGTCGCTCATCTCAGCCTCCCGAACAGGCGATGCCACCGGTCCCACCCAGTCTATCCAGCCCCGCCCTCCCGGTCCTGCTGAAGACTCCACCCACCCACCGGCGCGGCCGGCACGGTCACGGCTGCGGCCGGAACTCGTGGACGACCTCGATCGGGCCGACGATGTGCTGGTTGAACTCCTCCAGCTCCTCGGCCGGCACCCAGAGTTCCAGGATCGTCCGCCCACCGGCCTGCTGGACCGGGTAGCGGGCCAGGAACCCGGAGTCCACCTCGAAGCGGGTCACGAAGCCGACGCCGGAGGCGGGGACGTTCCAGTCCCGCGCGATGCGGACCGCGTAGTCCTCGTTCAGCACCGGGTAGAAGATCGGCTGCTCGGGCAGCCGCGGCGGCCAGGCGCGCCAACCCGACGCCTCGACCAGCGCGAGCTCCTCCGGACCGGTCGGACGCCACAGCGTCGTCGTCACTGTCCCGCTCATCGCGTTTCTCCGTACTCTCCAGCTGGTCGGCTGCCCACCGTATGCCGTGCGCCGGGCCCACAGCCAGCGGATATCCCGTGGGGCCGCCGCATTTCGATGATCAACGGTGGCCGTGGGAGGGCAGGTCGAGCCGGTAGCTGGTGCCCGGCTTGCCGCCGAGGCCGGTCGGGTCGGCCGGGCCGATGGGGACGAACCCGGCCTTGGCCAGCACCCGCTGGGACGCGGTGTTGGCGCTGTCGGCGCCCGCCCGCAGGGTGTGCAGGCCGTGCCGCGCCGCCGCCAGCCGGCACAGCTCCCGGACGGTGGCGGTGGCCACGCCGCGTCCGGCGACGTGCTCGGCGACCCGGTACCCGAGGTCGGCGGTGCCGTCGCCGATGTCGTACAGGTTGAACCGGCCCAGGACGGAGCCGTCCTCGGCGACCAGCACGTAGAAGGCGCAGAGGCCGGCCTCCTGCTCGGCGAGCGCGGCGCTGTGCCGGTCGGGGAACCGGGCGTAGTAGTCGTCGCCCCGGTCGGAGATCGAGGCGGCGAAGTAGGCGCGGTTCGCCAGCTCGAAGGCCAGGACCGCCTGGGCGTGGTCAGCGTGCAGCTGCTGCAACTCGGGCACCGCCCGAGACTACCCGGGCGGCGGCGTCGGACGTACGCCGGTCGGCAGGGCCGGGTCGTGGGCCGCCGCCACGACCAGCGCCTCCCAGTCCAGCATGAGTGCCTGCACCTCGTCCGCGGACACATGGTGGGTGTCCACCTGGATCTCCAGTTCGACCGTGTGCAGGGCGGTCCCGACCTGGATCATCAGCTTGTCGAGGTAGTCCGGGAACGGTTCGCCCCAGCGCAGGGTGCTCTCGGCCCGCGCGGCGTCCAGCTCGGGCCGGGACGGCACCGGCCCGCCGGGCGGCTCGACGCCGATGCCGAGGCGGCGGTCGTTGAACAGGCAGGAGGTCTCGGCCGCCTCCGTGCCGAGCTCCCGGTCGAGCCGGGCGCGCAGCTGCTCCAGCCGCGCCGGGTCGTAGTACGCGTACTTCGAGCAGACCGCCGAGGCCCGCTGGGCGCGGTCCACCACCTCGTCGAAGGAGGCGTCCGCGACCTCGACCAGGAACAGGCCGTTCACGGACAGCGGGTGGGACACGTCGGCCAGGCCCGGCCGGAACCGGTTGCCGACCACGACCTGGATCAGCGCGGGAGTGATCCCGGTCAGTCGCGCCACGGCCACCGCGTACCCGGCCAGCAGCACCGAGGACGTCGAGCTGCCGACCCGGGCCGCCACCGCCCTCGACGCCAGGTGCAGGGCGCGGGACTCGAAGGCGCCCCGCCGGTAGCGCGGTTCGCCCCGGTCCACGTGCGGGCCGAACCGCCGGGGTCCGGCCGCGCGCAGCAGGCGCTCCCAGTGGCGCAGCGAGAGCTCGCTCTGCCGCTGGGCGGACGGCGTCCGCTGCACCGCCGCCAGCTCCAGCGGGCCCAGCGCCGACGCCGGGTTCTTCGGCTCCCCGGTGACCGGGTCGCGTTCGCTCAACTCCCCGAGCATGACCGCGATTCCGCCGCCGTCGGTGGCGACGTGGGAGATCATCACGACCGCGTGGGTGACCGTGCCCCGGCTCCGTACCGCGGCCATCCGGATGGGCCACTCCTCGGCGTGGTCGAAGGGCGTCGCCTCCCACCGGTCGGCCAGGCTCCGGGCGACCAGGTCCGGGTCGCCGTCGTCCGGGGCGTCGACGATTCCCAGCACGGCCCGGCCCGATCCTGACACCTCCTGGATCGGGGCGCCGTCCGCACCGGCCCGGATCCGGGCCCGCATGGACGCGTAGCGGCACAGGAAGAAGCGCAGCTCGGACGCGAGATCGCCGACCGTCCTGCCGTCCGTGACGGGCACCGCCCCGCCCATGCTCATCGACGTGCCGGCCTGCTGCATCAGGGTCCAGACCTTGCGCTGACCCCAGGTCAGTTCGCCGACGCCGGCGCCGGGTCCCTCGAACGGCACGACGACGTGGTCCGTCATCGGCGCCCCGCCCAGGATCGTCCGCGCCACCGGTTCGGTCATCGACTGCCGTCCCCTCGGAGTGCCTGCGGCTCAGGCCCGCATCAGTTTCGGGCAGCCGTCCCGGCGACGCAAGACTTTGAGAAAATGTGGCAAGAATCGTATTCATGCGATGAGAAAAGGGGGGTGTGTGCGGCCGAGCGGCCGTACACACCCCCCTTTCAGGGTTCACTCAGGCGGTCAGCCCGCGTGCGCTCCGCGCTGCTTCCGCAGGAAGAACACCACGCCGCCGCCGACGACCACGAGGGCCGCACCGACACCCGCGATGAGCGAGGTGCCGCTGCCGCCACCGGTCTCGGCGAGACCGCCGGTCGGGGAGGCCGACGGGGCGGCCGGAGCCGAACCCGAGGCCGTGGCCGTGGCCGAGGCCGACGGGGTCGGCGTGGCCGTGGGCGTCCCGCCACCGGTGGGCTGGCACTTCAGCGCGCCGGTGAAGGTCTTGCTGAAGCCGTTCGGGCCGGTGACGGTGATGTTGTAGGTGTCACCCTCCTTGACCGGAACCAGCACGGTCTGCGTGGCGCCCGCCGCGACGGTGACCGACTGGTCGCCGACCTGCGCGGTCCACGGCTGGTCGCCGCCGTTGGTCAGGGTGACGTCGACGCCGCCCTGCTTGCAGTCCTCGGTGGCGTTGGCCGCCGGGACCGGGCCCTTGGGCGCCCACTGGGCCGTGGCCGAGGCGTTGACCTGCACCGGGGCGGTCCCGGCCAGGATCATCGTCTGGCTGTTGCCCTTCAGCGCCTTGAACGCGCGGCCGACCGGAAGGGTCGTCGTCGTCGAGGCGCTGAGCTGCGCGGTGCCCGCGTCGGCGCCCGCGGGCACCTTCACATACAGCTTGTCGTTGTTGCCCGCGTTGGTGACGGTCTGTCCGTTGCCGTCCACCAGCTCCACCCCGCTCGGCGCGGTGAGCTTGACGTCCACCGACTTGGCGTTGGTGGTCACCGTGATCGGTCCGAGCTTGTCGCCGCTCTGGCCCGCGACCGAGGCCGGCGAGAGGGCCAGCGAGGGAGCGGGCTCGGAGACGTTGGTGGCGTTCTGCTCAAGCCAGGCCGCGACCTTGGTGGTGGCCTTGTCGCTGCTGGTGGCGTCGGTCTTGTCGGAGAAGTGCCAGATCGCGATCTGGGTCCCCGCCGCCGCCTCGTCCTGGGTCAGGCCGCTGACGCCGGTCTCCTGCGCCAGGTCGGACGCGCTGAGCACCGGGTAGCTGTGCTCCAGGATCCACTGGATCTTGCCGCGGTCCGGGTTGTTCGAGAGCACGGACTGGTCCCAGCCGGTCTCCTGGTACTTCACCCCGGCACTCGTGCCGTGGTAGAGGTCGATGCAGTAGACCTCCAGGCTCTGCCCGTCCTCCTTGAGCGCCACCGTTCCGGCGGTGCCCCGCCCCTCGTGGGGGATGTTCACGGTCTGGCCGTGCAGCACGTTGCCGAGAGTGGCGACGGCACTGCCGTTCTGGTCGGCCGCCGCCGTCGTGGCCGTCGTCAGCGCACCCGCCGCGAACGCCCCCGCCGCCAGCAGCGCGGCCCCTAGCCGCACCGCTCCCCGCCCTGGTATTCCGATCATGCCTTGCCCTTTCGATGGTTCAGGGACAGCACCTCGCCACGCCCGTCCTGACCGCTGACGTGGCAGCAAATCGCGTGCCCCCTGTGGCATGCGCATACTAATGGGCAGGTCTCGACCCATTACCACCGGGTACGGGGTTAGCGGATCCGGAGCTTCCGGTGGCCGCGAAGGCGGGGGAACAGCCTTGGGGAGAGCGGGACTTCGAGGATCCGGCCGAGCACGGCGATCCGGTGCTCGCTGTAGCGGAGCCCCGCGGCGTCCGCGATTCCGCGCAGCCGGTGGCGGTCCTGGCCGAGGCCGGGCAGCGTGAGCAGCCGGCGTCCCTCCGCGTCCAGGAGGAACACCTGGTGCTCGGTGGACTTGTCGGCCGCGCTGTGCTCGGAGAACAGCACCAGCTCGGCCGGACGGCCGGGCAGGTCCTGTCGGCGGGTGCGGCGGCCGCGCCCGTCGGTGAAGGACAGTTCGCGACCGCTCCACTGGATCGACGAGGTGCGCAGCCAGCGCTCCTCCGCGGGGGTGAGCCCGCCCTCGGCCGGGCGCGGGACCAGCTCGCGGCGCGGCGTGACCAGGTAGCGCTGGGACGAGGCCGCCGGCGGCGGTCCGGCCTGGTACTGCGGAACCGGCCGTCCGTACGCCCCCAGCTCGGGCGCGAAGACCAGTGGGCGGGGCTGGGTGACCCGCTGACCCAGTGTCATCAGCTCCTCGGCGATCAGCCCGGCCCGGACGTCCCTCCGCAGGCCGCTCGGCGCGAAGCGCCACAGCAGCGCCTCCAGCACCACCGGGACCGGCGCGGCGGCGAGCAGCCACGGGACCGCCGCGCCGGAGAGGTGGGCCGGCAGGAGCAGGGAGGCCGCGAGGAGCGGGAGCGAACCCAGCCGCAGCGCGACCTTCCGGGACAGCCGCCGCAGCCGCAGTGCCTCCGGCAGGTGGTGCTCCGGGGCGTACCAGAGCTGCCAGGTCGCCCCGACGGCGAGGCAGGGCAGCGCGAGCCGCCAGGACGGCGCGCTGTGGTCGATCCCCCAGGCGACGAGCAGGCCCGCGCCGAGGCTCAGCAGCAGGCCGGTGCCGCCCAGGCGCAGTGCCCTCGCCCAACGGGCCCGGCGGCGTCCGATCCGCGCCGTCACCGCTTGCCAGGTGGTGCTCATGGCCGGCCCCCCGGTGCCACTCGTCCGTCCGGGTATTATCCGTCGGTTCGAGAGTCGGCGACAGTCATCGCCGACACCGACGTCGCTGGAGTCGATGGCGGGGACAGTTCATCCCAAAAGTTGCTCGGTGACCGATTCTGACGGATCATGACCGGGCTTTCCAGTGCAGGTTTTTACATGCAAATATCCGCACCTAAAGGACGGGGATGCTGGTTCCATGGAAGCCGTCGAACTCCGGCGTCTCCTGAGGGAGGCGAGGCAGGGCGTCAAGCCGGGCGACGTGGGGCTGGCGCCCCGGGCCGAGACCAGGGGCCGCCGGGTCATCGGCCTCGGCCAGAGCCATATGGACACCCTGCTGCTGCGGGACTGGCCGGCCGGCACCTACGGCCGGCTGGAGCGCGGATCCCTGGAGTCGCCCGACCCGCGACTGCTGGACGCGGTGGCCTCCGTCCTGGGCCTGGACGACCACCAGCGCAGCACCCTGTACCTGTACGCCGGGGTGCGGCGGGAGCCGCTGCCGCTGGACCCCAACGCCCCGGTCGTCCTGGGCGACCACTGGCAGCAGGCGCTCGACGGCATCGAGCACATGGCCTACATCGTCGACCTCGCCTGGCGCCCCCTCTGCTGGAACGCCCGGTTCCTGACCCTGTTTCCGCCGCACCCCGAGATCACGCCGGGCCGGCCGCCGTCGAGCATCATGTGGTGGATCGTGCTGTGCCGGCTGGCCCGGGAGGAGCACTTCCCGGACTGGGAGACGGCCTGGGCGCCCTACAGCCTGGCCCAGCTGCGGACGGCGGTGCGGCAGTACCCCGAGTCGCAGGAGCTCCAGCGGCTGCACCGGCTGGTCATGGCCGATCCGGTGACCGAGCCGATCTACAGCACCCGGTCCGTCGAGTACACCTACCCCGAGGGCGACCGGCGGCCCATGGTGCACCCGGACCTGGGGCCGGGCATGGTGACGATGTGTCCGTCCTACCTGCCGGGGTCCCGGGCCGTCCTCATGATCATCCCGTTCGAGCCGGGCCCGGTCGAGCCGCCCAGGAACCACGGACGCCTCCGGCGCGGAACCTCCTCCTGAGCGCGGTGGGAGCGGTTGGGCGATAGTGGTCCTGAGGGCCTGTCCGGGGCGTCGCGGGAGGAGGGCGGGGACGGTGTCCGATTCCTTGGAGGCGCAGCGTCCGGCGGCCTCCGCGCGCCTGTCGCGGTGGACCCGGCTGCTGGTCGCCGTGGGCTACGCCACGGTCGCCTCCGCGATCGCGGTGGACCTCGCGACCGGCCCCGGCGGCACGCTCTCCCCGGTGCTGGCCGCCGTCCCGGTGCTCGCCGGGGTCGGCACCCGCCGCGCCTGGATCCCGCTGCTGGCCGGGACGGTCACCCTCGCGGCGGTCCTGGCGCTCTCCTTCGCCAACTCCAGGGTCGGCGTGGCCGTCCACGTCACCGCCGCGCTCACGGTCGCCGTGGTCACCCTGATCAGCTCCGCCAGCGTCTCCCTGGTCGCGGCGCGGGAACGGGAGCTGGCGGGAGTGCGCACGGTCGCCCAGGCCGCGCAGCGCGCCCTGCTGCGCCCGGTGCCGGAGCGGGTCGGGGACCTGCGCATCGCCGTGCGCTACCTCGCCGCCGCGGCCGAGGCCCAGATCGGCGGCGACCTCTACGACGTGATGCCCACCGCCGAGGGCGTCCGGGTACTGCTGGGCGATGTGCGGGGCAAGGGGCTGGCCGCCGTGGAGACGGCCGTGGACACCCTCGGCGTCTTCCGCGAGGCCGCCCTGGTGGAACCCGGCCTGCCGCAGGTCGCCACCCGCCTGGACGCGGCGCTGGCCCGTCGACCCAAGGGCGAGGAGTTCGTCACCGCCGTCCTGGTCGACCTCCCGGGCGCCGGGCGGCCCGCCGTCGTCGTCAACTGCGGCCACCCGCCGCCGCTGCTGCGCACCGCCACCGGCGTCACCGAGGTCAACCCGCCCGCCGACGCCCCGCCGCTGGCCCTGCTCTCCCTGGTCGGCGGCGACGGCTACCGGTCCCGCACCCTGGCGATGGCCCCCGGCGACCTGCTGCTGCTCTACACCGACGGCGTCAGCGAGGCCCGCGACGCCTCCGGCCGCTTCTACCCGCTCGCCGAGCGCCTCGCGGCCCTCGACGTGTACGAACCGCAGGCGGTCCTCGACCGGCTGGTCGCCGACGTCCGCGCCTACGTCAGCGGAGACATGGCGGACGACGCGGCGCTGCTCGCTGTCCGGGTGGTCTGAGCCGCGCCGTCCGGGTCACTGTGCCGCCGGGGCCCAGGCGAAGCCGTCCGGGTCGGTGAAGGGGGCGGTGCCGGCGCCGATCACCAGCCGGTGCGAGCCGGAGCCGTCCGGGGCGACCCCGGCGTCCTTGGCCAGGGCGCGGCGCTTGTACAGCGCGAGCTTGACGGCGCTCGCCGGGGGAGCGGTGAACTCGACGTACTTGCCGCCGAAGCTCTTCCCCACGGTGAGGCCGTGGTCGACGTAGAACCGCTTGCTCGCGGCCACGTCCTCGGCGCCCAGCAGCAGCACGATGTCGTCCACGTCCCGGGCGGCCGGGCCGGTGTCCTTCTTCTTCGAGGTCGCGACCTTCCAGATGGCCCCGTCCGGGGCCTGGACGACGCCGCCGTAGCCCCAGAGCGACTTGGCGGCCGGCTTCAGCGCCGTGGCACCGGCGGCGAGGGCGGCGTCCACCAGGGCGTCGACGTTCGCCGGCTGGGAGACGATGAGCGACAGGGTGAAGCCGCGGAAGCCGCTGGTCGGCTCCGCCGAGGCCCGCAGCCGCAGCCGGGCGCCCAGGCCGAAGGCGGCGTCGTAGAAGCGTTCGGCGGCCGCGGGGTCCGCCACGTCGAGGGTGATGCTTTCGATGGAAGTCATGGTCGTCACGCTAGGCGCGACCCGGGGAGCGGCGCTTCTCCGATCCTGACCGGTGCCGGAACAAGCGCAGGTAATAGTCTCTTCCGGTCAGCACCACTTTCAATGACGACTCGGAGCGAGAACATGGCACAACCGGTGATCATCGGCAGTGAACGCAGTGAGGCGGGCCTGCCGACCGGAATCGAGGTGTTGCGCCGGGGCGGGTCCGCGGTGGACGCCGTCGAGGCCGCGATGCGGTGCTGCGAGGACAACCTGGCCGACCACTACGTCGGCACCGGCGGACTGCCCAACGCCCGGG
>FSVS01000361.1_pt1 | contig 10336 bp, 7 predicted proteins | sample 1637781 | NCBI WGS metagenome assembly FSVS01 (sample SAMEA3914814, study PRJEB12502) | metagenome | biome: forest; material: soil | place: USA | collected 2011-09-16 | depth 0.1 m | reverse complement strand
GGGCAGGCCGGTGTGTCGGCCGACGTTCGACAGGGAGCTGGCGAACTCGGCGATGTGCCGTGCCGACCGGGCCCGCAGCTCCGCGACCGCGAACTGCAGCGGGGCGGGGGCGACCGGAGGGCTGCCGCCTGCCCGGAGCGGCTCGCTGCCCAGGTCCCGCTCGGAGCCGACGTAGCTGCGGTGCCGGACGGCGACCGGTGTCTGCGTGACGAACTGGGAGCGGTCCGGGTGGCTGAAGTGGTGGTCCACCTCCGCGGCCAGCTCTTCGACGTCCGGCGGCAGGCTGGCCGGCCCGGCCCGCAGGCGGTCGAGCACGAACTGCGCGAACTCCGAGGTGCCCAGCCGGGGGTCGTTCACCGCGGCCTCGCCGTCGCGGCTGGCGTGCAGCATGAACTGGCGGATGTCCTGCCGTGACGGGTCGTCCTGCCTGAAGCCCAGCGGGACCGGCGCGGGATCACGCATCCTCAGGTACCAGGCGCAGGAGTCGAAGAGGAAGACCTGTCGGCGCAGACTGTCGAACTCCGGTTGCAGCAGCAGTCGGCGGAGGTCGTCCACGCGCAGGACCCGGGGGTCGCGTGCCGTCGCCTCGCCGAAGTAGAGGTGGCGCTCCATGTCCTGCGGGTGGATGGCACCGTGGCCGCCCCAGAAGCTGAAGAGCAGTCGGCTGTCGGTCCCGGCCAGGTCGAGGAAGGCGTCGCGGATGTTCTCGGCGGTCGCCTGCCCGACGGACAGGTCCAGCTCGGCCGCCTGCCGGTGTGCGTCCTCGGCGAAGCCGGGGGTCGGCGCGAGCAGCAGGCTGATGTTCTGCGGCGGCACGTCCCGGCTCCGCAGCCACGCCGCGAAACCCAGCGCGTCCCGGGCCGGACCGGGCAGAGCGGCGCGCCGCTCGTCCCGGTAGGTCTCGATGCCGACCAGTACCGCACTGACCTGCCACGGCGGTACCTTTCCGGTCGTCGCGCCGTTCAGCCGATCCATGCCGCCACCGCGCTCCAGACCCGCTCGTTGGCCCAGTAGGCGCTGTGGGACTCGGCGAAGGGCTGTCCGTTGTCGACCGTCAGGTCCTGCACCCGATCGCCGAACACCTGCGCGGCGGGGTGGGACAGCAGGTCGCGCGCGTCGAGGATGTTGAGCCAGCGCCCGGGGAACGTGTCGGGCAGCGGCGTGCCGAACGGCAGGCAGGACAGCGCGTCGATCTCGTAGAGGTACGGCGCCTGGCTGCCCACGGTGATGAGCTGGTCCACCTTTCCGGGACCCTGCACGGCCAGCATCTCGACGCAGGCGACGCCGCCGAGGCTGTGTCCGACCAGCGTCACCGCCGCTCCCGGGGCGGTGCGGACGCTGCGTGCGATCGCCTCGCGCAGCCCGCGGCCGCGGGCCTGGTAGCGCAGGACGTCGCCGGCGAAGGGGCCGGCCCCGTCGCTGATCGCGCCGCGGTGGTGCTGTGCGTAGCGGGTGGCGATCGGGGCGGCGACGGCCAGTGACACCTTGGCGACCAGGCTCAGCGGACCCCGGTCCTGCGCGGCGAGGTCACTGACGACGTGGGCGAGCAGGGCGTCACGGCGCTCGCCGGTCGTGGGCAGCCGGCCGTCGCGCGCCGCGGCGGCGAGGGTCCCGGCGACCAGCGCGCGGGCCACCGTCGCACGGTGCTCGAACCCGGCCCGGTCCACCGTCTCGGCGGCCGCCCGCAGTTCCGGAGCCCGGCCGAGCGCTGCCAGCGCGTGCGCGAAATGGCCGTCCAGCCCGGCCGCCCGCAGGGCGTCGGCGGTGGCGGGCGAGGGCCGGTAGCCCTCCATCCGGTCCAGGAAGTCGTCCTCGTCCGCCGGGTCGGCGGCCGGACCGCGTTCCAACAGGCGCAGTTCGTGCCAGGGGTCGGTGTAGAGCACGGCCCAGCGGGCCAGCTCCGCGTCCTGGGCGTCGGCCTTCCCGCCACCGGTGGGGCGGTACCCGGGGACGGACGCCCCGTCCAGGCGAAGCCGGACGCCGTGCTCCCCGCCCCAGTAGCAGCCGCGCACCTCCAGGCCCGGAGCACTGCTCTGGAGGCCGGCCCGGACCGCGGTGAGGGTGGCCGCGAAGCCCTCCTCGCGCACGCCGGTGCCATGGACGAAGACCACGGACCTGTCCATGCCTGCGTGACGCCTTTCCGGTGCTGACGCCGGGGCCGAGACCCCGGGCACGAGGTTGTGCCGATGCGATCCAGACTCGCAGTGCGGCAGCCTGGAGACCCGTCGCACGCAGGTGCGCGAACGGTGCGCGTGGTGCGCGAAGAGGGCACCACCGCGCCCACCATCGTGCACACCTGCCGTGCTGCCTGCGGGAGTTACAGTCACCGGCAGCCGACTCGGCGCGTCGCGCGCCGCGACCCATGGGAGGTCTGGTGGCACTACGTGATCCGCAGCGAACGTCCGCAACCCCGCCGGCGGCCACACTGGCCGAGCTGGGGGAGCAGGGCATCCTGGAGCAGCTCGTCGTGCCCAGGTTCCAGTCCGAGAACGCGCACGGTCCGGTGATCGGGGACGACTGCGCGGTGGTCCCGCCGCCGGAACCGGGCGAGCTGCTGGTGAGCACGATCGATCCGTGCCCCCGGCCGGTCGTGTTCGAGCTCGGGGACGTCGACTTCTGGTACTTCGGCTGGCTCACCATGCTGATCAACGTCAGCGACCTGGCCGCCATGGGCGCCACGCCGATGGGGCTGCTGGTGTCCACGGTGATGCCCGGCTCCATGACCGCGGCCGACTACGACCGCTTCCTCCAGGGGCTGTCCGACGCGGGGCGGACCTGGTTCTGTCCGGTGCTGGGCGGCAACATCAAGGACGGGCCGGAGTTCACCGCCACCGCGGCGGCCTTCGGCCGGGTCCGGGCGGACCGGGTCCTGCGTCGGACCGGGGCCGCGCTGGGCGACGCCGTGTGCGTCGTCGGCAGCTCGGGCCTGTTCTGGGCCGCGGTGCTGCGCGCCCTGCACGGGACGGCGGTGCCGCTCCTGGCCCCGGACGAGGAGGCCGCGCTCAGCGGAGCGCTGCGGCGGCCGGTGGCCCAGGTGAGGGCGGGTCAGCTACTCGCCCGCACCGGCGGGCTGACCTCCTGCACCGACGCCTCGGACGGCCTCGGCAGCGCGCTGTCCGAGCTGGCCCGGCTGCACCGGGCCGACGTCGTGGTCGCCTCCGACGCACTGGCACCGCACCCGGCCGCCGCCCGGGTGGCGGACGCCCTGGGCGTCGATCCCCGCAAGCTGGCCCTCTCGTGGGGCAACTGGGAACTGGTGTGCACCATGCCCCCCGGCCGGCTGGCGGCGGTGCGCGAGGCCCTCGGGCCGACCGCGATCAGGAGGGTCGGGACGATCCGGCCGGGCCCGGGGCGGCTGGTGCTGGAGCAGGACGGGCGCAGCCGACCGCTGGCGGACTTCGGGTCACGGCGGTTCGACGCCCGCTCCACCTTCTCCCACGGACTCAAGCCTTACGCCGAGCTGCTCATGGAAGGCGAGCTGTACGACACCGGTGTTGCGGATCGGCCATGAGGTCCCCCAGGCGCGGAAGGCCGCCATCGCGGACCCGTCCACCGGGTGGTCGGGCAGCAGGACGCGCCACAGCACGGCCTGGGTGAACAACTGGTGGGTGAAGACGACGACGGGGGACCGGTCCAGTGCCGCGGCCCGGTCGAGCATGGCGTCGGCCCGGGCCAGCAAGTCGCGGAAGGACTCCGCGCCCGGGCCCGCGCAGTGGTCCGGGTCGGCGCGCCGCCAGTACTCCGCGGCCAGGGGCCGGCGTCCGGCCGGCGTCCGCAATAGGTCGGGCGAGCCGGACAGGTAGCTGAACTCGCCCACCGGCCAGGTCTCGTAGGGCACCCGCGGGTGGCGGCGCACGGTGGCGGCCGCCGTCTGCGCGGCGCGGAGCATCGGCGACGCCACCACGAGTCCGGGGGCGGCGCCGAGGAGCCGGGCCACCCGCTCGGCCTGCCGGCGGCCCGCGACCGTCAGCGGCACGGTGCGCGGGTCGTCGGACGGGAGGCCCGCGTTGGCCTCGCTCCGGCCGTGCCGGACCATCAGCAGTCTGCGGTCCCACCCCGCCCGGTCAGCCATGCGCGCAGCTCCTCGGTGCCGTGGGCCCGGGCGTAGGCGTGGAGGGTGGCGCGCCGGGCCGGGCGGCGTTCGGCGTCCAGCAGGTCGCGCAGGGCGAAGAGGGATCCGATCGGGCAGCCGATGCGCTGCTCCACCCTGCGGGTCGGGTCATCGCCCTCGACATCGTTCTCCTCGCGGTCGAAGAAGCGGAGGCAGAGCTCCGGCGGCAGGCCGGCCCCGGCCAGCGCCGACGCGGCGCGGACCGCGGTGGCGCCGGTGACCACCGAGTTGTCCACCAGGACGGTGAAGTGCGGCCGGCGCGGCCTGGCGACGTGTTCGACGCGGCCGTCACCGCCGACCGTGGACAGCACGACGTCGTCGCTGTCCAGGGCCTGGGCCATGGCCGTGGCGAGCGGAATCCCGCGGGTGGCCACGCCGACCAGGTGCACCGGGCGTCCACCGCAGGCGCCGCGGACCGCCAGCGCGCCGCGGGTTCCGATGACGCGCAGCTGACGCGGCGTCAGTGGACAGGGCAGCCGGAAGATGTAGGGGGAGGTCCGCCCGAGATAGGGGAGGTCCGCAGCTAGGAACTCGTAGCAGGTGCCGGTGCCGGTGAAGGCCGCGAGGTCTGCGCTGTCCGCGAGATCCGTGCTGCTCGCCGGCGCGCTGCGGGCGCGTGGGGGAGTCACCGCGGCAGAGGTTGCGTGTGCGGCGTCCAGTAGTCGATCGTCTCCTCGACCGTCCGCCAGCCGGGGTTGACCGCCCAGTCCCAGTCGTCGAGGTGCAGGGCGCGCCCGATCGCGCGCCGCGCCTCCTGCCCGATGGCCAGGGTGGCGTCGTACCAGGACTCGGCGCCGGCGTTCCGAAGCCACATGTACGGGCGGAAGGGGGCGGTGTCCCGCGGGGCGTCCGTCAGCCGCGGCAGGCGCCCCTCCAGGACGTCGAGGCAGTGGCCCAGGCCGGGCAGCAGGTGGACATGGGTGTGGTCGATGCACGGACCGCGTCCGCCGGCGGTCGCGCCGCCGTGCTCGAGTTCCAGCAGTTCCGCTCCGAGGGTCACGCAGTGGGCGCGCAGCCGGGCGGCCAGCCGCTGGTAGTCCGTCTGGACCCGGTCGGCCGTGGTGAGCAGGCCCCCGGCATGCCTGCGCCCGACCACCAGGGCATGGCCCGGCACCAGGGGGCCGAGGGCGGGGACCACGACGAAGTGCTCGGTGCACAGCAGCACCCGGTTGACGGGTGCCGGGAAGTGGTCGGGGGTGACCCCGTCGGCGGCTGTGCACAAGGCGCAGTCCGACTGGTCGCGGACGACTGCCGTGGATGCCATGGGCGGACACCTCTCTCGGATGCCCGTGCCACCCATGACCTCACGAGGCCTGGTCGGTACGGGACATGACGGGGACTCAAGAACGTTTCGACGAAGCTCGGATACGGCGGCAGCGGGTGCGGGCGCGCTGGGACGTGCGACCATGGACCGGTGCGGGGGCCCGGCCGCGTCCCACGATGCTGGCAGGGCCGGTCCGGCCTGCCCAGGTGCCGGACGGTGCGCACGTGGTGCCGGCGGTGCCGGCTCCACGCGCACCACGGCGAGGGCCGGGAGGGGGCGGCATGGATTCCGCGGAGGAGTTCGGCGACGCTCTGCAGCGTCTGCGCTCGCGGCGCGGGGTGTCTCAACGGGCCCTGGCCAAAGCGGTGTTCGTGGACCACACGGTGCTCAGCCGGCTGGAGAACGGCCGCCACCGTCCCGCCCGTGAGATCGCCGAGCGACTGGACGAGGCGCTGGAGGCCGACGGCGCGCTGCTGGCGCTGGTGCCTGCCGGGCTCGTGGCCGCCGACCGTTCGGCCCTGCCCGCCTCGGCTCCACCCGCCTCGGGCCTGCCGTCGGTTGCAGCCCACTTCGTGGGCCGGGAACCCGATCTGGCCGCTGTGGCGGCAGCCCTGCTCCCCGTCCCCGGCTCCGCCGCGCCGCGGATCTGCACGATCCACGGCACGGCCGGCAGCGGCAAGACCGCGCTGGCCGTGCGAGCTGTGCGACAGGTGCTGGAGTCCCTCCCCGACGGCTGCCTCTTCCTCGACCTGCACGGCTACACCGCGGGCGGCACGCCCCTGTCCCCGGCCGAGGCGCTCGGCCGACTGCTCGGCCGGCTCGGCCGGGCCGCGAGTGACCTGCCGGACAGTGTGGAGGAGAGGTCCGCCCTGTTCCGCGCGGCCACCGACCGGCTTGCCCTGGTGCTGGTGCTCGACAACGCGCTCAGCGCGGCGCAGGTCCTGCCACTGCTGCCCACCGGGCCCCGCTGCGCCGTCCTGGTGACGAGCCGGAACCGGCTGACCGCACTGGACGACGCCGAGTACCTGGCACTCGGGCCGCTGCCGTCGGCTGCGGCCCTGGAACTGCTGCGGGCCACCGCGCGCCCGGCGGACACCCCTGCCGCCGACGCGGCCTGCGAGGAGATCGCCGGCTACTGCGGGCAGTTGCCGCTCGCGCTGCGCATAGCCGCCGCCCGCGCCCGGCGGGTCAGCGTCGAGGAACTGGCAGCGAGGCTGCGGGACGAGTACCGGCGGCTGGCCGAGCTGGACGACGGTGAACGGAGCGTCACCGCAGCTCTGGAGGTCTCCTACGCCGCGCTCGACCCGGCCCAGCAGGAACTGCTCGCGCTGCTCGGCCTCTATCCGGACGAGCCCTTCGACGCTGAGACCGCCGCCGTCCTGGCCGGTACCGGCGTGCCCGTGGCCCGGCGACTGCTGGAGGATCTCGAGGACGCGGGGCTGCTGCTCCGTGCGGCGGCGGACCGGTACCAGTTCCACGACCTGGTCGGAGTCCACTGCCGCGTCCTGAGCCGGACCAGGCTGGCGCGGCCGCGGGCGGCCGAGGCCCTGCGTTCCGTGCTCGACCACGCGCTGCGCAGCTGCGAGAACGCGGACGCGCTGGTCAGCCCGGAGCGCCACCGGTTTGCCACGGTCGCCCGGGCGGGCGGGTCCGCCGGTCGTGCGTTCGACGACTACGCCGGGGCCCTGACCTGGCTGGAGGACGACCTCGCCGCCCTGACCGGGCTGTGCGGCACCGCCCTCGACGCGGACCTGCCCGCCCACTGCTGGCAACTGGCCTACGCGTTGCGCGGTGTGTTCTTCCTCGGCCGGCACTGGGACGAGTGGGAGCGTACGCACCGTTGGGCGCTGACCGCCGCTCGCCGCTGCCGGGACCGTGCCGCCGAGGCCGCGGTGCTCAACAACGCGGCGTTGCAGTGGTCGACCCGCGGCCGGCTCGACCAGGCGGCCGACCTGCTGGACCAGGCGATGCGCGTGGCCCGGGAGGCGGGGGAGCGGTACGCGGAGGACACGGCCCGTGGCCACCGCGCGTGGCTGGCCCACCTGCGGGGGGAGCACGAGCAGGCGCTGGCGCAGCAGCGCGAGGTGCTGGCCTTCCGGCGGGCGGGCGGCTCCCGGCGGGCCCTGGCCATCGGGCTCCGGGACGCCGCGGCAATGGAGCAGGCGGCGGGCCGCCCCGCTGTCGCGCAGGGGCTGCTGACGGAGGCACTGGCCCTGTTCACCGCCGTGGGCCTGCGGCTGGACGCCACGATGGCCCTCAACCTGCTGGGCGAGACAGCGGCCGCGGCCGGTGACGCGGAGGGCTCCACCACGCACTTCCTCCAGGCGATGGAAGGGGCCCGGAAGTGCGGCAGCGCGTACGAGCGGGCCCGCGCCCACCATGGACTGGGGCTGCTGGCGGCGGCCCGCGGTCGTCTGATCCGGGCCCGCTGGCATCTCGCCCTGGCCGAACGCGAGTTCACCGTGCTGCGGGCCTGGGCGGAGGCGGCTCGCGTCACCGAGGACGCCGCCGCCCGGACCGGCGCTATGGGCTACAGCTGTTCGGCATAGGCAGGACGGACGACGAAGCCGGGGCGTCGCGTCATCTCCCGGTCGCGATCCAGCTGATCGTGGTGTTGGTGGTGTTGGTGCGGGTCAGGTAGATGTCGACCTCTGTCGCGGTGGGGTTCCCCAGGCCCACGCCGGTGACCTGGGTTCCGGGGACGCTCGACTCGGCTGTGGCGACGACGACCGGGGCGGCGGTGAACAGGCCGCTCGGGAAGGTGACGGTGGACTTGGTGGGGGTGTTCGCCGCGCTCGGGGTGATCAGGACGGTTCCGCCGATGACGACGGTCGCCTGGGTGATCGGGGCGGATGAGCCGTCCACGTAGTTGTCGCCGCATGTGGTCGGGTCCGCGTCGGTGTAGTCGTCGAACACGACGCTCTGCCCCTGTGGCGTGGAGAGGGCGAGCTTGCAGATGGTGCCGTGGCTGCTGTTCACGCACCAGGTCGAGGCGCTCTGCCCGCTCCCGGCCGTCCCGCTGAGGGTGCTGGCGCAGTCGTTGAGCGTGATGATCGTGCGGTCCACGTCCTGGCACGAGAAGACGCTCGTGTACGAGGTGCTGGTTCCCATGACCTTGTTCCCCGTCAACAGGCAGCCACGGGCGCCGTTGAGCCGGATCGCGGCGGTGACGGTGGCGGAGATCCTGTTGTTCTTCACGGTGATGGACTCGGCACGATCGGCGGCGCCCGCAGACGTCTCGCCGAGCTGGATGCAGTGGGCCGCGGGGGTCTGGACGTTGAAGATGTCGTTGTCCGTGATGCTGCCGACGACGGTGGCCGCGACGTAGACGCCGTTCGTGGTCGACGAGTCGATCTGGTTCCCGTCGACGTCGACGCGGCTCCACTGCGTGGTGCCCTTGTCGTCCGACTCGACGCGGATACCGCCGGCGCCGGCGCCGGTGATGATGTTGTTGCGGATGATGAGCTGGGAGCCGGCGACACCGGTCTTCAGTCCTGCGAAGATGCCGTGGGCACCTGGACTGCTGACGACGTTCCCCTCGATGATCGACCTGGACCAGGAGTAGGCGCGGATCGCTGTGTCCAGGAGGTTGTCGGCGACATTGTCGAGGATACGGATCTGGGTGTGCGGGGTGGCCCCGGCGGTGTGGCAGTCGATCAGACGCCCCCAGGCCCCCGACTCCCCGGCGACGGGTGAGGCCCCGGCGTAGCAGTTCTGGACGGTGATGTCGTCGCACGGGTTCTCGTCGCCCGTCTCGCCTCCGGTGTCGATCTGGATCGGGCCCCGGGGGAAGGTGCTGATACCCGTCAGGTAGCCCTCGAACCGGCAGTTCTCGATCCGCATGTGCTGCACGCCCTGAACGTCGAGCGCGTGGTAGGAGATGATGTTGCGGACGGTGACGTCGCGGAACAGGTAGTTGCGGCCGTGGTTGACCGTGAACCCCTGCGTCGCGCTCGCCTTCCCGTCCCAGGTGCCGCCCAGTACCGCGATGTCCCGGTGGTTGGTGTAGCCGCTGTATCCGGTGCCGCCGTCGCCCTCGTCGTTCATCAGCGTCCCGCCGATCCCGCTCTTGCGGAAGAGGTACGCGCCGTAGGCGACGACGGTGGTGCCGGAGTAGACGTGCAGTGGGGCGGACAGCTCGTAGGAGTAGCCCCCGGGGATGAGCACGGTCCCGCCCCCCGCGGTGTGCGCGTCGTCCAGCGCCGCCTGGATCGCCGCCGTGTCGTCGTTCGACCCGTCGCCCACCGCCCCGTGGTCGAACGGACTGAAGACCCCGACCCCGCCGCTGGTGGCGGCCTCCGCGTGCTGCTCGTCCAGCACGCTGAGCACCCCGACCCCGGCAGCGGTGGCGAGCCCACCGCGCCAGAGCATCCCGCGCCGGCTGAATACGGCGGGGTCCGTGCCGGCCGGGGCGGTGCGCGTCGGGCTGTCGTGACGAGTGCTCACTCTTGTGCTCCTCTGGGTCGATTCGTTGCGGGGTCACGTCCGCGGAGCGGTGCAGCTGGGCTCGACGCGGATTCCGCGAGTTGATCTTATGCGGCGCCTGGCGGTCGCCGACCGCCAGGCCGACATCTCACCGGCATCAGGGCGCGGCGGTCGTCCCGGGCTCCAGCAGGGCGGGGAGTTCGTCCATCCAGGCCAGGACCGCTTGCTCGTAGTGGATGCCGAAAGTCAGGGTGGCGCGCTGGAAGCGGTCAAGGCCCGGATCGGCACCGGTGGCCAGGTATTCGGCGAGCCTGCGCCGGTGCTCCTCGCGGTGCACGGCCACGTATTCGAGCAGCCGCCCGGCGTCGAGGTGTTCGCCGAACGCCAGGGCCAGCAGCAGCGGGTAGCGGATCTGCTCGGCGTCCGGCGGCTGCGCCAGCCACGCGGCGAAGGCGTCGCGTCCGGCGTCGGTGAGCCGGTGCGGCCGCCTGGCGCGAGCTCCGGTGGCGCCGACCTCGACCAGCCCGCGTTCGGCC
>FSVS01000866.1_pt1 | contig 10343 bp, 9 predicted proteins | sample 1637781 | NCBI WGS metagenome assembly FSVS01 (sample SAMEA3914814, study PRJEB12502) | metagenome | biome: forest; material: soil | place: USA | collected 2011-09-16 | depth 0.1 m | reverse complement strand
GGCGAACCACCAGCGGCTGCACCAGTACTCCGGTGACACCGACGAGACCTGGGGCGGCGTCACCATCAACGTCGACGACGACTACCTGGACGTCGGCGGAGCCGGAAGCCCGACCGGCTGCTCCGCGAACGTCTTCCTCACCGCCTACCCCGCCCTCTCGACCGCCTCGACCGGCTCCGCGGTGAGCGCGGCGCAGTGCCTGCTGACCCGTCAGGGCTGGTTCACCGGCTCGGTGAACGGCACCTACGGCACCGACACCGCCTCGGCGGTCTCGGCCTTCCAGACGGCCAAGGCCCTGCCGGTGACCGGTGCGGTCGACTCCCACACCTGGACCGCCCTGCTCTCGACCGGCAGCCAGCCGACCCTGCAGAGCGGCTCCACCGGGGCCGACGTCGAGCGGCTGCAGAGCGCGCTGACCGCCGCCCTGGGCCAGACCATCGCCATCGACGGCGACTTCGGGTCCGGGACCAAGACGGCGGTCAAGAGCTACCAGACCGCGGCCGGGCTCAGCTCGGACGGCGTGGTCGGCCCGCTGACCTGGACCGCGCTTCAGGAAGGCGAGTAGCCCGGCAGCCCCTCCGGGCCGGCACCGCAGAGCAGTTCGGCCGCGGCCCGGGCCGCGACCCGGGCGGGGCTGCGGGTGGCCAGATGCACGGCACCGGGACGGTCCGGTCCGGGCCACCCCAGCTCCACCACGACGGCGTCGGGACGTCGCCGCAGCACCTCGTCCAGGGCCTGCCCGACCCAGGCCAGCCGCGCCGCGTCGCGGACGACCACGACCAGTGGCCGTCCGCGGTCGGCGGCGGCGCGGTCCAGGGCCGCGGCGGTCAGGTCGCCCTGGCCCAGGGCGAGTGCGGTGGTGCCGGGCCGCAGCTCCGCGAGCGGCCCGGCCACCCCCCAGGCCGTCGGCCCGTCCAACGCCGCGTGCACCGGCGGAGCCAGCGTCAGCACCACCGGCGCCGCCCCCAACGGCAGCGCCGCGGCGTCCCTCACCCGCAGCTCCAGCGCCCGCCGCGCCGCCTCCCGCCCTGCCGGGGCCGCCGCGCCCCTGGTGCCCGCCGCGGACCCGGACCCGTCCCCGGCCGCGATCCGGGCGCGCGCGTCGCGCGTCCACGCGGCCAACTCCCTTACCCGCGCCGCGGCGTCGGCGAGGCGTTCCTCGGCGAGCCGGCCCTCGCGCACCGCCGCGACCAGCGCGTCGCGCAGGGCGAGCACCGGACCCTCGTCCGTCGCACCGGTGCCGACGCACACGGCGTCCGCCCCGGCCGCGACCGCCCGGACGGCGAGCTCGGGGACGCTCGCGCCCCGGTGCACCGCCTTCATCTCCAGCGCGTCGGTCACGATCAGGCCCTCGAAGCCGAGCCGTTCCCGCAGCAGCCCGGTGAGCACCGCCCGGCTCAGCGAGGCCGGGTTCTCCGGGTCCAGGGCCGGGACGAGCAGATGGCCCGCCATCACCGTGCGCACCCCGGCGGCGGCCGCCGCCCGGAACGGCAGCAGCTCGCGCGCGTGCAGGGTCTCCTCGTCGAGCGTGAGGACCGGCAGGTCGTGGTGCGAGTCCAGGCCGGTGTCGCCGTGACCCGGGAAGTGCTTGGCGCAGGCGGCGACGCCCGCCCCCTGGAGGCCCCGCACGAACGCCGCGGTGTGCGCGGCGGTGGTGGCAGCGTCCGCGCTGAACGAGCGCACGCCGATGACCGGGTTGCGCGGGTCGCTGTTGACGTCCGCGGTGGGGGCGTAGTCGAGGGTGATCCCGGCGGCGGCCAGGAAGCGGCCCATCTCGGCGGCGACCCGCTCGGTCAGCCCCGGGTCGTCCACGTGCCCGAGCGCGGCGTTGCCCGGCCAGGAGCTTCCGGTGACCGCCTCCAGCCGGGTCACCTGGCCGCCCTCCTCGTCGGCGGCCACCACCACGTCCGGGTTCTCCGCCCGCAGCGCGGCCGTCAGCGCGGCCGTGGACTCGGCGTCAGGCGTGTTGCGGGCGAACAGCACCACCCCGCCGAGCCCCTCGGCCAGGCGGCGGCGGAGCCAGTCCGGCGCGGTGGTGCCCTCGAAGGCGGGCTGGAGCACGGTGTCCGCGAGCAGGCGCAGCTGCGCCTCGGCGGTGGAACGGGACGGACGGCTCATCGGTGGTGCACCTCGGGTGGAGTGACGTGACGCGGGGGGACGGACAGCTCCGCCATCCAATCGCGGTCACGGCCGGAACGGGACGACGGGACGGCGAAGTTCACTCCCGGTGAAGCGAGACGGCGAAAAATGCCAGAAGAGAGGCTATGGCCGAAGAAAATTGACGCAATGTCTTGTCCGCGTGCCCTCCAGCTGGGAACACTGTGGCGACCCGCCGTCCACAGAAGAGGTCTCCCATGCGTCTCAAGGGAAGAACCGCCGTAGCACTGGTCATCGCCGCCGGGCTCCTCGGCTTCGCGACCGCCGCCCCCGCGAGTGCCACCGCGGCCCGGATCAACCTCAACTCCCCGTCCTGTCCCAGCAGCGTGAAGCAGAACGAGAACGACGGCTGCGTCGTCGAACTCCAGGACCTGCTCGACGCCAGGGGGGCCTCGCTGACCGTGGACGGGGACTTCGGCCCGGCCACCCTCACCGCCGTCAAGGCCTTCCAGACCTCGGCCGGGCTCACCGCCGACGGCGTCGTCGGCCCGGCCACCAAGGCGGCGCTGTACGCGGCCGACCCCACGGTGCCGGTCAACCTCAACTCGCTGACCTGCTCCGTCGACATCCAGTCGGGGGAGGACGACGGCTGCGTCACCGAGCTGCAGAACCTGCTCAACGCGCACGGCGCCGGTCTGACGGTCGATCACGACTTCGGCGCGGCAACGCAGTCGGCGGTCCACGCCTACCAGGTCTCGGCGGGCCTCCCGGCCACCGGCGTGGCCGACCCGGCGACCAAGAACTCCCTCTACGGCCTCCCGGCCCCGACCACCCCGCCGAGCCAGGGCGCCGGCCTCTACGCGGCCGTGGTGAGCTACGCGCAGGCGGGCATCGGCGACGACATCCCCTACGTCTGGGGCGGCGGCCACGACACCGACTTCGGCCCGTCGATCGGCACCTGCACCGACTACACCGGTTCGATCACGCCCTGCCCCGCGGACCACACCGTGGGCCTGGACTGCTCCGGCTTCACCCGCTGGCTCTACTGGCAGGCCGGCGCCGGCGACATCGGCCAGGTCACCGGCGACCAGATCGCCAACCCCCGCTTCCACGCCGAGTCCCTCGCCGCGGCCGTCCCCGGTGACCTGGTCTTCTTCGGCACCAGCACCACCGACACCGAGCACGTCGGCGTCTACACCGGCACCGTCGCAGGCGTCCCGATGATGATCGACGCCCCCTTCACCGGCACCTACGTCCGCTCCGACCCGGTCAGCAGCGCCTCCAACCTGATCGGCTACTACCACTTCAGCTGACGGTCCATCACCCCGCACCGTCCGGTCGTCGCCTCGCCGTCGACGACCGGACGGCGCGGTCGAGGCGGTTCCGGGCCGGGCGGGTAGCCTGGCGGGCGCGCTGTGCGGCGCCATGCAGTGACCGTCGCTCCGAGGAGGTGCCGTGACCGTGGTGGACGGCGTTCAATGGCTTGAGAAGGAGAACCAGTTCGACTGCGGGTACTGGGTGGTGTTCGCTCGCGGGCTCGACCCCGCCGAACTGGTGCGGCGCCTCGCCCCGGTCATCCCGCTGGACGAGCCGGTCACCCGCTACGAGGTGGACACCGTGGAGCCCGGGGACGGCGGGGTCGTCGTGCGTGCGGGCAGCAGCGCGGGGTGGGCGTACGGGGTGGTGGAGGGCGGCCCGGTGGGGCGCGCCTCCGAGGCGACCGTCGGTGCGCTGTCGGCCGGGACCACGGCGGTCGAGCTGTGGCGGACGGTCAACTACGGCATCCATTTCGCGTTCGCCGAGGACGGACGGGTGGTGTGCGAGTTCGAGCCGGGGTGGGAGCACCATCGGTCGGGCACCGACCCCGACCGGCTGCTGCCCGCTCTCCGTCACGCCGGGCTGGTACTGCCCGACGGCACGACGCCCTTCGAGCACGGCATCGACGTCGACGACCCCATGCTGCTGGCGCTCGCGTTGGCCGAGTCGGAGTTCGGCCTGGACCTCCCGCGGCAGGCGGTGCTGGACGGCGGACTGACCGCTGGAGTCCTGGTCGGCTAGCCACGCTCCGGGTCATGCCCTCGGGGCCGGCCACTGGGCCCAGGTCGGCGTCCAGGCCTCAGCGGGTGCGGCCGTCCGCCTGCTGTCGAGGTGGTCGCGGAACGCGGCCAGTGCGGGGTGCGGGTTGTCGTCGCGCCAGATCAGGGACAGCGGGTAGACCAGGGCCGGGTCGCGTACCGGGATGCGGCGCAGGTCGTAGCCGTCCGGCCACAGGTACCGGGTGCCCTCGCCGACCAGGGTCGCCAGTTCCGGGGAGTCGGCGATCTCGGCCAGCAGCGCCTCGTTGCCGAAGACCGGCCCGAGGAAGTCGAGGGTGAGCCCGAAGGTGGCGGCGAGCTCGTCGAAGTACGCGGCCACCTCCGTCCCGGCGGCGATGCCGGGCATCCAGATGCGGTGTCCGACCAGCTGCGCGGGCGTGACGGAGCGGGCGTCGGCGAGTGCGTGGCGGGGGCCGACCAGCAGTTGGTGCGGCTCGTCGATCACCCGGGCGGTCCTGACCGCGTCCGGCAGGTGCTGCTGCGGGGCGACGGCGTGGAAGCTCGCGTCGATCGTCCCGGCCTCGACGGCGGCGATCGCCGTGCCGACGTCGGCGCCGAGCAGGGCCACGACGTCCAGTTCGATCTCGGGGCGCAGGCGGTGGAAGTCCTGCAACAGCACCGCCGGTGCGATCCGCCGGCTGACGACGTCGACCCGCAGCGCGCGCCGACCGGGACGCACCGACGCGTCGGCCCGTTGCTCCACCCGTAGGAGTTCACGGGCGTGCGGCAGGAACGCCTGGCCGTCGATGGAGAGCCGGGCGCCGCGGGGCGTGCGCGTGAAAAGCCGCACCTCCAGGTCCCGCTCCAGTGCGGCGATGCGCTTGGAGACGGCCTGTTGGCTGATCGACAGCGCCGCGGCGGCTTCCTGGAACTGGCCGGAGTCCGCGGCGGCGACGAAGGTGCGCACGGCGTCGAGGTCCATGGGCTGATCCTATGCGCACAACCTCAGGTTGTGGCTCGCGGCGGGTAGAGCAGATGGGCGCGGCGCAGGTCGTGGAAGTCGGCGAGCTCGGCCGTCCACAGACCGGTGATCTCCGCCGGGGGCGTGTCGGCCTCCAGGGCCAGGCGGAGCCGGTCCGTGCCGGCGAGGACGTCGAAGGTGGGCGCGCGGAAGGCGAACTCCTCCGGGTGCAGGCGGCGGACGGTGTGCAGCAGGGTGAGCGCCGTCAGCAGCGGGTCGAACCGGGACGGGTCGGTGACGTGCAGTTGGACGCCGCTGACCGGCTCGCCGGCGAAGCGGTCGAAGGTGGGGGTGAAGTACGCCTGCCGGAAGGCGACGCCGGGGAGCCCGGAGGCCCGGAGCCGCTGGATCGCCGCGAGGGCGAGCCAGGGCGCGCCGCAGATCTCGAACGGTGTGGTGGTGCCACGGCCGGTGGAGAGGTTGGTGCCCTCCAACAGGCAGGTGCCCGGGTAGGCGCGGGCGGTCGCCGCGGTCGGGATGTTGGGGGAGGGCGGTACCCAGGGCAGACCGGTGGCGGCGAAGTCGGACTCCCGCGCCCAGCCGTCCATCGGGACCACCGCCGGGCGCGGGGCGCCGAGCAGCTCGGCGAAGAGCCCGCCCAGCTCGCCCATGGTCATGCCGTGCCGCAGCGGTATCGCGGCCCGTCCGACGAAGGACGAGAAGCGCGGGTCGAGGACGGGCCCCTGGACCGTCTCGCCGCCGACCGGGTTGGGCCGGTCCAGCACGACCACCTCCACCCCGGCCGGAGCGGCGGCGGAGATGACGTCGTAGAGGGTGGACTCGTAGGTGTAGAAGCGGGCGCCGACGTGCTGGAGGTCGACCAGCAGCACGTCGATCCCGGCCGTCCGGAGCTGGTCGGTGATGCCCGCGGCGTCCTGGCCGTAGGTGTCGAACAGCGGCAGGCCGGTGGCCGGGTCGACGGCGTCGTGCTCGGACTCCCCGGCCTGCGCGGTGCCGCGCAGACCGTGCTCGGAGCCGAACACGGCACGGACGCGCCCACCCGCGTCGAGCAGCGCGTCCAGGCCGTGGGACAGGTCCGGCAGCACGGCCGCCGGGTGGGTGAGCAGGCCGAGCCGCGCCCCCCGGTACGGCCTGCCGCCGTCGGCGACGAGCCTGGCCAGGCCGGTCGTGGTCGTGGTCGTGGTGACCATGCGTCAGCAGTCCTTCTGGTAGAGCCAGAAGACGCGGCCGATCTCCGCGCCGACCGCCCGCGCGTAGAAGCGGATCGGGCCGGTCCAGCCGACCTGGGCGGTGGGCAGGCCCGCCGCCCGCTGGTCGGCGAGGCAGCGGCGCAGCAGCACCGCGCCGACGCCCCGGCCGCGCAGCGACTCCTCGGTCCCCATCGGGCCGAACCAGGACCGCCGGTTGCTGCCCTGGCAGGCGAAGCCCAGGTACTCGGCCTGCTCGCCCTCGCCGCGGACGGCGATGTGGACGCTGCCCGACGGGCGGGCCAGCGCGGAGGCGGCCTCGGCCTGCCAGGTGCCGCCCCAGCCGCGCATCCACGCGCTGAACCGCGGCTCGTCGGCGGGTTCGAGCAGACGGATCGTCAGGCCCTGTCCGGTGAGCCGCTGTTCGTCGTCCTCGGTGTCCAGGGCGGCGGCGGCCAGGTCGACCGTCATATTGAAGGCGTCCCGGGAGCGGGTGTAGCCGGAGGCCTCGGCCAGGCACACCGCGGCGGTGTAGCGGGAGTCGATGCCCGGCCAGGCGTAGGTGGGGACGTTGCCGCGGACCACCAGGGTCCGCGCCCCGCCGTCGCGCAGCCGCTGCTCCAGCGCGGCGAGCAGGGCACGCGCGTGCCCGCGGCCCTGCTGGGCGGGGGCGACGGCGAGCAGGTCGACATGGCCCCGGACCAGGCCGGCCGAGGTGGTGCTCAGCGAGCCCAGGGCGACGCCGACCGGCTCGCCGTCCAGCTCGGCGGTGATCCGCAGCGCGGGGCGGGTGCCCGCGCCGCCCCAGAGCAGGTCGACCAGCTCGGCGCCGTCCCCGTCGAGGTACAGGGCCGCGGCCGTCACCGCGCGCAGGGCGGGGAGGTCCTCCGACCGCGCCTCGCGTACTTCCGACTTCACCTGGTCCGCCATCGGCAACTCAGCCCGCCTTCGCCGTTATTTGATAACATCAACCCGCTGTAGATTGGCGAAAACTTACCACGGGAGGGGCGCGTATGGGATGGCTGGAAGCCGCGGACGTGCTGGAACAGGCGGTCGCCGACGGTGCGGTGCCCGGGGCGGTCCTGGTCGCCGGGGTCGGCAGCGGGCCGCAGCGGGGCGTCCGGGCCTACGGTCGCAGTGGCCGCCCCGACCCGGGGCCGGGCGTTCCGGACGGCCGGATGACCACGGACACCGTGTTCGATCTGGCCTCGCTGACCAAGGTGGTGGCGACCCTGCCCGGCGTGCTGCGCCTGGTCGACGAGGGCGTGCTCGCGCTCGACGACCCGGTCGGCAAGCACCTGCCCGACTTCACCGGGCCCGGCAAGGACGCGGTGACGCTCCGTCATCTGCTGTCGCACAGCTCCGGCCTGCCGGACCACCGGGACTTCCACCTGCTCCCGGGCGGCCCCCGCGACCGGGTCGCGGCGGTGCTCGCCGAGCCCCTGGTGGCCGCGCCCGGCTCCACGGTCTGCTACTCCGATCTGGGCTTCGTCCTGCTCGGCGAGATCGTCGCCGGCGCCGCGGGCGCGACCCTCGACCGGGCGGCGGCGGAACTGGTCTTCGAGCCGCTCGGGATGGCCTCCACCCGTTTCCTGCCGCCCGCCGAGTGGCGGTCCCGCACGGCCGCCACCGAGGCCCCGCCCGGCGGCGCGCCCAAGCTGGGCGTGGTGCACGACGAGAACGCCGAGTCCCTCGGCGGGGTCGCCGGGCACGCCGGGCTGTTCAGCACCGCCGCCGACGTGGCGGCCTACCTGCGGAACTGCTGGCTGGCCGAGGACGGCCCGGTGCTGTCACGGGCGATCAGGGCCGAGGCGCTACGCTGCCAGACCGAACACCTGAACGGACGTCGCGGGCTCGGCTGGACGCTGCGCGGTGACCGCTGGGACCACATGTCGACGGCCTGGCCCGAGACCGGGGCGGGACACACCGGATTCACCGGAACCAGCGTGGCCGTCGACCCCGTCAGTGGACTCTGGGCGGTGCTGCTCACCAACGCGGTGCACCTGGGCCGGGGACGGAGTGGAATCATCCCGTTGCGCAGACAGGTTCACGACGCCCTGGCCCTCGGCACTATGTAGTCTGACGTCCGATCTCATCGTAGGAGTTGTCCATGGAGGCACCACAAGCCCTGCTGGTGCAGATCCGGGCGTTGATGCCGAGCCTGCCGCCGTCCGAGCGGAGGGTCGCGGCCGTCGCCGTGGCGGATCCGGCGGGTGTGGCCGGCAAGACCATCAGCGAGCTCGCCCTGGCCTGCGAGACCTCGGAGACCACGGTGGTCCGCTTCTGCCGGGCCGTCGGCCTGCGCGGCTACCCGGAGCTGCGGATCGGCCTCGCGGCCGCCGCCGGGAACGAGGACAGCGTCCCCGGCTGGTCCGCGATGGGCGGCGACATCGGGCCGCGGGACTCGCTGGCCGACGTGGTCAAGAAGCTCGGCTTCGCCGACGCCCGCGCGGTGGAGGACACCGTGGGCCAGCTCGACCTGGCCGTGCTGAAACGGGTGATCGACGCGGTGGTCTCGGCCGACCGGGTGGACCTGTACGGGGTCGGGGCGAGTGCGCTGATCGCCCTGGACCTCCAGCAGAAGCTGCACCGGATCGGCCGCCCGGTGCACGCCTGGGGCGACCCGCACATCGCGCTGACCTCGGCGGCGCTGCTGAAGCGCGGGGACGTGGCGATCGCGGTCACGCACACCGGCGACACCCGGGACACCGTGCTGCCGCTGGCCGAGGCCCGTGACAACGGCGCCACGACGGTGGCCATCACCAACTTCCCGCGGTCGCGGATCTCCGAGGTGGCGGACCTGGTGCTGACCACCGCGGTGCGGGAGACGACGTTCCGCTCGGGCGCGATGGCCAGCCGGATCGCCGCGCTGACGGTCGTCGACTGCCTCTTCGTCGGCGTGGCGCAGCGCAACCACGCGCGCACGCTCAAGGCCCTGGAACGCACCTACTCCGCAGTGCGCGAGCGCCGCCAGTAGCCTGCGGCAGGCTCCGGAAGGCACCCGCGGACGGGGTGGCCGACGGACGGCGACGCTTGGGGCCCCGGTTGAACCGGGGCCCCAAGCGTCGCCGTCCTGGCATCGGGCCCGCTCGGGCCCGCGGTCAGCGCGGGGGGCCGGCCGACCAGGCCACCGCGCTGCGGACGCGGCCGCCGTTGGCGGCCAGGGCGGCGCGGGCCTCCGGGGGGAGGCAGCCGGCCAGCAGGCACACCAGGGCGGTCTTGAGCTCGCCGTCCGACGCCGCCAGCGCGTCCCTGCAGAGCGCCTCGTCCAGGCCGGTCGCCTCGACCAGGATGGTCACCAGCCGGCCGCGGAGCTTCCCGTTCGCCGCGGCCACGTCGACCATGAGGTTCGAGTAGGTGTGCCCGAGCCGTACCATCACCGCCGTGCTCATGCTGTTGAGGATCATCTTCTGCGCCGTCGCGGCCTTCAGCCGGGTCGATCCCGCGATCGCCTCGGGTCCCGTGTCGACCCCCAGGTGGACGTCCGCCAGTTCGGCCAGCGGTGCGCCCGGGTTGGCGCTGACCAGCACGGTGAACGCGCCGACCGCGCGCCCGGCGCGCAGCGCGCCCTCGACGTAGGGGGTGCGGCCGCTCGCGGTGAGGCCGACCACCACGTCGCCGGGGCCGACCTCCGCCGCGTCCCCCGCGCCCAGCGCGGGGCTGTCCTCGGCGCCCTCGGTCGGATGGGTCATCGCCGCCGTGCCCCCGGCGTGGTGGGCCACCACGATGCCGGGCGGCAGCGAGAAGGTGGGGATCAGCTCGGCGGCGTCCATCACCGCCATCCGGCCCGAGGTGCCGGCGCCGAAGTAGTGCATGCGCCCGCCTGCCTCCAGGCGCGCCGCGGTCTCGTCCACCACCCGGGTCAGCAGCGGGAGGATCGCGCCGACGGCGTCCGGCAGCAGCCGGTCCTCCTCGTGCAGCAGGCGCAGGACCTCCGCGGTCGGCACCTGGTCGATGTCGAGGGTGCGGGGGTTGCGCCGTTCGGTGGGTGACTCCACTCGGGTGGAAGGCACGAAGCTCATCACGGGTGTCCTCTCGTTG
>FSVS01000075.1_pt1 | contig 10345 bp, 9 predicted proteins | sample 1637781 | NCBI WGS metagenome assembly FSVS01 (sample SAMEA3914814, study PRJEB12502) | metagenome | biome: forest; material: soil | place: USA | collected 2011-09-16 | depth 0.1 m | reverse complement strand
GATCAGGCTGGTCAGGGCGTAGGCGTCGGCGATCGCGAGGTGGCCGGAGGCCAGCAGGCCGCGGGTCTCGTTCATGTAGGTGGAGAAGGTGGTGAAGCCCCCGATGATGCCGACCCCCAGGAACGGGCGGCGGTAGCGCGAGGGCGGCCAGACCTCGACCACGTAGACCATGAGCAGGCCGAGCGCGAGGCTGCCGAGGACGTTGGTGGTGAACGTCGCCCAGGGGAAGCCGCCGGCCGGGGTGGCCCAGGCGCGGGCCAGCCCGTAGCGGGCGACGCTGCCCAGCCCGCCGCCGACCGCGACGACGGCCACGACGTCCCACGACCCGCGGACCCGCGGCGCCGCGGCGGCGTCCGCGGCGCCGATGTCCGGGGCGGCGGCGTCCGGGTCCATGGGGAGGTCTTCGGGGAGACCCTCCCCCGGGGGCAGGCCGGTGCCGACCCGCCCCCTCGCCGGTTCAGATGCGGGCATCAGTCCTCCGATGCGCGGGGCTCGGCCGCGGACGGCGGGGCCGGGAGCGGGGAAACGGGGTGAGCGGGGGCATGGTCCTCCTACCTGAGTCCAGGATCGCCAGGACAGGCGACCGCCAGGTAGGGACCGTTGGCGCCCGGAATCCCGGCCGCGGTTGTACGGCGAGCCCCTCCGCCGTAGGCACGAGGATACCGGCACCGGCCCACAGCCGTCGCCCCGGGCCAGTACGGCCAGCCGCACAGACGGAGCCGAGCCCCGCAGCACGGACCGCAGGCGGCACCGCTGCGCGGCTGGTCACAGCCGGTCCGCGGCGAGCAGGGCCCGCTCCTCCTCCGCCGAGAAGCCCACGGCGAGCCGCGGTTCGCCGCGCCCGCGGTCCCAGGCGAGGACGTCCGCCGCCGTCGCCTCCAGCGGGGTCGCGGGCATGCCCGCGGCCCGGGCCCGGGCCGGGCTCCGCTGCTGCGCCGTCCAGTCGGCCCGCACCAGCGGGACCAGCGGCGGCACCTGGTCGGGGAACACCCGGACCACCTCGACGCCGGTCCCGGCCGCCCGCGCGCAGGCCTCGATCAGGCCGCCCAGCGTGGTCGGCTCGGCCGGCCCGACCGCGTGGAACACGCCCGGGCGGTCGTCCAGCAGCAGCCGCACCACCAGGCCGGCCAGGTCGCGGGAGTCGACGACCTGCACCGGCTGCGCCGGGTCGGCGGGCAGCGCCACCCGGCCACCCCGCGCGGCCCGCCGCACCCAGTAGGTGAACATGTCCGTCGGGTCGTGCGGTCCGGCCACCTTCCCGGCGCGCACGATCATCGCGCGCGCCCCGTACCGGGCCGTGACGTCGTCCTCGCAGGCGACCTTGGACGGACCGTAGGTGTCGTCGTCGAGCTGCTCGACGTCCTGGACGTCCCGTACCGGCGGACGGCGCGGGGTGTCCTCGTCCGAGCCGGGCGGCACGTCGGCGCGCCGGTAGACCGCGTGGCTGGAGATGAAGAGGTAGCGGCCGACCCGGTCGCCCAGCGCGTCCATGGCCTGGCCGACCTGGCGCGGGAGGTAGCCGCTGACGTCCACGACCGCGTCCCAGCCGCCCTCGCGCAGGGCGGCGTAGTCGCCGGTGTCGCGGTCCCCGACCAGCCGGGTCAGCTCGGGGAACAGCTCCGGCCCGGTCCTCCCCCGCCCGAACAGGGTCACCTCGGCGCCGTGGCGGAGGGCTTCCTCCACGATGGCGCGGCCCACGAACGACGTACCGCCGAGAACGAGAATGCGCATGTCCCCGACCCTACCGACCGTTCAGTCCCGCCCGCCCCCTGCGGCCGGTCCCCGGAGGGGCTGCCGGGGGCGTTGGGGACACCGGCCAACTACGGTGCGGATCCGGTCAATTAGCGACCGCATATGCCCAAGGTATGGCCGGGGGGTCGTTAGAGTCGATCAGTTGGGCAGCAACGGGGCGCCCATCTCTCGGTCAGGACACGTCGGTCAGGACAGGAAGGACAGCCAGTGGACAAGAGTCTCGCACTGAGCTCCGTTGCCGCGTTCGACGGGCATCAGGTGCCGCTGTACTACTCGAAGAAGACCGCCGACATCATCTACAAGTACGGCCCCGGCCCCCGGGTCCACTTCCACGTCGGCCTCTTCGACGCCGACGACACCCCCAACACCACCGTCGGCCAACAGGTCGTCAAGAGACGACTGGTCCACTCGCAGCAGCGGATACTCGACCACATGGCCCGGTCCTGGGACGTCGGGGCCTACCCGCTGGACAGCCTGCTCGACGTCGGCTGCGGCCTGGGCGGCGGCTCGATCTTCTGGGCCCAGGAGTTCGGGGCCCAGGTCACCTCGCTGACCAACACCGCCGACCACATCCCCGTCATCGCGGACTTCGCCCGGAAGGCCGGGGTCGAGGACCAGGTGACGCCGCTGCTGACGGACGTCCACAACCTGGGCGAGCTGCACAAGTACGACGCCGCGGTGGCCGTGGAGAGCTCCGGGTACATGGACCGGGCCCGGCTCTTCTCGGTGATGGCCCACGCGCTCCGGCCCGGCGGCTGGTTCGGCGTCCAGGAGCACTTCCTCTGCCGCCCGGAGTGGACCGAGTTCATCGACGGCTACTACAAGACCCGTCTCGGCACCCTCACCGAGTACATCACCGCGGCGCGCGAGGCCGGGTTCGACCTCGAACAGGACGAGGACGTCACCGACCGGGTCAGCGAGTTCTGGGTGCAGAGCATGGCCTGGAACACGCTGGAGCTGGACCGCCTGGAGGCCGGCGAGGAGTCGCCGATCGCGCGCGAGCGGCTGCTCGACTCCGCGCTCACGCACGGGAAGTTCTTCCGGGTGTGGCGCGACCACGCGGTCGAGACCCGGCTGCTGCTCTTCCGTCTGCGGGCGCGCTGAATGCACGGGACGACGGAGCCGACCGGCCTGCGACTGCCGCCCTTCTACTGTCCGATCGAGTCCGTGGTCCACCCGGCGGCGGCCCGGATCGAGGAGCGGGCGGTCGCCTGGCTGGACGCCGGCGGCCTCTTCACCGACGCCGCCGACCGGGCCTGGAACATCGCCACCCACGCCACCGAGTTCGGCTGCCGGCTGGCCCCCTACGGGGACGAGGAGCAGCTGCTGCTGTTCGCCCTGTGGAACCACTGGATGTTCGCCCTCGACGACGCCCGGCTCGACGACGGGTCGAAGCCCGCGCGGGCGGCCGACATCGTGGACCTCAGCCTGCGGATGATCCGCTGCATCGAGGCCCCGGGATCCGCGATGCTCGGCTCGGACCCGGTCGCGAACGCCCTGGCCGACCTGGTGCGGCGGACCCGGGCGCTGACCACGACCGTGCAGTACCAGCGCCTCGCCGAGGGCGCGCGGGACTTCCTGCTGGGCGTCGCCTGGCAGACCGGCAACGCCGAACGCGGCATCGTGCCGACCCTGGCCGACTACGTCCCCGGGCGGATCTCGGACGTCGGGGGACGCTTCGACGCCGCCTTCATCGAGATCACCAACCGCATCGAGGTGCCCGCCGCACGGCTCTACTCCGACCCGGTCCGGGCCGTCACCGAGGCCACCGGATTCATCGTGGGCTGCGACAACGACCTGCTCTCCTACGCCAAGGAGCTCGCCGGCGGCGACCTGGGCGGCTCCGGCCAGAACATCGTCGACGTGCTGATGCACCACCGCCTCTGCTCGCTGGAGACGGCGCTCGCCGAGGCCGCCGCCCTGCGCGACCGGGTGATGACGCTGTTCCTGCGACTGCGCGAGCAGATCGCGCGGACCGCGGGCCCAGACCTCCGCCGCTATCTCGAAGGCCTGGGCCACTTCATCGCCGGCAACATCCAGTGGTCCGACACCGCCCCGCGCTACGCCAGCCCGCGGAACCGCTTCGCGCTCCCCGTCCCCGGGGCGCGCCTGGGCGTCGTCCGCCGGGACGTCCCCGTCGACGCCCGCACCGACCCCCCGCCGATCCGGACCGTGGCCTGGTGGTGGGACCAGCTGGACGCCTGACTCCGCCTACTCCTGCTCCCTACTCCAGGTCCTGACGCCCGGTCACCCAGCGGACCAGCGCGCTCCACCAGCCCCTGCGGGGCCGGGGCAGCTGGTCCGACGCCGGTGCCGGAGCCGACACCGGGTCCGGTCCGGCCGGCTGGACCGGCAGGGTGACCGACGTGGACTCGGACGCCGCCGCCTGCTTCACCCGGACCGGCGTGAACTCCACCGGCAGGGCGATCAGGTGACGGGACATCAGCGAGGAGACCCAGCTGAGCTCGTGCTCCGGCACGGCCAGCCGCAGATCGGGCAGCCGGACCAGCAGCGCGTCGATCCCGGTGTCCGCGATCGCCCGGCCGATGTCCTGCCCGGGGCACTCGTGCGGGCCGCCGCCGAAGGCGAGGTGCGAGCGGTTGCCGTGGACCGGGACGGTCAGGTCGGGACGGATCGCCGGGTCGACGTTGCCGGCCGCCAGGCCGAGCAGCAGCATGTCCCCGGCCCTGATCTGCTGGCCGCCGAGCTCGGTGTCACCGGTCGCCCAGCGGCCGAGGATCGTGGTCAGCGGCGGCTCGTCCCAGAGCACCTGTTCCAGCGCGTCCGGGAGGGTCATCCGGCCGCCCGCCAGGGAGGCGCGGAAGCGCTGGTCGGTGAGCACCATCCGCAGGGTGTTCGCGATCAGGTTGGCGGTGGTCTCGAAGGCGGTGATCAGGACGAGCCGCAGGTGCTCCATGATCTCGTCGTCGGTGAGCCCGGCGGAGTGCTCGATCAGCCAGGAGACGAAGTCGTCGTCGCCGGGCGCGGCCCGGCGCCGTTCCACCAGCTGACGCAGCGTCGCCACGATGTAGTCGTTGCTGGCCAGAGCCGTCGCGGTGCCCTTGACCATGTCCCGGGCCGCGTCGACCAGCCGCGGTCCGTACTCCTCGGGCATCCCCAGCAGCTGGGTCATCACCAGCATCGGCAGGTGCTCCGCGAACTGGCTGACCAGCTCGGCCTGGCCGGCGGCGGCGAAGCCGTCGATCAACTGGTCGGCGAAGCGCGTGACATAGCGGCGCACCCCGCGCCGGTCGAACCGGGCCAGGCCGTCGGTGACGGCCCCGCGCAGCCGCTCGTGCTCCACCCCGTCGACGAAGTTGCACAGCGGCTGCCAGGCGGCGACCGGCGCCAGCGGATGGTCGGCGCCGACCTTCCCGTCCTGCATGTCGCGCCAGCGGCGGGAGTCGCGGGAGAACCGGGAGGGGGTGCGCGCGACGTCCAGGTTCTCCCGGTGGCCCAGCACCAGCCAGGCCTGGAGGTCGCCCTGGACCAGGACCGGCGCCACCGTGCCGTGCTCGGCGCGCAGCTTCTCGTAGAGGCCCATCGGGTCGGCCGCGGCCTCGGGCCCGTACAGGCGGCGGATGCCGTCGGGGCCGAGGCCCTGGTCCAGGCCGTGGGCCGGGCATCCCGGCGGCGGCGTCGCGGGGGAGGCGGCAGAGGAGGGGAGTTCGGCGGTTGCGTGGTCCGGCGGTGGGGTCGTCACGGTCGCTCCGGTGTCGCGGTGAGGGAGTACAGATGGCGCATCAGGGTCATCAGGACGTCGCGGCTGGAATCGCGCTTGCGGGCGTCGCACTCCACGATGGGCACGTGGTCGGGCAGGTCCAGCGCGGCCCGGAGCTCCTCGATCGGGTAGGAGGGGGAGCCGGGGAAGGAGTTGACGGCGACCACGAAGGCCACCCCGCTCTCCTCCAGTCGGCCGATCACGTCGAAGCTGACCTCCAGGCGGCGGGTGTCGACCAGCACCACCGCGCCCAGCGCCCCGTCGAACAGCCCGTGCCACAGGAACCAGAAGCGCTGCTGGCCCGGTGTGCCGAACAGGTAGAGCACCAGCTCGTCGTTGATGCTGATCCGGCCGAAGTCCATGGCCACGGTGGTCGCGGTCTTCCGCTCCACCCCGGCGGTGTCGTCGACGCCGACACCGGCCTGCGTCATCGTCTCCTCGGTCGTCAGCGGGCGTATCTCGCTGACCGCGCCGACCAGGGTCGTCTTGCCGACGCCGAAACCTCCGACGATCACGATCTTGACGGCGGCGGTGGCCGAGGACGGCAGTACGTCCTCGTTCCGCGGTCCCATGACCGCGTCAGAGCCTTTGAAGTCCATGCATCACCGCCTCCAGCAGCGAACGGTCGGGAAGGAGCGCCAACGGGACGGGTGCGCGTGCCTCCACCCGCCCGTCGGATAAGAGGTCCACCAGCAGCACGCAGACCACACTGATGGGCAGATCCAGGTACGCGGAGAGCTCGGCCACCGAGAGCGGGAAGCGGCACAGCCGGACGATGGCCGCGTGCTCCGGCTGCATCTCGGGCTGCGGCTCCGACCGGGAGACGATCAGGGTGACCAGGTCGAGAGCCGCCCGTCCGGGCACCCTGCTGCGACCCCCCGTGATCACATAGAGCCGCTCGGGGCTGCCCTCGTCCCAGTCCTGGCCCGGACCGCCCTGGCCCGATCCACTCATCTGACCTGCCCGTCTTCGCGGGCCCTGGTACTCAGGTGCTCGCCGATCCGGGCCACCAGGTCCCGCATCCGCTGCCCCATCAGGCCGGCGTCGACGCCCTCGTCGGCGAGCACCGCGAGGTACGCGCGGGCGCCGGCCGCCATCAGGTAGAAGAAGCCGCCGGACATCTCGATCACGACCAGCCGCATCTGGCCGCTGCCGTGCGGGAACTCTGTGGCGACCGCGGCCGCCAGGCTCTGCAGCCCCGCGCAGGCGGCGGCCAGCCGGTCGGCGGTGTCCATGTCCGTACCGAACTGGGCCATGCGCAGGCCGTCCGAGGACAGCACCACCACATGACGGGTCTGCGGGACGCTCTCCGCCAGATCCTTGAGCATCCAGTCCATGTTGGCCTGCTGAACCATGGCTACTCCACCCTATCTGACGACTCGTCACTGGTAGGCCCGGCCGGGCCGTCCGTCGGCGACTGGCCGTTCACACCGCCCTGGAAGGCGGACAGCCACAGACCGGGCTCGACCGGCGGCCCGGCCGTCGCGGCGGCCGCGGTGGCGGCGGCCGGCCTGGCCGTCGCGGCCGGTGCACCGGTCCCGGCGCCCGCGGCGGCCGCGTGCCGACGCCGCTTCGGCAGTCCCTGCGGGGTCCGCTCCGTCACCACGACCTCGTCGTCGTCCGTCATCAACCAACTGCGCGGGCCCGTCGCCTGACGGTCGGCCGGCTGCGGTCGCGGGGCCGCGTACGAGACGGGAACCGGCTGCGCCGGGAAGGACGCCGGCCCGTCCCCGCGGGACGTGCCCTCGTCCGGGCCGGCTCCGTCCGGACGGGGAGCGTCCAGGCGGGGACCGGAGGAGGTGCCGATACCGTGCGCCCGGCCGGTGGCCGGGGCCGTGGTGATCAGGTCCTGCGGCACGATCAGCACCGCGCGCACCCCGCCGTAGGCCGAGGGCCGCAGCGACACCTGGAAGTCGTAGGCCTGCGCGAGCCGGCCGACCACGGCCAGGCCCAGCCGCGGCGTCTCGCCGAGGTCGTTGAGGTCGATCCCGGCCTGCGCCTCGCGCAGCATCCGCTCGGCCCGGACCCGGCCCTCCTCGGTCAGGCTCAGTCCGCCGTCCTCGATCTCGACGGCGATGCCGGTCTGCACGTCCACCGCGGTCAGGTGCACCCTGGTCTGCGGCGGGGAGTAGCGGGTGGCGTTGTCCAGCAGTTCGGCCAGGGCGTGGATCAGCGGCTCGACCGCGGGTCCGACGATCGCGACCTCGGACACCGAGTGCAGTTCCACCCGCTGGTAGTCCAGCACCCGCGACATCGCCCCGCGCAGGACGCTGTAGAGGGGAACGGCCTTGCTCCACTGGCGTCCCGGCCGCGCGCCGCCGAGGACCGCGATGCTGTCCGCGAGCCGGCCGACCAGGGCGTTGCCGTGGTCGAGGCGCAGCAGGTCGCCGAAGACGTCCGGGTCCTGGCCGTGCCGGTGCTCCATGTCCTGCAGGTCCTGGGCCTGCCGGTGCACGATCGCCTGCACCCGTCGCGCGATGTTCACGAACGCGCGCTGGGCGGACTCGCGCAGGTCCTCCTCGGCGGTCACGGCCTTCAGCACCGAGCGCAGGACCGCCTGCTGGGCGGCCTGGAAGGCGAGGGAGCCGCCCGCGTCCTCCGGGATCGCGTCCTTGAGCACGTCCTCGACGAACTCGCCCTGCTGGATCCGGGCCACCGCTTCCGGCAGCAGGACCTGGCTCAGCCGCGCGGTCAGCGACTCCTGCTGCGCCAGGCGCAGCTTCATCGCCGCCTCCTGCGAGCGGAGCACCGCGAGCGCGCGGCCCCGCCGGGCCGCCTCGGCCGCGACGACGGCCACCGCGACCGTGGCGACCACGCCGCACGCGATCACCTGGTTCCGGGCGCCGGTGTCGACGAGTGTGGCGGCGACGGCCGCAGCCGCGGCCATGAGAGCGGTCGGTAGTAACCAGGAGAGAACGGAAGCCGATCGCCGCCCCGTGGGTGACGCTCCAGCACGAACCATCAGTGTCCTCAAACGAATCGGGTGCCCAACGGGACTGCACAGCACTCCGCACGGCCCGAAGCGGCACTGAGTCAGGGGGTATCGATCGAAATTGCTACAGAATTCCGAGGCAGTGAGGAGCATAGCCGGTTCCCAGACTCGGTCAGGACGTCACCAGCCTTACTGCGGAAGCTTGTTGGAAAAACTTGACATGGCCCGTCAAGAGAATGTAATGGGGTCCGAGCGGGGCCGAACGACCGATCCCCGGCGTGCGACCGCAGGCCATAGAGTGGCGACGGCACGCCGGACGAGCCCTCGGGGCTGGAGGATCTCCTTGCCCAACAATGAATTCGGCGACTTCCAGACTCCGCTCGCCCTGGCCCGGCAGGTGATGGGGAGACTGGGCGGCGCGCGGCCGTGGTCGAGGGTCCTCGAACCCACCTGCGGCCTCGGCAACTTCCTCCAGGCGGCGAAGGAGGCACTGCCCGAAGCCGAGGTGATCGGCATCGAGACGCAGCCGGGGCACGCCGCCCGGGCGCGCTCGGTGGCCCAGGTGCTGGAACGGAACGTGTTCGACCTCGACCTGGCCCGGGACCTGCCCTGGAAGTCCGCGGCCGGCTCTTCGCTGCTGATCGTCGGAAACCCGCCCTGGGTGACGAACTCCCAGCTCAGTGTGCTCGGTTCGGACAACAGGCCGATCCGCGGGAACGTCCGCGGACTGCGCGGCATCGAGGCGATGACGGGCGCGTCCAACTTCGACCTCGCCGAGTACATCTGGCTGAAGCTGATCGCGGAACTGATGGACCAGCAGCCGACCCTGGCCATGCTCTGCAAGACCCAGGTCGCCCGCAACGTGCTGACGTTCTGCGCGCAGAACTCCTGGCCGGTGCGGCGGTCGAGCATCCATCGCATCGACGCCAGGCACTGGTTCAACGCCGCGGTGGACGCCTGCCTGTTCACCGTCGAGATCGGCGACGACGGCGGCGGGGACGGGGGCGACTACGTCTGCGATCTCCACGAGTCCCTCGACAGCGACGCGCCGACCCGCCGGATGGCCGTCGTCGACGGCCGTACGGTCGCCGACCTCGACTCCTACACGGCGCTCCGTCAGGCCGACGGCCGCTGTCCGCTGGAATGGCGGCAGGGGGTCAAGCACGACGCGTCGCAGGTCATGGAGCTGCGCGAGGACTCCGGTCCCCGCACCAAGGCCGGCGTACCCGTCGACGTCGAGACCGAGTACCTGTTCCCGCTGCTCAAGAGCACGGACGTGTTCCGGGGAAGGACCCGGAGCCATTCCAAATGGATGATCGTCCCGCAGCGGCGCCTGTCGGACGACACCCGGGAGCTGGCGACCCGTGCGCCCAGGCTGTGGCGCTACCTGAACGACAACGCGGACGCCCTGGACGGCCGGAAGTCGTCGATCTACCGGTCCCGCCCGCGCTTCTGCGTCTTCGGCCTGGGCGACTACACCTTCGCCCCCTACAAGGTGGCCGTCTCCGGAATGCACAAGAGCCTGGAGTTCCGGACCGTCGGCAGCATCGACGGCAGGCCCGTGGTGTTCGACGACACCTGCTACCTCCTCCCGTTCGCCGACGGCCTCGACTGCGCGATCGTCGGTGCGCTGCTCTCCTCCCGGCCGACGCGGGAACTGCTGTCCGCCATGGTGTTCACGGACGCGAAGAGGCCGGTCACCAAGAAGCTGTTGCAGCGGATCGACCTGGGCGCCCTGATCGGCCTCCTGGACCCGTCGACGCTGGCGGACGCCGCGGCCGCGGAGTGCCGGAACCTCGGCATCTCCCGCACCCGCGCCGACATCGCCGAGCGGGCGTCGGCCCTCGCCGCCGCCTGGAGCGCCGCGGCGGCGTGACGCCCGACCCCTCGTCCCGGCAGGTCAGGCCTCGGGCGCGCGCGGCCCAGCGGCCGTCCCGCCG
>FSVS01000408.1_pt1 | contig 10520 bp, 9 predicted proteins | sample 1637781 | NCBI WGS metagenome assembly FSVS01 (sample SAMEA3914814, study PRJEB12502) | metagenome | biome: forest; material: soil | place: USA | collected 2011-09-16 | depth 0.1 m | reverse complement strand
GCCACCGCCACCGCATCACCAGCCGTCGCCCCGGGCCGGGGCTCCGCACTGCTCCGCCTCACGGCCACCGAACTGAGACTGTTCCTGCGGGAGAAGGTCGGACCGGTCTGGGGGGTGGGGTTCCCGCTGGTCCTGCTGATCGTCTTCGGCAGCATCCCCTCGTTCAAGCGCCCCGACCAGGACTTCGGCGGCCTCACCGAACTGGACGTCTACGTACCGGTCCTGGTCGCGTTCGTGATCACCATGCTCTCCCTCAACGCCCTGCCGCCGGTGCTGGCCGGATACCGGGAGAAGGGCATCCTGCGCCGGCTCCAGACCACGCCGGTCGGCCCGGCCCGGCTGCTCGGCGCCCAACTGCTGGTCAACCTCGCCGTCACCGGGGTCACCGTGGTGCTGCTGCTCGGCGTGGCCAGGCTCGGCTACGACGTGGTCCTGCCACGGCAGTTGCTCGGGTTCGTCGTCGCCGCCCTGCTCGCGGCCGCGGCGCTGATGGCCATCGGCCTGTTCGTGGCCGCGGTCGCGGCGACCAGCCGGGCCGCCCAGGCGATCGGCACGATCCTGTTCTTCCCGATGATGTTCTTCGCCGGACTGTGGCTGCCGATCGCCCAGATGCCCTCGGTCCTGCGCCACATCAGCCACGCCACCCCGCTCGGCGCGGCGGTCCAGTCGCTCCAGGACGCGGCGGCGGGACACTGGCCGCATCCGCTGAACCTGGTGACCATGGCGGCCTACGCGGTGGTGTTCGGGCTGGGTGCGGCTAAGTTGTTCCGCTGGGAGTGACGGACAGGCCGGCCGGCGCGGAGGGGCGCAGATGAGCAGTCAGACACCACCGTCCGCCGCGAACACCACGGGCACCGCGTACGCGGCGTTCACGGCGGGGGCGGCGGCCGGGCTGGAGCGGCGGCTGGGGCCGCTGGCCACCGTCGTGCCGTACCCGCTGCTGGGCCTCCTGGCCGTCTTCACCACGGTGGCGAAGCACTCCTCGGGGAACTCGCTGCGGATCGACCTCGCGCTGTGCGCGCTGGCCGCCGTGTGGATGCTGTGGATGTACACACTGCACCCCGCGTGGCGGCAGCGGCCGGCGGTGATGGCGGTCTTCCTGGCCGGCCTGATCGTGATCACGGCGGTGCTGGTGGTCAGGGACCCGTGGTTCGGCTTCTTCACCCCGGCCGGCTACATCTTCGCGTTCCGGGTGCTGCCCTGGCCGTGGGAACTGCTCGGCGTCGCCGGGGTGGCGGCCGTGGCCGGCACCGCCCAGGCGTCCGGTGTGTCGAAGACGAGTGTGTTCGGCGTCGCCGTCTACCTGGCCGTGCTGGCCGTGAACGTGCTCCCGATGTGCGGGATGTCCTGGATCGGCTGGAACGGGGAACAGCACAACGCCCGGCGCGAGCAGGCCCTGGAGGAGGTGAGCGAGACGAACCGCCGACTGGAGGTGACCCTGGCCGAGAACGCGGGCCTGCACCAGCAGTTGCTGACCCAGGCGAGGGAGGCCGGGATCCTCGACGAGCGGCAGCGGATGGCCCAGGAGATCCACGACACCCTCGCCCAGGGGCTCACCGGGATCGTCACCCAGCTCCAGGCCGCCGAGCAGGCCGGTCAGGATCCGGAGCGACGCGGCAGGCACCTCGCGGCGGCGATCGGGCTGGCCCGGGAGAGCCTGTCCGAGGCCCGCCGGTCCGTGCACGCGCTCCGCCCCGAGCCGCTGGAGACGGTGCGGCTGGCCGAGGCGCTGGCCGGGGTCGCCACCCGGTGGTCGGCGCTGCACGGGATCACGGTCCAGGTCGCGACCACCGGCGAGGTGGTGCCGCTGCCGCCCGAGGCCGAGTTCGCGCTGCTCCGGACGGCGCAGGAGGCGCTGGCCAACGTCGCGAAGCACGCCGGGGCCGGAAAGGTCGGCGTTACCCTGTCGTATATGGAGCAGGAGGTCGCCCTGGACGTGCGCGACGACGGTCGGGGCTTCGAGCCTGCCGCCCCCGACCCGGAGTCGAGGACGGGAGCGGGGTTCGGACTGGTCGCGATGCGGCAGCGGATCGAGGCCCTGTGCGGGACGCTGGAGATCGAGTCGGAACCGGGCCTGGGCACCGCGGTCTCGGCCCGCGTCCCGACCGCCGCCACCACCATCACCGCCGCCGGCGGCGACGACGCCGCCGCTGATCCGGGCCGCCGGTGAACCGCCCGGAGAACGACGCCGCGGAGCCGATCCGCCTGCTGGTCGTCGACGACCACCCCGTCGTCAGGAACGGCCTGAGCGGCATGTTCGCCGACGACCCCGAGTTCGAGGTCCTCGGCGAGGCCGCCGACGGCGCCGAGGCGGTCCGGCTGGCCCAGGCCCTGCGACCCGACGTGATCCTGATGGATCTGCGGATGCCCGGCATGGACGGTGTGACCGCGATCGGCGAACTGGCCGGACGGGGCGTCAGCGCGCGGGTGCTGGTGCTGACCACCTACGACACCGACAGCTATGTGCTGCCCGCGATCGAGGCCGGCGCCACCGGCTACCTGCTCAAGGACGCCCCCCGCGCCGACCTGCTCCAGGCGGTCCGGGCGGCGGCCCTCGGCCAGGCCGTGCTCTCGCCCTCGGTGGCGACCCGGCTCATGAGCCGGGTCCGCGCCCCCGCTCCCGCCCCCGTCCCGGGCGGGGGCACGCTCAGCCCGCGCGAGCAGGAGGTCCTGGAGCTGGTGGCGGCGGGCACCACCAACCGCGAGGCGGCCGCCAGGCTGTTCCTCAGCGAAGCCACCGTCAAGACCCATCTGCTCAACATCTACGCCAAGCTCGGCGTCGGCGACCGCGCCGCCGCCGTCGCCGAGGCCTTCAACCGGGGCCTGCTCACTCCCCGCCCACCCGAACAGCCCATAAAGGGGACATAAAGAGTAATATCCATATGTCGATAAACTCCGGAGGATTCGGGAGGAAGTGAGTCGGATGTCGGACCTTGGGCACCGCGCCCCTGACATCGGCAGCCATCCGGACGCTGCTGAGATGCGGGAGCGGTACGCGCAGGTGATGAGCGGCGGCAGGGCCGTCGCGATCGATGGACTGATGCTGCTGGCCGGCCTGTACGCGGCCATCTCGCCGTGGGTGGTGCACTTCCGCATCAGCAACGCCGAGCTGGCCGTGAACAACCTGATCATCGGCATTGCCCTGGCCGCGTTCGGGCTGGGCCTCACCATCGTCGGCGCGCGGATGTACCAGCTCGGCTGGGTCTGCGCCGTGCTCGGCGTGTGGATGATCATCTCGCCGTGGGTGGTCACCATCGGCCACAGCCCCACCAGGGGCATGATCTGGAACAACGTGCTGATCGGCGCGGTCGTCTGCGTCCTGGGGCTGGCCGCCTCCGGGATGGCGATGCGCGGCGACGGCCGACGCGGCACCGGTCAGTAGTGACGACGGGGTGGCTCCGGGTCGCGCCCCGGAGCCACCCCGCCCTACCGCTCCGTCAGCCCGTCCCTCAGCCGGTCCAGCTCCAGTCGGCGACCTCCGGGAGGTCGACGCCGTGGATCCGGATCCAGTCGTGGTGCCGGGCCCGGGCGTCGACCATCCGCTGGCGGACGCCCGCCGCGCGCACGGCCAGGCCGGGAACCCGGTCGATGACGTCCATGACCAGGCGGTAGCGGTCCAGGTCGTTGCGCACCACCATGTCGAAGGGGGTGGTGGTGGTCCCCGACTCCTTGTAGCCGCGTACGTGCATGTCGGCGTGGCCGGTGCGGCGGTAGGCCAGCCGGTGGATCAGCCAGGGATAGCCGTGGTACGCGAAGATCACCGGCTTGTCCGGGGTGAACAGCGAGTCGAAGTCACGGTCGCTCATCCCGTGCGGGTGCTCGTCGGCGGGCATCAGCCGGGCCAGGTCGACGACGTTGACCACCCGCACCGCGAGCTGCGGCAGCTGCTCGCGCAGCAGCTGGGCGGCGGCCATCACCTCCAGCGTCGGCACGTCCCCGGCGCAGGCCAGGACCACGTCCGGGTCCCGGCTGCCGTCCTCGGTGCCGGCCCAGTCCCAGATCCCGGCGCCGCGGGCGCAGTGCACCCGGGCCTGGTCCAGCGAGAGCCAGTCGAAGCTCGGCTGCTTCCCGGCCACCACGACGTTGACGTAGTCGCGGCTGCGCAGGATGTGCTCGGCGGTGCTGAGCAGCGTGTTGGCGTCCGGCGGGAAGTAGACCCGAACCACCTCCGGGCTCTTGTTCAGGACATGGTCCACGAAGCCGGGGTCCTGGTGCGAGAAGCCGTTGTGGTCCTGCCGCCAGACATGCGAGGTGAGCAGGTAGTTGAGCGAGGCGATCGGTGCGCGCCAAGGGATCTGACGGGTCGTCCGCAACCACTTGATGTGCTGGTTGACCATCGAGTCGACGATGTGGACGAACGCCTCGTAGCAGGAGAACAGGCCATGACGGCCGGTCAGCAGGTAGCCCTCGAGCCACCCCTGGCACAGGTGCTCGGACAGGATCTCCAGCACCCGGCCGTCGCGGGCCAGATGCTCGTCCACCGGCAGCACCTCCCCCTGCCAGGCCTTGCCGGTGGCCCCGTAGACGGCCTGGAGCCGGTTGGACGCGGTCTCGTCCGGGCCCACCAGCCGGAAGTCGCGGCGCTGCGCGGTGTCCGCCATGACCTGTTCCAGCATCTCGCCCAGGATCCGGGTGGGCTCGTGCATCGTGGCCCCGGGCTTGTCGACCGCGACCGCGAAGTCCTCCAGCTCGCGCAGCGGAAGCTCGCGCAGCAGCAGTCCGCCGTTGGTGTGCGGGTTGGCGCCGAGCCGGCGTCCGCCCTCCGGGATCCGTGCCAGCACCTCCGGGCGCGGGCGCCCGTCCTCGTCGAACAGCTCCTCGGGACGGTACGAGCGCAGCCACGCCTCCAGCTGCCGCAGGTGCTCGGGGTTGGTGTGGATCCCGTCCAGCGGGACCTGGTGGGCCCGCCAGGTGCCCTCGACCTGGAGCCCGTCCACCTTGTCCGGTCCGGTCCAGCCCTTGGGGGTGCGCAGCACGATCATCGGCCAGCGCGGCCGCTCGGTCACCCCGTCCGCACGGGCCGCGCGCTGGGCGGCGGTGATCCGGTCGACGGCCTGGTCCAGCGCGGCGGCCATGGCCCGGTGCACGGTGGCCGGGTCGTCGCCGGTGACGTGGATCGGCTCGTGGCCGTAGCCGCGCAGCAGTTGGTCGAGCTCGGACTCGGGGATCCGGGCCAGGACGGTCGGGTTGGCGATCTTGTAGCCGTTGAGGTGCAGGATCGGCAGCACGGCACCGTCGTGGACCGGGTCGAGGAACTTGTTCGCGTGCCAGGAACCGGCCAGCGGCCCGGTCTCCGCCTCGCCGTCGCCGATCACGCAGGCCACCAGCAGGTCCGGGTTGTCGAACGCCGCGCCGTAGGCGTGGGCGAGGGAGTAGCCGAGTTCGCCGCCCTCGTGGATCGAGCCGGGGGTCTCCGGCGCCACATGGCTGGGGACCCCGCCGGGGAAGGAGAACTGCCGGAACAGCTTGCGCATCCCCTCCTCGTCGCGGGTGATGTCGGGGTAGGCCTGGGTGTAGCTGCCCTCCAGCCAGGAGTTCGCCAGCACCGCCGGGCCGCCGTGGCCGGGCCCCCAGATGCAGATGGCGTCCAGGTCCCGGGCCTGGATCAGCCGGTTGAGATGGGTGTGCACCAGGTTCAGCCCCGGCGAGGTGCCCCAGTGGCCCAGCAGTCGGGGCTTCACGTGCTCGGCGCGCAGCGGTTCGCGCAGCATCGGGTTGTCCAGCAGGTAGATCTGGCCCACGGCCAGGTAGTTGGCCGCGCGCCAGTGCGCGTCCAGGACCTGGACCTCGGCGTCGGTGAGGGACTGGTTCATGGCGGGGCGCTCCGGTGGGAGGGGGCGTGGCGACGTGGTGAAGCCGTCGCCCTCCAGACTGCCCCGGCTCCGCGCGCTCGGCACAGGGCCGAACGGGCCCTTCCGCCACCTGGCCCATCGGCTCAGCCCTACCGGACCGGCGCCACCGCTCCAGCGCTCAGGCCCTGGACTCACGACCTGGACTCAGGACCCGGACAGACAGAACTCGTTGCCCTCCGGGTCGGCCAGCACGGTGTTCCTCGCGTGGCGCGCCAGCACGGTCGCGCCGAGTCCGGTCAGACGGGCGGTCTCGGCCTCCAGGTCGGCGGCGAGCAGGTCCAGGTGCACCCGGTTCTTGACGGTCCTGTGCTCCGGTACGAGCTGGAACCAGAGCCGTGGGCCGACGGCGCCCTCCGGCTCGACCAGCACCGTCGGATCGTCCTCGGGACCGGCGATCCCCAGCGCGCGCAGCCGCGCGAGCTCGGCCTCGTCGTACGGTGCGACGGCGTACCCGTCCAGCGCCGCCGCCCAGAACCGGGCCGCGGCGGCGGGGCGGGCGGAATCGAAGACGATGTCGTGGATGCGCGCCATACGCCCATCATCGACGCCCCGGGCGGCCCGCCCCAGCGGTTTCGGCTAGCTGATGCTCGCGGCGACGATGACCCCGTTCCTGACCGTGTAGGTGCCGGAGAAGTCCTGGTGGCTGCCGTCCGACTGGAGCGCGTCCAGGGTGACGCTCACCGTGTCGCCGTTGACGCCGGTGACGTTCACGGTGTCCTCGACGGTGTCGGCGAAGCCCGCGGAGAAGTGCTGGTAGGAGGAGTCGAGGTTCTTCCCGCCCAGGTTCCACGCGGCATTGAAGTCACGGGCGTTGATGTCGGCGAAGTAGCTCTGCACGGTCTGGGCGGGGTCGGCCGACGGCGACGCGGTCGGGGCCGGGGCGGTGCTCGTCCGCGGTGGCTGACCGGTCTGCGGAGCCGCGGGCGGGGCCGCTCCGGCGACGGTCGTGTTCACGTTCCACTGGCCGGTGTCGTCGGCGAAGCCGGAGTCGAGGGTGAACTGCACCTTGGCGACCCGGACCCCGTTCGGGACCTGGAAGGTGACGAAGCCCAGGGCGCTGTCGCCGGGGGCGATGTGCTCCGGGGCGGGGAACTGAGGCCCTGCGGCGCTGTCGTCGAACGAGGCGTTGTACCCCTGGCCGGTCGAGTCGATGATCTCCGCACCGTTGGACGGGGCGTCCGTGTAGACCGCGGAGCCGACGTCCTGGAGCCGGAACTGGACGGACACGAAGCGGTCGCCGGGGTCGGGGGTGGAGAACTCGTCGGCCGCCGCGGCCGGGTCGACCACGCGGGTGACCGTGACCTCCATCCGGGAACCGGTGTCGCTGCCGGTGAGGTCCAGCGCGTCGCCCACCTGGGCCTGCGCCGGGCCGGAAGCCGGGGCCGTCGTAGCAGGGGGCGGCGCGACGGGAGCCGGGGCGGAGCCCGACGGAGCCGGCGCGGGGCTTCCGGCAGAGTTTCCGGTGGAGCTTCCGGCAGAACTCGCGGCGGTCGGCGTGGGCACCGGGGCCGTGTTGATCTTGCCGGAGGTACAGCCCGCCAGCAGCGCGGACGCCGCCAGAGCGGGGATCAGGGCGCGGGACAACCGCATGAACATCGCCTCCCTGAGCAGTGAGGACGGTTCGTAGACCAGTCTATTCGTCATCCCTGCGGGCGGCAGATCGGCACCAACGGCGCGTGCACGGACGAAAGGTGCGCCGGTAGGTATAGGTTCGCAGGAGCCGGACGGGCGGCAGAACGCAGGTCGGGGCCGCAGCCGGTCAGGGCCGCAGCCGTGCCCGTCCCGTCGTCGACGGGCCCGACCCGGGCCCGTGCCGAGCCGCACAGGAGACCGCAGATGCCCGTCCACCCCGGGGCCGACCGCCCGGTCGGCAGGCTGCTGCGCCTTCCGCTCACGGGTGCGCTGCTGATCGCCCTCGCGGCGGCCTGCTCGTCGTCGCCGCCGGCACCGACGACCACGACGACGGCCTCCTCGCCGTCCGGCCCGGTCACGTCGGCGGCGTCGCCCACCGGAACCACCGGTGCGCCCAGCTCCACGGCCCCGCCGACCAGCTCCGCGCCGCCGTCACGCTCGTCCGTCGCTCCGGTTCCCCCGGTCTCCCCCGTGCCGCGCCGGACCGCGACACTGACCCAGGAGCAGCTCGCCGGGCAGCGGATCATCTACTCCTACCCCGGTCTGACTCCGCCGGCCGCGCTGCTCCAGCGCATCCGTGCGGGCGAGGCGGCCGGGGTCATCTTCTTCGGGCAGAACGTCTCCAGTGACGCCCAGCTCCGCTCGGCGATCGCGGAGCTGCGCCGCGCGCAGGCACAGAGCCCGGTCCACGAGCCGCTGCTGCTGATGACCGATCAGGAGGGCGGCCAGATCCGCCGCATCCCCGGGGCGCCCGTGATGTCGGCCAAGCAGATCGGCGCGACCGGCAACACCTCGGTCGCCGCCTCGGCCGGCACCGACGCCGCCCGGAACCTGGTCGGCGTCGGCATGAACCTGAACCTCGCGCCGGTCCTGGACGTCTACCACTCCCCTGGCGACTTCGCCGACAGCGCGCAGCGCTCGTTCAGCAGCAGCCCGTCCGTGGTCGGCTCCATGGGCAGCGCGTTCCTGACGGCCCAGCAGCGGGGCGGCGTCGCGTCCACCGCCAAGCACTTCCCCGGGCTGGGAGCCGCCGGGCGCACCCAGAACACCGACCTGGAACCGGTCACGCTGAACGAGCCGCTGTCCACGCTGCGCAACGTGGACGAGGCCCCCTATCCCGCGGCCATCGCCGCCGGGGTGAAGCTGATCATGCTCAGCTGGGCCGTCTACCCGGCGCTGGACCCGGCCCACCCGGCGGGACTGTCCGCCACCATCGTCCAGCAGGAGCTGCGCAAGCGGCTCGGCTTCACCGGCGTCACCATCACCGACGCCCTGGAGGCCAAGGCGCTCACCGCGTTCGGCACCACGTCCCAGCGCGCCGTCGCCGCGGCCGGCGCCGGAATGGACCTGCTGCTGTGCTCCGCCCAGAGCGTCACCCAGGGCGAGACCGCGACCACCGCCCTGGTGAACGCGCTGAACAGCGGCGCGCTCGACTCGGCCGGCTTCCACGCCGCCGCCGACCGGGTCACCGCGCTCCGCGCACAGCTGCGCTGAGGCTCCTCCGGCGTCACTCCGCGGCGGGCGGCGGGAGCCGCATCCCGGCGAGGTCCGGGGGCACGTCGGTGTCGGGCGTGTTGAAGAGGGACGACGCCGTCCCGTCGGTGGCGGTGGCCGGGGCGTCCGCGAGGTGGAAGCGCTCGCGCAGCCTGCGGTAGAAGTCGGTGGGACCGAGCCGGACCAGCCGCAGCCGGGTCGGCGCCGGATACACGGCCACCCAGTCGCCAGGTCCCAGGACCCCCCGCAGTTCGCCGTCGACGCTCACGGCGACCGGTCCCGAGTGGGGCAGGATCCTGGCCGCGACCGGTTCGTCGGGGGCGGCCACCACCGTGCGGTTGAAGGACATGTGCGGGGCCACCGGTGTGAACACGACCGCCTGTACCCGCGGTGAGAGCACCGGGCCCCCGGCGGCGAAGCTGTAGGCGGTGGAGCCGGTCGCGGTGGCCATGATGGCCGCGTCCGCCGAGTACGCGGCCAGCAGCTGCCCAGCGATGTAGACCGCGACGCTGACCTGGTGGTCCCGGGCCAGCTTCTCCAGCACCACGTCGTTGAGCGCGGTGACGTCCAGCGCCATGCCCCAGCCCCCGCCGTCGGGGAGCTCGTGCGGCGGCGGCAGGACGGGGGCCCGTCCGTAGCGCAGCAGGGCGTCGATCCCGGACGGGATCTCCAGGGCGCGGGACGTCCGCATGGTCAGGGTCATCCGCTCCTCGACGGCGGCGTCATCGCGGTGCACCGTCTCCAGGGCGGTCATCAGGTCGTCCAGCGGCACCTCGGTGAGGAAGCCGACGCGCCCCAGGTCCACGCCGAGCACCATGGCGCGGTCCTTGGCGGCGATCCGCGCGCCCCGGAGGAAGGTGCCGTCGCCGCCGAGGGTGACGATCAGGTCCGGATGGCCGGCCGCCTCGGCCTCCTCGGTGCCGCCGCGGCGCGGCGCGTCCTCCCGCCACACGTCGATGTCGATGCAGGGGATGCCGCGCTCGTCGCACCACGCGTGGACCTGCCGGGCCGCCGTGACGGCGGCGGCCCGCCCCTCGTGCACCACCAGGCCGAGCCGCCGCACCGGCATCTCAGGCCTGACCGGTCTCGAACCGCTGGATCCTGCCGTCCTGGACCGTGAAGCTCCACCGGGTACGCATCTCGCCCCAGGTGTCGTTGCGGAACCGGGCGACGAACGCGCGCCCACCGTCCGACTGGGAGAGCACCTCCATGTGCCCGTTGACGCCGAAGATCTCCCGGTCGATCCACTGGTGCAGGTCACGGTCGGTGCCGTCGTCGGACATGGTCGCGTCCGGGGCGAGCAGGGCCAGGAAGTCCTGACGGTTGTCGGCGTTGATGGCTTCGACCAGGGAACGGACAGTCAGATCGGAGGGCGTCATGGGTGGATCACTCCTGTTGCCGGGACGACATCGTTTCGCTCCCAGTCAAGCCCATGCCCGGCCTGGCCGCAGCTCGATCGGGGCGGTGTTCCGCCGGACGCGCGGTTTGAGGGGGGAACGTTTCGAAAGCCAGGATCACTGACTCCGCGAGGGCCGCCGCCCG
>FSVS01000932.1_pt1 | contig 10575 bp, 10 predicted proteins | sample 1637781 | NCBI WGS metagenome assembly FSVS01 (sample SAMEA3914814, study PRJEB12502) | metagenome | biome: forest; material: soil | place: USA | collected 2011-09-16 | depth 0.1 m | reverse complement strand
TCAGTGGAACAGGTCCACGACCGTCTGTCCGTCCGTGTCCGGCAGCAAGTGCTGGGCCGACACCTCCATGTGCAGGCGCCAGTGCTTCTCGGCGCCCTCCGAGTCCGACATCGCCACGAGGTCCACCAGTTTGGTGTACGAGCGGATGGACCTGCGGAACTCGCCGGGGGAGCGCGCCGGGTCGAAGAGGCGGGAGACGGTCAGCGCCAGGTGCGCGCTGATCACCTCGCGGAGCATCGCGGCCTGCAGGGCGAGCGTACGGTTGCGGGCCCGCTCCAGCACCAGGTCGTGGAACCGCTGCGTGACCATGGACCATTCGACGCTGTCGGTGGCCGCAGGGTCGGGGTGCCCCTCCACCATCGCGCGCAGATCCTCGATGCAGGCCCGGAGGTCCTCCAGATCCTGCGGGGTGCGCCTGCGGGCGAGCATGGCCGCGGCGGCCGGCTCGATCAAGCTCCGCGCCTCGTAGACGTCGCCGATCGTGACCTGGTCCACCTGGAGCAGCAGCCCCACGTATCGGGCGGCCACCCCGAGATCGGGGGCCATGACCTGCGCTCCGCCACGCGCACCTCGGCGGATGCTGATCAGCGACTCGGCCTCCAGGATGCGGAACGCCTCCCGCAGGGTGGGACGGGAGACACCGAACTGTTCCATCAGCTCGGTCTCCGGCGGCAGCCCCGCGCCCTCGCCGAGTTCACCGCGGACGATCTGCCCGCGCAGGCGCGAAGCGATCATCTCGGCCATCTTCGGTGCGCGGATCGTCGCACCGGCGGCCTTCATGGCCCTGGGGCCGTTCGAGTCGGTCCCCACAGGGCCGCTCCTCACGCAGTAGGCACAACAGATTGATTCCTCCTACTGTATCGGTCCGCGGCTCCGCATCTTGTCTGGCATGTCATAAACATGTTACTTATTTATGTAAGTGGTTCGGATTCGAGAGCTGAGGCGCAGCATGACCCTGCCATCCACCCTTGCCGGGGAGATTCTCCGCGGTGCGGCCGAGTACGACACGGTGCCGGTGGTGGTCGCGAGCAACGTGCGGCCACACACGGTGACCTTGGGCTGCCTGGTCGAGGACGCCCGACGGGTTGCCGGCGCCTTGCAGCGGATGGGCATCGGCGCCGGCGACCTGGTCGCCGTCCAACTGCCCAACTGGTACGAGGGTGCGGTGGCGCAGACTGCGGTGGCGCTGTGCGGGGCGGTGCTGCTCCCGGTCGTCCAGATCTATGGGCCGCGAGAGGTGGACTTCATCCTGCGCCAGTCCAGGGCTGTCGCCCTGGTCCTCGCAGCCGAATGGCGGGGCCGCCCCTGCGCCCAACTGCTCGACCGGCTCGGCCCGCTGCCCGCGCTGAAGTCCGTGGTGGTGGTCGGGGAGGGACCGGCGCCCCAGGGGGCCTTGCAGTGGCACGACCTGGAAGGCCGGCTCTCCGGCCCGTACCGCCCCGCGCGGGCGCAGGCTGGTGACCTCGCCATGCTGGTCTACACCTCCGGCACCACTGCCGAGCCCAAGGGAGTTCAGCACTCGCACGCCTCGCTGCTCTCCGAGATCCGCTCGGCGGACCTGATTCGCGACGCAGGACCGGACGCAAGGCACCTGGCAGTCTTTCCCTCCGGTCATGTCGCTGGGCTGCTCGGGCTGCTGCGCATCCTGGTGCTGGGTACCTCCACCGTGCTGATGGACTTCTGGGACGCGGCCAGGGCAGCCGAGTTGATCGACCGTCACAAGGTCACCTCCAGTGTGGGCGCACCGGTCCACCTCGCGGCTCTGCTCGATGCTCGGGACCGCGGCGAGGCTCGGCTGGATTCGTTGCGCGAGTACATGGTGGGCGCGGCCGGGGTGCCGTCGGCGCTGATCGAGCGGGCCGACGCGGCAGGCATCGCCGCCTACCGCACCTACGGCTCCAGCGAGCACCCCACCATCAGCTCGGGTGTGCCCTCCGACCCGCTGGCCAAGCGCTCGGGCACCGACGGCCGGGCCACCCCAGGCAGTGAGATCAGGCTGGTGGATGACGATGGCCGGGATGTACCGGTGGGCGGTGTCGGCGAGATCGTGACGCGGGGGCCCGAGCTCTTTCTTGGCTACCGAGACACCGCGTTGGACGCGGACTCCTTCCTGCCCGGCCGCTGGTTCCGCACCGGTGACATCGGCCGGCTCGATGGCGAGGGCTATCTCACCGTCACCGACCGCAAGAAGGACATCATCGTCCGCGGAGGTGAGAACATCTCCTCCAAGGAGGTCGAGGACACGCTTGCCACGCACCCGCGAGTCGCCGAGGCGGCAGCGGTCGGCGCTCCCGACGAGCGCTACGGGGAGCGGGTCTGTGCCTTCGTCGTCATGCGTGACGGGCAACAGGGCGTGGAACTGAATCTGGAGGAGGTCTCCGACCTCTTCCGCGCGGCCGGACTGGCCCGGCAGAAGACCCCCGAACGGTTGGTGACCGTCGACGAGCTCCCGCGCACGGCCGCCGGCAAGGTACAGAAGTTCGTCCTGAGGCAGCGCCTGGCCCGTGAGGCAGGCGCCGCCCCATGATCCCGGCCCGTCTGCGGATCCGGTACACGCCTCAGTCCAGGATGTCGATCACGCGCGTGGCCTCGCGGCCGGCAAGTACCAGTCGGTCGGCGACTTCCAGATGTTTGCGCCAGTACGCCTCGGTGGCGTCGCCGCGACCGGAGCGCACCAGGGTCACCAGCTTCTCGTAGGCACGTATGGCCCTGTCATGGTGCTCGCGGCTCAGCCCGGGAGAGGTCGCTTCGCGGTTGCGGACGGCGATGCGGAACTGGCGCAGGATGATCTCCTGCACCATGCCGGCCATGATGGTCAGCGTCTGGTTGCCTGACAACTCGACCATGCGCAGGTGGAACTGGGCCGCACCGACAGCGAACCGCTCCGGATCATCCACATTGGCGCGCTCCTCCTCCAGGGCGGCCTCCAGTGCTGCGTACCGCTCTTCGTCGCCACTGAGTGCCAGCAAGCGCGCGGCGGGTGGCTCGATGGCGCTGCGGGCGATGTAGACGTCGGCCAGGGTGGCTCCGCCGATCTGGAGCTGCAGGCCGGCGGGGCGGGCCACCGCCTCAGGCCCGGGTACGGTGACCAGGGCGCCCGTGCGCGAGCCGCGGCGCAGCTCGACCAGGCCCTCTGCCTCCAGGACGCGCACGGCCTCGCGCAGCGTGGGCCTGGAGACTCCGAAGTGCTCCAGCAGCTCGGCCTCGTGCGGCAGGAAGTCGCCGTGCTTCAGCTCGCCCTCGACGATCATCCGGCGCAGTCGGCGGGCGACCAGTTCACCGGTCTTCGGCGGTCGGACGACCTCCGTGGCCGCAGCGGGGTCGCCCCCGCCGTTCCAACGGAGACCCCCGGTACGCCGGGCGTCTCCGGGACCCCGGACACCCGACTGCGTCATGGAACCCGCCTCTCTCCGCGCGCCGATCGTCCGGAACGCGATCACTTGGATCACCTGACGCACCAGGTTACCGAGCCTGTGACCAAAGAGAACGGGACGAGGCCTGGAGCGCGGTGCGCACATGTGATAGCTAACCTGGTAAACCATGTTACGGCATATTGAGGATGAGAACATGACAGTCAAGGCGATTGACGCTGCGAAGGACGAGACCATCGGCATCCTCGGTGGGACCGGCCCACAGGGGCGGGGACTTGCCTACAGGTTCGCCGCAGCCGGGCTGACTGTGGTGATCGGCTCGCGCAAGGCGGACCGGGCCGAGGATGCGGCGGCGCAGATCGCACACGCGGCGGGCTCCGACCGCGTCATGGGCGCCACTAACGAGGACTGCGCCCGGCAGTCGGACATCGTGCTGGTGGTCGTGCCCTACGAGGGGCATGCCGAGTTGCTCACCTCGCTGAGCGAGGCGCTGGCCAACAGGATCGTCGTCGACTGCGTCAACCCGATGGGATTCGACAAGCAGGGCCCGTACGCACTGCGGGTGGACGAGGGAAGTGCGGCGGAGCAGGCCCGCGCGTTGCTCCCGGAATCCAGGGTCACCGCCGCCTTCCACCACCTTTCCGCGGTGCTGCTGGAGGATCCGAAGGTGTCGTCGATCGACAGTGACGTCCTCGTGCTGGGGGACGACCGTGCCGCGACCGACGCGGTCCAGGTCCTGGCCTCGGCCATACCCGGTGTCCGGGGCGTGTACGGCGGTCGGCTGCGCAATGCCGGTCAGGTGGAGGCGTTGACGGCCAATCTGATCGCGGTCAACCGCCGCTACAAGGCACACGCAGGGCTGCGCGTCACCGACCTTCCCGCCTGAGTCGGTCAGGTCGGGCAGTCGGTGACGCTGGGCAGGGATCTCTTTCGCTGACATAGTTTACTAGGTAATCTGATGTCTGTATGGTGAGGTCACTCGCCCCATCACCCAGGAGATCTCATGCGTATCGAGGGCACATCCGCCGTCGTCACCGGCGGTGCCTCCGGTCTCGGCCTCGGCACGGTGAAACGCCTGGCCAAGGCCGGTGCCAACGTCGTCATCGCCGACCTGCCCGGCTCCGCAGGCGAGAGCATCGCTGCCGAGTTGGGCGCGCACGTGCGGTTCGTCCCCACCGATGTGACCGACGAGCAGCAGTTCCAGGCCGCGATCGACGCTGCGGGAGCAGTCGGCCCACTGCGCGCACTCGTGCATTGTGCCGGTATCGGCCACACCATCCGTTTGGTGGACAAAGACGGGAAGCCGGGTCAGCTGCCGGGTTTCGAGAAGGTGATCCGGGTCAACCTGATCGGCTCCTACAACGCTCTGCGTCTGGGCGGCGCGGCCATGGCCGCCACGGAGCCAGTGGACGGAGAGCGCGGCGTGATCGTGATGACGGCGTCGGCGGCGGCCTACGAAGGTCAGATCGGTCAGATCGCCTACAGCGCCTCCAAGGGAGGAGTCGTCGGCATGACCATCGTCGCCGCCCGTGACCTGGCTGGGAAGAACATCCGGGTCAATACCATCGCCCCAGGGCTGATGGACACCCCGCTGTTCAACAGCCTGCGCGAGGACGTCCGCGCCTCTCTGGCCGCCACGATCCCCAATCCGAAGCGGTTCGGCACCGCCGACGAGTACGGCCAAACCGCGCAGTTCCTGATCGAGAACGCCTACATCAACGGCGAGACGATCCGACTGGACGGGGCCATTCGGATGGCCCCGCGCTGATCCCGGTCCCCTTCCGGGGGGCCGACACGGTCAGGACCAACGCGGTACACAGCGAGAAGGAGGCAGCACATGTCCGACGAGGTGCTAGTCGAGCACGCGGACGGCGTCACCGTCATCACCATCAACCGGCCCCAGGCCCGCAACGCGGTCAACCGGGCGGTCAGCGAGGGCATCGGTGCCGCGCTGGAGGAGTTCGAGACCCGCAAGGATCTCACCGTCGCCGTCATCACCGGCGCAGGCGGCACCTTCTGCTCGGGCATGGACCTCAAGGCGTTCGTGGCAGGGGAGAACGTCGCCCTGGAGGACCGCGGGTTCGCCGGGATCACCAAGCTCCCGCCGCGCAAGCCGGTGATCGCGGCGGTCGAGGGCTATGCCCTGGCCGGCGGCTGCGAGGTGGTATTGGCGTGCGACCTGGTGGTGGCCGCCTCGAACGCCAAGTTCGGCATCCCCGAGGTGAAGCGCGGCCTGGTGGCTGGCGCCGGCGGCCTGATCCGCCTGCCCAAGCGCATTCCCTACGCGGTCGCCATGGAGCTCGCGCTGACCGGCGACTTCCTGGACGCCGCCGACGCCCACCGCTACGGCCTGGTCAACCGGGTCACCGAGCCGGGCGGTGCGCTCGCCGCAGCCAAGGAGCTGGCGGCGCGGATCGCGGCCAACGGTCCGCTCGCGGTGGCCGTCACCAAGGAGATCATCGTCGCCTCGGACGACTGGACATCTGAGGACGCCTTCCAGCGGCAGGACGTCATCATGCGGCCGGTCTTCACATCGGCCGACGCTCGCGAGGGCGCACTGGCCTTCGCCGAGAAACGCCCGCCGGTCTGGCGCGGGGAGTGACCCGGGGGTCCGTCACAGACGGACCCCCACCCGGGCAGCCGAGCTGCTGCCCGCCCCGCCGACAGGGCGGTAAGTGAACAGGTGATCGAAGGAGGAGCAATGGAGCTCAGCGGTGGAGTGGCCCTGGTGACCGGCGGCGCCGGAGGCCTCGGCGAGGCGACGGTGCGTCAGCTGGCGGCAGCTGGAGCCAAGGTGGTGATCGCCGACCTCGCCGAGGACCGCGGCGAACAACTGGCCAAGGACCTGGGCGAAGGCGTGGTCTTCGCCCGCACCGACGTCACCGACGAGGACAGCGTCCTGGCAGCGCTGGAAACCGCGCGCGGCCTCGGCCCGGTGCGTGCCGCCGTCAGCGCCCACGGCGGCCCCGTCGCCCACGCCCGCATCCTGGACCGGGACGGCAACCCCTACGCCCTGGACCTGTTCAAGCGCACCCTGGACATCTACCTCACCGGCACCTTCAATGTGCTGCGGCTGGCCGCCTCCGCCATGGCGAAGAACGAACCGAACGAGTCGGGCACACGCGGCGTGGTGATCAATACCGCCAGCATCGCGGCCTTCGAGGGTCAGACCGGCCAGTCCGACTACTCGGCCGCCAAGGGCGGCGTCGTGGGTCTCGGACTGGTAGCCGCTCGCGACCTCTCCCCCTTGGGCATCCGGGTGATGACCATCGCCCCGGGTACCTTCTTCACCCCCGCCTTCCGCATCCCCGAGGAGCAGGCGCAGGAGACATGGGGCAAGAACGTGCCGTTCCCGCGCCGCATGGGCCGCCCGGCCGAGTACGCGGCCCTGGCCCAGCACATCGTGGAGAACGACTACCTGAACGGCGAGGTCATCCGGATCGACGGCGCCCTGCGCTTCGGCCTGAAGTGACCGGCGGCACCGCCGCGCTGGAACTGCGCGACTATCTGGAGAAGATCGCCCCGGACCTGCACCGCGTATGGCCGGACAAGAGGTCGTTCGAGGCCCGGCTCGCCTGGCAGCGCGCCCTCCACGAGGGTGGCTGGGCAGCCCCTCACTGGCCCGTCGCCGACGGTGGCCGCGGTCTGGGGGTCGTGGACCGCCTCGAGTGCGACGCTGAACTCGCCCGCGCCGGGGCGCCCGACATCGCGGGCGTCTTCGGCATCAAGAACGTCGGCCCCACCATCGCCGCCTTCGGCACCCCGGAGCAGCGCGCCTCTCTGCCCCGGATCCTGTCCACGCAGGAGATCTGGTGCCAGGGCTTCAGCGAACCCGAAGCCGGCAGTGATCTCGCGGCGCTGCGCACCCGGGCCGTGGAGGACGGCGACGGCTTCGTCGTCAACGGCCAGAAGGTGTGGATCTCGGACGGCACCCGGGCGACCCACTGCATGCTGCTGGTCCGTACCAACCCCGACGCACCGGCGCACCAGGGCATCTCCGTCCTGCTGGTACCACTGGACACGCCTGGCATCGAGCGCCGCCCGCTGCGACAGATGACCGGCGACTACGGCTTCGCCGAGCTGTTCCTCACCGACGTACGGGTCCCCAGGAGCGCCCTGCTGGGCCCGCTGCACGAGGGTTGGCGGGTCACCATGTCCACGCTCGGTCACGAGCGGGCGGGCGTGGTCGAACTCGCCGCCGGGCTGGAACGAGACGTGCGGGCTGCAGTGTCCGGCTTCCCTGACGGGATCGCGGACCCGGTGCTGCGCCAGGAACTGGCAGGCCGCTACGTCGAGGCCCGCACCATCGGGCTGATGGGGAGTCGGGTGATGCGGGCGCTTCGCGCTGGACAGCAGCCCGGCCCCGAGCAGTCCGTCATCAAGCTCGGCTGGAGCGTGACCACCCAGCGCCTGGGCGAGACCCTGCTGGACGCCGCCGGGCCCGCTGGACTGGCCGGCGGCCGCGCCGGGGACGGCGCCGAGGCCGCACGCTTCCTGCGCGGCCGCGCTTCCACCATCGCCGCGGGCACCACCGAGGTCATGAAGAACATCCTGGCCGAGCGCGTCCTCGGCCTTCCGAAAAAGTGAGCCACCCGAGCGCACCGGAACAGGAAGGCGGGCCGCTGTGACCGTCGATGAACACGAGGAACTGCGCCGTACAGTGCGCCGCTTCCTGGAGACCGCTTCGTCCAGCGCCGAGGTACGGCGCGCGATGGAGACCGAACGCGGGTACGACCGCGACGTCTGGCAGCGACTGTCCGGTGAACTGGGCCTGACCGGGCTGATCGTGCCCGAGCGGCACGGCGGCGCGGGCGCGGGAGCACCCGAACTCGCGATTGTCATGGAGGAGATGGGACGAGCGTTGCTGTGTGCCCCGTTCCTGTCCAGCGCGGTGCTGGCCACGGCGGCCCTGTTGGAGAGCGGCGACGAGGACGCCTGTGCCGAGTTGCTGCCCGGTATCGCCGACGGCTCCATCGTCGCCACCCTGGCGCTGGCCGAGGGCGAAGGCGGCATCCGCGACCTGGCCTCGGTCCGGGCGAAGGCCCGCGCCGAGGGCGGTGGGTACCGGCTGTATGGCTCCAAGACCTGGGTGCCCGACGGGCACAGCGCCGACCTGGTGCTGGTGGCCGCCCGGACCGACGCCGGGTTGTCGCTGTTCGCTGTGGACGGCGCCGCCGAGGGGATGGACCGCCGGGAACTTCCCGCGCTTGACCCGACACGCAGGCTGGCCCGGCTGGAGTTCACCGGCGCGCCCGGCCGGCTGATCGGCGCCGACGGCGGGGCCGCACCGGGGCTGGACCGGACACTGGACCTGGCCGCAGTGGCGCTGGCCGCCGAACAGACAGGCGGCGCCCAGCGCTGCCTGGACCTGTCGGTGCAGTACGCCGGGACCCGGGTGCAGTTCGGCCGCCCGATCGGGTCCTTCCAGGCGATCAAGCACAAGTGCGCCCAGATGCTGCTGGAGGTGGAGGCCGCCAAGGCGGTGGTGGAGTACGCCGCCGAGGTGTGGGCGCCCGACGCCCCGCAGGACGAACGCGGCCTCGCCGCGTCCACCGCTCGCGCGCACTGCTCGGAGACCTTCGTCCGGGCGTCCGCGGAGATGGTGCAGATCCACGGTGGCATCGGCTTCACCTGGGAGCATGACGCCCACTTGTACCTGCGCCGGGCCAAGTCCTCGGCACTGCTGCTCGGCAGCACCTCCTGGCACCTGGAGCGGGTCGCCGCCGCGATCGGCCTCGCTCCCCGAGCCGAGACCACCGACCCCGCGGATCTCGTCCCGAAGGAGTCCGCCCATGCCTGAGGCCGTCGTGGTCGCCGCCTGCCGTACGGCGATCGGCACCTCCTTCAAGGGGACGCTGGCCCGTACGAGTGCCTTCGATCTCGCCGAGACCGTCGTCACTGAGACTGTCCGGCGTTCCGGGCTGCCGGGGGAGGCGTTCGACGACCTGCTCCTTGGCGAGTCCCGGTACGGAGGCGGTGACATCGCCCGCAACGTCGCCGTCATCGCCGGACTGGCCTCGGTCCCCGGTGCCGCCGTCAACCGGCACTGCGCCTCCGGTCTGACGACCGTCGCCATGGCAGCCGCCGGCATCCGGGCGGGCATGGATGAGGCGGTCATCGCCGGCGGCGTGCAGTCCACCTCCACCGCTCCCGCCATGCGTCGCCTGAACCCAGTGACCGGGCGGTGGGAGGACCCCTGGGACTCACCGGCTCACCCCAGCACTCCGACCGCGCCCAACAACGACATGGCCGTCGCGGTCGGCTGGAACGCCGCCCGGCTGGCCGGCATCTCCCGCGAGGAGATGGACGCCTGGGCATTGCGCTCGCACCAGCGGGCCATCGCCGCCATCGACCAGGGCCTGCTGCGCGAGGAGATCGTGCCGGTGAAGGCGTTGCTCGCGGACGGCTCCTACACCTCCTTCGAGGTCGACGAGCACCCTCGCCGCGACAGCAGCGCGGAGAAACTGGCCCGTCTCAAGCCGCTGCACCCCGAGATCGAGGGCTTCAGCATCACCGCCGGCAACTCCAGCGGCATCAACGACGCCGCTGCCGCACTCGCTCTGACCAGCGACACGCTCGCGGCCCGCAGCGGGCTGACCGCGCTGGCGGTGGTCCGCGGCTGGGCCTCGGTGGGCGTCGACCCGGAACTGACCGGACTCGCCCCGGCCGACGCGGTGCGCAAAGCCCTGACCCGGTCCGGCGTGGACCTGCGCGCGGTGAACTTGTTCGAGATTAACGAGGCCTTCGCCTCGGTCGCCGTGGCGGCCACCCGCGCACTGGAGATCGACCCGGAAATCGTCAACATCCACGGCAGCGGCTGCAGCCTGGGCCACCCGGTGGCCGCCAGCGGTGCCCGGATGCTCACCACCCTCGTGGACGACCTGCGTCGTCGCGGCGGCGGCATTGGAGTGGCGGCGATGTGCGCGGGCGGCGGCCAGGCCACCGCCGTCGTCATCGAGGTCTGAGCACACCAGAACATCATCATATAGATATAACCTAGTTGCCTATGTAGGATGCGGTCGGGAGCCGGGGACGCACGCGTCCCCGCCCGGCCCGGGAGGAGGTCCGATGCCCAGCGCCACAACCGTGCCCGCCAGCGCGCCCGCGTCGCAGGAGCAGCACTGGACGGTACGGCTGCGGGAGTTCCTGGACGCCCGCACAGCCAAGCCGCCGCGAGGCAAGGACGAGCGGCTGGCGTGGGCAC
>FSVS01000119.1_pt1 | contig 10680 bp, 9 predicted proteins | sample 1637781 | NCBI WGS metagenome assembly FSVS01 (sample SAMEA3914814, study PRJEB12502) | metagenome | biome: forest; material: soil | place: USA | collected 2011-09-16 | depth 0.1 m | reverse complement strand
CTGGCCAACCTCCGGGTCGGCTACGCCGTCGCCCACACCGCCGTCGCCGAGACCCTGCGGGCGCAGGCCCTCTCCTTCGGCGTCACCGGCGTGGCCCAGGCCGCCGCGGTCGCCTCCCTGGAACCGGCCGCCGAACGCGAGCTCATGGCCCGCGTCGACGAGGTCGTCAAGGAGCGCGACCGCGTCCTCACCGGCCTCCGCGACGCCGGCCTGACCGTCCCCGACACCCAGGCCAACTTCTGCTGGCTCCCCCTCGCCGACCGCGCCGCCGCCCTCGGCACCGCCTGCGCAGCAGCAGGCGTCGCCGTCCGCGCCTTCCCCGGCGTCGGCGTCCGCGTCACCGTCGGCGAACCGGAGGCCAACGACATCCTGCTCCGCGTGGCCGCCGACTTCGGCTGACGCACTGACCGAACGTCAAAGGGGTTCGGGGCTCCTCCTGGTGGACCAGGAGGAGCCCCGAACCCCTTTTCCGGGTTCCGGTTCAGACGCGGGTGCCGTGCAGCCATGCCACCTCGTTCTGCAACTCGTCGGCGGAGAAGCCGGACAGCAGCGCGTTGCGGGCGACGGCCGCGTCTCCCGCCGGGTGGTAGAGGCGTTCGCCCATCTCGCGGGCGACCAGGACGGCACGGGCCGTGCGCTCGCGGCGGGCCGCGTTGTACTTCTCCAGGCGCTGGACCACCGAGTCCGCGTCGGCGCCGGCCAGCGCTCCGCCCAGGACCACGGCGTCCTCCAGGGCCATGCAGGCGCCCTGGGCCGCGTACTGGAGCATCGGGTGGGCCGCGTCGCCGAGCAGGGCGACCCGGCCGTCGGTCCAGTCCGGCACCGGGTCGCGGTCGCACAGCACCCAGGTCCGCCACTCCCGGCCCAGTTCCAGCAGCCGCCGGGCGATCGTGCCCAGCTGCGGGAACTCGGTCAGCACGTGGGAGCGCGGGACCGGCAGGCCGGCCACCGCCCGGGTCGCGCCGTCGTCGCGGGTCGCCGCGAGGTTGAGGTAGCGGCCGCCGGCGATCGGGTAGTGGACGAAGTGCCAGCGCGGCCCGGCCCAGAGGGTGACCGCGTTGCTGCGCAGGTCCTCCGGGACCCGGGCCATCGGCACCAGGGCGCGGTAGATGGTGTGCCCGGAGACCCGGGGCTCGCCGTCGCCGACCAGCCGGGCCCGGACCGCCGAGCGGATGCCGTCCGCGCCGATCAGCATGTCGCCGCTGATCCGGTCGCCGTCCGAGGTGACCGCGGTGACCCCGTACGGGGTCTGCCGGTAGCCGGCCACGTCCTGGCCGGACCGGAGTTCCACGGCCGGCTCGGCGCGGCAGGCGTCCAGCAGCGCCGCGTAGAGGTCGCCGCGGGCGACCACCGCGTAGGGGTTGCCGAAACGCTCCCGGTACCGGGCGGTCAGCGGCAGGGAGGCGACCTGGGCCCCGGTCGTGCCGTCCATGAACCGCAGTTCGTTGATGTGCACGGCGGCGGACCGGACCCGGTCGTCGACGCCGAGCCGGTCGAGGGCGTGGAACGCGTTCGGGCCGAGCTGGATGCCCGCCCCCAACTCCGCGAACCCGCCCTGGCGTTCGAGCACGGCCACCGAGTGGCCGCTGCCCGCGACGGCGAGGGCGGCCGCCAGGCCGCCGATGCCGCCGCCCGCGATGATGGTTCTCACAGTGCTGCCTCCAAATCTCCTGGGGGTCTCTAGGCCAGGGACGCGGCCTTGCGGTCGAGGACGAGGTCGTGGCCGATCAGGAAGCCGGACTCCGCGGAGCAGAGCCAGACCACGGTCTCGGCGACCTCCTCGGCCGTCGCGCTCTTCCCCTGCGGGAAGGCCAGGTGCGTCGGTGCCTCCTCGCCCGGCTCGTGGCCGGGGCCGGGGCTGATCGCGTTGATCCTGATCCCCTTCGCCGCGTACTCGCCCGCGGCGGTGCGGGTCAGGGTGGCCAGCGCGGCCTTGGACGCGGCGTACGCGCCGAGGCCGGGCAGCAGCCCGTTGCTGGCCAGGTTGCAGGCGGTGTTGACGATGACGCCGCCGCCGTGCCGTTCCATGTGCGCGATCTCGTGCTTCATCGCCATCCAGACCCCGGTCAGGTTCGCGGCCAGGGTGCGGGTCCAGTCCGTCTCGCAGATGTCGGCGACCGAGGTCGGCGTGCAGGTGACGGTGGCGTTGTTGAAGGCGATGTCGATGGTGCCGTAGCGGCGCACGGCCGCTTCGACCATGGTGGCCGCGGCGTCGGAGTCCGGGTCGGTGATGTCAGCGAGGACGTAGCAGCCTTCGCCGCCCTCGTCGTGGACCAGCCTGACGGTGCCCTCCAGGTCCTCGCTGGGCGGGCCGGCCAGGACCACGGTCGCACCGTTGCGGCTGAACGCCAGGGCGGCGGCCCGGCCGAGGCCGTCCCCTGCGCCGGCGATCAGGGCGACTTTCCTGCTGAACTCGGACACGGGATTCTCCTTCGCTGAAGCCTGACGGCGGGTTACGGAAGTCAATTCGTGCGGGTGTGGGCGGGCGCGGCGGCGAAGACCAGGCCCAGCCGGCTCAGGTCGGCGCCGCTGTGGATCCCCTCGACGTTCGCCTCGACGTCGAAGGCGTAGCTGTGCGTGGGCGGGTAGCCGATCAGGTCGGTGGCCTGCGGCGGCATCGGGGCCTCGGCGTCCTCGGCGGACTCCCAGAGGAAGACCGCGCCCCAGCGGCCGGCGGCGGCGTCGGAGATCCAGCTCTTCAGCCGCAGCCCCCGGTACCGGGTGAACGGCGCGATGCCCTCCTCCCGGAGGAACACCCGGAGCGACTCGATGGTCTGCTCCGACTCGCTCAGATCCCACCAGCAGACAACAACATGCATGATTCCCAGACCTCCGTCATGAGTTGGTGGACGATGCGGACGCCGTCCACGGTGAGCACCGATTCGGCGTGGAACTGCATGGACGCGAAGCCGCGTCCGCGCAGGGCGTGCACCTCGCCGTCGACCGGGTCGCGGCTCACCTCGACGGTGCCGAAGCGGTCCAGCCGGACCCGGTCGTGCCCGCTGCGGGCGGCGAAGGTGTTGTAGAAGCCGACCCGCTCGCGGCGGCCGAAGAGGTCGATCCCGCGCTGCGCCCCCTGCATCGGGACGCTCCTGCGGACCAGGTCGAAGCCGAGCACCGAGGCGAGCACCTGGTGGCTGAGGCAGATGGCCAGGAACGGGCGCCCCTGGTCGAGCAGCGTGTGCATGGTGCCGCGCAGCCGGGCCACCTTCGGCGAGGAGCACTCGCGCGGGTCGCCGGGGCCCGGCCCCAGCACCACCAGGTCGAACTCCTCGACCTGGTAGGGCTCGTCGAACCGACGGACCGTCACGGTGAGCCCGAGTGCCGCGAGTTGGTCGGCCAGCATGGCGGTGAAGGTGTCCTCGGCGTCGACCACCAGCACCCGCTTCCCGACCAGGACCCCGGCCGGGTGCTTGCCCCGGCAGCCGCCCGCCAGCCAGTAGTCGGAGATGCCGAGGTTGCGGGCGGCCAGCGCGGCCCGCACCCGGGGGTGCTCGGCGAAGCGGGGTCGGGCGGAGCCGGTCGGCGGGTCGAGCAGCCCGGCGGCCTTGGCCCTGGTCTCGGCGGCCTCGGCCCGCGGGTCGGAGTCGCGGACCAGGGTGGCCCCGACGCCGATCCGGACCTGTCCGCCGTGGAAGTCGGCGGTGCGGATCAGGATGGACGAGTCCAGCAGCCGCCCGCCCCGGCCGTCCCGGCCGATCAGCGCGGCGACGCCGCCGTAGTAGCCGCGCCCGGCCGGCTCGTACCGGGCGATGACCCGGCACGCGCTCTCCAGCGGGCTGCCGGTCACGGTCGGGGCGAACAGGGTCTCCCGGAGGATCTCCCTGACGTCGCGTCCGGTCCTCCCCTCGATGAAGTACTCGGTGTGCGCCAGCCGGCCCATCTCCTTGAGGAAGGGACCGCTGGCCCGGCCGCCGCCCTCGCAGATCCGGGCCATCATCTTGAGTTCCTCGTCGAGGACCATGTAGAGCTCGTCGGCCTCCTTGGGGTCGGCGAGGAAGTCCAGCACCCCGGTCAGCGTCGGGCCCGCGGGCGGGTAGCAGTAGGTGCCGCTGATCGGGTTCATCACCGCGGTGCCGCCGGCCAGGCTGAGGTGCCGCTCGGGCGAGGCGCCGACCAGGACCCGGTCCCCGGTGTGCACCAGGAAGGTCCAGTACGCACCCGACTCGGCGGCCAGCAGCCTGCGGTACAGCGCCAGCGCGCCGCGCAGCGGGGAGCCGGTGAGGTCGGCGACGAAGGAGCGCCTCAGCACGAAGTTGGCGCCCTCGCCCCGGCCGATCTCGTCGGTGACGATCCGTCGGACCAGTGCGGCGTAGGCCTCGTCGTCGGTGTCGAAGGCCCCGTCGCCGATGCCCGGCGGACCGTCGGGCAGCCGTCTCAGCAGTTCGGCGAGCGGCAGCAGCACCTGTCCGGTGACGGTCATCACCAGCAGCGGTTCTCCGTCGTCGGGCGCGGTGAAGCCGCGCTCGGCGATCTGCCGGTACGGGACCAGCACCAGCAGCTCGTGCCGCCCGCCGTCGCCTCCGCCCTCTTCCCCAGGCCCTGCGGACCCCTCGGACCGCGCGTCCGGGAGCGGCAGTTCGGCCAGGGTGTCCACCGTCGACATCTCGCCGACCAGCAGGTCCACCAGGCCGTGCCCGTTCGCCTCCGGCCGGTGCACCAGCGCGTACGCGGGCGGCCGCGGCCCGAGCACGCGGTCCAACAGGTTCAGGGCCATGGCGTCGGTTCCCCCTCTCTCCTTGTCGAAACCGGCTGCTGACGGATGGTCAGGCAACTGCGGGCTCCCGCGTCCGGCCGCCGACGAGCGCGGCGAGCACCTGTCCGGTCGTGGTGACCGAGGCGCAGCGGCGGGCCGCGTACTCCAGGGCCATCCGGTGGTCGGCCGGCGTGAAGTCGGCGACCGCGTCGGCGAGCAGGAACGGCCGGACGTCCTGGGTGAACGCGTCGCAGGCGGTCATCAGGACCCCGACGTGCGCGTACACCCCGCCGATCAGCAGCTGGTCGCGTCCTGCGGCGCGCATCCGCTCGCGCAGGTCGGTGCGGGCGAAGGCGCTGTAGCGCCACTTGGTGAACGTCCAGTCCCCCGCGACGGGGGCCAGTTCGTCGACGATCCGGCGGTCCTCGGCGGAGGTGGTCATCCCGGGGCCCCAGAAGTCCTGGAGCAGCCCGCGCTGGTCCTCCGTCATGCCGCCCGGCTGCGCGGTGTACGCGACCGGGACGCCCAGTTCCGCGCAGCGCGCGCGGAGCCGGACCAGGTTGTCGAGCAGGGTCCGGCGCAGCGCCGAACCGGCCGGGAACGGCGCCAGGAAGTAGCGCTGCATGTCGTGGACGAGCAGCACCGCCCGGTCCGGGTCGGCCGTCCAGCGTGCCGTGTTGGCGGGCAGGTCGGCCGGGCCCGGCATCGGGTACGGCGCTATCGGTGGCAGACCCACGATGGTCCTCCGGTGGCAGGGGCGGCGGGGTGCGGCAGGTGGACGGTCAGACGCCGAGTGCGGCGCCGCCGTCGACGGTCAGGTCGTGCATGGTGATGTGGGCGGCCTGGTCGGAGAGCAGGAAGACCACCGCGTCGGCGACGTTCCTCGGCGCGGCCAGCCGCCCGAGCGGGATGCCGACCCGGTACGCGTCCGCGTTGCCGCGGATCGAGGCCGTCGGCCCCGGGCCGCCGGGCTGGAACATCGCGGCCAGCATCGGGGTGTCGGTGGAGCCGGGGGCGACCAGGTTGCAGCGGATGCCGTACCTGGCCACCTCCAGCCCCAGGCACTTGGTGAACATGGTGGCCGCGGCCTTGGACGCGGCGTAGGCGGACATCTCGACCCGGGCGGTGCCCGCGGCGTTGGACGCGACGGTGACCACCGCGCCCCGGCAGCGGCTCACCATCCGGTTGACGACGGCCCGCGAGACGAAGAAGACGCCGGTGGTGTTCACCGCGAAGGTGAGCGCCCAGTCCGCGTCGGTCAGCACGGTGGCCTCCGAGAGCCGGAGCACCCCGGCCGCGTTGACCAGGTAGTCCAGCGGGCCGAGCTCGTCCTCGACTCTGGCGACGACGGCCTCGACCTCGTCGCTGGAGGTGACGTCGACCGCGAAGGCCCTGACCTGGAGGCCGTCGGCCTTCATCCGGTCGACGACCTCGTCCAACCGCAGTGCGTCGCGGTCGAGCGCGGCCACGACCGCACCGCGTTCGGCCAGGACCCGTACGACGGCCTCGCCGATGCCGCCGGCGGCTCCGGTGACCAGGGCCACTTTGTTTTCCATTTCCCTACCTCCGCATCATCCGCGCCAGCCGGAGACCAGCTCGGCTGCCTGCTCCGGGTTGAGCCTCGGGTCGCAGAAACTCCGGTACCGCTCGCCGACCCGGTGCACCTGGGACTCGTCGGCGACGCACTCGGTGACGTCGTCCGGGGTGGTCTCCAGGTGCAGTCCCCCGGCGACGCCGCCGGAGCCGGCCACGGCCTCCTGGAAGGCCCGCGCCTCCTGGGTCAGCGTCGACAGGTAACGGGTCTTCAGGCCGCCGGGGCCCTGGACGGTGTTGCCGTGCATGGGGTCGCAGAGCCAGATCACCGGGTGGCCGGCCGCCTTGACCGCCGCGACCAGCCGGGGCAGGTTGCGCGCCACGGCGCCCAGGCCCATCCGGGAGATCAGGGTGAGCCTGCCCGGCTCGCGGCCGGGGTCGAGCCGGGCGCAGAGCTCCAGCAGTTCGTCGACGGTCATGGTCGGGCCGACCTTGCAGCCGACCGGGTTGGCCACGGCGGCGAGCAGCGCGACGTGCGCGCCGTCCACCCTGCGGGTGCGCTCGCCGATCCAGGGCCAGTGGGTGGAGGTCAGCAGCGCCCGGCCGTGCTCGTCCCGCCGGACCTGCGGGAGCTCGTAGTCCAGCAGCAGCGCCTCGTGGCTGGTCCACACCTGCGGGTCGGTGAGCAGCCGCTCCGGCTGGTCTCCCCAGCCGAGGTGGTGCAGCACCTCGCGCGCGGCGCGGTGCCCGGCCAGCATCCGGTCCGGGTCGGGGCGGCGGCGGTCGGCGGTCGGCTCCGGGCTGTTGACCAGGTGGCCCCGGTAGACCGGCAGTTCGACGCCGCCGACCAGTTCGGTGGGCTGCGAGCGCGGCTTGGCGAACTGCCCGGCGATCCGGCCGACCCGGAGCACCGGGCGGTCGGCGGCCAGTTCCATGACGTCGGCCAGCTCCTCCAGCAGGGCGGCCTTGCGGGCCACCTCGCCGACGGTCGCCTCGGCCGGGTCCTCGGCGCAGTCGCCGGCCTGGAGCACCACGGCCTCGCCCAGGGCGGCCCGGGCCAGCAGCAGCCGCAGCCCGCGCACGTCCTCCGCGCGGACCAGCGGTGTTCGTTGGCGCAGTTCCTCGATCACGCCGTCCAGCCGGGTGGAGCCCCAGTCCGGCTGCTGCGGCGCGGGCCGCAGCCGGAGCCAGGCCAGGTCTCCTTCCGGCCACAGGGCGTGGAAGGCTTCGATGGGGATCGGTGAGAGTGCGGTGGTCACCTGTCGTCTCCGTTCGGTTCGGCGGCTCGGCCGGCGGGACGGTGCCCGTCGCCTGCGGCGTGGTCGGCGAGAGCGCCGACCAGCTGCTCGGCCCAGTCGGTGCGGTACTCGTCCAGGCGGGGGAAACCGCCCCGGTCCGGGTCGCCGGTCCAGGCGTAGCGGACGCCGGGGTTGTGCAGTCCCTCCGGCGGCAGCAGGCCGTCGGGGGCGAAGAGGTGCGGGCTGCCCTGGATCGAGGGACCGGCGGCGGTCAGCCAGTCCTGGTGGACCAGGGCGCTGCCCGCTCCCTCGGCCAGCGCCCCGGCGAGGGCGTCGGCGTCGACCGAGGGGCACTCCCCGGCGATGTCGAGGATGACCGGGCGCAGGCTGACGCACCGGCTCTCGGCGTAGTAGGCGTGACGCAGGGCCGCGTCGAGTTCGTCGCTGGCCCGCAGGCCGCCGACGTCGGGGTGCTTGGCGGCCTGGACCGCCTCCATCGGCGGCAGCGTGGTGACCGGGTACTCCCAGTCGCGTCCGGCCCAGAGCCGCCAGCCGAGTTCGGGCCGCTGCGCCGCGATGGCGACGATCTCGGACTCGACGATGTGCTTGGGCGTGGGCCGGCGGTTGAACAGCTCCAGGGCGAAGGCCCGGTGGTCGATCAGCAGCGCGGCGCCGAGCCGCGCAGCGGTGGTCCGCAGCGTGTGCAGGGCGGCGCTGGCCCAGGGGCAGCCGAGGTCCGACCAGACGGTGAGCACCGGCGGTTGAGTGGTCATCAGGTCACCACGCGGACGCCGTAGTCGGTCACCCAGGCGTTGAACTCCAGCAGCCGCTCCAGCACCGCGCGGGCGCTCCAGGGTCCGCCGACGCCGTAGCTGCCGGCGGGGGCGTCCAGCAGCCCCCGGACCTCCTCCGCCGAGACCAGGGCCAGCACCGGCGCGGCGGGGTCGCGGAGGACCGCTTCGAGCCGGGCCCGCAGCGCGGTCTCGTAGCCGGAGTCCTGGGTGGACGGGTAGGGGTTCTTCTTCCGGTCCAGCACCGAGTCCGGCAGCAGTCCGCGCATGGCGGCCCGGAGCAGGCTCTTCTCCCGGCCGTCGAAGGCCTTCATGGCCCAGGGGGCGTTGAAGACGTACTCGACCAGGCGGTGGTCGGTGAACGGGACCCGGACCTCCAGGCCGACGGCCATGCTGATCCGGTCCTTCCGGTCCAGCAGGAAGTTCTCCCAGCGGGTCAGGTTGAGGTAGCCGACCTCGCGCATCCGCGCCTCCAGGCCGGTCTCCCCGGGCAGCCGGGGGACGTCCTCCAGCGCCTCGGCGTAGCGCTGCTTCACGTAGTCGCCGAGGCCGAGCCGGTCCCAGAGGCCGAGGTCGCGCAGCGCGCCGATACCGCCGGCTTTCTCGAACGGGTGGTGCCAGGGGAAGGTGTCCGCGTTGACCGCCTCGGGGTCGTGGAACCAGGTGTAGCCGCCGAAGAGTTCGTCGGCGGCCTCGCCGGAGAGGGCGACCGTCATCCGCTCCTTGAGCGCGCGGCAGAGCAGCAGCAGCGAGTACTCCATGTCGCCGGTGGAGACCGGCAGGTCCTGGGCGTGCAGCACGGCCGCCCTGACCTCGTCGTCCAGCAGGTCGGCGTTGTCGAGTTCGACGATGATGTGCTCGGCGCCGACCCGGGCGGCGACCTCGACGGCGTAGGGGGTGTCCGGGTCCTCCCACTGGACATTGCGTTCGAACCGGGCCTCGTGGCCGGCGAAGTCGACCGAGAAGGCCTGGAGCGCGGCCGGGTCGGCGCCCTGCTTCGCCAGGGCACGGGCGGCCAGCGCGGTGACCGCGCTGGAGTCGAGCCCGCCGGAGAGCAGGGTGCCCACGGTGACGTCGGCGACCAGCTGGCGTTCGACGATGTCCTCCAGCAGGCCGCGCACGGTGGCCACGGTGGTGTCCAGGTCGTCGGTGTGCGGACGGGACGTCAGGGTCCAGTAGCGGCGCTCGGTCAGCCCGTCCCTGCGGTAGCGCAGCACGGTGCCGGGCCTGACCTCGTGCATGCCGCGGAAGACGGCGTGGCCGGGGGTCTTGACGATGCTGAAGACCTCCCGCAGCCCTTCGGCGTCGACCACGGCCTCGGCGTCCGGGTGGGCCAGGATCGCCTTGGGCTCGGAGCCGAAGAGCAGTCCGTCGGCGGTCGGGTAGTAGTAGAGCGGCTTGACCCCCATCCGGTCGCGGACCAGCAGCAGTTCCTCGCTGCGCGGGTCCCACAGGGCGAAGGCGTAGATGCCGTTCAGCCGTTCGGCGAAGGCCTCGCCCCACTGCAGGTAGCCGCGGAGCACCACCTCGGTGTCGCTCTCGGTGCGGAACCGGTGTCCGAGGGACGTGAGTTCGGCGCGCAGCTCGCGGTAGTTGTAGACCTCGCCGGTGTAGCTGATGACGGGCAGTCCGTCGCCCGCGGACATCGGCTGGGCGCCGCCCTCCAGGTCGATCACGGCCAGCCGGCGGTGCCCGAGCACGGCGTGGGGGGAGACCCACTGGCCTCCCGCGTCGGGGCCCCGGCAGACCAGGGTGTAGGTCATCGCCGCGGACGGCGTGATGTGGTCGGTCAGATCACGCTGGTAGCAAACCCAGCCGGCGAGGCCACACATAGGAGTCGGTCCAATCTGCGGGGGCGGTAGGTCAGGACTGGTCAGGGACGGTCGGGACGTGTCAGCCCGCCTACCGAACTATCCGGCGGGCGCGCGGAATCGCCCCACGGACCACCGCGCACTTCGTCACCTGGCATCGCCCCGGCGCGGCGACTTGACCAAGTACCGGTCGGCGGTTCGGTCGTGTGCCCGCCCGTGGCTAGTGTCGAGACTTACTGCGCGGGCGAACCATCGAGAGGAGCCGCTGCGTGTCCACCGACCTGTTGAGGCAACTGCGGTCCGAGGGCGTCTCCTTGTGGTTGGACGGGGTGACCCGGAGCCAGTCCGCCTCAGGCGAGCTGACGGCGCTGGTCCAGGACCGGCGGATCACCGGCGGCGCGCACGCCCCCGGCGTCCTCGCCGACTCGCTGCACGAGCGCGGCTACCACCGGCAGTTGCTCGACCTGGCCGCCCGCGGCGTCGACCCGGCCACCAGCGCCCGGCTGCTGCTGGCCGACGACCTCCGGCTGCTCTGCGACGTGCTGGCCCCGGTGCACACCGCCAGCGACGGACGGGACGGGCTGGTCACCGCGGCGTCCGCCGCGGTCCCG
>FSVS01000156.1_pt1 | contig 10704 bp, 11 predicted proteins | sample 1637781 | NCBI WGS metagenome assembly FSVS01 (sample SAMEA3914814, study PRJEB12502) | metagenome | biome: forest; material: soil | place: USA | collected 2011-09-16 | depth 0.1 m | reverse complement strand
CGCCCACCCCGACGCCGACTCCCACCCCGACCCCGACCTGCTCCGCAGGCAGCGGCAACATCGCCCAGGGCAAGTCGGCCACCGCGTCCAGCAGCACCCAGAACTACGGTCCCGGCAACGCCGTCGACGGTGACGCCAACAGCTACTGGGAGAGCAACAACAACGCCTTCCCGCAGTGGATCCAGGCCGACCTCACCTGCGCTGCCAGCGTCGGCCGGGTCGTCCTGAAGCTGCCTCCGGCCACGGCCTGGGCGGCCCGCAGTCAGACGCTGGCCGTCCAGGGCTCCACGAACGGCTCGACCTGGTCCACGCTCAAGGCCTCCGCCGCCTACACCTTCGACCCCGCGACCGGGAACACCGTCACCATCACCTTCCCCGCCGCTTCCGCCCGCTACCTGAGGCTGACCTTCACCGCGAACAGCGGTTGGCCCGCCGGCCAGCTCTCCGAGTTGCAGGCGTACGCCTCCTGAGCCCTTCCCGCAAGCCGAAGTGCCCCGACCAGTCCCTGTGGTCGGGGCACTTCGGCGCCCCTGTCATCATGGGGGTGGAATGGAGACGAGATCCGATAGAAAATGATCGGATCCCCTACACCGTTCGCCAGTAGTGGAACGTAGGGTGCCTCTTAGCAGAGCACGGACAGGACGCGATCGGGAGGAGTTCCGACGATGCTCGAACTGTTCCCGCAGCAGGATCCGGGCGGGCGCCCCCGACGTAGGCCGTCCCCCGACACCCGGGGAATCCGAGCAGCCGTGCAGTCCCCCGAGCACCGCCGGCAGGCCACCCAGCACGCCCGGCCGGACGAGGCGTACGAGACGGGCGACGGGGAGGAGCGGGAGCGGCACGGGGAATCGGCGCTGGAGCTCGCACTGGAACTCCAGCGGAGCCTGCTGCCGCGGCTCACCCCGCACCTGCCCGGCGTCGAGATCGCCTACCGCTACCTGCCGAGCAACGACGTGATCCAGGTCGGCGGGGACTGGTTCGACGCCATCGTGCTGCCCGGAAAGCGAATAGGCCTGGTCGTCGGCGACGTGATGGGCCACGGTGTCGCGTCCGCCGTCATCATGGGCCAGCTGCGCACCGCCGTGCAGACCCTCGCCGTGCTCGGCCTGCCGCCGCACGAACTGCTCCGGCACCTGGACGAGGCCGCCCGCCGACTGTCCGACACCCACCTCGCGACCTGCCTCTACGCCGTGTACGACCCGGTGACCGGGCGCTGCACCCTCGCCAACGCCGGACACCTGCCCCCGGTGCTGGCCCGGCCCGGCCAGCCGGGGCGGCTGCTGAAGATCCCCACCGGCGTGCCGATCGGGGTCGGCGGCCACGCCTTCGACTCGGTGGAGTTCCAGATCGCCGACGGCGAGATCATGGCGCTCTACACCGACGGCCTGGTGGAGACCCCGAACCGGGACATCGACGACAGCCTGGAGATGCTCCGTGCCGCGCTCCCGTCCCGCCCGGTGTCGCTGGACGAGACCTGCCGCACGATCGTCGACACCGTCGGCAACGGTTCCCGCGAGGACGACGCGGCCCTGCTGCTGGCCCGGTTCCACGGAATCCCGGCCGAGAACGTCGCCTCCTGGGCGCTGGAGCCGGAGCCCCGCGCGGCAGGGCAGGCCCGGCGGCTGCTGCGCCCGGTGCTGGAGAGCTGGGGCCTGGCCCACCTCTCCCCCGTCACCGAACTGCTGGCGACCGAGCTGATCGGCAACAGCGTGCGGTTCGCCTCCCGGCCGATCGGCCTGCGGCTGCTCTACACCGACACACTCACCTGCGAGGTCCACGACGACTCGCACACCCTCCCGGTGCCGCGGACCGTGCACGGTCTCAACGAATCCGGGCGCGGCCTGTCGATCATCAGTACGCTGGCGCAGCGCTGGGGCACGAACCGCACCGACACCGGCAAGATCGTCTGGTTCGAGCTCGACCCCGAGTCGCCGGCCGGCGACGACCGGCCGCCGGCCGAGAGACCGACTGGCCGAGAGACCGACTGAGAGACCGACCGAGAGGACGACATGACCGACCAGACGTGGATCCCCGAGGGCGTCGACCCGGAGCGGCCGAGCATCGCCCGGATCTACGACTTCTACCTCGGCGGGAACCACAACCTCCCGGCCGACCGGGAGGCGGCGCGCGAGGTCATCGAGGTCATGCCGGAGCTGCCGGACGTGATGCGGGTCAACCGGGCCTTCCTGCGGCGCTGCGTGCGGTACCTGGTGGACTCCGGCCTGCGCAACTTCCTGGACCTGGGCTCGGGCATCCCCACCGCCGGCAACGTGCACGAGATCGCCCAGGCCGTCGACCCCACCGCGCGCGTCGTCTACGTGGACAGCGACCCGGTCGCGGTCGCGCACAGCCAGGAGATCCTGACCGGCAACGACCGCGCCCTGGTCGTCCAGGCCGACCTGCGCGACCCGGCGGGCGTCCTCGCCCACCCCGAGGTCAACCGGCTGCTGCTGCTCGGCCTGGGCGAGCCGATCGCGGTGCTGATGAGCGCCGTGCTGCACTTCGTCCCCGACGACGACGAGGCCGCCGCCCTGGTCGCCGCCTACCGCGACGCGATGCCCAGCGGGAGCTACCTGGCGCTCTCCCACGCCAGCAACCGCCAGGAGTCCGCCGACCGGGTCGGCCGGGCCGCCGACCAGTACTCCCGCACGGTGGCGCCGATGAAGCTGCGGACCCTGGACGACGTGGCCGGGCTGCTCAAGGGCTTCGAGCTGGTCGACCCCGGCATCGTCTACTGCTCCGAGTGGCGCCCCGACCCGGAGGACGGCCCGGTCGCCCCGGACCCCCTCCCGCAGATCTGCGTGCTCGCCCGCAAGGTCTGACGGACGGCGTCCGCCGCCGTGCAGTCGCCCGTCAGCGGCGGCGGACGAAGTGCAGCCACAGCGCGCGGAGCAGCACGCCGGGCCGGGCCAGCGCGTTGGGGTGGGCCAGCATCGCGGTGATCCGGGCGAACCGTCCGCTGATGGTCCGGTCGGTCAGCGACAGCTCGTACAGCACGGCCCCGAACCACTTGGTGAGCCGGTAGCCGCGCGGGTAGGGGCCGTCCACGTGCGGCAGGGCGAGGTCGGCGAGGGTCGAGATCTGCCAGGCGGCGTCGACGACGACCCGGACCAGGTCGAAGTACCCCCGGGCGGGGTCGCCCAGCGAGGTGCCCTCGGCCCGCAGGTAGGCGGACAGGCAGGAGGCGTGCAGGGTGGCCGAGGTCATCCCCTGCCCGTAGACGGGGTTGAACGAGGCCACCGCGTCGCCCGCCGCGACCAGCCCGGCCGGGAAGCGCCGCAGCTCGTGGAAGTCCCGTCGCCTGCTGTCGGCCTGATGGTACGTCACCACGTCGCCGAGCAGCTCCGCGCGCTCGGCGATGTCGCCGAAGACCGGCGGGAAGTCCTCGCGGCAGCGCCGGACGAAGTCCTCGGGGTCGCGGCTCGGACGGTCCTCGTCGTAGCCGGCCACGAGCACCATCCAGCGCTCGCCCTCGACCAGGATGAACCCGCCGATCCGGGCCGGACGGCCGGTCGCCGGGTCGGCGGCGTCGACCGAGACCACGTTCCAGATGTCGGTGATGCTCTCGTCGTGCTTGAACATCGCGGTGGCGTAGTTGAGCTTGATCGGCATCCGGCGCATCGGCGGGCGCTGCCAGCCGCCCGCCTCCAGCCAGTCGCCGAGCCTGCTGGAGCGGCCCATGGCGTCGACCACCAGGTCGGCGTCCACGGTGATCTGGTCCTCGGCGTCCTCCCGGCCCTCGGGTAGGTAGCGCACGCCGGAGACCCGGTCGCCGTCGAAGGCGATGCCCTCGGCCCGGCCGGTGACCAGGCGGATGTTCGCGATGTCCAGCGTCCGGCGGCGGACCAGCGACTCCAGGAACGGGCGGGTGCTGACCAGGACCGGCCACTCCTGCTCGACCGGGGCGGTGACCCGGCGGCGGCCGTCCGTGAAGAACCACTCGCGGGAGCCGTCCGGCGGCGGCGTCACCGCGCCGCCCGCGACCGCCTCGTCGACGAAGCCGGGGAACCACCGCTCCAGTTGCAACGCGCCCGCGCCGAGCAGGGCGTGCACCTGGCTGCCCTGCGGCACCCCGGCCCGCGGGCCCCCGTCCGCGCCGGAACCGTCCCGTTCGACCACGAGGACCTCCTCGGCGTGGTCGCTGAGCACCCGGGCGGCCATCAGCCCGGCCATGCTCGCGCCGAGGACGACCGCACGCCCCATGGTCACGCCCTCGCCCGGCTCGGGCGGCCGCGCGGTGCTGATCTGGGTGAACAGGCGCGAAGGTGAGCTCGACACGTCGTCAACTCCCGTTATCGGAAAGATAGTTCGATGGCAGATGAGATGAACTGGCGAAGGACGAGGAGGATTCTTTCACCGATCCGGCCCGGCGGAACCGTGGATCGGGCTTTCATCCCGGCGCAGCGCTCCCGTAACAGGCGAGGTCCACACTGGTGCTAGCGGGGGCGACGGAGGGTCGGCCTGTGGGGGGCCGGCCCTCCGTCCCCCGGGAGCAGCCCCCGGCCCGGCCCCCAGCCGCCGCCCCGCTGATCCGCCGCTCCGTGCTGGCCCCGCCTCCCGGGCCGGACCGCCGGCGCCGCCGATGATGGCCCCAGGAGGCCGCGACCGAGCGGCCCGGTTCCCCGGAGGTCCGCGGTGCAGCGCTGGACGGTGCCCTGTCTGCGTGTCGGCCTCGCTGTGCTCACCGGCTTCGCCCTCGGTGCCACCGCCGATCACGCCCGCGCCTCCGGCCTCGGACTGGTCGGCTTCTTCAGCTACTTCACCGTGCTGAGCAACTGCGCCGCGACCCTGGTCCTGGGGTACGGCGGCGTGGCCGGGCTGCTGGGCCGTCCCGGCGTCCCCGACCTGCTGCGCGGCGCGGCCACCCTCTACATGGCGGTGACCGGCCTGGTCTACGCCGTCGCCCTGTCCGACACCGAGACCGGGATGCTGCCCTGGACCAACAGCGTGCTGCACCAGGTGATGCCCCTGGTGCTGCCGGCCGACTGGCTGCTGCTCCCGCCCGGCCGCCGGCTGCACTGGCGCGAGACCGCGCGCTGGCTGGCGTTCCCCCTGCTCTACCTCGTCTACACGCTGCTGCGCGGGCCGCACGCGCACTGGTACCCGTACCCCTTCCTCGACCCGAGGCCGCACGGCTACGCCCGCGTCGCGCTCTCGGCGGTGCTGGTGACGCTCGCGTTCCTCGCCGTGGCGGCGCTGCTCACCTGGGCCGGCAACGCCCGTCGGGCCGCGCGGGCGCGCCGCGGCTGAGTGGCTGAGGCCCGGCCACTGGCGCACCATCGAAGGGACCGCGCGGTCGCCGCGGCACGTGGCACGAGGCGAGGAGAGGTGTCCGGAATGACAGTCGGACCTGTGGAGTACCTGGTGGTGGCCTTCCCCGGCTCCCGCTTCCGGGGCGACATCGTCCCCGAGCTGAGGAGGCTGGTGGACGACGGCATCGTCCGCATCCTCGACCTGACCTTCGTCAAGCGGGGTGAGGACGGCGTGGTGCGGCTGCTCGAACTGGACTCCCTGGACCCGGAGGAGGCGGCGGTGTTCGCCGAGGTCGAGGGCGAGGTCGGCGGGCTGCTCAGCGACGAGGACCTGGAGCTGGTCGCCGAGGAGGTCCCGCCGGGCTCCTCGGCCGCGCTGCTGGTCTGGGAGAACCTCTGGGCCGCCCCGATCACCGCCGCGATCCGCGAGGCCGGCGGGGTGCTGGTGGCCCACGAACGGGTGCCCGAGGCGCTGGTGGAGCTGGATCTCCGGGCCATCGCCGCGGCGAGCAGGGAAGAGGCGCTGTCATGATCGGTCGTCGTGTCGGCCGGGGCGGTCGCCCCGGCCTGATCGGAGTCGCCGCCAGGACCGCGGTCGTCGCCGGGACCGCCACCGCCGTGAGCGGTCGGGTGGCCTCCCGGCAGCAGCAGCGGCACGCCGAGTCGGAGGCCGCCGTCCAGGCCGCCGCCGCGCCGGTCGCACCGCCCGCCCCAGCCGCGGGGGCGGCCGCGCCCGCCCTGGACGACCACGCGATGTCGACCCTGGAGCGCCTCGCCAGCCTGCACGCGCAGGGGATGCTCACCGACGCCGAGTTCGCCACCGCCAAGCAGCGGGTGCTGGCCCCTTGACGCCCCGTCCGGCCTCCCTTCCCGCCGGGATCGACGTCGTCAGCGAGGGATTGGCCGAACTGCACCGGCTCTGCCTGCCGTTGGACGACGGCGAGGTCGCCGACTACATCCCGCAGCTGGCGCTCGCCGACCGGGACGGCTTCGGGCTGGCGCTGGTCAGCATGGACGGCCACCGCTACCAGGCCGGCGACTCCGACCTGCGGTTCACCCTCCAGTCGGTGACCAAGCCGTTCGTCCTCGCGCTGGCCCTGGCCGAGCTGGGCCCTGACGAGGTGGGCCTCCGGGTCGGCTGCGAGCCCAGCGGCGAGGCCTTCAACGCGATCAGCCTGGACCACGCGACCGGACGGCCCGCCAATCCGATGATCAACGCGGGCGCCATCGCGGTCACCGCCCTGGTGCCCGCGGCCGGTCCCGACGAGCGCTTCGCCCGGATCCTGGACGGCCTCGGCCGCTTCGCCGGACGCCCGCTGGACGTGGACGAGGACGTCTACCGCTCGGAGTCCGAGACCGGCGACCGCAACCGGGCGCTGGCCTACCTGATGCGCGGCACCGGCGCCCTGTCGGGCGACCCGGTCGAGGCGGCGGAGACCTACTTCCGGCAGTGCTCCGTCCGCGCCGACGTGAACGACCTGGCGGTGATGGCGGCCACCCTCGCCAACGGCGGGGTGAACCCGGTGACCGGCGAGGCCGTCGTCCCGGAGCCGGTGGCGGTGCAGGTGCTGGCGGTGATGGCCACCTGCGGGATGTACGACGGGGCCGGGGAGTGGATGGTCCGGGTCGGGCTGCCCGCGAAGAGCGGGGTGTCCGGCGGGCTGGTCGCGGTCAGCCCGGACAGGTTCGGCGTCGCCGCGCACAGCCCGCCGCTGGACCCGGTCGGCAATTCGGTCCGGGGCGTGGCGGCGGTGCGCGAGCTCTCCGAGCGCTTCGGACTGCACCTGATGCACAACGCCGCACCCGGCGCGGCCACCGTCACCCTCGCCACCACCCACCACGACGGCCGGATCGCCCTGGTCGCGGCCCGGGGCGCACTGGACTTCACCGCGGCCGAGCGGGTGCTGTTCGCCCTCGCCGAACGCACCCCGGACCGCCCCGGCTGGGTGGTCCTCGACCTCGAACGTGCCACCGCCGCGGACGAGACAGCCCGGGCGATGCTTCACCGGGCGCTGACCCTGCTGGCCGACGACGGCCACCGGGTGGTCGTCGTCGGCAACGCCCCGGCCGGCGGCCTCCCCTCCGGGGACCCGTGGGAGTTGGCCGCCACCCGTGAGCAGGCCCTCGCCCGCGCCGAGGCGGAGGCGGCGCGGGCGGCTCAGTAGCGCTGGGCCTGGGCGACCGAGGGCTTCAGCGCGGTGTCGGAGTCCTTGGTGCTGAAGGCCACCGGCTGCGCCTTGGCTCCCGCGGCCAGGTCGGGGGCCGCCACGTAGGTGCTGTCGACCACCGTGCCGGACGCGTCCTTGAAGTCGATCTTCACCGCGTAGGAGGCCTTGCCGCCGCTCCGGTTGGTGATGGTGACGACCACCGCGTTCAGGCCGCCGGTCCCGCTGCGGTTGATCCCGGTCAGCCCGACGTCCGCGACCGCGTTCCCCTGGCCGGACACCTTCGCCAGCTCGGCCTTCGCCGCCGCCTGCTTCTGGCCCGCGGCCGCCGACACCGACGCCTCGAACGCCGACGCGGCGGCCGACGCGGAGGCGGCCCGGGACGAGACGGCGGACTGCGCCGACGACGCCAGCGAGGACAGCGCCGACGGCGGCTCACCGGAGAACTGGGACGGGTTCGGCGAGAGCGCCGACGCCGCGGACGAGGCCGCGGACGACCCGTTCCCGGAACTGCCGCAGCCCGCGAGCGCGACCACCCCGGCCATACCGCCGACCAGCAGCCCGCCCGCCAGCAGGAGCCTTCCCGCGCCCGCGCCTACCTGAAAGTCGCTCACCGTCGCACCCATCCGTCCCGGGCGGGCTCGGGATCCCGCACCTCCGACCATCGTCGACCGCACCCCCGGCACCCGGCGACCGCTGCTGGGCCATCAGGAGACTCGGGGACCCGGCGGACGGTACGTCAGCGCCGCCCGGCGATCCCGGCCACGGCCTCGACGGTCCGGTCGAGCTCGGCCTCGGTGCTGAAGTAGTGCGGGGACAGCCGCACCAGCGGGTGGACCCCCCGGTTCTCGGCGTCGAACTGCGCGCCCTCGGGCGCGGTCACGCCTACGTTGATCCGCAGCCGGGCGAGCGCGGCGGCCACGTCCTCGGCGGCCGTGCCCGCGACCTCGGCCGTGACGATGGCGCAGCGCTCGCTCCCGAGGTCGCGGGTGGCGACACCCGGCAGCTGGTCGAGCCGCTCGCGCAGGTACCCGCCCAGGGCGGTGCAGCGGCGGCCGATGTCGTCCAACCCCAGCGCGAGCGCCTGCTCGACGGCCGCGCCCAGCCCGAGGACGTCGGCGTAGCTCTTCTCCCAGCCCTCGAAGCGGCGCGCCCCGGGCTGCCAGCTGAAGCCGCGTCCGCCGTCCCAGACCGCGGACCGCATCTCGGCGACGGCGGGTTCCAGGTACTCCAGCGCCGCGCTGCTCACCCACAGGAACCCGGTGCCGCGCGGCCCGCGCAGGAACTTCCGGCCGGTGGCGGTGAGCAGGTCGCAGCCGATCGCGCCGACGTCGACCGGCAGCTGTCCGACCGACTGGGTGGCGTCCAGCAGGTACGGCACCCCGGCCGCACGGGTGATCCGGCCGATCTCGGCCACCGGGTTGACCAGGCCCCCTCCGGTCGGGACGTGGGTGACGCCGACCAACCGGGTGCGCCCGTCGATCAGCCGGGCCAGGGCGGCGGTGTCCAGCTGACCGGACGCGTCGTCGGGAACCACCACCACCTCGGCCCCGGTGCGCCGGGCGGCCTGGAGGTAGGCCAGCACGTTGCTGCCGTACTCGGCCCGGCCGGTGAGGATCCTGTCCCCCGGCCGGAACGACAGCGCGTGGAAGGCGGCGTTCCAGGCGCGGGTGGCGCTGTCGAACAGCGCCACCTCGTCGGCCCGGCCGCCGATCAGCGCGGCGAGGCGGTCGTAGACGGCCTCGATCCGCTCCCGCTCGCGGGCCGCGGCCTCGTATCCGCCGATGGCCGCCTCCAGCTCCAGGTGCCCGACCACGGCGGCCAGCGTCCGCCGGGAGAGCAGGCCGGCGCCGGCGTTGTTCAGATGCACCCGGTTCACGCAGCCGGGGGTGTCCCGGCGCAGTGCCTCGACGTCCATGCGCGACCGACTCCTCGTCTCCGGAATTCGCGACATGCTGCCGCAGTACCCGCTTAACAATCACTCAGGATGATGGTGTCAGGTCGCTCGGTGAACGCGTGGTCCGCTGGGGTGCCGCCATGGTCACGCCGCGTCAGGTCCGATGCCTTCCGGGCCGGGCGGGCAGAGCCGACGGTGGGGAGCGGCCCTGCCCGCCCGGCTCGTCACCCTCCCGGCTCGTGACCCCGCCATGGGAGGCACACCATGAAGCGCTACATCCTCACCGGCACGCCCGGCGCGGGGAAGACCACGATCCTCCGCGGCCTGGAGGCGCTGGGCCACGTCGTCGTGGACGAGGCGGCGACCGCGGTCATCGCCCGCGAGCAGGCCCGGGGCCGGGCCGAGCCATGGGCGGAGCAGGACTTCGTCGACCGGGTCGTCGCCCTGCAACGGCAACGGCAGCTGCGGACGCCCAGCACGGACGGACCGGTCTTCCACGACCGGTCACCGGTCTGCACCCATGCGCTCAGCGTCCATCTGGGACGGCCCGTCTCGGCCGCGCTCCGCGCCGAGCTCAGCCGGATCACCCGCGACCGGGTCTACGAGCGCGAGGTGTTCTTCGTCCGCAACCTGGGGTTCTGCGAACCCACGGCCGCCCGTCGGATCAGCTTCGAGGAGTCCCTGGAGTTCGAGAGGACGCACGAGCGCAGCTACCGCGCGTTCGGCTACAAGCTCATCGACGTCCCGGCCGGCGAACCGGCCGACCGGGTCGCGCTGATCAACGAGGCCGTGACGAGGCGTCAGTTGCTGTAGACCCGGCCAGGATCGACGAGGACGGCGGTGCGCCGCTGCTCGACCATGACCCGGTCGTACTCGGCCCAGTCCTCGTGCTCGCCGCCGGCCGCCGCGAACACGGCGCGGAGCAGCAGCCGCAGGCCCTCCGGGTCCAGCCAGGGCTGGGGGTCGTCCGGACCGGCCAGCTGGGCCCGCCCCTCGACCGTGGCCCAGGCCCAGCCGTGCCGGAAGGTCGCCGTGAGCTGCGGCCGGGACCGGAGGTTGGCCAGCTTCACCGGCCCGTAGGTGACGAAGGCGAGGACCGGCTCCCCGGTGGCGGGGTGCGCCAGCACCCCGGCGTTGACCACCGAGGCCTGGATCGTCCCGTCCGCCCGCGACGTCGACACCACCGCGAGCCCGTGCTCCTCACGCCCGAGCGCGACCGCTTCGTCCAACGTGGTCATCGGTGCTCCTCGTCTCCGCCACTGATCGCCACAGCGTAGCCCCGCACAGTCAGGACGGGTTCCGGGCCCCGAAGTCGACCCGGGGTGTCGGGCGGAAGTCCTCCGGGCGGACCGGCTCCGGGCCGGTCAGCGACTTGGCGAAGGGCAGCGGG
>FSVS01000515.1_pt1 | contig 11214 bp, 12 predicted proteins | sample 1637781 | NCBI WGS metagenome assembly FSVS01 (sample SAMEA3914814, study PRJEB12502) | metagenome | biome: forest; material: soil | place: USA | collected 2011-09-16 | depth 0.1 m | reverse complement strand
GTGCTGCGGGTCTTCGAGGACTTCCGCTACGTCCGCGAGATCGGCGACCCCGAGGGCCGCGACCACGCCTTCGTCTTCACCGCGACGGTGAACGGTCGCGAGGTCCACGGCTGCGACTTCCTGCACTTCGACGACGACGGTCTGATCGACGAGTTCACCGTCATGGTCCGCCCGCTGTCCGCGGCCCACGCGCTGGCCGAGGCGATGGGCGCGCAGTTCCCGCAGATCGAGGCGGAGGCGGCGGCCGGGGCGTGAGCAGGTCGGTCGTGAGCAGCTGGAGCCGAACGGCCGTCGCCGGCCCGGGAGCGGTCCCGGGCCGGCGACGGGTGGGTCGGTCAGGCGCTCACTTCACGTACAGGTCGGCTTCGCCGTAGATGCCGGAGCCGCCGAAGCCGGGGTTGAGCGGGGTCCACGTGCAGTAGTACGCGGTCCACTGGTGGTTGGTGACACCCTGCTGGCCGATGGAGTTGCACTGGTCCTGGTAGAAGTACTCGGCGTGCCAGGTGTAGCCCGGGGCGGGAGCGGGGGCCGCCTCGGCGGTACCGGCCGTGGCGAGGCCGGCGCCGAGCGCCAGGAAGGTGAGTGCTGCTGCCGTGCGGAGACGTCGAGACATGGGGGAAACGCCTTTCCGTAGGGGGACAGCGAGAAGGCTAGATCGATGGTCTGGACCAGTCAATAGCGCCTCACAGGTCCAACCAGCCACTCCTGTCCGCGCTCTGACGTGGTGTTACCTAGAGTCACTGCTCGCCGAGCACCATCCAGCTCTCCGGCTTCGACAGCGGTGCGAATCCCACCCCGGCGTAGACCCCGTGCGCGTCCGCGGTGGCCAGCAGGATGCGGCGCAGCCCGTGCGGGGCGAGGTGGTCGCGGACGGCGGCGGCCAGCGCCGTGCCCAGGCCCCGGCCGCGTGCGGCGGGGGCGATGTAGACGTCGCAGAGCCAGGCGAAGGTCGACAGGTCGGTGACCACGCGTGCGTACCCGACCTGGGCGCCCGAAGCGCGGTCGTAGACACCGAAGTTCAGGGACTCCTCGATCGCCGTGTCCTGCTTCTCGCGGGGGCGGCCGAGTGCCCAGTAGGCGTCCTGCGACAGCCACCGGTGGATCAGCGGGGCGTCGAGGCGCGCGGGGTCGGTGGAAATCTCGTAGCCGTCCGGGAGATCACTGGTCATGCCCGGATCCAAGCAGGCCGCCCCGCGGGGACGCCAGCGGATATCCGCTGGGCCTGAACGGTCCGTCGGGCGGCGGGGATGCGGGACCCCACCTGCGTCAGTCGCGATGGCCCGCCTGTTCCAGCAGCGACGCTCCCAGGGGGGTGAGGGTGTGCAGGACGGTCGCGGCGTGCCGGGCACTGATGATCAGCCCCGCGTCCCGGAGCACTGTGGTGTGCTGGCTCGCCGCAGACGCCGAAACCCCTGCTATGCGGGCGAGTTCACCGGTCGTGGCTCCCGCGCTGGTCGCGCGCAGCACCTGGGCGCGGGTCCTTCCCAACAGAGTGGCCAGGGACGCGGCGGCCGGGCCGGGGCCGGGGACCTCCGGGCACAGCGGGTAGACCAGGACCGGGGGCAGCAACGGATCGGCCAGGGAGATGGGACCGCCCCAGCAGAAGTACGAGGGGACCAGGACGAGTCCCCGGCCGGCGAGCCGCAGATCGCGCTCGGCCACCGGGTAGTGGACCTGGAGCACCGGCGGTTGCCAGCGCATCTGCGGCCCCAGTTCCGCGAGCATCTGCTCCACCCCGCCGTGCAGCACGGTCCTTCCGCGGACCGAGCGTTCGGCGTCGATCCTGGCCTGGGTGCGGTCGTGGCACGGGGCCACGGCCACGTCGTAGTAGCGCTTCAGGCAGCAGGCCAGGTCCTCGCGCAGCTCCCGGTCGGCCAGTCTGGGTGCCCAGGACGGTGCCCGGCCGGTGGCGGTGAACCGCCTGATGTCGTGATCGACCCGACCCGGTGGAGTGTCCACGATCGCGGCGAGCCCCGCGGTCAGGCTGTCCGAGGACTGGGCGGGATTGAGGAAGTCGGGGTAGTACGCAGCTCTGGGGAACAAAGGCAGCAGAAGTTCCCTTAATGGCCATTCGAGGCCTTTTTCGGATAACTCGGCACGGGTACTGCGATACCAGTCCGCATACGCCCACCGGCCCTTTCTGGTCTGGAGCCTGTGCAGACTGAGGCCTATTTCCCAGAGTGGATCAGGGTTGGCCGCCATGCGTGTGCGGGCAAGATCGGCGTCGGTGAAATGGATGCGGAGCAAGGCGTCCCCCTGGCTTGCTTGACCGGCGTGCCGAAGCCTGCCAGTGGACTGACGCCGCGTCCAGTAAAAATCGGGCAACGTCGATTCGGAAATAAAATCGCCGAGCCGGGGGAGCAGCTGATTCCGCCGTGCTGACCTGAGCCTTTCTGCTGTCGCTAAACAGTGTGGGCAAGGAAGTCCGAGCGCTGGAAGGGTGGCCCCTGTTCATCCGGAGACAATTGAACGGAGAAGACAGTCATGGCTATGACTCTTTCGCCCCGGCGGCTCGCCGCGGCCCTTGGCCTGGCCGCCTCGGTCGCGGTGGGCGGCGCGGTGCTGGCGACCCCCGCCTCGGCGGGGACGAACTGCGCGGGCGGCTACCACTGCGTGTTCTGGACCGGCTACGGCAGTGCCGAGCACGCCTACTTCAACAGCGACAGCAACTTCACCAACGACACCTTCAACAAGACCACCTACGGCAGTGCCGGCTCCGGCCAGAACGTGAACGACGAGGTGTACTCCGCGAGCAACTCCAGCACCGGCGGCTACTACAGCGAGTACTACGTGAACAGCAACTACGGTGGCGGGGTGTCCTTCTGCGTCAAGCCCGGCAGCCAGGTCGAGTACCTGGCGGCCGCGCTCTCGGCGAGCTCCCTCAAGCTCACCACGTCGAACCCGGGCGGCTGCTACTGATTCCGCCGGAACTCCGGGCCCGGCGGCCACGCGCTGCCGGGCCCTCCCCCGCCGAGTGAGGAAGACCGTGGTGTCACGAAAGATCGTTGTTACCGTCCTCGCCCTCCTCGTGGCCGGTGCCGCCTGGGCGTACGTGGACCGGTCCGGAGGGACGGCGTCCGCGGCCCAGCAGCAGGTCGGCCCGGCGGAGCTGAGCAGTCGGCTGCCCTTCTCCCGCATCCTGTACGCGCCGACGGAGGCGAAGTGGCGGATCGCCGAGGCGGAGCAGCGGCTCACCACGGCCTGCATGGCGAAAGCCGGGTTCTCGTATCGACCGGCCGCGATCCCCAAGCCGGCCGAGGTCACCGAGGAGAGTCAGATGCCGTTCGGTCTGGAGTACTTGGGCTCACCCGGCTCGGCGGCTTCCGCGGGACCGTCGGAGACCCGGGAGAGCAAGGCCTTCAGCCTGGCCCTCTACGGGAACCCGAACGACCGCATCTCGGCCAGCGGGAAACTGATCAAGGTCAGCTGGCCGGCCGAGGGCTGCCAGGCGGAGGCGGAGAAGCAGCTGGTCGGCACCGGTCGGCAGCAACTGCTGCAGGTGACCATCCAGCTGGACGAGGGGGAGCAGCAGGCCCGCCAGCTGCTGGAGCAGGACCCGGCCTTCGAGGCCGCCAACGCCCGTTGGGCGCAGTGTGCGCTGAAGGCGGGAGTCAGGGCCAAGGATCCCGTCGGTCTGCTCAAGAGCCTGCCCCGGGGCATCGACTACAGCTCCAACGAGGCCGCACAGGTCGATGTGCGCTGCAAGGAGGACACCGACTACCTGCGGACGGCGTACACCCGGCTCGCTGCGGTCCAGCAGACCTGGCTGGACGCGCACGCCGGTGAGCTCGCGAGCTGGAACTCGCTCCAGCAGCGGCAGGACACCGCAGCGCGCGTCGTGCTGCACACGCCGTAGCCGTGATCGTCCACGCCGGCAGACCCCCAGGTCAGGGGGTCTGCCGGTGCGGGTTCGGGCGCAGGGCGTCGAGGGTCAGGTCGAGCAGGCGGCCGGTCTGCTCCGGGGTGATGTTGGTCGCGGTGGCGAGGAACACGCCGAGCAGGATCACCGTGACGTCGTCGGGGTCGACGTCCGGGCGGAGGACGCCGGTGGCGGCGCCCGCGTCGAGGAAGGCGGCGATGGCGGCGGTGATGCGTTCCCTGGTGGTGGGAGTGGCGATGCGGCCCGCGGCCCAGCCGGCCCTGAGGGTGTCGATCATTCCGCGCTTCATCGCGGCGAACTGCGCGTAGCGGTCCATCCAGGCGCGCAGGGCCAGGTCGGCCGGGAGCGTGTCCAGCAGGGCGGGGGCGCTGGTGGTGATCGCCGTCAGCTCGGCCGAGTAGACCGCCTCGACCAGGGCCTCGCGGGTGGGGAAATGGCGGTAGAGCGTGCCGATCCCGACGCCGGCCTGCCGGGCGATGTCCTCCAGCGGGACGGAGGCGTCGGCGGCGGTGAAGGCGTCGCGGGCGATGGCGACGAGCCGGTCGCGGTTGCGCTGTGCGTCGGCGCGCAGCGGGCGGTGGGGGGCGGCCAAAGCGGAGGTACCTCCGTTAGTGCTATCGTCGATGGAGCGGAGGTACCTCCGCTTCTTCCATGCTCTCACAGGACAGGAGTCGACCATGCCTGTCAGCACGACCTCCACCGGCGTCCCGCGCCCCGGCGGTCCGGGACAGCTCGCCGGCCGCACCGTCTCCCGCGTCGGCTACGGCGCGATGCAGCTGGAGCGCCTGCGCGACGACCGCGCCGCCGCGGTCGCCCTGCTCCGCCGCGCCGTCGAACTCGGCGTCGACCACGTCGACACCGCCCACTTCTACGGCGACGGATTCGTCAACTCGGCCATCCGCGAGGCATTCGGGCCCCAGGACGACGTCCTCGTGGTGAGCAAGGTCGGCGCCGACCCCAACCCCGGCGGCCGCATCCCGCTGCGTCCGGCCCAGCGGCCCGAGCAGCTGCGGGCCAGCGTCGAGGACAACCTCACCAGCCTCGGCCTCGACCGGATCCCGGTGGTGAACCTGCGCCGCCTGGACACCGGCCCCGGACTGCGGGCCGAGGGGGACCAGGTGGTCGCCATCGAGGACCAGCTCGCGGTGATGACCGCGCTGCGCGACGAGGGCAAGATCGGCGCCATCGGGCTGAGCAGCGTCACCGCGGACGGGCTGCGCCGGGCGGTCCCGGCCGGCATCGTCTGCGTGCAGAACGCCTACAGCCTGCTGACCCGGGACGACGAGGACATGCTGGCGCTCTGTGCCGCCGAGCAGATCGCCTGGGTGCCGTACTTCCCGCTCGGCAGCGCCTTCCCCGGCCTGCCGAAGGTCACCGACGAGCCGGCGGTCCGCGCCGCCGCACAGGCCCTGGGCCGCACCCCGGCGCAGGTCGGCCTGGCCTGGCTGCTCCGGCACGCGCCCCAGGTCCTGCTCATCCCGGGCACCGCCGACCCCGACCACCTCGCTGCCAACACCGAGGCCGGCTCCGTCGTGCTGGACGACGCGACCCTGGCCGCCCTCGACGCCGTGCCGTCACGCCCGCTTCATCTCGCGATGGGATGATCCGGTGTCACTGAACCGAGCGGAACAGCAGCGCACCAGCGACGAACTGCGCGCCAACCAGCAGCTGTGCGGTGTGACCGTGCGGACACTGGCGGAGCAGCTAGGCTTCACCACCCGGCAGGTGGAGCACACCCTCGCTGTCGACGAGGCCTGCGCACCGCAGGACGTCTGGCTGCTGCGGGACCACCTCGAAGACCTGGTGCTGGCGCAGGGCGGGACCCCCGTCCACTACGGCGTCCTCACCGAGCAGGCCAGGCAGGCCGCGGCCGGCTGGTTCCCGTTGCACCGGCGCTCGCTCGCGGCCATGACGCACGACCGCACGGCCCGGCCCCCGCATACCGAACACCCCGATGACAAGACAGGGCATCCCACACCATGACTGACGCGACACCGACCCTCGACCCTCGGCGGTGGCGGGCCCTGGCCTTCATCGCCCTGGCCCAGCTGATGGTCGTCCTCGACGGCACCATCGTCAACATCGCCCTGCCCTCGGCGCAGCGCGACCTCGGCATATCTGACGCCAACCGCCAATGGGTGGTCACCGCCTACGCGTTGGCCTTCGGCGGCCTGCTGCTGTTCGGCGGCCGGATCTCGGACCGCTGGGGACGCCGCCGGGCCTTCATGATCGGCCTGATCGGCTTCGCCGCCGCCTCTGCCCTGGGCGGCGCGGCCGTGAACACCAGCATGCTGCTGGGTGCCCGCGCGTTGCAGGGCGCCTTCGGCGCGATCCTCGCCCCGGCGGCGCTGTCGCTGCTCACGGTGATGTTCACCCAGCCCAAGGAGCGAGCCAAGGCCTTCGGCATCTACGGCGCGATCTCCGGCGGCGGCGCGGCCATCGGCCTGATCCTCGGCGGCCTGCTCACCGAGTACGCCAACTGGCGCTGGACCCTCTACGTCAACGTCGTCTTCGCGGTGATCGCCGTCCTCGGCGCCGTGTTCGTGATCAAGGAGCCCGAGGGCGCCCGCCACACCACCCGCCTGGACATCCCCGGCATCGTGCTGGCCGGCGCCGGCCTCGCCTCCCTGGTCTACGGCTTCAGCAAGGCCGAGACGGACGGCTGGGCCGCGACCAGCACCCTCGGCTTCATCATCGCCGCCGTGGTGCTGATGGCCGCCTTCGTGCTGGTGCAGTCCCGGAGCAAGTCCCCGCTGCTGCCGCTGCGCGTGGTGCTGAACCGCAACCGCGGCGGGGCCTACCTCACCATCGGCATCTCGGTGGTCGGCATGTTCGGGGCCTTCCTCTTCCTCACCTACTACCTCCAGGTCGTCCTCGGCTACAGCCCGGTGACCAGCGGGTTCGCCTTCCTGCCGATGGTGGTCGGGATGATGCTGGGCGCCACCCAGGTCGCGGTCCGGCTGCTGCCGAAGGTCCGCGCGCGGTTCCTGATGGCTCCCGGTGCGTTCATCGCGGCCGGCGCCATGCTGGTGCTCACCCAGATCAGCGTGGGCGGCTCCTACGCCACCCACGTGCTGCCCGCGCTGCTGATGCTCGGCTTCGGCATGGGCCTGGTGTTCATGCCCGCGATGAACCTGGCCACCCTCGGGGTGCAGCGCCAGGACGCCGGTGTGGCCTCGGCCATGGTCAGCACCTCGCAGCAGGTCGGCGGCGCCATCGGCACCTCCCTGCTGAGCACCATCGCCAACAGCGCCACCGCGAACTACGCCAAGGGGCACGCGGCCTCGGTCCACTCGGCCGCCGACGCCGCCCTGCTGAAGTCGAGCGCGATGGTGCACGGCTTCACCACCGCCTACTGGGTCGCGGCGGGGCTGCTCGCCCTGGCCGGGCTCTCGGCGGCGCTGCTGGTCAACGCCCGCCCGCTGGGCGGCCACCACAGCGAGCCCGGCGACGAGCCCGGTGCGGGCGTCGCCGGGGCCGGGGCCGAGGACGCGGTGCCCACGCTGGCGCACTGAGCGGCGTCCGGGTCCGACTCTCGCGGTCGGACCCGGCACCGGCGGCCTCCGATCAACCCGAGCCGCCGGACGTGCCGGGGGATCGGCTGGGTAGGGTAGTGGCCGGTCGGCGTTGGGATCTCCTGTCCGGGGGTTGGCGCGGAAGGGGATGGGGATTCGTGGTGTCGTCACAGCGTGCGTTGCAGCAGTCCGCGGTCCAGGGCCGGGTCAGGCCGTGGTCGTGGTGGACCACCCAGCGGTGGTTGACCGCGGGGGTCAGCGTCGCGCTGGTGGTGCTGCTGGTGCTGGGTGCGGTCGGCGGTCTGGTGCTGGCTCGGGCCGGTTCGGTGACCGACACCATGGTCAACCGCAGCTCGCCGGCGCTGATCGAGGCGGTGCGGCTGGAGTCCGCGCTGCTGGACCAGGAGACCGGGATCCGCGGGTACGGGCTCTCCGGGCAGTCCTCGTTCCTGCAGCCGTACACCGAGGGGCTGGCCGACCAGAAGACGTCGGTGGACCGGTTGCGGGCGCTGCTGGTCGACGACCGGGCGGGCCGCGCGGACCTGGACGTCGTCCTGGCCCGGGTGGAGACCTGGCAGGCGGACACGGCCCGTCCGATCGCCGCGTCCCCGGCCGGGATGCCGTCGCTGCTGGCCGCGCAGACCGCCGACAGCGGCAAGCAGCAGTTCGACGCGATCCGGGCGGCCGCCGCGACCGAGCAGTCCCATCTGGCGGCCGAACGGGCGGCCTCGGCCGCTGATCTGGACCACGCCCAGACGCTGCGGAACTGGGTCTTCTCCGTCATCGCCGTGGTGATCCTGCTGGTGGCCGCTCTGGTCTTCCTCGGACTGCGGCGCGGGATCACCACACCGTTGGAGGCGTTGTCGGAGGACGTGCGCCAGGTCAGCGACGGGAACTTCGAGCACCAGGTCGACGCGACCAGGGGACCCGCGGACCTGCGGCAGCTGGCCGGCGACGTGGAGGGGATGCGCCGCCGCCTGGCCGAGGAGCTCGCCTTCACCGTGCAGGCGCGCCAGCGCCTGGACGAGCAGGCGGCGGACCTGCGCCGCTCCAACGCGGAGCTGGAGCAGTTCGCCTACGTCGCCTCGCACGACCTGCAGGAGCCGCTGCGGAAGGTCGCCTCGTTCTGCCAGCTGTTGCAGCGCCGCTACGCCGACCAGTTGGACGCGCGCGCGGACCAGTACATCGCCTTCGCGGTCGACGGCGCCAACCGGATGCAGACGCTGATCAACGACCTGCTCGCGTTCTCCCGCGTCGGCAGGATGCACAACCACTACACCCCGGTCGACCTGGACGAGCTGTTCGGCACCACCGCGGACGCCCTGAGCATCGCCGCCGAGGAGGCCGGAGCGGTGATCACCCACGATCCGCTGCCCACCCTGGAGGCCGACCGCACGCAGATGGGAATGCTGCTCCAGAACCTGCTCGGCAACGCCATCAAGTTCCGCGACCCCGAACGCCCGGTCACGGTCCACCTGGCGGCCCGTCAGGAAGGCGACGTGTGGCACTTCGCGATGGAGGACAACGGCATCGGCATCGGGGCCGAGTACATCGACCGGGTCTTCGTCATCTTCCAGCGGCTGCACACCAAGGACGCCTACCCGGGCAACGGCATCGGCCTGGCGATGTGCAAGAAGATCGTCGAATTCCACGGCGGCGTCGTCGGCGTCGACCCGGACCACAGCCCCGGCACCCGGATCACCTTCACCCTGCCCGCCGCCCCCGTGCTCGCGGCCGACGACGACCCCGCCACCCCCGTGCTGGAACCGGCGGCAGAGGCGGAACGGCAGGCACAGCCGTGACCACCGCCCAACGAGCGGTGCCCCGGAGCCGCGGGCCGCTGGTGGAGCCACTCGGCTCACCCGGCAGCGAGCCCGCCGGGGGCTACCGGATCCTGCTCGTCGAGGACGACGCCGCGGACGCCCTGCTGGTCGAGGAACTCCTCGCGGACACCCGGCTGCCGCACACCCTGACCTGGCGCCCGACCATGGCCGCGGCCCTGGCGGACGCGACGGCCGCCGCGCCGCACTGCATCCTGCTGGACCTGCACCTGCCCGACGCCACCGGGATCCCCGCGGTCCGCACACTGCACGACGCGTACCCGAACACCGCCGTGGTCGTGCTGACCGGACTGGTCGAGGCCAGGGCGGGCATCCAGGCCGTGGCCCACGGTGCCCAGGACTACCTCGTCAAGGGCCAGGTCACCCCCGACCTGCTCGACCGCGTCATCCGGTACGCCATCCACCGCAAGCAGGCCGAACGCGCCACCGCCGAACTGCGCGAGAACCGGATGCAGGCCAGCGAGAACGCCCGCCTGGAACGCGGTCTCCTGCCGCAACCCCTGTTGCGCACGACCGACCTGAGCGTGACCACCCGCTACTTGCCCGGGCGCGAGCGCGCGCTGCTCGGCGGCGACTTCCTGGACGTCGTGCAGACCCCCGACGGCACCGTCCACGCCGTGATCGGCGACGTCAGCGGCCACGGCCCCGACGAGGCGGCCCTCGGGGTCAGCCTGCGCATCACCTGGCGCGCCCTGGTGCTGGCCGGCCTGCGCGACACCGAACTGCTCACGCTCCTGGAGCAGGTCCTGGTCGCCGAACAGCCGCGACCGGACATGTTCGCCACCTGCACCACCGTGACCCTGCACCCGGACCGCCGCCACGGCACACTCTTCCTGGCCGGCCACCACGAACCCCTGCTGCTGGCCCGCGGTGTCGCCACCGAGCTGACGGCCGCTCACGGTATCGCGCTGGGCGTGGCGCCAGGCCTGGGCGGCCACTGGCACCCGACCCGGTTCGAACTGCCCGCGGACGCGGGCCTGCTGCTCTACACCGACGGCCTGACCGAGGGGTACGACGGCCCAGGGCAGCACCGCCTGGGCAGCGAAGGGCTGATCGACCTGATCACCCGGGCCCCGCGGTCCACGGAGCCCGAACCACTGCTGGAGCACCTGGTGGCCGCCGCGCACCGGCTCAACGCCGGGCGCCACGCCGACGACCTCGCCATCCTGCACCTGGCCTGGGGGCAGTGAACGCCCCGTGCGGGCCGCGGACGGCGAACGGGTGAACCGTCAGGCGTGTCGGACGTGGCCGGTGCGCTGAAAACGCGGACTGTCCTATGGTCAGGTTGTTGCCCGGTGGAGTGGCCGAGTGGTCAGGCAGCGGCCCGCAAGGCCGTACAGATGGGTTCGATTCCTATCTCCACCTCGATCAGGGAAGTGAATGCTCATCCGCTTTCGCAGCGCATGGTGCCGGGGAACCGGGGCAGGCGTTGGTTCGAAGGAGGATGATGACAATGGGTGCTCTACTGCTTGTTCTACTGCTCGCCCTGATCTTGGGCGGTGCGGGCTTCGCTGTGCACATTCTGTGGTGGATCGCGATCATCGTGCTGGTGGTCTGGGCGCTGGGCTTCGTCTTCCGCGGCTCGGGAAGCGGCCGCTGGTACCGATGGTGACCGGCTGACGCAGCGTCACAGAGAGCGGCGCACTCCCCTGCGGAGTGCGCCGCTTCGGCGTGCCGCGTACCCGCGGCGGAACTCGCCCAGGCTTCTGGGACGGACAGGCCGGGTCAGGCGATGCCGAGTCGGCGGGCCTCGGCCAGCCACTGCGGGAACTCGCTCAGCAGGCGGTCGTAGAGCTCCGCGTCGGTGATCCGGTCGAAGTCGTCGACCTGGAAGAACCCGGCGTTGTCGACCACCCGTCCCGGCAGTGTGTCGAAGCGTTCCAGGATGCCGTACTCGGACTTTCCCAGGCCGATGAACTGCCAGAACAGCGGCGCGGAGGCGGCCTGGACGAGGAGGTCCTGGATCTGCCGGCTCCGG
>FSVS01000562.1_pt1 | contig 11296 bp, 7 predicted proteins | sample 1637781 | NCBI WGS metagenome assembly FSVS01 (sample SAMEA3914814, study PRJEB12502) | metagenome | biome: forest; material: soil | place: USA | collected 2011-09-16 | depth 0.1 m | reverse complement strand
CTACGGCACCACCGGCGACCAGCCGGTGACCGGGGACTGGAACGGCTCCGGCACCACCGGGATCGGGATCTACCGGCCCGGCACCCACACCTTCTGGCTCAGCAACGGCAACACCGACGCCAACACCGACCTGACGCTGGGCTTCGGCACCGTCGGGGACCAACCCGTCACCGGCGACTGGTACGGCACCGGTAAAACCACCGTCGGCCTGTGGCGCCCCAGCACGCACACGTTCATCTTCCCCAACTCCAACACCGACAACGCCGTCAACCACACCCAGATCTACGGGGCCACCGGCGACCAGCCCGTCACCGGCCACTGGAACGGCTAGACCACCAGACCTGACGCCCGTCCGCGTTGGCACCGGACCACGCGGATTCCACGTCACCCGTACCAGGCGAGAGCTTCGTCGCCCCGCGCCTGGTGACCCCGAACCCCTCGGTGCCGGCCACGTCACCAACAGTGGCCGGCACCGAGCACCCGACCCCTGCGGCGATCGCCGCATCGGCGCGCACACGTCCACGTCCTGCCGCGCAGCAGACTCTCGACCACTTCCGCCCGACACATCAGGGGCCTCTGCCGCGGCACCGCTGGGGCTGTCCAGGGAGGCGTTCCGGGCGTTCCGGTGCACGCTCGCGCGGATGCCCGCCGCCAGGGAACCGTGGCTGCGGGCGATCTACGACCGTACGTACCGAACCGTCAGAGGCCGTGGTCGGCAATGGTCGGCAGGGCCCCGGGTCAGCCCGTCCTCGTCGTCAGGCCGGGCAGCGCGCGGGCCCCGCCGCCGGCCCGGGCATTTCGCTCGGGCCGGCGGCGATGCCGGGTGCGGTCAGGTGCCGTAGACCTGGAAGGACCAGAGGGAGTAGCCGTAGCCGCTGCCCCGGGTGGTGCCGTTCATCCTGATGTAGCGGCCGGATCCGGTCAGGCCGGTGAGGTCCTGGTTGCCTCCGGTGCCGGTGGTGGTGGAGTAGACGGTGGTCCAGGAGGTTCCGTTGGTGGAGGTCTGGATCTGGTAGGCCTTGCCGTAGGCGGCTTCCCAGGAGAGCTTCACCTCGGTGACGGTGTGCGTGGCGCCGAGGTCGACCTGGAGCCACTGGGGGTCGGTGTAGGCGCTGGACCAGCGGGTGGCGGCGTTGCCGTCGGTGGCCAGGTCGGCGGTGAAGGTGGTGCCGGCTTCGACGGAGGAGGCGGTGGTCGGGTGGTTCAGCGCCAGGTCGGTGCCGGGGACGGTCCAGGTGAAGGTGGCGTAGCCGGAGGCGTGGGTGGTGTCGGTGGCGGTGACGGTCACGGTGCTGGTTCCGACGCCGGCGGGGGTGCCGGTGATCCGGCCGGTGCCGGCGTCGATGGTCAGGCCGGCGGGGAGGCCGGTGGCGGTGTAGCTGAGGGTCTGCCCGGCGGCGGAGTCGGTGGCGGTGATGCCCAGCGGGGTGATGGCCGTGCCGGGGGACGTGGTCTGGTTGCCGGGGCCGGTCACCGTGACGGTGTTGCCCGCGGTGCCGCCGGTCGGGGTGAGGGTGAGGGTCTGCGCGGCGGCGGGCCGGGTGTCGCCGGCCGCGCCGGTGTTGTCCCAGGCCCGCTGGGGTGAGCTGACCACGCCCGGGGCGCTGCCGGTCAGGCTCAGGGCCAGTCCGCTGTAGCGGTCGACCAGCCGGTAGCTGCCGGTCGGTGTCGAGGCGCCACTGGTGGCGGGGCTCTGTACGACGGCCTGCAGGGACCACTGCTGACCGGTGGTCGGGGTGGAGCCGAGGGTGCCGAGGGTGACCGGCGCCTCCCAGGCGCGGCCGCTGTCGCTGGTCGAGTCGACGCCCAGGGCCTGGCCGGTGGCGGCGTTGGCGACGGTGTAGAAGCCGTCGCCGGTGGCGGTGAAGTCCCACTGCTGGGACGTGGAACCGCTACTGCCGGCCGTGGTGGTCAGGCTGCTGCCGCTCTGGGCCAGGTAGCGCCCGTCGGAGGCGGCGACCTGGTAGGAGGTGCCGGCGGCCACGGGCGGCGTGGGCAGACCGGCCGACGAGGTCGGCTGGACGGTGATGTCCGAGTACTCGGCACCGTAGCTGGAGCAGGCGACCACGCAGTAGGAGCGGAAGGTCTTCCCCAGGACGGTCGAACTGGTCCGGTTGCCGGAGTCCAGGAACCACCGGTACCAGGCGCCGTTGGGGTCACCGGTGGCCAGCCCCAGGTCGAACCACTTCTCGGTGGCCAGATCGGTGGTGGCGTACAGGTGCAGCGGGGTGTTGACGCCGGTGTTCTGGGCGACGTTGTTCTGCGGGGCGGCGATGTAAAGACCCAGGTAGGCGTCCCAGGCCACGTTCATGACGGCCAGTTGGGAGTTGTCGGGCATGGTGCCTGCCGCGACCTGCGCCTGCACGGTGCCGGTGGTGTTCGGGGAGTAGTCCTGGCCGGGGGCGATGTAGCCGGTGCCCAGGTTCTCGGAGGGGATGATGTCGCTCTCGGCGCCGCCGACGCCCGGGGTCTGCCAGGCCCCGCCGTCCCATTTGGTCCAGGAGCTGGAGGCCATCTTCTGGGAGATCGGTGCGCGGGCGACGTGCTGGAGCCAGACCGCGCTGCCGGTCTTGTTCAGGGCGCGGGTGGCGTAGAAGACGTAGAAGTAGCCGGACGCGTTGTCGACGAACAGGCGCGGGTCGCCGTCGCCGTAGTAGTAGGTGGAGTCGGGGAACGCGGTGGTGTCGCCGCGGGTGGTGCTGTACGGGGACGTGATGGCGTGGCCCTGGATGGTCCAGGTGCTGCCCTTGTCCTTGGAGACGGCGTAGTCGATGGCGTCGAAGTGCAGGCCGTCGCCGAAGGGCTGGCCGGTGAACTCGTTGTGCACCATGCCGTACCACCAGCCGGTGTCCGGGTCGACCCAGACGCCGGTCAGGTCGCAGTAGTTCGGCTCGGGGTAGCCGGAACTCGCGGTCGCGTTCAGGCCGGTGGGGCTGGTGTCGCAGCGGGTGGTGGTGTCGGCGTTGTCGGCGGCCGAGCCCACCGGGGCGGTGGTGGCGGTGTCGAAGTCGCTGCCGGTGAAGAAGCTCCACTTGCGGCTGTCGCTCGTCCCGTACAGGGAGTGCGAGGACTGGTAGTAGAACTGGCCGTTGCTGTCGATGTAGGGCGAGCTGGGGGTGTCGTCACCGTTGCCGAACGGTACGGCGGTTCCGGCCGAGACGGTGTACGGGGAGGTGGGCGCGGTGGCGGCGGTCCACTGCTGGGTGGCCTGGGCGGGGTCGCAGGAGGCGAGCCCTATACGGGCGTTGTTGCCGACCGTCCCGCCCTGGACTCCCAGGCACTTGCCGGACAGGACGCTGTAGACGGTGCCGTCGGGCAGGGCCTTGAACTTCTGCTCGGCACCGCCGCCGCAGGCGTGGAGCTGGATCAGGGCGCCGGTGGCGTTGGAGCCTCCGGTGACGTCCAGGCACTTGGTGGTCCCGGTGGCGGGGGTGACCGTGACCGTGCCGTCGTCCTGCCAGGTCCAGCTCTGCGCGGCCGAGCCGTTGCAGGTGTACACCTGGATCGCGGTGCCGTCGGCGGTGCCGAAGTCGGCGTCGTCCAGGCACTTGCCGCCGATGGTGACGGTGCCGCCGACCGCGGCCGCGCGCGCCGCGGGGGCGCCGACCGCACCGGTGGCGAGCAGCACGAGCAGGGCCAGGAGCGCCGCGAGCCCGGCTCGGGGCATAGGTGCTGATCTGCGTTCCACTGTTCCTCCGAAATGTGGGGACTTTCGATGGGGTGCGCTCAGGTCTTGATGTGGGCCACCAGGCCGTCGATGAAGGCGGCCCACTCGTCGCGGGTCGAGGGCTTGCCCTCGATGCCGGGCCGGGTCTGCCAGGGGCGGGGGCCCTGGTCGCCGCGGTACTCCACGCCGACGGCGTCGAGCCGCAGCAGGTGGGTGCCGAGCCGTTGTCGGAACTCCTCGAACGACCGCTCCCCGGTGCTCCACAGGGCTTCGGCGACGGCGCACAGGCGCGGGAAGGCGTAGTAGTCGACGGTGCGCGGGGCGTCCATGTGCTCGGTCCAGATGTTGGCCTGGCCGCCCAGCACCCGCTCCGCCTCGGCGGCGGTGAGCTCCGGGGGCACGGGGTCGAAGGCGTAGGCGTCGCGCAGGGTCACCGGGACGGAGAACGGGATCGGCTCGTCCGGGTCCTCGGACTGGCGGTAGTCCAGGTAGACCTGGTCGTCGGGGCAGGAGACCACGTCGAAGCCCCGGCGGGCGGCGGTGACCGCTCCGGTCATGCCGCGCCAGGAGGCCACGGCCGCCCCGGCGGGCACCTCCCCTTCCAGGATGTCGTCCCAGCCGAACACCCGCCGCCCCCTGGCGGTGACATGGGCACCCAACTGGCTGATGAACCAGGCCTGTAGCGCGTTCTCGTCGCCCAGCCCGCGCAGCCGCATCAGCTCCTGGGTCCGGGGGTCGGTGCGCCACTGCTCCTTGGGGCACTCGTCGCCGCCCACGCCGATGAACCGGCTCGGGAACAGGTCCATCACCTCGTCCAGGACCTCGCGGAAGAACGCCACGGTCGCGTCCTCGGTGTTGAGGATGTTGGGGTTGACGCCCCATCGGGTCCAGGTCCGCAGGGGCCGGCCGGTGACCCCGAGGTGGGGGTAGGCGGCGATGGCGGCCTGTGAGTGGCCGGGCACGTCGATCTCCGGGACGACGGTGATGTGGCGCTGTTCGGCGTAGGCGACGATCTCGCGGATGTCGTCCTGGGTGTAGAAGCCGCCGTGCGGGCGTCCGTCGCCCGGAGCGTCGTGCGGGACGCCGCGCTGGGACTCGTGACGCCAGGCTCCGGCCCGGGTCAGGGCCGGGTGGCGGCGGATCTCGATCCGCCAGCCCTGGTCGTCGGACAGGTGCAGGTGCAGCGTGTTCAGCCGGTGCATGGCCAGCAGGTCGATGAACCGCAGCAGGTCGTGCTTGGGCATGAAGTGCCTGGCCACGTCCAGCATCACCCCGCGCCAGCCGAATCGCGGCGCGTCGTGCACGGTCACCGCGGGCACGGCCCAGCGCACCCCGGCCGCCGGGGAGCGGCGGTGGACCGCGGGCGGCAGGAGCTGCAACAGCGCCTGGCAGCCGTAGAAGACTCCCGCGCGGTCGCCGCCCTCGACGGTGACCGCGGTCGCGGTGACGACCAGGCGGTAGGCCTCGGAGCCCAGGTCATCGCGCGGCGCCAGGGTGATGACGCCCCGTCCGGTACTCGGCGCGGTGATCGGCAGTGGCAGCCCGGTGGCGGGGCGGAGGGCGGCCTGGAGCCACTGGGCGGTCGGCGCCAGTTCGTCGGGGGTGTGGATCGCGGTGCTCTGGTCGAGGGGGAACTCGCCGTCGCCGTCCAGGATCGACGCGGGGCGGGGAAGGAGCATCGAGAGGGTCACCCTTTCACGGCGCCGGCGGAGATACCGGTCACCAGCTTTCGTTGGATGATCAGGAAGAAGACCACCACGGGCAGTGAGAAGATCACCGATCCGGCCATCTGGCCGCCGAAGTCGGTACCGGTCAGCGGCGTGCTGAACGAGGCCAGCCACACCGGCAGGGTGTAGTGGCCCTGGTCCTTCATGAAGGTGTAGGCGATCAGGTAGTCGTTCCACGCGGCGATGAAGGCGAAGATGCTCGTGGCCACGACCCCGGGCACCACCAGCGGGAACAGGATCCGGGTCAGCACCTGCCAGGTCGACGCGCCGTCGATCCGTGCCGCCTCCTCGACCTCGACCGGGATGGCGATGAAGAAGCCGCGCATCACCCAGATCGAGAACGGCAGCACCAGCGCGACATAGGCCAGGACCAGGCCGAGGTAGGTGCCGAGCAGCCCGATCTGGTTGAAGACCAGGAACGTGGGGATCAGCAGGGCCGTGCCCGGAAGCATCTGGAAGACCAGGATCGCGACCATGACGCTGCGCCGTCCACGGAAGCGGAACCGGGACAGGGCCGCGGCCGCGAACATGCCCAGGAGCAGGGCGAGCACGACCGTCCCGCCGACCACGATCAGGCTGTTGCGCAGGTTCTGGAGGAAGTCGGTCTGGTTGATCGCCGCGTTGAAGTTCCCGAGCGTCGGTGATCCGGGGAGGAACAGCGGCCTCGCGGTCATCGCCTCGGAGCGGGGCTTGAAGGCGGTGTTGACCATCCAGTAGACCGGGAACACCCAGACCAGGCTGAAGACGATCGCGGCCGTGTTGTTCCACCAGCCGCCCACCGGGTTCCCGGCCCTGCTGCGGCGGCGCCGTGGTTGACGGATGCTCACAGGTCCTCCCCGGAGCGCAGCAGGCTGCGGATGTAGAAGGCGGTGATCGCCACGAGGATCGCGGTGGTGATGACGGACAGGGCGGCGCCCTGGCCGATCCGGAAGGTCACGAACGCGGTGCGGTAGGCGAAGATCCCCAGCGTCGTGGTCGCCGAGTCGGGGCCCCCGGCCGAGACCAGCCAGATCTGGTTGAAGACGTTGAAGTCCCAGATCACCGACATCAAGGTGACCAGCAGCAGGGTCGGGCGCAGGAACGGAAGGGTCACCGACCACCACACCCGCCACTCGCCGGCGCCGTCCAGGCGCGCGGCCTCCTGGAGTTCGGACGGCATCTGGGTCAGCGCCGCGTACAGGGTCAGGGCGATGAAGGGCACCGCCTGCCACACCACGAGCAGCCAGATCGCCAGGTAGGCCAGGGTGGGGCTGTTGGACCAGTCGGTGTCGGTCATGTCGCCGAACAGCCCGGTCTGTGTCAGCAGCCAGTTGACCACCCCGTAGCCGGGCTGGAACAGCCACTTCCACACCAGTGACGAGGCCACGGTCGGCATCGCCCAGGCCAGGATCAGGACCAGGGTCACCATGGTGCGCATCGCCGTCACCAGCCGGGTCAGCAGCCTGGCCACCCACACCCCGGTCACGATGCTCCCGCCGACCATCGCGGCGGTGAACAGGACGCTGCGCAGCAGCGCCTGCCAGAACTCCGGGTCCGTGACCAGGGTGGAGTACTGCTGGGCTCCGACGAACCGGTAGCTGCCGGTGAACAGCGTCCGCTGGTCGTAGTCGGTGAACGAGGTGTAGACCAGGAAGACGATCGGGGCGACGGTGAAGGCGAGCAGCACCAGTCCCGCGGGTGAGACCAGCAGCCACGCGGCCCGCGCGTCACGGCGCGACCTGCGGCCGGGCGGGGCCGATCCCGGGGCGGCCGTCACCGGGGCTCCCCCGGCCGCGACCGCGACCCCAACCGCGGTCGCGGCCGCCCGGTCCTGGCCGCCCGACGCGGCCCGGCCGGGGCGCAGCAGGCTGTCACTGCGCGGCATTGAGGGCCTTGCCCGCGACGGAGTCGAACGTGCTCGCCGCGCCCTGCGGGCTCTTGGTGCCCGAGGCGACGGAGGAGAACAGGCTGTTGATGTCCTTGTTCCCTTCCAGCTGGGCCCAGTTCGCGCTGGCGGGGGTAGCCTCGGAGTTCAGCGCGGCATCGAGGAACGCCTTGTCGAGCGGGCTCACGGTGGCGTCGGCGGCCTTGATCCCCTGGGTGCTGTTCGGGATCCAGCCGTCGTGGCCGACCACCCACGTGGTCTGCACGGACGGGCTCGCGGCGATCTTGACCCACTGCAGCGCGAGGTCCGCGTTGGTGCTCTTGGCGGCGATGCCCCAGTCCGAACCGCCGATCATGACCGGCTGGGTCCGGCCCGACTTGCCCGGCATCGGGAACGTGCCCAGGTCGGCGTCGGTGATCTTCGGGTTGGCCTTCTCGATCAGGGCGATCCTGCCGCTGGTGTCGAGGATCGCCGAGGCCTTGCCGTCCGCGAAGACCTGCACCTGGTCCGGGGTGACCGTGTCGACGGTTCTGGAGGCCGGGGCGGAGTACACGTTCTGGAACGCCTTGAAGTCCGCCAGCCCGGCCTGGGCCTTGGCCGAGCCCAGGCCCGCGGACCAGGTGGAACCGGACTTGCCGGCGATCTCGCCGCCCGCGTCCCAGACGAACTGCATCCCGGCGTACCAGTCCTGGCCGGGCAGGTAGAACGGCGAGAAGCCGGGCGCGGGATCGGTGGCGCGGACCTTGTCGAGGTCCGCGGTCAGCGCGGCGAAGGTCGTCGGGGCACTGGTGACGCCGGCCTTGGCCCAGGTGCTCTTGTTGTAGATCACCGCTCGCGCCCCGGCGAAGCCGGGCACCGCGTACAGGCTGCCGTCGACCGTGGCGGGGTCCGACAGGCCGGACAGCCAGGTCTGACCCTGCTTCAGGTCCGCGGCGTACGAGGTGAGGTCCTTCAGACCGCCGTTCGCGGCGAAGCTCGCGACCTGGGTGTTGCCCAGGTCCAGCACGTCCGGCGGGTTCGAGGTGGCCAGCGCCGTGGTGATCTTGGTGGTGATGCCGTCCCACTCCTGGACCTGCAGGTCGACCTTGGCCCCGGTCTGCTGGGTGAACTGCGTGTCGATCGCCTTGAGGGTCTCGGTCGTGTAGTCGCCGTCCATCACCCACACGGTCACGGTCTTGCCCGCGCCCTTGGCCACGGCCACGCTCTGCGGCTCGGTGCTGCCGCCGGACCCGTCGGCTCCGGACCCTGCGCAGGCGGTCAGCGCCACGGTCACGGCCAGGCCGAGTGCGGCGGCGGTACTCATGCGGGTGTGCTTCATGGGAACACTCCTCGAAAATGGGATCGGTGAGCCGACTCACCGAGACGTGGGGGTGGTATCGCAGGGACCGGCAGCGAGCCGGCCCGGGGGCGGACAGCACGGCCCAGGCTCCCGGCGGAAGCCGGGAGCGGGGCGGGAGCAGGAATTGACGAAGTGTCAGATCAGCGGGCGGCGCGTGTCACAGCACGCCCAGTTCCGCGGAGAGCACCAGGCAGGCGCCGCCGGTGAGGGTCAGATCGGTGTCACCGGCCAGCGAGCGGATCCGCAACGAGGCGCTCACGGCCGGGAGGGTGCGCGCCCGCGCCGTCTCGATCACCGCGTCCAGTAACGTCCCCTCGATGAGGTCGGCGGGACCGGTCAGCACGACGTCGTTCAGGTTCAGCACACTGACGATCGGGGCGAGCACGACGCCCAGGGCCCGTCCCGCCGCCGCCAGCACGGCGGGACGCTCGGCCTCGGCCGTGCGCTCCAGGCGGGCCCGCAGCCGGACCGCGTCGATGAGCGGATCCAGGCAGCCGCGGCGCCCGCACACACACGGGTCGCCGTCCTCCTCGACCGTGACGTGCCCGATCTCCCCGGCGGCGAACTGCTCCCCTTCCACCAGTTCCCCGCCGACGACCAGGCCGGCGCCCACACCGTGCTCGATCGCGACCACCATGAGGTTCTGCACGCCCTTCTGACGCGAGTGCAGAACAGCGAGCGCGGCCAGGTTGACGTCGTTGCCCACATGGGCCGGGACGGCGAAGCGCTCGGTGAGCTGCGCCGCCAGGGGCAGGTCGACCCAGCCCAGGTGGGCGGCGTGGCGGATGACACCGCCGTCGTCGATGATGCCGGGAGAGCCGACGCCGATGCCCAGCACGCGCCGCGGCGCGAGCGCGAGCAGCTCGGCGACGAGGCCCAGCACCAGGTCGCTCGCCTCGGCCCCGAGGGCGCTGCCGAGCGGGACCTCGGCCCGCTCGACGACATCGCCGCGCAGGTTGACCACCGCGCCGCTGAAACGGTCGCTGTGGGACAGGTCCAGCACCACCAGGTTGGTGGCGTCGTCGTCGATCTGCACCAGGTTCGCGGGCTTGCCCACCCTGCTGCCCTGGCGCGGCCCGATGTCGACCACCAGGCCGTCGTCCTCCAGCTCCGCGACCAGCGCGGAGATGGTCGGCGCCGTCAGACCGGAGGCACGTGCGAGCTCCGAGCGGCTCATCGCCCCCTCGTGGTACAGCGTCGCCAGGACCAGCGAGCGGTTGTGCACCCTGCTGTCCTGGGTCCGCGCCTTCGTCCGCTCCGGCGGGGTACGCCGCTTCGCGGAGACCTGGAACAGGCCCCGCTGCGCGCGACCGGCCACGGGGGCGGATACAGGTGCAGGTGCAGGTGCGGCAGACTCGGCCATGGGCGCTCACACTCCTCTCACAGCCCGGATCCAAGGTTTCTAAGATGTCTTTACTTAAGACAGTTTAGATATTCGGGCCAGCGAGGATGCCTGTCAAGGGGTGACGATGGGGAAGTTCGGGTCGAAGTCGTCCAGCAGTGCGGCGTAGGCGTCCAGGACGCCCGCGTCACCGTCGAGTTCGACCTTTCCGGCCTGCGCGAGCCGGGCCGCGCCCGCGGGTTGCAGCAGCACGCCGGCGAGGGCGGCCTTGGGGCCGGTGACGGTGAGCCGGGTGTCGGGCGATGCTCCCTGACGGGCGTTCAGGACACCCCGCTTGACCCACATCGTCCAGGTCTGGTCGTGGCCCAGGTCGGTGAAGTGGAAGTCGACGCGCAGCTCGGCCTCGGCCGCCTTGCCGCCGTCGAGGTGGACGGCGGCGTAGTCGAAGAGGATGTCGACGGGCATGGCGAGGATGGTGTCGGGGCTCGCGGTGGCGAAGGTGGCGGGCTGGACGCCTTCGCGCAGCTCCTTGGCGGCGGTGAGGTAGATGCCGCGCCACTGCGGGCCCTCGGCCTGGTAGCCCAGCTGTTCGTACGCGTCGGCCTGCAGGTCGCGGGCGGCCTGGTGGTCCGGTGCGGCGAAGACCAGGGCGTGCAGGATCTGTACGGCCCAGCGGTAGTCGCCGGCGTCGGTGGCGCGCTTGCCCTCGGCCAGGACCCTGTCCACGCCGATCAGGTCGACGAGGCGGCGGGCGGTCTCGACCGGGGGGTGCGGGTGCAGCGAGACCGGATCGCCGTCCCACATGCCCAGTTCCTTGGTGAACACCGCGCGGACGTCGTGGTGCAGGGTGCCGTGGTAGCCGCGGTTGAACCACTTGCGGCCCAGTGCCTCCGGCAGCTCGATCTCCTCGGCAGCCTCCAGCGGGGTCCAGCCCTTGTTGGCGAGCCGCAGCACCTGGTCGTGGATGTACTTGTAGGTGTCGCGCTGGGACTCCAGGAAGCCGGTGACGTACCCCGCACTGGACCGGCCGGTATACCCGCGCCTGACGGGTCCTCAGGGCCCTCAGGCGATGCCCGCGCCTTGGCAACGCCACTGGCCGGTCACGCGTGGCGGGTGTTGGATGGCCGGATGCCGACATTTCCTGCCCCGGACGGAACCCGCCTCGCCTACCGCACCCTGGGAGTGGGTGATCCGCTGATCTGTCTCCCCGGAGGCCCGATGCGGGCTGCCGCCTACCTCGGAGACCTGGGCGGCCTGGCGGCCGCCGCAGGGCGCTCGCTGGTGCTGCTCGACCTGCGTGGTACGGGGGAGTCCCAGACTCCGGCCGACCCGTCGAGCTACCGCGTCGACCGGCAGG
>FSVS01000299.1_pt1 | contig 11342 bp, 8 predicted proteins | sample 1637781 | NCBI WGS metagenome assembly FSVS01 (sample SAMEA3914814, study PRJEB12502) | metagenome | biome: forest; material: soil | place: USA | collected 2011-09-16 | depth 0.1 m | reverse complement strand
GACCACGTTGAAGGTGCCGTCGACCATGACCTCGTTGGCCAGCCGGGGCTCCTCGGCGCACTGGGTGATCCGGATCGCGGCGAGGTGGAACACCAGGTCGGCGCCCTCGGTCACCTTGCGCACGACGGCGGCGTCGCGGATGTCGCCCTCGACCACCTGGACCAGGCCGCTGGGCATGGCCGTCGCCAGGTTGGCCATCCGGCCCCGGACGAAGTTGTCGAGCACGGTGATCTCGCGTGCCCCGTTCTCGACCAGCAGGTCCACCAGATTGGAGCCGATGGTGCCGGCGCCTCCGGTGACCAGGATCCTCTTGCCTCGTACGCTGCTCAACTCTGTTCCCCTACTTGCTCGTTCTGACTGCCATTGGTGCACTGCGCGATGACGGGACGTCAGTGACCGGCCCGGAGGCCGACCACCGCGCCCTTGAACTCCAGGCTCCGGGACGCCGCTTCCAGGATGTCCAGCACCCGCAGCCCGGCCCGGCCGTCGGTCAGCGGGGCCCGGCCCTCGCGGATCGCCCCGGCGAACTCGTCGACCATGGTCCGCAGCGCCTCCTTCTCGCCGATGGCGGGCGCGACCATGTCGCCGGTGCGGTAGGAGACCAGCATGTCGCGGCGCTCGTCGGCGCCGATCTCCTGCGGCGCGGCCAGGTCCACGCCGCGGTCGAAGACCGCGACCCGCTGCGCCGGGTTGAGGTCGTCCCAGATCAGGGTGCGCTTGGCACCGCCGACCATGGTCGTCCGCACCTTGGTCGGCGACAGCCAGTTGACGTGGACGTGGGCGATCGCGCCGGTGTTCAGCTGGAGCGTCAGATAGGCCACGCAGGCCTGCCCGGCGCCGATCGGGTCGGCCCCGTGCGCCGCGACGGCGACCGGGACGACGTGGTCGGGGAGGATGAAGTCCAGGATCGACAGGTCGTGCGGGGCCAGGTCCCACATCACGTCGATGTCCTTCTGGACCAGGCCCAGGTTGATCCGGACCGAGTCCACGAAGTGGACCTCGCCCAGTTCCCCGGAGCGGACCATCCCGCGGATGGCGCTCACCGCCGGGGTGTAGCAGTAGGTGTGGTCGCACATCAGGGTGAGCCCGCGGTCCTCGGCCTCGGTGACCAGCCGGACCCCGTCCGCGTAGGTGGCCGCCAGCGGCTTCTCCACCAGCACGTGCTTCCCCGCCCGCAGCGCGGCCAGCGCCACGTCCAGGTGCGTCCCGGCGGGGGTGGCCACGGCGACGGCGTGGACGTCGGGGTCGGCGAGGACCGCGGCGTAGTCGTCCGTCGCCTGGACGGTGGAGTAGCCGCCGAGCACCCGCCGGGCCCGGTCCACGTCCAGGTCGCAGAGCCAGCGCAGCCGGAACTCCGGACTGGACTGGAAGTTGCGGACGAGGTTGGGGCCCCAGTAGCCGGCGCCGACGACGGCGATCCCCAACGGTTCCGCGCTGGTCTGTGTCACGGTGGTGGTGTTCCTCTCAGCTCAAGCGTGATGACGATGCGTCAGGAGGTGCGCTGCCGGGGACGCGCGCTCAGTACGCCCCGGTTCCGCGGATCACGGCGGGTCCGGTGCGCAGCAGGATCTCCACGTCCAGGCCCATCGACCAGTTCTCGACGTAGCCGATGTCGAGCCGTACCGCCTCCTCCCAGGGCAGGTCGGAGCGGCCGCTGACCTGCCACAGGCCGGTCAGGCCCGGCTTCACCAGCAGTCGCCGCCGCACCTCGGGGGTGTACGCGCTGACCTCCTCGGGCAGCGGCGGACGCGGGCCGACCAGCGACATGCGACCGCCGAGCACGTTGAACAACTGCGGGAGCTCGTCCAGGGAGTAGCGGCGCAGCAGGGCCCCGACCCGGGTCACCCGCGGGTCCTCCTTCATCTTGAACAGCAGTCCGTCGCTGTTCTCGTTGAGGTGGGCCAGTTCCTCGCGGATGCTCTCCGCGTCCTCGCGCATGGTGCGGAACTTGAACATGGTGAACTGGTCGCCGTTGCGGCCGACCCGGAGCTGACGGAACAGCACCGGGCCCGGGCTGTCCAGCCGGATCCGCAGTGCGACCACCGCCAGCAGCGGCGCGAGCAGCAGCAGCAGCAGCGCCGCGACGCCCCGGTCCAGGATCTCCTTGGGGATCCGCCGGGACTTCGACAGCACGGGGGCCCGCAGGTGCACCAGCGGGGCCGCCCTGCAGGGCCGGGCCACCATCCGGTTGGCCGCGACGTCGGCGACGACCGGGGCGAGCAGGAAGTCGGCGCCCTCGGCGGCGGCGATCCAGGACAGCCGGCGCAGCACGGTCGCGTCGATCTCCGCGGCGGGCAGCACCAGGACGGTGTCGCTGCCGCTGGTGTGGATCACCCCGGGCACGTCATCGAGGCCGCCGCGGACCGGGATGCCCAGCGCGCTCACCGCGGCGGAGTTCGCCGGGTCGGTCAGGCAGACCCCGGTGACCTGCAACTCCTGTGCGCTGCCCCGGCGGAGGGCGGAGACCAGGTCGACGACGCTCTGCGAGGGGCCGACCAGCAGCACGGTACTGCGGTCGCGGTCGGCCGCCCAGCGGCGGTGCAGCCGGCGCCGCAGCATGAAGCGGCCGGCCAGGGCGATCACGGCGGCCGGGGCCACCGCGATCATCGTGTCGTGGAAGACGTCGTGGTCGCGCGCGAACCACCAGTAGCAGCAGGCGGCCAGGGCGGGCAGCGCGACGGCGCCGCGCAGCACCCGCCGGTACTCCTCGGTGCCCAGCCCGAGGGCGCTGCGGTCATAGGCCCGGTAGGCGCACATCGCCAGGATCCAGGCGGGCGGAAGCACCAGCGCGACGGTCCAGCGACCGTAGGCGCCATGGATCACAAAGGCGGCCAGCGCGGCCGCGACCGCGTCCGCGACCAGCAGGAACCCCCGGTACCTCCGCTCCCAACGTCGGCGTCGGACCCCGAAGGCCCGACGGTCCACCACATGTCGTTCGTGCGTGACCGGCTCAATGGTCATGGGAACCCCCCCACAACGGTGCTCGGCGTACTCCGGCTCGGTGGTCGAAGGGCACCTCAGTTCGCCCGGATGTGGCGGAAGGGCATGAGGTGGACGCCGACGTCTCTGCACGGGTACTTGACTCTTACACCTGGCCGAACGGGTCGGCGGCCGCCGGCAAGTGTCCCCCCGCCGCCGGTGCCTGTCCCGTTCGCTCCGCGCTGTTCCCGACCCGTTCCCACCGGGTCATGGCAAACCGAACAACGCCTCTTACCGTAGCGATGACCAATCGCCGCGTTCTGACGAACAATCCGATTCGGCTGAAACCGCATCCCTGGGAGGGGACCGCTGCGGACTGCTGCACCACTGTTATACAACTGTGTCGGACCTGTGCTGATCGAGTGAAGGTCACCGGCCAAACCGGTCCACCGGCGTTCAATCTAGAGCACAGGACGGCAAGGTCGGGATGATTTGGGCGAAACACTCGCCGTCATCCCTACCCCTGGCCTCATACTGCCCAGGTGACGAGCATTGTGATACCCGCTCACAACGAGGGGCAAGTCATCGGCCGGCTCCTCGACTCCCTGCTGGCGGAGGCCACCGCGGGCGAGCTGGACATCGTGGTCGTCTGCAACGGCTGCACCGACGACACCGCGCAGGTCGCAGCCCTGCGCGGGCCCGACGTACGGGTGGTCGAGAGCCCGACCCCCGGCAAGCACACGGCACTTCGACTCGGCGACGAGCACGCCCGCGGCTTCCCCCGGCTCTACGTGGACGCGGACGTGGTGCTCGGCGCCCCGGACGTCCGGAAACTGACCGCCGCACTGATGCCGCGTCAGGACCGTTCGCGGACCGACGGTCCCGCCGTCCTGGCCACCGCGCCGGAACGGGAGCTGCCGATGGACGGCTGCGCCTGGCGGGTCCGCGCCTACTACCGGGTGTGGCAGCAACTTCCCTCCGTGCACGACGGGTTGTTCGGGCGTGGGGTCATCGCCGTGTCCGAGGTCGGCTTTCGGCGGCTCGCCGCGCTGCCGCCGCTGATGGCGGACGACCTGGCCGCGTCGCTGGCCTTCGCCGCGGACGAGCGGCTGGTGGTCCGCGCCGCCCGGGTCACCGTCCACCCCCCGCGCACCTGGCCGGACCTGATCAGGCGCCGGGTCCGGGCGGCCACCTCGACCGCCCAGCTGGAGCAGCACCAGCAGGCGGCCGCGCCGGACGCCGTCCCGCCCTCCGCGCGGACCAGCAAGGCCGACCTGGTCGGCCTGCTGCGGGCCCGGCCGAGCCTGCTCCCGGCCGTCCTGGTCTTCCTCTCCGCCGCGGTCGTCGCCCGGCGCCGGTCCCAGAAGGCGGTCAGGACAGGCGACTTCGGCACCTGGCTGCGGGACGAGAGCAGCCGCACGGGGTGAGTGGGGCGTTCCGGGCACATCCGCGCGGCGGCCGATCCTGGCAAACCGCCCGCGACCACCGGGAACAGCCGTCTAGAGTGTGCGTCGGACGATCGAGCACACGCCCGGCCAGCACCGGTGTCGGCCGCACGGTCACAGAGAGAGCACCTGACGATGTACCTCGCGGACCGCTCCGCTCCCGAAAAGACCACAACCACCGCACCCAGGACGCGCGTCGGCGGCACCGCCCGCGTCGTCGGCTCCACCGTGCTCGCGCTCGGCGCGGTCAGCCTGATCACCGACGTCTCCTCGGAGATGGTCACCGCGGTCCTGCCGCTCTACCTGGTGGTCGGGCTCGGCCTCAGCCCGCTCGGCTTCGGCGTGCTCGACGGGGTCTACAACGGCGTCAGCGCGCTGGTCCAGCTGCTCGGCGGCCACCTCGCCGACCGGGTCAGGAACCACAAGCTGATCGCCGGGATCGGCTACGGCCTGTCCGCGCTGTGCAAACCGCTGCTGATGCTGGTGCACACGCTCGGGCCGCTCGGCTTCGCGCTGGCGCTCGAACGCACCGGCAAGGGGCTGCGCACCTCCCCGCGCGACGCGCTGATCTCGCTGTCCACCGCGCCCGAGAACCGCGGCCGGGCCTTCGGGGTGCACCGGGCCATGGACACCGCCGGCGCGGTGCTGGGCCCGGTCACCGCGTACCTGATCCTGCGGGCGGCGACGGACGGCTACAACGCCGTCTTCGGCGTCAGCGCCTGCGTGGCCGTGCTGGGCGTGCTGGTGCTGGTGCTGTTCGTGCCGGGCAGGCAGCGCACGCTCCCGGCGCGGGACGGCGCACCGTCCGCCGGGCCCGCGACCGTCCCCGAGCCGGTGCGGAAGGTCGACCTGCGCGAGGCGCTCGCCCTGCTCCGGCTGCCCCGGCTGCGCGCCCTCACCGGCTGCTCCGCGCTGCTGGGGCTCACCACGGTCAGCGACGCCTTCGTCTACCTGCTGCTCCAGCAGCGGATCGGCATCGGCGTGCAGTGGTTCCCGCTGCTGCCGCTCGGCACCGCCTCGACGTTCCTGCTGCTCGCCGTCCCGCTGGGGGTGCTCGCGGACCGGATCGGCCGCCGGGTGGTGTTCCTGGCCGGGCACGCCGGACTGCTCACCGCGTACGCGCTGCTGCTGTGGGCCCCGCACACGCCCGCCCTCCCCTACCTGGTGCTGGGGCTGCACGGGACCTTCTACGCCGCCACCGACGGGGTGCTGCCCGCCGCGGTCGCCGACGTCGTCCCCGAGCAGCTGCGCGGCAGCGGGCTCTCCCTGGTCGGCACCGGGCAGGCACTGGCCCGCTTCCTCTGCTCGCTGGGCTTCGGCGCGGCCTGGACCGTGTGGGGCGACGGCCCCGCGCTGGCCGGGGCCGCGATCGGCCTGCTCTGCTGCGCGGCCGTGGCCGGCTACGTCCTGCGCCCCACCGAGAAGACCGCCCTCCCGACCGCACCACCAGCAAGGACGCTCCCGTGACACCGCTCCGCCGCCTGTTGATCCTCGCCGTCGCCGTGGTCCTGCTCGCGGGCCTGGGCACCGGGATCGTGCTGCACGCCGCCGCCCAGCGGAACCGTCCCCAGGCGGGCGTCACCGAGGGAAAGGTGACACTGAGTCAGCCCGGTCGGCTCCTCCTCCTCAACGCGACCCAGGGCACGCACCTGGACGAGCTGGTCTCCGTCCCCGCCGCCAAGGCCTCCGGCCCGGACGCCGCCTCGGGCGCCGGGATCGTCCAGGCCTCGGCTCCGCGCACCGCCTCCGGCCTGAAGTGCCAGCGCTTCTTCACCGCCGCCGGGGTCGGCGTCTGCCTCCAGTCCTCCCCCGGCGCGCTCGTCCCGACCGACCGGGCGGTGATCCTCGACGACGACCTGCACACCCTGCACAGCTTCCCGTTGCAGGGCATCCCCAGCCGGGCCCGGGTCTCCCCCACCGGCCACTTCGCCGCCTGGACCGTCTTCGTCGGCGGCGAGTCCTACGGCTCGGCCTTCTTCTCCACCCGCACCTCCATCGTCGACACTCGCACCTGGAAGCTCATCGACAACCTGGAGGACTTCCACATCACCCTGAACGGGAAGCCGTACCACAACATCGACGACAACTTCTGGGGCGTCACCTTCGCGCCCGACGACGACACCTTCTACGCCACCCTCGGCACCGCCGGGCACACCTACCTGGTCCGCGGGTCGATCTCGCGGCAGAGCGTCACCAGCCTGGTGGAGAACGTCGAGTGCCCCTCGCTGTCCCCCGACGGCACCCGGATCGCCTACAAGAAGCGCGTCCCGACCGCGGGCGCCGCGCTCTGGCACGAGAACGTACTCGACCTCAGGACCCTGAAGGAGACCCCGCTCGCCGAGCACCACAGCGTCGACGACCAGGCCACCTGGCTGGACGACGACACCGTCGCCTACTCCCTGCCGACACCGGGGGTGACCGGCAGCCAGGACCTCTGGTCGGTCCCGGCCGACGGCAGCGGCAGCCCGCACCTGCTGCTCTCCGGGGCCTTCTCCCCGGCGGCCCCGCAGTAGGCCCGCGGCCTCACGGCAGCGGCTTCACCGCAGCGGCCTCACACCGGCGGCTCCGGTGCCGGCGGGCCGCCGGCGACCGAGGTGGACGGCCGGCCGTCCGTGCCGACCGGGACCTCGCCCGCCAGCAGCACCCGGTGCATGATCCGCGGGGCGTCGAGGTGCTCGGTGTCGGCGGGCGCGAGGTGGATGGTGGCCCTGTTGTCCCAGAAGGCGACGCTGCCGGGCTCCCAGCGGAAGCGGACGGTGTACTCGGGCCGGGTCGCCTGCTGGAGGAACAGCTCCAGCAGCGGCCCGCTCTCGATCCGGGACACCCCGACGATCCGCTCGACGTAGTAGCCGTTGACGAAGAGCAGCCGCTCCCCGGTCCGCGGATGGACCCGCACCAGCGGATGGACCGTCACCACCGGCTGCTCCTGGAGCCGTCGGAGGTAGCCGTCCGGGCCCGGGAGGGGGAGGTAGCCGACGCCGTGCCGGTGCTCGGCCCGCAGGCCGTCGGCGAACCGCCGGACCGGCTCGGACAGTCCCGCGTAGGCGGCGGCCAGGTTGGACCAGGTGGTGTCCCCGCCGTAGGGCGGCACGTCCTCGGCCCGCAGGATGGTCGCGGACGGCGGGTCGATCCAGGTGGTCAGGTCGCTGTGCCAGCCGCGCAGCGGCGAGTGCCGGCGCCGGTCCAGCCAGTCCGCCCGGTCCTGCCCGTACCGCCCGGCCAGCTCCCGCCGGTCGGCCGTGGTCTCGACGTAGGGGAAGTCCGCGGGCGAGGCCGACCCCCGGGAGCGCGGCGGGACCAGCTCGCCGAACCGCCGGGCGAAGGCGACGTGCCCGGCGTGGTCCAGCTTCTGGCCCCGGAAGAACAGCACCTTCCACCGGTCCAGCGCGGCCCGGATCCCGTCGACCGTCCCCTGGTCCAGCTCCCCGGCCAGGTCGACGCCGACGACCTCCGCCCCGATGTGCCCCGCCGCGGGTCGCAGGTCCAGGTCGGAATCCTGATGCTCACTCAATGACGCTCCCTGAAAGGTGACTTCCGGTGCTCGGGTGGTCACCATTGTCGCCGAGACGGAGGGGGCCCGGGTGTGACTTGAGTTGCACATGACATATATTCGGGGAACCCTGAGGGCTGATGGGACGTCAGAGCTGTTGACAGTACGGGGAAGAGGTCGCGTGTTCCGCAGCAGGTGCCCGGTGGGCGAGGAAGAACGGCTGTGGGTCGACGAGTCGCTGGACTGGCTCACCGGACAGTTCGGCGCGGAGGTCCTGCGGAGCGACGTGCTGCTGCCGGACGATCCGCGTCTCCCCCGGCCGTACCGGGGCGGACCCGACGACGTGCGGCGGGTGGTGGAGACCGTCTTCGCCCAGCTGCGGGTGGACCGGGACGCGGTGACCGTGGAGCTGGACGAGGGCGACCCGGCCGAACGCGAGCTCCTGGCCAACCTCCCGCGCCTCGCCTACAGCTCCCAGGGCGCGGTGGGCCACTACCGGCGCTCGGCCGACGGGTCACCGCTGATCACCCTCACCGACGAGCTGACCGCCAACCCGGTGTCCCTCGTCGCGGTCCTCGCCCATGAGCTGGGCCACCACCGGCTGCTGGGCGAGGACCGGATCCCCGCGGACCGCCGCGACGGCGAGCCGCTGACCGACCTGCTGACCGTCTTCTTCGGCACCGGCCACTTCAACGCCAACGCCGCCTTCCGCTTCACCCAGGGCTCGACCGGCTGGCGGCGCAGCGGCATCGGCTACCTGACCCAGCCGATGTTCGGCTACGCCCTGGCCCGCTACGCCTGCCTGCGCGGCGAACGCGAACCCGGCTGGGCCCGGCTGCTGGACGCCAACCCCCGTGGCTACCTGCGCGAGGGGCTGCGCTACCTGCGGTGACGGCGGTCCTCCGGCCGGACCGTGCACGGTCGGCCCGTTCCCGCCGGGGAGGTTGACGGACGGCCGTCCGCTGGGCATCGTGGGCGGCTGACCGAGGGAGATCATGATGCACGCGTGGAACAGCCCGGCCGAGGACCGCGTCCTCTCCCCGTACACCGGTTGGACCCGCGAGCACTGGGAGCGGCTGGCGGACCGGATGCTCGACGCGGTCCGCCCGTACGCGACGCCGGGTCAGGCGCTGATCCACCTGCCGGGACCGGTCAGCGGCTCCGGTCGGCTCAGCGACGGGCTGGAGGGCTACGCCAGGACCTTCCTGCTGGCGGCGTTCCGGATCGCCGGGGCGAACGGCACCGGCGGCACCGGGCTCCTCGCCGAGCGCTACGCCGCCGGGCTGGCGGCGGGCACCGACCCGGCCTCGCCGGAGCGCTGGCCGCGGATGCCGGAGTGCAATCAGGCCAAGGTGGAGGCGGCCTCGATCGCCCTGGGCCTGCACGAGACCCGGCCCTGGATCTGGGACCGCCTCGAACCGGCGGTCCAGGCCCGGGTGGTGGACTGGCTGGCGGAGATGATCGGCAGCTGGGTCCCGGACAACAACTGGGTGTGGTTCCAGGCCGTGGTGGAGGCGTTCCTGCGTTCCGTCGGCGGCCCCTGGGAGCCGGCCGACATCGCCCGCACCGTCGAGCACACCGAGGGCTGGTACGCCGGAGGCGGCTGGTACGCGGACGGCGCCGACACCCCGGCCCCGTTCCGGAACTTCGACCACTACAGCGGCTGGGCGATGCACCTCTACCCGCTCTGGTACTGCCGGATCAGCGGCGACCTGGCCGAGGAGGGCCTCGCCGACCGCTACCGGTCGCGCCTCGACGACTATCTGACGGATCTTCAGTACCTGGTGGGCGGCGACGGATCGCCGCTGCACCAGGGCCGCTCGCTCACCTACCGCTTCGCCACCGCCGCGCCGTTCTGGGCCGGTCAGCTCTTCGGCGCGCGGGCCCTGGGCCCCGGCCTGACCAGGCGGATCGGCAGCGGCATGGCCCGCCACTTCAGCGACCGGGCCGACGGTGACCTGCTGTCGCTGGGCTGGTACCGGGCCCACCCGCCGATCCGGCAGAGCTACTCGGGACCGGCCTCGCCCTACTGGGCCAGCAAGGGCTTCGCCGGGCTGCTGCTGCCCGCCGACCACCCGGCCTGGACCGCCGTCGAGCAACCGCTGCCGGTGGAGCGCGGCGACTTCGTCCGCGCCCTGCACGCCCCCGGCTGGGTGGCCGCGGGCACCCGCGCCGACGGCGTGGTCCGGATCGCCAACCACGGCGCGGACCACGCCGACCAGGGCGTCGTCAGCGGGCACGCGTACGACCCCTTCTACAGCCGCTGGGCCTACTCCACCGCCACCGGACCCGAGTTGGGCGGTCCTGGCCCGGTGCAGAACGCCGAGGGGGAGGTCCGCCCGTCGACTCCCGACCTGGACCTGCCCGGTGGCGGCCCGCTGGACTCGCACATCGCGCTGCTGGACCCGCAGGGGCGGCCCTCGCACCGCCGTCCGCTGGAGCGGCTGGCCGTGGACGGCGCCACCGGCGCGTCCCGGCAGCGCGCCCGCTGGCCGCAGAACGGCGGCGTGGTGGGCCCCTGGCTGACCACGGCCTCGGTGCTGCACGGCCCGTGGGAGGTGCGCGTGGTCCGGGTGGACGGCGACCCGGCCGGGGCCAGGCTGCGGATCGGCGGCTGGGCCGTGGCCGGCGACGCACCGCTGTCGCAGCAGAGCTCCGACGACCGGGCCGAGGTGCTGCGGGCGGCGGACGGGCTCCGCGGCGCGGTCGTCGCCCTGCACGCGCCGGGCCGGAGCCCGCTGCGCGCGGGCGTGCGCGCCTCCAGCGGCCGCACCTCGCACGGCGAGCACGCCGCCGTCCCCTACCTGGAGACCCAGGACGCCGCCCGGCCGGACGCCCTGTACGTGGCGGCGGTGGCGCTGGGCCGGGTCCTGGACGAGGCCCCGAAGGCGACCGTCGACGAGCTGACGGGAACGGTTCGGGTCAGCTGGTCGGACGGGCGGTCCGACCAGCTGACTCTTCCTCAGTTCCCGTAGTAGTCGGGCTACTTGACTGAACCTGCGGTGAGTCCGGCGACCAGGTAGCGCTGGAGCAGCAGGAAGCCGACCACCACCGGGACGCTGACGACCAGGGACGCCGCCATGATCTGGTTCCAGTAGACGTCGTTCTGCGAGGCGTAGTTGCGCAGTCCGACCGCCAGCGTCCTGGTGGAGTCGTCGGTCATCACCGACGCGAACAGCACCTCGCCCCAGGCGGTCATGAACGAGTACACCGCCACCGTGACGATGCCGGGCACGGCGGCCGGGACCACCACCCGCAGCAGCGCGCCGATCGGCCCGTTCCCGTCCATCTCCGCGGCCTCGTCCAACTCCCGTGGGATCGAGTCGAAGTAGCCGACCAGCATCCAGATCGAGAAGGGCAGGGTGAAGGTCAGATAGGTGATGATCAGTCCGAGCCTGGTCCCGGACAGCTCGATGCCGGTGCTGTTGCCGATGTTGACGTAGATCAGGAACAGCGGCAGCAGGAACAGGATGCCGGGGAACATCTGG
>FSVS01000297.1_pt1 | contig 11371 bp, 9 predicted proteins | sample 1637781 | NCBI WGS metagenome assembly FSVS01 (sample SAMEA3914814, study PRJEB12502) | metagenome | biome: forest; material: soil | place: USA | collected 2011-09-16 | depth 0.1 m | reverse complement strand
GGCTCGCCGCCGGCTATCTGGGCGGCTGGGTGGACTGGCTGGTGACCCGCACCTCCGAGCTGGTGTTCGCGCTGCCCGGCATCATCGTCGTGCTGGTCGTGCTCTCGGTGTTCTCCCACAACCTGTCGGCCGCGATGATCACCTTCGGCGTGCTCGGCTCACCAGGACTGATCCGCCTGCTCCGGGCCCAGACCCTGAGCGTGCGGGAGGAGCTCTACGTGGCCGCGGCGCGGGTCTCCGGGCTCTCCCGGGCGCAGATCCTGCGGCGGCACATCCTGCCGCGCAGCATCAGCACGGTCATCGTCCAGGCCGCGCTGTTCTCCGCCATCGTGGTCACGGTGCAGGCGGGCCTGGGCTTCCTCGGCTTCGGCGTGCAGCCGCCGAACCCCAGTTGGGGCGGCCTGGTCGCGGACGCCTCCAACGTCATCGACACCGACCCGTGGATGCTGGTGCCCGCCGGGGTGCCGCTGGTGCTGACCGTGATCGCGCTGGGCCTGCTCGGCGACGGCCTCCGCGACTCCGCGATCGAGAACTGGTCGGTCTCCAAACTGGCCGCGCCGCCGGTGCGGCCGGTGGTCGAGGCGTCCTCGGCGGTGGCGACGGCGGAGCCCGACCCGGAGGCGCTGCTCTCCGTGCGCGGGCTGTCCATCGAGATCGGCGGGATGCCGGTGGTCCAGGACGTCAGCTTCGACCTGATGCCAGGTCAGACCCTGGGCGTGGTGGGGGAGTCCGGCTGCGGCAAGTCGGTGACCGCGCTGGGCATCCTGGGCCTGGTCCCCGGCGGCGGACGGGTCAGCGCCGGCCGCTGCGTCTTCGAGGGCCAGGACCTGGCCACCCTGTCGCCCGCGGGGCTGGCGGCAGTACGCGGCAGCGGGATCGCCTTCGTCTCCCAGGAGCCGATGGTGGCCCTGGACCCGACCTTCACCGTGTCCGCCCAACTCGCCGAGGCGGTCCGGCGGCACCGCGGCGGCTCCCGCGCCGAGGCCAGGGCCCGGGTGCTGGAACTGCTGGACCTGGTCAACATCCCCGACCCGGCGGCGGTGGCCCGACGCCATCCGCACCAGCTGTCCGGCGGCATGGCCCAGCGCGTCGCCATCGCGCTGGCCCTGGCCGGCGACCCGCGCCTGCTCATCGCCGACGAGCCGACCACCGCCCTGGACGTGACCGTGCAGGCCGAGATCCTCGCCCTGCTGCGCACGCTCCAGGAACGGACCGGCATGTCGGTCCTGATCGTCACCCACGACTGGGGCGTGGTGGCGGACCTGTGCCGCCAGGCGGTGGTGATGTACGCGGGGCAGGTGGTGGAGTACGCCGACGTCGACGCCATGTTCCGGCAGCCCTACCACCCCTACACCCAGGGCCTGTTGGCGGCCAATCCGCATCTGGCCGTCGAGGGCGAGCCGCTGCCGACCATCGGCGGGACCGTGCCCGCGCCCGGCGACTGGCCCTCCGGCTGCCGGTTCACCGACCGCTGCCGCTACGCCACCGCGCGGTGCTCCACCGCACCCGTCCCGCTCACCGAACCGGCGGCCGACCGGCTCAGCCGGTGCCTGCACAGCGATCAGCTCGTCCTGGAAGGCGGCCGCAGATGACCCTCGACGTACGGGAGCTCACCGTCGAGTTCCGGCAGAGCCGGCGCATCCCGCCGCTGCGGGCGGTGGACGGGGTGTCCCTGGAGATCGCGGCGGGGGAGACCCTCGGCCTGGTCGGCGAGTCCGGCTCGGGCAAGTCCACGCTGGGCCGGGCGATCCTCGGGCTGACCCCGGTGGCCTCCGGGTCGGTCAGCTTCGAGGGGAAGGACATCACCCGGGCCGGGCTGCGCGAGCGACGCGCCCTCAGCTCCCGGATGCAGGTGGTGTTCCAGGACCCCTACAGCTCGCTCAACCCCACCCGGACCATCGGCCAGACCCTGGCCGAACCGCTGCTGGTCCACCGCGGACCCGACCGGGCCGGGACCGCCGGCCAGGTCCGCGCCATGCTCGACCGGGTCGGCATGCCGGCCGACACCGCCGACCGCTACCCGAGCCAGTTCTCCGGCGGCCAGCGGCAGCGCATCGCCATCGCCCGCGCGCTGATGCTCTCGCCCGACCTGGTCATCTGCGACGAGCCGGTCAGCGCCCTGGACCTGTCCATCCAGGCCCAGGTGATGAACCTGCTGGGCGAACTGCAACGCGAACTGGGGCTCAGCTACCTGTTCATCGCCCACGACCTGGCCGTGGTCCGGCACCTGTCCCACCGCATCGTCGTCCTCTACCGCGGGCAGGTCATGGAGACCGGCCCGGCCGTCCAGGTGTACTCCCGGCCGGCCCACCCCTACACCGAGGCGCTGCTGGCCGCCGCGCCGGTGCCCGACCCCGAGCAGCAGCACGCGCGCAGGACCGCCCGTACCGCCACCACCCTGGCGCCGCCCAACCCCGGCGGCTGCCCGTTCGCCCACCGCTGCCCGCACGCCGTCGACCTCTGTCGCGCCGAGCGCCCCGCGCCGCAACCGGCCGCGGGCGGCGTGACCGTCGCCTGCCACCGCTACGCCGAACTCCACCCCGCTGACGAGGTGTCACCCGTATGAGAGTCATGACAGCCTACGGTGAAGTCCGGGGCGAGGTACTGGAGTCGGAGCCGGCCGGCCCGGTCGGCGTGTTCAGGGGCCTCCCGTTCGCGAGTGCGGCACGGTTCGGCCGTCCGGGACCGCCCGCGTCCTGGTCCGGGGTGCGCGACGCCACCGCCTACGGCCCGGCCGCACCGCAGAACCCCGACCCCGTCCACCAGCGGATGGTCGGAGCCGCGCCGTTCCCGGTCGCGGAGGAGGGCTGCCTCACCCTCAACGTGTGGACTCCGGCGGCCGACGACACCCGGCGCCCGGTCCTGGTGTGGATCCACGGCGGTGCCTTCCTCAACGGCTCGGGGCGCGATCCGATGTTCGACGGCGCTCGGCTCGCCGCGCGTGGGGACGTGGTCGTGGTGACCCTGAACTACCGGCTCGGCGTCTTCGGCTTCCTGCAACTGGAGGGACGTCCCGGATCTGGCAACCTCGGGCTGCTCGACCAGGTCGCGGCGCTGGAGTGGGTCCGCGCCGACATCGCTGCCTTCGGCGGGGACCCGGGCAATGTCACGGTCTTCGGCCAGTCGGCCGGGGCGATGAGCGTCGCCGCGCTGCTCGCCGTCCCGGCGGCCGAGGGCCTGTTCCACAAGGCCGTGGTGCAGAGCGGCAGCGCGGAGGGGGTGCCGGACGCCGCCGCGGCGGCCGTGGTGACCCGTGAGTTCCTGGGCCTACTGGGGCTGGGGGAGTCCTCGGTCGATCGGCTGGCAGACCTCCCGATGGAGGAACTCCTGCGGGCACAAGGCGAGTTGGTGGCGGTGATGCAGGCCCGTGGCGGAATGGGGATGCCCTTCGGGCCCGTGGTCGACGGTTCGGTGCTGAGCGGGCAGCCGCTCGACGCGGTGCGCGGGGGAAGCGCGGTGGGGATTCCGCTGATCGTGGGCGCCAACCTGGAGGAGGGGCGGATGTTCACCGAACTCGTCCCGGACCCGCCGCCGGTCGGGCCGGACACGGTGGCAGCCCTCGCCGGGGCCTTCTTCCCCGACGGCGGCAAGGCACTGGAGGTGCTGCGCCGGATCGAGCGGGACGCCACCCCGGCCGGGCTGCTCGCCGCGCTGCTCGGCGAGCACCTGTTCCGGGCCCCGGGTATTCGCCTGGCCCAGGCCCACGCGGAGGCCCGGGCCAGGGTCCGTCCTGATGATCCGTCAACCGTCTGGGCCTATCTGTTCGGCTGGCCCTCGACCGCGGCGGACGGACGTCTCGGCGCCTGCCACTCGCTCGAACTGCCCTTCGTCTTCGACACCCTGGGCGCGCTGGGCACCGAGCGCTTCACCGGACCGGGAGCCCCGCAGGCCCTGGCCGACGAGATCAGCGGCAGCTGGGCCAGGTTCGCCCACCACGGCACCCCCGGCGGCCACTGGCCCGCCTACGCCCGCGCATCGCGCTGGACCAGGGTGTTCGACGTCCCCTCGCGGACCGAGCAGGACCCCCGTTCCGAACTGCGCCTGCTCTGGGACCGGGCTTGAGGACGACACGGGTGTCGGTGCCTACCAGGCGGGGTCGGGGCGTTTGAGGGCCTGGCCGATCACGACGGTGTCCACCTGGTCGACGTCGAGGGCGGCGAGGTCGTGGGTGAGGAAGTGATAGAGGTGGTCCAGGTCCCGTAGCCAGACGGCGATGTTGAGGTTGCCCGGACCGGTGGTGGCCAGCGCGCCGTGCACGGCGGGGTGGGCCGCGAGTTGACGCCCGGTCAGGTCCAGGCGGCCGGGCGGGACGCGCATGCGCAGGTTGGCGTCCACGCCGAGCCCGAGCCGCCGCGGGTCGACCAGGACCTGGGTGTGCAGCCGGCCCTGGTCGAACAGGGCGGTGAGCCTGCGGCGGACGGTGGACTCCGGGTGGCCGGTGGCGCGGGCGACGGCGGAGGCCGACATCCTGGCGTCGGCCGCGAGGGCGGCGGCGATCGCATGGTCGATCCCGTCGGCCTCGTGGGTGCCGTCCTCGGCGCCCGGATCCGGCCGGTCGGGGGTCAGTCGGTCACGCTCGTCGGGGGTGAGCACGTCGAGCCGCCAGTCGCCGGCGACGGAGAAGACATGGATGACGGTCTCCGCCTCGACCGAGGTCACCGCGCTGGTCGCGGGGAGCTGACGGAACACCAGCCGGTCGCGGTGGTCCGGTTCGGCCCGCAGCACGGCGATGACCTGGTCGCCGCCGGCCGACACGTCCACCAGTGGGATGTCCGTACGGGCCGCCAGGGCCCGGGCTACGGCGTCGATCCTCCCGTGCAGGACCCGGATCCGCAGCAGCATCGTGCCGTCCGGGGACGGCAGCGGCGGGGAGGCGACGACCCGTACGCCACCGTCGGCGAGCAGCGCGGCCCAGCGACGGGTGACGACGCGGGTCGGCAGGCCGAGCACCTCGGCCGTCCGCTCGGCGGTGATCCGGCCGTCACACTGGAGCGCCGCGATCAGCCGCCGGTCGGCCTCATCGATCAGGTGATCGCCCATGGGGAAGGTCATGCTGGACAGTATCGCTCGGATATGGCACCACACTCCGTGGTGTTCGCTCTCCGGGTGCCAGGGTGGGCGGTGAGAGCACCTGAGAGGAGCAGCACCCATGACGCACACCCTGACCCTGATGGCCCGGGCCGCCCAGGACGCCGCCGCCCTGCTGCCACGGCAGAGCGGCCCGTACGGGTTCGACGACTGGCCCGCCTTCAAGGCGGCGTTCGACGCCGTCGACCTGCCGACCTCGGCCCTGCTGCGGGAGCGGCTGGAGGCCGCCCGCCCCGGTACGGCCTGGGCGGAGGAGATCGACGCCGATCTCGCGGCGAGCGGCGAACGGTGGGTGGTGGACCCGGTGGACGGCGCCGTCCAGTACTTGCAGGGACTGCCGCAGTGGTCGGTGAGCATCGCCCTGGTCCGCGACGGCCGGCCGGTCCTGGCCGCGCTGCACAGCGCGACCCTCGGCCACACCTACACCGCGGAGCTCGGCGGCGGGGCGTTCCTGGACGGGATCCCGATCACCCCGTCGGTCAAGACGGATCTGGCGCTGGCGCTGGTCGCCACCAGCCAGCCGCCGTTCGTCGGCAGGCAGCCCGAGGCGGTGGCCGACGCCGGTCGGGCGCTGTCGCTGCTGCTGCCCGCGGTGGGTGCGGTCCGCAATCTGGGGCCGACCTCCTGGCAGGTGGCCGATGTGGCCTCCGGCCGGATCGACGCCTTCTGGGAGTACGGCCGCGACGCCGGGAACCTGCTGGCCGGATCGCTCGTGGCGAGCGAGGCGGGCGCGGTGGTCACCGACGTCGAAGGCAGGCCCTGGCACGCGGACTCCACCGGGTTCCTGGTCGCACCGGCCGCGCTGCACGCCCGGCTCGTGGAACTGCTCGCGACCCGGCGGCCGTAGCCGTAGCCGTAGCGGCAGCGGCTCAGCCGTGCCGGCTGACGGCGAGGGCGTTCTGTCCCAGCGGGCCGGAGCCGCCCAGCCGCGAGGCCCGGACGGCGAGTCCGGAGGTGCGCACCAGCAGCATGGCGACGGCCATGAAGATCAGGCCGTCGGTGATGGCCGCAGCGGTGACCTGGTGGGCGATGCACCAGTGGGTCAGCTGGCTGGAGAACCAGTGTGCGGACCCGTAGGAGAAGGCCGCCCGGGCGCCGATGACGATGATCCACAGCAGCGCGTACGGTGTTCCGGCCCTGCTGACCGGCTTTCCGGTGGTCGGGCTGCGGTGAACAGCCGTCAGCGCGACGGCGGCCAGCCCGCCGAGCAGCCCGGCGGCGATGCCCGCGAGCTCGATCGACAGGCCGGTCCCGTGGGTGACCGGGCTCTCGATGAACAGCGGGATGATCGCACCGGCGATCAGCAGCGGACGCAGGATCCGCATCGGGCCGATCCTGCGGGCCCGGCCGAGGTCGCTGTGCAGCACCGCGACCAGCACCGCGCCGTTGACGATCATTGCCTGGGTGAGTTCGGACGACATGGCGTGCTCCCTGGATCGGTCCCTCGCTGACGGGTCCCACTCTCGCCATCCGCGGCCGCCGCCGGATCGGAGCAGGGGTTGGTGTGCGGCATGAGCCGGGGCGCCGGTCTGGTACCAGGCGGTACCAGACCGGGCCCGCACGTCTCCACCCGGCGTTCGACCCACGGGCGGACGCACTGGTACCGGGCCCGTCCGTAGCGTCGGTGCTCCCGCTGCCAGAGCCGGTCCCCAGCCGGTACGGGGCGCAGCGGCGGAAGCCAGGGAGTGTGTCGTGCTTGAGATCCTCGCGGTCATCGGCGTCATCGGATTCGTCGTCTACCAGCAGTTGTGCGGGCAGTCGCTCCGGGGCAAGCGGGTGGTGCTGCTGCCGGTGATCCTGACCGTCGTCGGCTTCACCGACCTGACCGGCAAGGGCCACCACCTGACCCCGGCCGACATCGTCTGCCTGACCGTCGGCGCGGTCGGCTCGGTGGCGATCGGCCTGGGCTTCGGGGGGATCATGCGACTGGAGTCCCGCGGCGGCGTGCTCTGGGCGAGGATGCCGGTCTACGGCCTGTGGCTGTGGGCCGCCCTGCTGGGCTGGCGCGGCGCCGTCTATGTCCTCGCCGGTGTCATGCACGCCCCGCTCGCCGCGTCGAGCACCACCCTGCTGTTCACCCTGGGCCTGAACCGGCTGGCCCAGGCAGCCGTCGTGGTGCCCCGGGCCTTCGCGGCCGGCATCCCCTTCGCCCCGGAGAAGGACGGCAGGACCTTCCTGGCCGACGTCTTCGCGCAGGGACGCTCCGACGGGCCGTCAGGGACCGACCCGAACGCCGACCGGTGGGTCGGCCGGAACGCCGACCGACGGGACGGCCGGCGGGACGACCGGCGGTCCGGTCGACGGGCCGATCGGTGGGACCGGCGATGACACTGCGCTTCGGGCCCGCCCGACCGCGCGATACTCAGACCATGCTGCGCACCCTCGTCTGGCTGGCCCGCGCCGCCGGATTCCTCCTGGTCGGCCTGCTGGCCCTGCTCGGGCCGCCGGGCGGACCGCACGCCGTGCCGGTGTTCACCGTCGGCTACGGCCTGGTCGGCGTGGGGATCGCGGCCTGGGCCCTGGTCGAGCTGTACCCGGGCGCGGCCGGACACCGCGCGTCCGCGCTACCGGTGATCCTCGGCGCGATCGCCGTCGCCGCGGGATTCGCGTCCGGGCCCGGGGGAAGCGCCGAGAACCTGGTGGCCTTCGCCGCCATGGCGGCACTGTCCGCGGGCAGCGACACCAGTGCCGTCGCGGCCATGGCGGTCACCGCGTCGGGGATCCTGGCGATCGAGGTCGGCGGGGCGGTCTACGGCGACGGCATCGGCACCCTGCTGGGCAACCCGCTGCTGCTGGTCGTCGGCCTGCTGCTCGGGCGCAACCGCGGCTCCTACCGGATCCGGGCCGAACAGTCCGCGGCGCTGCTGGCGCAGTACGAGCGCCTACAGACGGAACAGCGCCGCGCCGACGTCCTCGACGAGCGCACCCGCATCGCCCGGGAGATCCATGACGTGCTCGCCCACTCCCTCGGCGCGCTGGGCATCCAGATCCAGGCGGCCCGCGCGGTACTGGAGGACCGGGGGGACATCGACCGTGCGGTCGAGGTGCTGACCACCGCCCAGCGGATGGCCTCCGACGGTCTGGTCGAGACCCGTAGGGCGGTGCACGCCCTACGGGTCGACACGCTGCCACTGGACGAGGAGCTCGCCAGAGCGGCGGACACCCACGGCCGCCGCTACGGTGTCGGCGTCAGCTTCGAAACCGGCGGCGGTGTCAGGCCGTTGCCGCCGGACGCCACGATCGCGCTGCTGCGCACCGCCCAGGAGGCACTGATCAACGCCGCCAAGCACGCCGAGGGCCGCCGGGTCGCGGTCCGCCTCGACTACGGCGACCACGACGTCCGGCTCACCGTCGTCAACGACCTGCCCGCGGGCCGCCTCGCCGGGCCCAGGGACACGAGCGGCGTCGACGGCGGCTACGGGCTGACCGGGATGCACGAGCGGCTGCGGCTGCTCGACGGCACGCTCGCGGCGGGCCCGCACGACGGCCAGTGGGCCGTGACCGCCCGGCTCCCGTCCGTCGCGCCCCTCCTTCCGTCCGGTTCCGGCCGCCGGGCAGAGGACGCCGCCTCGTGACCGCCACTCCCGTGCCCGCGCCCGGCCCCGTGCCCGCGCCGCTGCGCGTCGTCGTCGCCGACGACCAGGCCACCGTGCGCGAAGGCCTGGTCCTGCTGCTCGGCGGGCTGCCCGACATCGAGGTGGTCGGCGCGGCGGCGGACGGGCGGCAGGCGCTGGAGCTGGTGGCCGAGCACCAGCCCGACGCGATCCTGCTCGACCTGCACATGCCGGTCCTCGACGGGATCGGGGCCACCCGCCGACTGACGGCCGAGTACCCCGGCGTGGCCGTCGTCGTGCTGACCACCTACGTCGACGACAACTCGGTCCTCGACGCGCTGCGCGCCGGCGCGCGCAGCTACCTCACCAAGGACGCCGACCGCACCGACATCGCCCGTGCCCTGCACGCCGCAGCCGGCGGCCTGGCCGTCCTCGACCCCCGGGTCCAGGCCACGCTGCTCGCCGCGGCGGTGACCTCCGCCCGTCCCGAGCCGCCCGAACCACCCGAGCCGTCCGTGCCGGCCAGCCAACCCCCGCTGCCACCCGATGGACTGACGCAGCGTGAGGTCGAGATCCTCGGGCTCATCGCCCGCGGGCTGACCAATCCGGAGATCGCCGGGCGCCTGTTCCTGAGCAACCACACGGTGAAGACCCACATCAACCGGATCTTCGCCAAGACCGGCTCCCGGGACCGCGCCGCCGCCATGGCCTACGCCCACCGCCACGGCATCGGCTGACCGGGGTCAGGCGTCGGCCGCGTAGCGCCAGAAGTCGCGCATCAGGGTCGGCGGGGCGGGGCTGGTCATCGCCAGTTGGCTGAGCAGGACGGTGACCGTGCCGGTGGACGGGATGATGTGCGCGGCCGTTCCGCTGCCGCCGACCCAGCCGTAGCGTCCCGGGACGTTCCAGGGGTCGACGGCGGCGACGTCGACCGAACCGCCGTAGCCCCAGCCCTGGCCCTCCAGGAACACGGTACTGGCGTCACGCTGAGCCTGCGTCAGCTGATCGGTCGTCATCCGCCGTACCGAAGCGGGCGACAGCAGGCGACGGCCGTTGAACTCTCCCTCGGCGAGCAGCATCCGCGCGAACGCGTACCAGTCGTCGAGGGTGGAGACCATCCCGCCGGCTCCGGACGGGAACGCGGGCGCGCTGCTCCACTGCCCGTCGGGGGCGTCGAGCAGGCTGATGCCGCCCGCCGGGTCGGGCTGGTAGGAGCTGGTGAACCGGTCGAGCTTGTCGGGCGGCACCATGAAGCCGGTGTCGGCCATGCCGAGCGGCCCGAACAGCCGCTCGTCCAGGAACTCCGGCAGCGTCCCGCCGGAGACCCTGGCGACCAGCACGCTCAGGATGTCGGCGCAGGTGTTGTAGAGCCAGGCCTCGCCCGGCTGGTGCAGCATCGGAATGCGGGACAGCGCCGCCATCCACGGGTCCGGCCCGGTGACGGACCGCGGCTGCGGCGGTCCCTGCATCAGCTCGCTGAACAGCAGGCCGACCGCCGGCAGCGAGAAGTCGGACGGGAAGCCGTACCCGGCCCGGAAGGCGAGCAGGTCGGCCACGGTGATCGGCCGGGCGGCCGGGACCACGTCGTCCACCGGTGCGTCCGGCGTCCGCACGACGACCGGTGACTCCAGTTCCGGCAGCCAGCGCCCGACCGGGTCGTCCAGCGCGATCCGGCCGTCGTCGACCAGCACCATGACCGCGGCGGCGGTGAGCGGCTTGCTGATCGAGGCGATCCGGAAGATCGAGTCCCTGGCCATCGGCGCGCTGCCGTCGGCGTCGACCGAGCCGACGGCCGCGACCTCCAGCCGGTCGCCCCGTGCCACCAGCGCGACCGCTCCCGGCACCGGGCCGTCGCCGACGTGTGCGTTCAGAACGTCGTGCAGGGCGGTCATCGCACGCACCTCTCGTCTCGCGGGTGTCGGTGGGTCGTCAGTCCTGGACGCGTGCGGCGAGGACGGCGATGTCGTCCTCGGGGGCGGTCGGCTTCACCGCGGCCAGGACGTGGTCCAGCAGGTCGTCGAGGCTCGCGGACGGCTGCGGGCGGCCGAGCCGGGTCAGCCGGGCGAGGGACACGTCGATGTCCTCGGTGCGCCGCTCGACCAGGCCGTCGGTGTAGAGGAGCAGAACCTGCCCGGGGTGCAGCGGGTGGACCACCGCCTGGTAGTCGCCCAGGCCGGTGCCCAGCGGCGGGCCGGTGGGCACCGGGAGCAGCTCGGCCGGCCGGTCCGGGGAGATCAGGGTGGGCGGCAGGTGGCCGGCGCTGGCGAAGGTGCACCGCTGGCGGGCCGGTTCGACCAGCGCGAGCAGGCAGGTGGCCGGGCGGATCGCGTCGCCTTGCGAGGTCAGCCGGTCCAGCTGCCGCAGGATGCGGTGCGGCGGGAGGTCCGTTCCGGCGACGTAGCGGAGCAGCGTCCGGTAGGAGCTCATGTCGACGGCCGCCTCCACGCCGTGGCCCATGACGTCCCCGATGACCAGCAGGGTACGGCCGAACGACAGGCGGATGGTCTCGAACCAGTCGCCGCCGACCATCGCGGACGTCCCGCAGGGGAGGTAGCGCGAGGCCAGTTCCAGGTTCGCGTGCGGGCTGCCCGGTTCGGCGAGGAGCGCGCGCTGCAACTCCATGGTGAGGTCCTGGGCCAGGGCGAGGCGCAGGGCGTTGTCGATGGCCGTGGCCGCCCGGTCGGCGACGGCCTGGATCGTCGCGACGTCGTCGCCGAAGGCGGCCCCGT
>FSVS01000417.1_pt1 | contig 11397 bp, 8 predicted proteins | sample 1637781 | NCBI WGS metagenome assembly FSVS01 (sample SAMEA3914814, study PRJEB12502) | metagenome | biome: forest; material: soil | place: USA | collected 2011-09-16 | depth 0.1 m | reverse complement strand
GTCGTCATGGACTCCACCAACTGGGCCGGCGACACCGCGCCCGGCTACACGGTCCAGGTCTCCAACGACGGAACGAACTTCACCACCGTCGACACCGAGGCGGGCCACGCCACCAGCGAGACCGCGACCTTCGCCGACCAGAGCGCCCGCTACGTGCGGATCGTGCTGACCACCGCGTCCACCGGCGCCTGGTGGTCCCTCGGCGAGTTCAACCTCGCCACCGACGGCGGAACCGGCGGCACCGGCGGCGGAGGCGGCACCGGCACCCCGCCGCCGCCCACCGGCGGCAGCCTGGGCTCCAACGTGATCGTGTTCAGCCCGACCCAGTCCCAGACCGACATCCAGAACCAGCTGAACACCATCGCCAACCAGCAGGGCGACAACGAGTTCGGGACCCAGCGCTACGCGCTGCTGTTCAAGCCGGGCACCTACGGCTCGGCGGCCAGCCCGCTGGTGTTCACCGTCGGCTACTACACCGAGGTGGCCGGCCTGGGCAAGAACCCGGGCGACGTCACCATCAACGGCTCCATCAACACCTTCAACCGGTGCCAGGGCGGCGGCTCCGACAACTGCAACGCCACCGACAACTTCTGGCGCTCCGTCAGCAACCTGACCGTCAACGTCATGGGCAACTCCGGCTGCTACTCCGGCGACGACTTCTGGGCCGCGTCCCAGGCGTCCCCGATGCGCAGGGTGCACATGAACGGCAACGTGACGCTGATGGACTACTGCACCGGGGCGCCCGACTACGCGTCCGGCGGCTTCATCTCCGACTCGCAGTTCACCGGCGGAAGCATCACCAACGGTTCGCAGCAGCAGTACCTGACCCGGAACTCGGCCCTGGACGGGTGGAGCAACGGCGTGTGGAACCAGGTGTTCAGCGGTGACACCGGCGCCCCGGCGCAGAGCTTCGCCGCCAACTCCGGTGCCACCGGCGGCCCCAACCCGTACACCACGCTGAACACCAGTCCGGTGACGGAGGAGGAGCCGTACCTCTACACCGACGCCGCGGGCAACTACAACGTGTTCGTGCCCGCCAAGCAGACCAACTCCACCGGTCCGACCTGGCTGAACGGCAGCACCCCGGGCACCTCGCTGCCGCTGAGCAGCTTCTACGTGGTCAACGCCGCCAGCACGGTGGACCAGATCAACGCCGCCCTGAACGCCGGTGACAACCTGCTGTTCACCCCGGGCGTCTACAACGTCCCCAACACCATCCAGGTCACCCACCCCGACACCAAGATCGTCGGTCTGGGCTTCCCGACCCTGGTCCCGACCAACGGCAACACCACCCTGTCGGTCGCCGACGTGGACGGCGTCAACATCTCGGCGATGATCTTCGACGCCGGACCGGTCACGTCGCCGTCGCTGCTCAGCATCGGCACCCAGGGCTCGACCGTCAGCCACGCCGGTGACCCGGTCACCGTCGACGACGTCTTCCTGCGCGTCGGCGGCGCCACCGCCGGCTCGGTCACCACGGCCTTCATCGACAACAGCAACAACTCGATCATCGACGACATGTGGTCCTGGCGGGCCGACCACGGCGCCGGCGGCGGCGTGTGGACCAGCGACCAGGCCGACACCGGCGTGATCGTCAATGGCAACAACGTCACCGCCTACGGCCTCGCCTCCGAGCACTACCAGAAGGACGAGACCGACTGGAACGGCCAGGGCGGCACCGTCGTCTTCTACCAGAACGAGAACCCCTACGACGTGCCGAACCAGGCCGCCTGGATGGCGAGCGGGACGCAGAAGGGCTACCCGGCCTTCCGCGTCGCCAACAACGTCACCAGCTTCCAGGGCTACGGCATGGGCGCCTACTCCTACTTCAACCAGGGAGTGGACATCCACAGCTCGATGGCCTTCCAGGCGCCGAACACCGCCGGAGTCCAGTTCCACGACATCCTGACCGTGTTCCTCAACGGCACCGGCGGGATCGACAGCGTCGTCAACGGCACCGGAGCGGCGGTCTCGCCGACCTTCGGCGGCCCGAGCAACGTGGTCTCCTACCCCTGATCCACCGGACCGGCCGTACTGAGGCGGCCCGACCCCGCAAGATGTGAGTCCCCCGTCGGCCGAGGCCGACGGGGGACTCACGCGTGTGCCGGGGCAGGACCCGGATCGTGCACCTTCCTGCGCGAGTCCCGCCGCGTACGTCGCCGTCGCTGGTCACACCACGTCCGCCCCCCGCCCACCCAATCAACCACGCCGGACGATCGCCGAAACAGGAGGTAACGGCGGCGGTTTGTCCCCCCCGGCAACGGCGACCGGCAGTTCTGCCGGTACGGTCGGGGCATGTCGTACGGGGAAGAAATACGCGGAATACGGGCCCGGCTGGGGCTCACCCAGGAGGAGCTGGCCACCCGCAGCGGCCTGAGCGTGCGCGCACTACGGGCCATCGAGACCGGCGCCGCCGCGCCGCGCCGCAGCACGAAGCGGCTGCTGGCCGGCGTGCTGGACCCCGCCGGGGAGAGCCCCGCGCCGGCCGTGACCGGCCCCGCCGACGGCGGAACCGTGCCCCGGGACGGCCGCGCCGACCAGATCCGGCCGCCCGCCGAGGGCGGATCGGTGGCCGTGCCCCCGCTCACCACCCGTCTTCCCGTGCCGTCCCAGCTCCCCCGGGACGTCCTCGACTTCGTCGGCCGCACCGAGCACGTCGCCCAGATCTCGGCTCTGCTCACCAGCACCGGGCCCGAGGGCGGCCGCCGGACCGGGCCGCCGATCGTCGCGCTCTCCGGGATGGGCGGGGTCGGCAAGACGGCACTGGCCGTGCACTGCGCCCACCAGGTGCGCAAGCACTTCCCCGACGGACAGCTGTTCGTCCCGCTGCGTGGTGCGAGCGGCGATCCGCAGCAGCCCGACCAGGTGCTGGCGCGGCTGCTGCGCGGCCTGGCCGTGCCCGGCCCGCTGATCCCGCCGGAGCCGGACGAGCAGGCCGCGCTCTTCCGTTCACTGGTCGCGGACCAGGCGGTCCTGCTGGTCCTGGACGACGCCAGGGACGCGCAGCAGGTGCGCCCGCTCCTGCCGGGCGGGGGCTCCTGCGCGGTCCTGGTGACGAGCCGTCGGATCCTCAGCGGCGTCGAGGGCGCCCGGTGTCTGGCCCTGCCGCCGCTGGGCGAGCGCGAGGCCCGCCGGCTCCTCACCGCCGTCCGGGGCCAGGGCGAGGAGGACGGCGGCCCGGCCGTCTCCGCGATCCTGGGACACTGCGCCGGCCTGCCGCTGGCGATCCGGATCATCGCGGCCCGGCTGGCCGTTCCGGACAGCGACCCCGCGGCGCTGGCCGGCCGGCTGGGCGACTCCACCCGGCGGCTGGACGGACTCGTCGCCGAGGACCTGTCGGTCCGCGCCACCCTGGACACCAGCATCGCCGCCCTGCGCGACCGCCCGGCGGCGCTGAAGGCCCTGCGCCTGCTGGGCCGCTGGCCCGGTCTCGACCTGGAGCACGACGCGCTGGCGGCCGGCCTGGCCCTGCCTGCGCGGCAGGTCCGGGCGGCACTGCGCGATCTGGAGGACAGCAGCCTGCTGCTGTCCCGCACCGGAACGCACTACCACCTGCACGACCTGGTCAGGCTCACCGCGGCCGAGCAGCCGGACGCCGAGGACGGGACGGGCGACCCGCTGGCCCGGGCCATGGACTGGTACCTGCGGACCATGGACGCCGCCACCGCGCTGCTCGCGCCCTACCAGTCGCGCCCGGTACTGAGCGAACCCGCGAACCCCCTGCCGCCGTTCGCGGACCACTGGGAGGCGCGGACCTGGTGCAACCGGGAGTACCCCACCCTGCTGGCGCTGATCCGGCACTCCGCCCACCACGGGCAGGACCACTACGCCTGGCACCTGGCCGGGCTGCTGATGCCGTTCTTCGAGCAGAACATGTACTGGGCCGAGTCCGTGGAGGCCCACCGGATCGGCCTGGAGTGCGCCCGCCGCTCGCTGGACGCCTCCGCCGTGGCCAAGATGCTGATCGGCCTGGCCGCCGTCCACCTGCGCACCCGCCGCTTCGAGGAGTCCATCGCCTACTGCCGTCAGGGCCTGGAGGCCCTGGCGGGCTGCGGGGACTACTGGCGGACCGGGACGCTGCTCGACCTGATGGCCCGGGACTTCGAGAGCCAGGGCCTGCTCGCCGAGTCGGTCCTGGCGCACCAGGAGGCCCTGGCGGCCAGGCGCCTGGACGGCAACCCGTTCGGGCTCGCGTCCACCCTGGACCACCTCGGGCACGCCCTGCGCCGGCTCGGCCGCCACGACGAGGCGCTCGCCTGCCACCTGGAGGGGATGGACCTGAACCGGGAGCACGGGATCTCGCACGGCTTCTCGGCGACCTTGCAGAGCCTGGGCCTGGTCCACCGCGAGCTGGGCGACCTGGCGGAGGCGGAGAGCTGTTTCCGGCAGGCCGTGGAGGCCGCGCGCGAGGTCGGCGACCGGGTGCCCGAGGGCGAGAGCCTGCGCCACCTGGGCGACGTCCTGACCGAGGCGGGCCGACCGGCCGAGGGCGCCGGGTTCCTCCGAGCCGCACTGGCCGTGCTGGAGGAGCTGAACCATCCGGACGCGGCAGACCTGCGGGCCAGGGTCTGAACGGGCGCGCTGTTCGTCAGTGGGCCTGCTGGGAGTGCTTCGGCAGCAGGCCCACCAGGAGCAGCGTGAGGAGGTACAGGGCGGCGCAGACGCCGAAGACCAGTTCCGAGGCGTGGACGTAGGACTGCGCGGTGCCGTGGGCGGCACGGCTGAAGAACACGGTGCCGAGGGCGGCGACGCCGACGGCTCCGGCGAACTGCTGGGCGGCGTTGAGCATCCCGGCGCCGGTGCCGACCTCCTCGGTCGTGGCGTCGCCGAGGATGAAGTCGAACAGCGGGACGAACATCAGGCCGGCGCCGAAGCCGGTCAGGAACAACGAGGGCGCGAGCTGCCAGACGGTGACGCCGGTGTTCCAGTGCGCGGTGGACCACCACAGGGCGAGCAGGCCGACGATCGCGACGGCCAGGCCGATGCGCAGCGTGGCGCGGCCGAGCTTCTCGGCGAGCACGGCGCCGGCGAGCAGGACCGCGACGGCGGTGCCCAGCGCCCAGGGGATCAGGGTCAGACCGGTGCGCAGCGGCGTCCAGTGCAGGCCGAGTTGCAGCAGCAGGTTGATGACGAGGACGAACGCGCTGAGGGAGGCGTAGAAGCCGCCGACGATCAGCAGGCCGACGACGAAGCTGCGGCGGCGGAACAGGGAGGGCGTGATGACGGGGTGCGGGCTGCGGCGTTCGGAGGCGACGAAGAGGGCGAACACCACGGCTGAGGCGGCCATGCTGAGGTAGGTCCAGACCGGCCAGCCCAGGTCCCGCCCCTGGATGAGCGGGACGATCAGCAGGGCGGACCCGGCGGTGAGCAGCCCCACGCCGGTGAGGTCGAGGCGGGCGGCCGGGTTCTCGCCGCTGTGGTGCGGCAGGACGCGCCGGCCGAGGACGGCGGCGGCGATGCCGAAGGGGACGTTGATCAGGAAGATCGAGCGCCACTCGCTGCCGAACAGGTCCAGGTGCAGCAGCCAGCCGGCCAGGATCGGACCGGCCACCGTGGCCAGGCCCATGATCGGACCGAACGGCATCAGCGCCCTGCGCAGGTGCCGGGGCGGGAAGACGACCTTCACCAGGGCCATGCCCTGCGGGATCATCACGGATCCGAGCAGTCCCTGGAGCAGCCGGGCGCCGATCAGGAAGCCCGGGTCGGGGGCGAGGCCGCAGGCCAGCGAGGCGAGGGTGAAGCCGGTCATGCCGAGCAGGAACAGCCGGCGGCGGCCGAGGATGTCGCCGAGCCGGCCGGAGGTGACCAGGCCGAGGGCGAAGGCCGCGGTGTAGGCGGTCAGGACCCATTGCAGGGTCATCGGGCCGCCGCCGAGGTCGGCGCGGATGGACGGGCCGGCGAGGTTGGCGACGCTGGAGTCGATCAGGTCCATGATCTCGGCGATGAAGACGACGGCCAGGACCAGCCACGCCTGCCGGAGCGGAAGGGGCAGCGGCGGCGGCAGCGGGCCGGCCCGCGCAACGGTCAACGAACTTTGTTCAGTAGTCATGAACTAAGTTCTACGTGACGAACTTAGTTCTGGTCAAGCTAGGATGTCCGCATGCCCTCCGACCAGCCACAGCGGGGCCGCGCGGCCCGCCACGCGCAGCAGCCCGCCGACACCGCGCCGACAGCCCCGCGGAGGGTGCCGATCACGCTCGACCGGATCACCGACGCCGCCCTGCACGTCGTCGCCACCGAGGGCTACGACTCGCTCACCGTCCGCAGGATCACCCACGTCCTGGGCACCGGGCCGTCCTCGCTGTACGCGCACATCGTCAACAAGGACGACATCGACGACCTGCTCATCGGCCGCCTCTGCTCCCGGATCGTGCTGCCCGAGCCCGACCCGGCGGCCTGGCGGGACCAGATCCGCGACGTGTGCGCCCAACTGCGCGACCAGTACCTGCGGTACCCGGGCGTCTCCCGCGCCGCGCTCGCGATGATCCCCACCAACCTGGAGACGCTGCGCGTCAACGAGGGCCTGCTCGCCATCCTCCTCGCCGGGGGCGTCGACCCGCAGACGGCGGCGTGGGCCATCGACAGCCTCTCCCTCTACGTCAGCGCCTACGCCCTGGAGCGCTCACTGCTCGCGCAACGGCAGAAGCACCAGGAGCACGAGTGGCTGCTCAGCCGTGAGGAACTGGTCAGCAGATTCGAAGCCCTCCCGGCCGACCGCTTCCCGCAGATCAGGGGCCATGCGACCGAACTCACCGCAGGCACCGGCCACGACCGCTTCGACTTCGCCCTCGGCCTGATCATCGACAACCTGGCCACCGAGCGACCCCGATAGACCGTTGATCAGAGACTCCGTGCTCCGGCCGGTTCGTATCCGCAACTGTCCGGACCGCAGTCCGGCTTGTGGTCGCGGCTCCACAGGTAGCCGTCCCATTCCATGGCCCGAGCCACCCTGGCCAGCCGGAGCTGCCGCAGACGCGGCACGGTCGACGGGAGAGCGGTGAACGTCTCGGGCATCACCGCGAGCAATCCTGTGACCTGCTCGCCGTCGACCATGCGGAGCAGCACTCGACACTCCCACCACCGACGTTCGGCGTCCGGCCAGTGGTAGTCGGCCGGGTCGGGGAACAGGAAGTGGGGGGCATCGGGATCCAGGTGCGCATACAGCCAGGGGTTGCCGTAGCCCAGACCGAGGCGCAGATCGCCGGCCTCCTGGTACAGCGCGAAGATCGCCTCACGGTCCAGCTCCTTGAGGACCCGTGCCTGCCGGGGCAGTGGCTGCCGGCCCTGCGGTGTCCACACCCGCCAGCCCTTCAGCAGTCCGAGGCGCTGACGCAGGGTCAGCTCGGGAACACCCCTCCGGTTGGTCGGCAGCGGCGGGGGCGGCGTCCACCGGAACCCGGCCCGTTCGACATGACGCAGGATCCACTGCTGCCGGTCGGGGCCGTTGCTCTCCCACACATAGCTGAGCGGCCGGTCCCGCATTGCCCGGTCCCGCCTGCGCTGGAAGCCGCGGGAGGGCTGCCGGGAACCCGATCGGGAGATGCCCAGCAGGTCACCGCCGAAGCCGGCCAGCCCGGAGATGCCGGCGACGGCCTCCGCCGGCGACGCGTCCTGCAACCGTCTGCGTTCACCGGCCAGACCGCGGAGTTCGAGGAACACCTGAGCCGCGAGATATCCGGCCAACTCCCGGTCGTCGATCTCCCCGGCACGCGTCGACATCCGTGTTCTCCGCACCGGCGAAGTCTGCCATGCGCGGGCCGATGAGTTCCGGGTGTCGGCGGGGTCCCTACATCCGAGCGGGTCCGCGGCGGAGAATGTGCCGACGGGCGGCTCTGACCGACTGTGCGTTCTCGACCTGGAGGTTACTGATGGCCACTCACACTCACCCTCACCCCACGGATCTGAAGGCTCAGGCCGAGCGGCTCCGTGAGCTGCACCACGACGGCATGCTCGTGCTGCCCAATGTGTGGGACGCGGTCAGTGCGACCGTCGTGGCCGGGGCGGGGTTCCCCGCCGTCGCCACGGCCAGTGCCGCGATCTCGGCGATGCTCGGCTTCCCCGACGGTGAGGGCGCGCCGTGGCAGGAGATGTTCGCCGCGGCCGGACGGGTCGCCCGGGCGGTGTCGGTCCCGGTGACGGTGGACGCCGAGGCGGGGTACGGCATGGAGCCGCGGGAGCTGGTGGACCGGCTGCTGGAGATCGGCGCCGTCGGCTGCAACCTGGAGGACACCGACCACCGGGCCGGCGGCGGGCTGGTCGAGGCCGACGCGCAGGCCCGGTGGCTCGCGGCGGTGCGGTCCGCCGCAGACGACGCCGGGGTGCCGATCGTCGTCAACGCCCGCGTGGACGCCTTCCTGCCCGGCAGCGGGGTGCCGGAGCAGGAGCGGGTCGCGGAGACGGTGCGGCGGGGCCGGATCTACCTGGACGCGGGCGCCGACTGCGTCTACCCGATCGCGGTGTCCCGCAGGAGCGACCTGGCCGCCCTGGTCGCCGGGCTGCCCGGCCCGGTCAACGGCAACACCGGTGACGAACTGGACCTGGCCGCGCTCCGGGAGCTGGGCGTGGCCCGGGTCTCCTACGGGCCCCGCTTCTACCGCACCGCCATGGCCGACCTGAAGACCGCCGTCGAGGGCCTGCTGCCCTGACCGGCCCGACGCGCGAGGGAGCGCGGCGCCTCCGGCGCGGCGCTGCGCTCCCTCGCGGGGATATCCGTCGAAAATCGGAGCGCGGCCGTGTCGATCCGCTGCCGCCCCGTTCGACCTGTGGGTGAGCGGGTCGGGAAGCGACCCCGGTACTGAACTGAGGAGAACGACGATGGCCAAGTACATGTTGATCATGCGCGGCACGGACGAGACCATGGCGAAGATGATGGAGACGCCGTTCGACCAGATGCTCGAAACGATGGGCCGGTTCAACGACGAGCTGATCCGGGCCGGCGTGCTGGTCGCCGCCGAGGGCCTGGACGACCCGGGCCAGGGCGTGGTGGTCGACTTCGCCGGCGAGACGCCGGTGGTCACCGACGGCCCCTACGGCGAGACCAAGGAGCTGTTCGGCGGCTTCTACCTGCTCGACGTGGCCTCCAAGGAGGAGGCGGTCGAGTGGGCCAAGCGGCTCCCCGCGATGACCGGCTCCAAGTGCGAGGTCCGCCGGGTTCCCACCATCGACGAGTTCCCGCAGGACAACGAATGGATCGTCAAGGAGCGGGCGTGGCGCGAGCGGACCGGCCAGCTCTGATGACCGACGCCGCCGACGGCCCGCCGCGCACCGAGTCCGCGCGGCGGGCCGTCGAGGCCGTCTGGCGGATCGAGTCCGCCCGGATCCTCGGTGCGCTGACCCGCTACACCGGGGACTTCGCCCTCGCCGAGGACGTCACGCAGGAGGCGCTGGCGGAGGCCCTGGTCAGCTGGGAACGGGACGGCACCCCGGCCAACCCGGTGGGCTGGCTGCTGGCCACCGCGCGGCGGCGCGCCATCGACAGCTTCCGCCGCCGGTCGGCGCTGGACCAGCGCTACGCCGTACTGGCCGGCCCGCTCGCCGAGGGCGAGGCCAGCTCGGGCGCGCCGGTCCCGCCGGAACGCCCCGACGCCGATCTGCCGTGGGATCCGGACCGGGTCGACGACGACGTGCTGGCGCTGATGTTCGTCGCCTGCCACCCGGTGCTCTCGCCCGAGGCCCGGGTGGCGCTGACCCTGCGCACGGTCGGCGGCCTGGGCAGCGAGGAGATCGCCCGGGCGTTCCTGGTGCCGGTGCCGACCGTCCAGGCGCGGATCACCAGGGCGAAGAAGACGATCGCCGCGGCGGGCGTGCCGTTCGAGCTGCCGCCGGCCGAGGAGCGGCGCGAGCGGCTCGGCGGCGTCCTCGGCGTGCTGTATGTGATCTTCACCGAGGGCTCGACGGCGACCAGCGGGGACCGACTGCTGCGCCCCGACCTCGCCTACGAGGCGATCCGGCTGGCCCGGACGCTGGCGGCGCTGCTGCCCGACGAGCCCGAAGTGCACGGGGAACTCGCCCTGTTCGAACTCACCGCCGCGCGCTTTCCGGCCCGTACCGGGCCGGACGGCGAGCCGGTCCTGCTGGAGGACCAGGACCGGCACCGCTGGGACCGGTCCGCGATCCGGCGCGGTCTGGCCGCGCTCGGCCGGGCCGCGGCGCTCGGCCGCGGCCTGGGACCGTACGGGTTGCAGGCGGCGATCGCCGCCTGCCACGCGTCGGCGGGCTCGGTGCCGGAGACGGACTGGGAGCGGATCGTGCTCCTCTACGAGGCGCTCGGACGGGTCGCCCCGTCCCCCGTCGTCGAGCTCAACCGGGCCGTCGCCGTGGCGATGGCGCAGGGACCGGGGCAGGCGCTGGCGCTCGTGGACGAGCTGGTGGCCTCGGACCGGCTGTCGGGCTCGTACCTGCTCCCGAGCGTCCGCGGCGAGCTGCTGGCCCGGCTCGGCCGCACCGCCGAGGCGCGGGCGGAGCTGGAGCTCGCCGCCCGGCTGTGCGGCAACGTCCGCGAACGGTCGGTGCTGCTGCGCAAGGCGGCGGCGCTGCCCTGAACCGCCGCCCGGACCCGTCATCGCCATCGGCCGACGACATGCCGCGGCGTCCCGCATCGAGGGGAAATGACGTGCTCAGCGCCCCGGTGGCATGCCAGGCTGCCGGTATGGACCTTCATCTCGAACCCTGGTCGGAGTCCGCGCTCGGCCTCCTGCGGGAGATCAACACCCCGCGGATGCGTCGGCACGTCGGCGGCGCCGAGTCGGAGGAGGCGCTGCTCGCCCGGCACCGCCGCTACCTGGCGATGCCGGAGACGGGCCGCGGCCAGATGTTCGCCGTCCTGGTCGGCGACGAGATGGTCGGCAGCATCCACTACCACCGGCGCGACTGGCAGGGCGAGCAGATCTTCGAGACCGGCTGGAACGTGCTGCCGTCCCACCAGGGCCGCGGCATCGCCGCCGCTGCCGGTGCCGCCCTCGTCGCCGTCGCGCGCGAGGCCGCCCGGCGGCCCGACGCGCCCCACCGCCTGCACGCCTTCCCCTCGGTCGAGAACGCCCCCTCGAACGCCCTCTGCCGCCGCCTCGGCTTCACCCTGCGCGGCGCGTGCGACTTCGAGTACCCGGCCGGCAGCGGCACCCTGATGCGCAGCAACGACTGGCACCTCGACCTCAGCCCGGAGGGGTAGGGCGGAGCCCTACCCCTGGATCGGGACCCGGCCCGGGCTGCGCGCGACGGCGGGTCGGCCACATTCATGGGATCGCTCCCAACGTCCCCACCAGCGGTTTCGGCTGCACTCCCGCAGGGGTCGGATTCCCAGTGGTCCAGACCTATTGACATGCCAGCGCAGTCTCTGAGTTCATGTCAAGTGGCCCCGGCCGAACCCCCGCTGGACCCGTCAGCCCACCGGACCCCGAC
>FSVS01000070.1_pt1 | contig 11441 bp, 9 predicted proteins | sample 1637781 | NCBI WGS metagenome assembly FSVS01 (sample SAMEA3914814, study PRJEB12502) | metagenome | biome: forest; material: soil | place: USA | collected 2011-09-16 | depth 0.1 m | reverse complement strand
GTGAAGGGCGACGCCCGGATGGCCGGGGTGCTCGCCGCCGCGCTGGAGGGCTTCCGGCAGCTGCCGGAGGAGTCATGGACCATCACCGTCGGCAAGCGGTCGGCCCACCAGGAGCGGCTGACGATCGGCCGGGCCCTGTGCGAGCGGGCCCACGCCGCCGCGCACCGGAGCCGCGAACCCCACAACCTGGCCCGGCCCGAGCTGGTCGAGCGGCTCTCCTCGGAGCTGGCCCTGCGGATCGCCCGGGACCGGGGCGCCCGGGACCCGGACGCGAAGATGGACCTGGACGCCGTCGCCGACCTCGCGGACGAACTGGTCGACGAGCCCGAGCTCCAGGCCCTGGCCGACCGGCTGTGGCCGCTGCTGGGCCCGGAGCAGCTGCTCGGCGCCCTGTTCGGCTCCCCCGAGCTGCTGGCGCGGGCGATGCCGGACTTCACCGGGGCCGAACGCGCCGCGCTGCTGCGCGAATCCCCGGACCGGGTCCAGGACGGGGAGGCCGCCGTCCGCTGGACCACCGCCGACGTCCCGCTGCTCGACGAGGCCGCCGAGCTGCTGGGCCCGCTTCCCGACAGCACCGTCTCCCGCCAGGCCGGGCTGGACGCCGCGGAGCTGGAGTTCGCCAAGGTGGTCCTCGACGACTTCGGGGTGGGGCTGGTCGAGATGGACGCGGCGATGCTGGCCCGCCAGTACCGCGGCGAGGAGTCGCTCCGGCCCCTGGCCGAGCGCGCGATCGAGGACCGGACCTGGGGTTTCGGGCATGTGATCGTGGACGAGGCGCAGGAACTGTCGCCGATGGCCTGGCGGTTGCTCACCCGCCGCTGCCCCGGCCGGTCCATGACCATCGTCGGCGACCTGGCCCAGACCGGCGCACCGGCCGGGCTCAGCTCCTGGGGCGAGGCGCTGGACGCCTACACGGCGGGACGCTGGCGCTCGGTGGAGCTCACCGTCAACTACCGCACCCCGTCCGAGATCATGCGGGTCACCGAGGGCGTCCTGCGGGCGATCGACCCGGAGCTCACCGCCCCCAGCGCGGTGCGCAGCGGCGGCACCCGGCCGTGGAGCCTCCGTCTCCCCGGGGCAGAGGCCGACCGGGGGGCCGCGCTGCGTGCCGCCGTCGAGACGGAGCTCGCGGCGCTGGACGGCGGCCGTGCGGCGATCCTGCACGCCCCGTCGCTCCCGGCCGAACTGGTCGACGTCCTGGCCGGGTTGGACGGTGTCACCGTCGCCGACGACCCGTCGGCGCTGGACTCGCGGGTCGTGCTGATGACGGCGGCCCAGTCCAAGGGCCTCGAGTTCGACGCGGTCCTGGTCGTGGAGCCCGCCGAGATCCTGGCGGCGCACAGCCGCGGCGCCAACGACCTCTATGTCGCCCTCACCCGCGCGACCAGGACCCTCGGCGTGCTCCACAGCGGGGACCTGCCGGAGATGCTGACGGGCCTGGACCCCCGCTGAGGGCCCGCCCGGCCGGTGGCACGCGGCGGCGGAACGGCACGCGCGGTCACGCCGGTGCGGCCCCGATGCGCGGGTGGGGCGCTCCGCGGGCGCACACTGGACGTATGGCTCTTCCCAGCACACACGAATGCCGTCTCTGCTCCGTGGACGACGCCACCGGAACGACCGTGCACGAGGACCTGGTCGTCGGCGCACCGCTGTCCATGGAGGACCTCGACGACGCCCAGCGGCTGGCGAGGTTCGCCGGCAAGTACATCCACGACGGCTGCCAGGTCGTCGAGGTCCGCAAGGTCGGCTCCGACAGCCTGAGCGGTTACGCCTGGGCTGTCCGCTTCCGTGAAGGCGGCTGATCACGAGAGCAGGCCCCCGCTCGACTGTCGATTGATTTCGCTGACGCAGACTGTCAACCGTCGCGAGCGGCCCGGTGGACGTCGGCGCCTCGGCCACCGGGCCGCCGCAGGCCTGCAACTGCTTCCGTTCGTCTGCGCGGGGCCTGAGCCTGGCCGTGCTGGTCCTGGCCACCGCCGCGGGATCAGGAGTCGATGTACCTGAGAGCCTGTACCGCCCGTTCGGCGTGCTTGGTGTGCCCGGAGTCGATGGCGAACCGGTAGGCGACCCGCGCCCCGGCCCGGTCCCCCGCCTCCTGGAGCAGCAGCCCGAGGTTGACCGCCGCCCGGGGAGCCTGGTCCCGGTGCCCGGAGTCGATGGCCCGCTGGTACGCGGCACGGGCGCCCTCGACGTCACCGGCCTGGTGCAGCAGCAGGCCGAGGTCGAACGCGGCGAGGGGGAGTTCGTCGCTGTCGGGGTAACCGCAAGCCGCTTCGAAGGCGGCCCGTGCGCCCGGCAGGTCGCCCGCGGCCTTCAGGGCGTTCACCTGCCGGATCGCCCCCCTCGGTGCGTGGACGGGGTGACGGGAGTCGATCGCGACCTGCCGCGCCGCGCGGGCGCCGTCCAGGTCTCCGGCCTCCTTGAGCAGGACGGCGAGGTCGAGGGCGGCCCAAGGTGCGTAGTCCTGGTGCCCGGAGTCGACGGCGCGCTGGAGAGCGGATCGTGCACCCGCCGCGTCGTCCGCCCTCGCCAGCAGATTGCCGAGGGTGAAGGCCGCCCTGGGAGCGTGCTCCCGGTGCCCGGAGTCGATCGCGCGCTGGAACGCCGCCCAGGCGGCGGGCAGGTCGCCCTCCTGCCTGAGCAGCAGTCCGAGGTTGATCAGGGCCATCGGCCCGACGTCCTCGTGGCCGGACTCGGCGGCGAGCCGGTAGGCGGCGAGGGCGCCGTCGATGTCGCCCCGCTCCCGGAGCAGGCCGCCGAGGTTGTTCGCGGCCTTGGGCGCCTGGTCGCGGTGGCCGGAGTCGACGGCGAGCCGGTAGGCGGCCTCGGCCCCGGCGCTGTCACCTGCCTTCTGCAGGTCCACCCCGAGATTGCGGGCGGCCCAGGCGGCGAAGTCCTGGTGGTGGGAGTCGATGGCGACCTGGTAGGCGGCCCGCGCGGCGGGCAGATCGCCCTCCCGGGCCAGCAGCCCGCCGAGGTTGTTGGCCGCCCGCGGCGCCCACTCGCGGTCGCCGGAGTCGACGGCCAGCCGCAGGACGGTGCGTGCCCGCTCGGCGTCGACGGTCCTGGTGCGGTCGGTCCCCGAGAGCATGGAGCCGAGACGGAACGCCGCGTGCGCGGCCTTCTCCCGGTCCGGCGAGTCCAGGGCCAGCTCGAAGGCCGGGCGCGCGCCGTCCCGGTCCCCGAGGTCCTCCAGCAGTATGCCCAGCTTGAGCGCGGCCGCCGGGGCGTGCTCCCGGTGACCGGAGTCGGCGGCGACCTGGTAGGCGGCCCGGGCACCCGCGGTGTCTCCCGCGGTGGCGAGCATCGTGCCCAGGTTGAGTGCCGCCACCGGAGCGTACGTGGCGTCGCCGGTGTCGATCGCGCGGCCGTACCCGGCCCGCGCACCGTTCAGGTCCCCGGCCTGGTGGCAGCGCAGCCCGGCGCGGAAGGCCAGCAGCGGCGGCAGGTCCTGGTTGTACGGGTCGTTGACCTCACGGCGCATGTCCCGCACGCCCTCGCGGACACCGTCGACCGCCCTGCCCAGCTTCGCCCACAACGGATCCCGCACCGCGTCCCCCCGCCGTCGCCCCTCACAGTCACCCCAGCATCCCAGAAACCGGTCAGCGGTACCCGGCGATGACGTCCCGGCCGAAACGGGCCATCTCGACGTCCTGGGGCGAGAACTGAAGCAGCATCAGGTCCACCCCGACCTCCTCGTAGGCGCGGATGCGGGCGGTGATCTGCTCCGGGGTGCCGACCAGGCCCGCGCGCAGGCCGCGGTTGGAGACGCTGTACTCCTCCAGCGAGACCTGGGACTCGAGTTGGGAGCCCTCCACGAAGTCCTGGTAGGAGGCGTAGGCCTCGGGCGAGGAGCGCACGTCCAGGATGCGGCGCAGCTCGGCCTGGGCCTCCTCCTCGGTGTCACGGCAGATCACGTAGCCGGAGACGCCGAAGCCGAGCGGAGGCAGCCCGCGCTCCGCGCGCCGCGACCGCATGTCCGAGATCTTCGCCGCGATGGTCTCGATCGGGTCGCCGTGCATGACGTAGGCGTCGCCGCGCGCGGAGATGAGGTCCTTGGCGGTCGGCGACTCGCCGCCCATGTAGACGGTGGGCCGACGCGTCGGCTTGGGTTCGAGGACCGCGGACTCCAGGTCGTACAGCGGGCCGTGGTGGGTCACCGTGTCCTCGGTGAGCAACCGGCCGACCACCTCCAGCCACTCGGCGGTACGGGCGTAGCGGGCGTCGTGCACGTCGAAGGGAACGCCGTACTGGGCGGCCTCGTCCTTCCACCAGGAGGAGACCACGTTCAGGCTCAGCCGGCCCGGGGCGATGGTGTCCAGCGTGGAGAGCGCCTTGGCGGTGAGCGCGGGCTGGTGGTAGTTGGGCCGCACGGCGAGCATGAGCTCGATCCGGGAGGTGACCGCGGCGACGGCCGGGGCGAGGGTCCAGCAGTCCAGGCTGGGTGCGCGGTGCCCCTTGATGTCGTTGAGGTTGAGCTCGGCGATCAGGGTGAGGTCGAAGCCGTGCCGCTCGCTGTCGACGGCGAGGTCGCGGACGTAGGACCAGTCGACGGTCATCGCCTCGTCGGGGACGTTGCGCAGCCAGCCGCCGAAGATCGGCATCCAGTATCCGAATCGCATCAGCGGTTCCCCTCTTCCTCGATCAGCCGCTTGAGCAGGCGGGCGACCTGCCGGGGTCCGGACCGCGGCGCCGCCGCGTCGACCTCGGGGTTGTAGTTGGTGTTGGTGTTCACGTCGTAGGTGACCAGGCGGCCGTCGACGGTCTCGATGAACTCGAACCCGGCGACCTCGACCCGGTGGCGGGCGGCGAAGTCCAGGTACTGCTTCAGCACGGGGTGGTCGAACCCGGCGCGCAGCGCGAACAGGCTGGGCGCGGCCGGGCCGCCGCCGACCGCGCAGGCGTCGGCCGGGCACAGCTCGAAGCCGCCGCGGGCCGTGTCGGCGGTCAGCGCGTAGACGACCTCGCCGTCGACGACCTCGACCCGGGTGATCCGCGGCTCCGCGGCCCGCAGGTACTCCTGGACCAGGGTGATGCCGTCGACCGGGGGCTGGTGGTCGGGTCCGGCCAGATGCTCGGCGAGGGCGTCGACGCTCTCGAAGAGCGCGACCCCGAGCCCCTTGCCGCCCTGGTTGTGCTTGGTGATGAAGGGTCCGGGGAACGCTGCGGCCGCCTTCAACAGCCCGCCGGGCCCGACCACCGCCACGGTACGGGGCACCTCGATCCCGGCCGCCCGCAGCGCGGTGTGCTGGGCGGCCTTGCTCATCTCCAGCTCCAGCACCGACCGCCCGTTGACCACCCGGCGGCCGTGCGCCTCCAGCCAGCTCAGCACGGCCCGGGTGTGGTCCTTCGCCAGCGGGTGGCCCCGGGTGTGGGCCGAGGCGCTCATCCGGGACCAGTAGACCCCCGGCGGCGGCGCGGCGTCCAGGTCCAGCGACCCGTCGCCGAGCAGCCACGGCTCATGGTCCACACCCTCGGCCTCGAAGGCCGCCGCGAACGGCGGGTACCAGTCCGGGTTCTCGTGGATCACATAGGCCTTCACCCGGCGTACCGCCTCTCTCCGACATGTGCGGCCACCGAGGCTATCGCACAGACCTGCGAGAACGGCCGTCCGCTCCGGGCTGAGGCCGTCTCCGTCGAGGATGTCGGGAACGGGGAATGCCCGGGGTCGCGGGCTGGTTGTCGACCAGGTTGCCACCGCCGCAACCGTGTCCCTCCATGTCCCAGCTCAGGAGTTCTCCGACGTGACCACCAGTTCCGCCGCCGTCCGCGCGGCCCAGCTCCTGTCCCGGCCCGTGAAGCTGGGCGGGCTGACGGTCCCGAACCGCATCGTGATGGCCCCGATGACCCGGCAGTTCTCCCCCGGCGGCGTCCCGGGTGCGGACGTGGCCGCCTACTACGCCCGCCGCGCCGCCGCGGGCGTCGGGCTGGTCGTCACCGAGGGCACCTACGTGGGCCACGAGTCCGCCGGGCAGAGCGACCGGATCCCGCGCTTCCACGGCGAGGAGCAGCTGGCCGGCTGGGCGAAGGTCGCCGACGCCGTGCACGCGGCGGGCGGCACGATCGTGCCGCAGCTCTGGCACATCGGCATGGTGCGGAACGCGGGTCAGCCCCCGTACGCGGACGCGCCCGCGATCGGCCCCTCCGGCATCCGGCTGGACGGCACCGAGGGCGCCGGCAAGGCGATGACCCAGCAGGACCTGGACGACGTGGTGGCGGCGTTCGCCGAGTCCGCCGCCGCCGCCGAGCGGATCGGCTTCGACGGCGTCGAACTGCACGGCGCCCACGGCTACCTGATCGACCAGTTCCTGTGGTCCGGCACCAACCGCCGCGCCGACGCCTACGGCGGCGACCCGGTGGCCCGGACCAGGTTCGGCGCGGAGATCGTGGCCGCGGTCCGCGCCGCGGTCTCGCCGGGCTTCCCGGTGCTCTTCCGCTTCTCGCAGTGGAAGTCCGACAACTACGACGCCCGGCTCGCCGGCACCCCGGCCGAGCTCGACGCGCTGCTCGCCCCGCTGGCCGAGGCCGGGGTGGACGCCTTCCACGCCTCCACCCGGCGCTACTGGCTGCCGGAGTTCGACGGCTCCGGCCTGAACCTGGCCGGCTGGACCAGGAAGCTCACCGGCAAGCCGGTCATCACGGTCGGCTCGGTCGGCCTCGACGGCGACTTCATCCGCGGCTTCCAGGGCGAGAGCGCCGCGGTCAAGGGCATCGACGACCTCCTGGACCGGCTGGAGCAGGGCGAGTTCGACCTGGTCGCGGTCGGCCGCGCGCTGCTCCAGGACCCGGAGTGGGCCGCCAAGGTCCTGGCCGGCCGCTTCGGCGAGCTGGCCGCCTACGACCCGGCCGCGCTGGGCAGCCTGCGCTGAGCGGGCGGGGGTCCGCCCGGCCTCAGCCCGCGGCCGCGCTCTTGATCAGTGGCGCGTCCCGCGAGAGCTCCCGGAAGCCGAGGCCGTAGTACAGCCCGCGCGCCGCGGGCCGTCCCGGAGCGCCCAGGCAGACCACCGTCGCCTGGGTCGCGCCGGCGGCCCGCGCCAGCCGCATCCCGTGCAGCATCGTCGCGCCGGCCAGTCCCAGCCGCCGGTAGTCCGGATGCGTCCCGACCGGCTCGAACTCGACGGACCTGTTCGCCTCGTCGAACCACATGATCGCCGAGGACGCCATCGTCCCGTCCGGGGCCTCCACCAGGACGTGCAGGTCGCCGCGGTACGCCGCCGTCCGTCTGACGCCCTCGTAGGCCTCGGCCGAGTACGTCGTCGGCGCCCAGGCGTCCACATGGGCCTGGACCGCGGCCTCGGGGCCGGCCTCGTCGGCGGTGCGGAAGCGGAATCCCCGCGGCAGCACCGGCTGCTCCAGATCGGTCAGGCCCCGCTGGTTGAGCTGGGTCCAGTCACCGTCGTCGGCGAGCTCGGCCACGTCGGTCCCATAGCCGTGCGCCGCCCACCGCTTCAGCGCGAACCCGTCGCCGGCGCACGGGAGCGCCGTGCGCTCGAGGCCGGCCGCCACGGCGTCGTACCACTCGATCACCTCGTCGACCAGGTCGGCGTGGTCGGGGTGGACCTGGTACGCCAGCGAGGCGCCGGTGACGTCCCGCACCGACCCGTCGCCGCGCCGCACCTGGTGCGGCAGGAAGGCCCGGCCCCACGCCACCAGCTCGCCGCCGGAGACCCACAGCCGACGCGGCCAGCTCCCGCCGTACCGCGCGTGGTCCTTGCCCCAGATCCAGTCCAGCTCCCCGTACGACGCGTCGGCGCCGATCAGCTCCGGGCGGAGGGCGGTGACACGCTGCGCCAGCCCCTGCATGAGCCGCACGTCCGCGGCGGTCAGGAGTTCGAGGTCGGTCATGGTGCGCTGTTCCTCTCAGTAGTGCACGGTGATCCGGCGGGCCGGGCCGTCGACGCGGACGAGGCCGCCGCAGGGGATCACCAGCTGCGGGTCGGTGTGCCCGAAGTCGACGTCGAACACGGCCATGGCCTGCGGCGCGTACTCGTCCAACGCCCGCAGCACGGAGTCCCGTTGGGCCTTGCGGTAGGCGGCCCTGGCCGACGGCTCCAGCGGGTTCTCGAAGCTCCAGCTCTTGGCCCGCGCCACCAGCACCGCCGGGAACTGCCGCAGCAGCCCGCGCTCGCCCATGTTCCGCAGGATCCGGTACACCTCGTCGGCGCTCGGCATCTCCTCGGAGGTCTCCAGGTAGAGCACCTGTCCCGCGTACTCCTCGACCGGCCGGATCTCCCGGTCGGCCATCAGCAGCCAGGCCAGGATCTCCAGGCAGCCGCCCCAGCCGGTCCCCTCGACCACCCGGTCGGCGTTGTGCCAGGTCCAGCCCTCGCCCGGTTCCATCGGCGGTTCGGCCGCGAAGGTCTCCGGCTCCTGCCACCGCCCGGTGACGTCGCCGACGTCCGCCGAGGGCCGCAGCTCGTACGCACCGGAGCCGAACAGCGCGGCCCGCAGCGACTCCGCCGTCAGCGGGTGCATCGCCCCCGGCCGTCCCAGCTGCACCATCACCGAGCCGCCGTGGTAGCCGACGATGCCGAGGTTGCGCAGGAACAGCAGGAGGTTGGTGCAGTCGCTGAACCCGAAGAAGGGCTTCGGCTGACTGCGAATCAACTCCCGGTCCAGGTACGGCAGTACGGTGATCTGGTCGTCACCGCCGATGCTCGCGACGACGGCCTTGATCTCCGGATCGGCGAACGCGGCGTGGATGTCGGCGGCGCGCTCCCGCGGCGTCGAGCCGACCCTGCGGGTGGCCGGGTACTCGACCGGCACCAGCCCGAACTCCTCCCGCAGCCGTGCCAGTCCCAGCTCGTACGGCACCGGGAAGACCCCGGGCAGACCGGACGAGGGCGAGATGATCGCCACCTTGTCGCCGGGCTGCGGCTTGGGCGGATACGTCGGTGCCGTCATCCCCCGATCCTACGAATCCGCACCACGGCCCGGCCAACGGTTTTCACGGGACGGGGCCCCGCCGGATCGTCCGGCGGGGCCCCGTCCTCGACCGGCGGTCGAACTCAGCCGGTGGTGACCGGTCGCGGCTCCGCGGGCGCCGGGTTCCGGGCCTCCGGGGCCGGCTGCGGCCGGGGGCTGAGCAGGCGTTCGGCCATCGGGCCGAAGACCAGGGCGATGGTGGCCCACAGCAGCAACTGGGCGGCGACCGAGTAGAAGCGGAACGAGAACAGCGTGTCCGCCGGGAAGCCCGGGTAGACGATGGCACCCCGGGCATCGGTCAGCGGCAGCGGTGTCTCCGTCGCGTGGTGGCCGAACTCCCGGACGTTCGACGACAGTTCGCCGAGCGAGGGCAACAGCGCCATGACGACGCCGATGGCGACGACGAAGGCCGCCCCGGCCAGCAGGCCGGCGTTCCAGTTCCCGAAGCGGGCCTGGAGCCGCTTACCCAGCACCACCGCGCCGATCAGGAACAGCACCGAGCACAGCACCATCGCCAGGTAGAGGTTCCCTCGTTCGTGGATGGTGTCGGGGTGGCCGATCGACGGCGGGTTGGCCGGGTACTTGACGAAGGGCACGAAGTAGACGCCCAGGAAGCCGAATACGGCGACCAGCAGGGCCAGGTTGCGCGGGCGCAGCTTGCCGACGCGTCCCAGGCAGATGGCGTAGGCGACGGCGAACAGGGCTCCCATGGCGATGCCGAAGAAGACCATGCCGACGCCGATGCCGATGTCGGCCTGGACGGTGCGGCTGAAGATGTCCGGCCCCGCAGCCGCGGCGGGCAGGCCCGCGGCCTTGTCCAGGGCGTCCTGGGCGGCGTCGCGGCCGCTCTCGTAGTCGATGGCGGTGTTGATGACCGGCTCGGCGAAGATCCTCGCGAAGAGGAACGCGAGCAGCCCGGCCACTGCGCCGGCGATGACGCCGCGCAGGATGAGTCTCTTTTCCATGTCCAGTTGTCCGTGCTTCCGCTCAGGGGGTCAGTGGCAGGGGAACCCGAGGAAGTGGCGGGAGTCGTGCACGAACTCGTGGATGTGCATGTCGTTGCCGAACACGGAGTAGGCACCCTGGTCGACGCCGATGAAGTAGTAGACGGCCAGGGCGATCAGCGCTGTGCCGACCAGCCAGATGACGGCCTTGGACACCGGGACGACGACCGGTGTGGCCACGGCGGCGGGGGGTGCGGTCAGACTGCTCACGGAAGAGCCTCCTTCAGGGGATCGTGCGTCCCTCGGTCGGTGGAGCGGCGTGATGGGGAGTGTCTGACTCACACCCCGCCCTGGCGGGAAGGGTGTTCACAGTGGCGCGACCGCGCTGGATTCTCACCAGCTTCCTCATGCCATCACAATGCTGTGAGACTACGGAGAGTCGCCCGCGACGTCAATCGCGTGCGCACGTGCGGCGCCGCACACCCCCGACCAGGGGGTACGACGCCGCACGCGTGGTGGCGGTGGTGACAGTGGTGCGGTGGTGACGGTGCTGCGGTGGACGCCTAGCTGAGCGTGAAGTCGTCCGCGTCGACGTTCGCCTGGCCGTACCAGCCGTGGACGAAGACGGTGACGGTGCCGCTGCTGCCGGTGGTGAAGGGGATCGACAGCTGGTTCCAACTCGCGCCGTTGGACCAGGTGCTGGCGCTCGCACCGCCGCTGACGCCCACGTAGGCGTACGGGCCCTGGACCCAGCCGGTCAGCGTGTAGCTGTGGTTGGGCGACAGGGTGACGGTCTGGTCGCACTCGCCGGTCGCGCCGGCGCTGGGAACGACCTGGAGCGCGTGGCTGCCGGAGTGCACCGGGCTGGAGACCACGCCGCTGCTGCCGGTGCAGGTCCAGGGGCCGAGGCTGCCGGTCTCGAAGCCGGCGTTGGTCAGCGAGCCCCCGCCGGTGCCGCCTCCGCCGCCACCGGTGGTGGTGACGGTGAGCGTGTAGGTGGCGGTGTGGCTGCCGGTGGAGGCGGTGCCCTTGACCGTGATCGGATAGGAGCCCGCGGCCACGGACGAGCCGACCGTCGCCGTCAGCGTGGAACTGCCGCCGGAGTTGACGGACGCGGGGCTGAAGGAGACGCCGACGCCGGAGGGCTGGCCGGTGGCGGAGAGGCCGACCGACTCGGCGCTGCCGGAGGTGACCCCGGTGGAGACGGTCGCGGTGGCGGAGCCGCCCTGGGCGACGGACGCGGAGCCCGGTGCCACGGACAGCGAGAAGTCACTGGTCGTACCGCCGCCACCGCCGCCGCCCGTGCTGCCCTCGTAGGGCACGAAGGCGTCGGTGAAGGCGAGTTGGTTCTGGCTGATCTCGGTGCAGGTGGGCAGCGAGTTGCCGCCGCTGCCGCAGGCCTGGTCGCGGGTGATGGCCCAGAACGCCAGCCGTCCGACGCCGTGCTGGACGGCGAAGCTCTCCACCGTCTGGGCGTCCGCCAGCGTGAAGGTGGAGCCGTCGTCGTTCTTGCCGATCATCGGGGTGATCCCGAGGTTGGCGTAGGTGTAGCTGGAGTCGACGGACTGCATC
>FSVS01000816.1_pt1 | contig 11464 bp, 7 predicted proteins | sample 1637781 | NCBI WGS metagenome assembly FSVS01 (sample SAMEA3914814, study PRJEB12502) | metagenome | biome: forest; material: soil | place: USA | collected 2011-09-16 | depth 0.1 m | reverse complement strand
CGGACGCACTCGGCCGCACCGCTGCCCCGGCGCAGCTGCGCCCGGACCGTGCTGACCAGCTGGTGCACCCGCTCGAAGGTGCGGACCTGGAACATCCCGGCCACCTGCACCGTGCCGGACACGGCGCAGCGGCCCAGGTCGTTGCGGACCAGGTCCAGGATCATCAGGTTCTCGGCGCGGTCCTTGCGGTTGACCGCCAGGTCCTGCCGCAGCTCCCGGTCCTCGGCGGCGGTGCGGCCCCGGGGCCTGGTGCCCTTGATCGGGCTGGACTCGGCCACCCCCGAGGCGGACACCCGCAGGAAGCGCTCGGGCGAGGTGCTCAGCACCGACACCGCCCCGAACTGGAGCAGCGCCCCGAACGGGGCCGGGCTGATCCGGCGCAGCCGCCGGTAGGCCTGCCAGGGATCGACCTCGGCGCTGATCTCGATCTGGTTGGTGAGGCAGACCTCGTAGGTCTCCCCGGCCGCGATCTGCTGCTGACAGGTCGTCACCATGTCGAGGTAGGCGTCCCGTTCGTGCCGCAGCCGGACCGCCCCGGCCGGGACGGGCTGCTGCCGCGGCGGGTCGGACGGCCGGGTCGGAGCGGGCCGGGCCAGCAGGGCCTCCGCCCAGGCCAGCCAGCTCCCGGCGGAGTCCCCGCCGCCGTCCTCGTGCCCGCCCTCGTGCCCGTCCTCGGCCAGGGCCAGCAGGTGCGCGGTGCCGGTGGCGTGGTCCACCACCGCCGCGCGGTCGGCGAAGACCAGCACCGCGTCGTCCTCCTCGGCCCGGTGCCGGTTGGCGCTGCCGCACTGGGCCTTGAGCCCGTAGCCGAGGTAGCCGACCCAGCCCAGGGCGAAGGGTCCGGGCAGCTCGGGCAGGGTGGTGTCGAGTCCGCGCAGGTCCTGGTCGAGCCAGTCCAGGAAGTCCCCGATGACCAGCTCCTCGCCGTCGGCGGAGGTGACGGTGACCGTCCCGGTCCCGGCGTCGGCGCGGGCCACCCGGGCCAGCGGCCCGGAGCCGTCACCCATGATCGAGAAACGGCCCTCGGGGTTGTCGGCGGCACTGGAGTCCAGCCAGAAGGCGTGCGACCCGCCGCGGAACAACCGGTCGTAGAGCTGCTCGTCGTCGAAGGCCAGCGGGACCGCCCGGGTCAGCACCCGGAGCCGGCGGACCGCGGGGGCGGCCTCCGCGACCGGCTCCTGACGCTTCGTCACCCTCCGTGCGGTGAGCGGACGGCCGCGCCGGGCGTGCTCCGCCCCGGCCAGCTCGGCGAAGTTGCCGAGCAGTCGGCGGCCCTGCTCGGAACAGGCCGACTCGGGGTGGAACTGGACGCCCCACTGCGGACGGTAGCGGTGCCGCAGGCCCATCAGCAGGCCGTCGGCGGTCCAGGCGGTGGGCTCCAGCTCCGGCGGCAGGCCGGTCACGGTGAGCGAGTGGTAGCGGACGGCCGGGAACGGGGAGGGCAGCCCGGCGAAGAGGTCCTGCCCCCGGTGGTGCACCGGCTCGACCCTGCCGTGCACGGGCTCGGGGGCCCGGGCCACCGAACCGCCGTGCAGGTGGGCGATCCCCTGGTGTCCCAGGCACACGCCCAGCATCGGCAGGTCGCCGTGTTCGACCAGGTCGGTGCAGTGGCCGAAGTCCTGCGGCCGGTCCGGGGAGCCGGGGCCGGGCGAGAGCACCACCGCGTCGAAGCCGGCCAGCATCCCGGGGCGCCAGTGCGGGTCGTCGTTGCTGAGCACGGTCGGCTCGTCGCCGGTCACCTCGGCCAGCAGGTGGAAGAGGTTGTAGGTGAACGAGTCGTAGTTGTCGACCAGGAGGGTTCGCATCAGGCCGCCACCACCACGTCGAAGAGCTGGTGCCCGATCAGGTCGGTGCCTTCGAGCACGCTGGCGGACTCCAGCAGCCGCAGTTCGCAGCCGGTGTCCGCGGCGAGGGCGTTGAGCGCGTCCAGGTCGCCGCGCGAGCTGAAGTGCAGCATCACCCGCCCGCCCTCGGTGGTCCAGTTCCGGGCCTCGGCCAGGTAGCGCCGGTGCGCGGCGTAGCCGGGGTCGACGTAGGCGCGCTCGTGGACCGTGCGGTACTGGAAGTCGTCGGGGGCCAGCACGTAGTTGGAGCTCCACACGACGGTGTCGAAGCGCTCCTCCGGGTCGAGGCCGGCGAAGAGGTCGCTCAGCAGCGACCTGACCCGGTGGGCCACGCCGTGGCGCTCCGCGTTCAGCGCGGTGTTGTCGACCGCGTGCGGGTTGATGTCGGCGGCCACCACGGTGCGGCAGTGGCGCAGCGCGGCGCTCACCCCGATCACACCGGTTCCCGAGCCGATCTCGAGCAGCGTGCCGGAGAGTGTGACGGACGAAGGGGCGGTGATGCCCAGCAGATCCAGGGCGACGGCGGTGCTGGCGTGGTGCGGCGGAGCGAAGACGTGGTCGAGCAGGTCCCAGTCGCGTCCGGCGAGGCTGAACACGCGCGGACGCGCGGCCTCGGTGCGGGACCAGCGGCTGCGTTCCAGTGAACCGAGGTAACTTCTGACATCCGAGCCGTGCTGCGCCAGCACCTTGCTCATGTCGGCCTCCCCCAAGAGTGTGACCACCAGGCGATGCACGGTGTCTCCCGTGCTGCGGACTCACTCTTGTCGAGCTGACGTGTCCTGCATAAGGTGACGCGACAACAAGACGCACGCCGTCAGCGGTGGCCGCGACACCAGCGCCGCTTTGTGAGAGCATGTCAGCGCCTTTGGGACAGACTGGGCAAATGACGGGGGAGGGGCACGGAGTGGACTCCAATGCGCCGCGCGCCACGGTCGACGCCCTGACCATGCTGGAACTCCTGGCCAAGGGAGTCCCCGCGAGCGAGTTCGACAAGCTCGTGAGCGCGGCCAGAGAGTCGCAGGTTCCTGTGGAGGAACTACAACGGTTAATGCGTGCAAGGGAGTTGGCTCTCAGCGTGCGTGCTCTCTTCACCCGCAGGCAGCAGCGGGAGAGCGGGCTGGCCGCCCTGGTCGACACCGCGCGCGACCTCACCCTGCCCTATGAGCTGGACCCGCTGCTCAAGGTCATCGCCCGGCGGGCCCGGCAGTTGCTGAACCTGGACATGTCCTGGATCAGCTTCTACGAGCACGAGGCCGCCGACGGCTACATCCGCACCGCGGACGGCCACGCCACCGCGCTCACCGTCGGCCTTCGAATACCCGCCGCCGCCGGCGCGGGCAGCGAGGCGCGGCGGAGCTCCGCCCCGCTCTGGACCCCCGACTACCTGGCCGACGACCGGATCCACCACTCCGAGGTGCTCGACCGGGTGGTCCGCGAGGAGGGCCTGAGCGCGCTGATGGCGGTGCCGCTGCGGCACAACGAGGCGATCTTCGGAGTGCTCTACGTCGCCGACCGGCAGATACGTTACTTCACGCCGGACGAGGTCGCGCTGATGAGCTCGCTGACCGACCTGGCCTCGGTCGCGATCGAGCGCACCCAGCTGTTGGACCAGATCCACACCCAGGTCAGCGAACTGGAGCACGGGGCCTCGCAGGTCCGGTCCGACCTCAGCGACGCCCAGCGGGTCGCCGAGGCGCATCTACGGCTCACCGACCAGATGCTGGGCAGCGCCGACCTGACCGCCCTGGTCGAGCTGGCCGGGGAGGCGCTGGACAGCGCCGTCGCGGTACGCGGCACCGGCGGCGAGGAGCTGGCCAGCTTCGGCGAGCTGCCGGCGCTGGACGAGGCGAAGGTGCTGCGGGCCTCGATCGACGCCAGGGTGGCCAGGGAACCGGTCCGGATCAGCGGCCGGTCGACCGGGCGCGCCGAGCCGGGCGAGTGCTGGGTGCTGTCGCTCGCCGTCAACGGCGACGGCCTGGGCACCCTGCTGGTCGCCCCGCACCGGAGCCTCACCGCCGGCGGCCGCCAACTGCTGCGGCTCACCGCCGGGACCGCCTCGGTCGCGCTGGCCATGCACCGCACCGCGGCGATCGCGGAGAGCCAGGTCAGGGACGAGTTCCTGGACGACCTGCTGGCGACGCCACGGCAGCCGACCCAGCAGATCCAGGCCCGGGCCCGGCGGATCGCGGTCGACCTGGACCGCTCGCACGTGGTGGTGGTGGCCCGCCCGGAGTCCGGGTCGCCGGGCCGCGCCGCGGTCTGGTCCTCCTCCTACGCCTACCGCACCGGCGGGCTGCGCAGCGTGCGCGGCGGCATCATCGTGCTGCTGCTGCCGGGTGACGACCCGTCGGCGGCGGCCCGGGCGGTCGCGCACGAGCTCTCGCCGCTGCTCGACCAGCCGGTGACGGTGGCCGGGGCGGGCCCGTTCTCCGGTGTGGAGGGGGTCCACATGACCTGCGACGAGGCGCTGCGCACCCTGGACGCGCAGACCGCGCTCGGGGCCGCCGGGACCAGTGCCTCCGCCCGCGAACTGGGCTTCCTCGGCGTGCTGCTGAGCGAGAACAACGACGTGGGCGGCTACATCCGGCAGACCCTGGGCCCGGTGCTGGACTACGACACCGTCCGCGCGACCAACCTGGTCGAGACCCTGGAGGCGTACTTCGCCTCCGGCTCCAGCCCCACCTACGCGGCGGAACTGCTGCACGTGCACCCCAACACCGTCTCCCGGCGGCTGGAGCGGATCGCCGAACTGCTCGGGCCGAACTGGCAGAAGCCGACCCAGGCGCTGGAGATCCAGCTGGCGCTGCGGCTGGAGCGGACCAAGCAGAGCCTGCTCGACCCGGACCGGTCTCACGCGGCACGGCCGCGGCGGTCGTAGCGGTCCCGCCGGTCGTGGTGGCCGCGGCGGTCGGCGAGGACGGCCGCGGCGTGGGCGACCGACGCCAGGGTGGCGTGCCGGTGCCAGCCCTCGTAGCAGCGCCCCTCGAAGTCCATCAGCCCGACCCGGCTGGAGACCTCGGCGAAGTCCAGCTCCACCCGTTCGGCGAGCTTGGCGGTGCGCAGCAGTTGGCCCCAGGTGGCCTGGTGCCAGTTGCTGAGCCAGAACCGCCGGCAGCCTGACCGCAGGTCGGACCACTCGCCCAGCAGCAGCAGCGGCGTGCCGCCCCGTCCGGCCAGCTCGACCCGGACCGCCGCCACCATGCTGGTGCGGGTGCCGGAGCCGCGCGGGTCCGGCCACTCGACCGGGCGCCAGCGGGTCCGGGCCAGTTGCAGCAGGTGGGCGGCGGTGAACTCGGTGCCCTGCCGGGGAACCGCGAGGTCGGCGGCGACCAGCCGGGTGGTGGCCTCGATCCCGGCCACGAAGGGCAGCCCGGCCGCGTCCAGCAGCCGTGCCCCGAGCCCGAGTTCGGCGTCGGACAGGTCGAGGACCAGCGGGTGGACCCGGGCGCCGTCGCGGGCGGCGGCGTTGGTCGCCGCCGCGATCTCGCACTCGACCGGGCTGAGCCAACGGGCGTCGGCCGGGACCTTCGCCCGACGGCGCAGCTCCGGGTCGGTCATCCAGCGGTCCGGCAGGTGCAGCTGCCAGTCGATCGGGCAGCTGGCGCTGTCCGAAGCGGCCCAGACCCCGAACGCCTGCTGGCAGTTGACGGCCTGTCCGAACTCGGGGACGAAGCGGCGCTCCACCCCGACCGAGTACTGCCCGGCCTTCGGGATCACCATCGGCCGCAGCACCCAGGCCTGCGGCCGCACCACGTCCTCGACGTAGTCCGCCAGGGCCGCCCGCACCTGGTCGTAGTCCCAGGTCGACGCGGAGATGAAGTGGTGCAGGCTCTGCTCGGCGGCGGTGCTGCCGAGGTAGCCGGCGATGTTGCGCATGGACTTGCGGCCCGGGGCGGACAGCAGCCCGTGCAGGTACTGCTCGGCCTTGCCGCGCTGGTCGCGCCGACTGAACGAGGGGAACACCCGGGAGCAGAGGGCGGCGACATCGGGGTCGGGCAGCACGGCGTCCCGTCCGGGGCGGACGGCGGCGGGTGTCGGAGTGGTGCGTTCCAGGTAGGCGAATGTCGGCGTCATCGTTTCTCGTCCAATCGCCCCTCGTGGGGCAGCGACTAAGCAACGACCCGGTGAGGGGCAGTGGCAGGCGGGGACGTTGCGGATACCCCACTCTGGGCCGCGGGCCGCGTCCCGCGGCAGGGGGTGCTGTCACCCACTTGCACCCCCGGAGGTGTGCTCCGGCCACCACCCCCGGCCCCGGACCCCCGGGAAAGCCCCGTTCGCCGCGGCACCGTCCGCCCGGGGTGGGGGTCCGGCCACCACCCCGGGCTTCCGCACCCCTCCGGGGCACCTGACGAAGTCACCCGCGCGGGCTGTCCGGAGCGGGGGCGCCATCGCAGAGTTTCCGGTACGGGCCACCCCCGCGACCTTGGAGACGACCATGACACTGTTCCCCTCCCGCGCAGCCCACGGTGGCGACCGCCTCGGCGGCGCGTCCTGGCGGTACACGGTCGCCATGCTGGTCGACGCCACCGGCAGCGGCATGTACCTGCCGCTGTCACTGCTCTACTTCCACTACGTCACCGGTCTCGGGCTGCCCGCCGTCGGCGCGACCATGACGGTGGCGGCCCTGCTCGGCATGGTCAGCAACCCGCTGGCGGGCATCCTGGTCGACCGCTACGGCGCCCGCGCCGTGGTGATCGGCGGCTACCTGCTCCGCGCGGTCGGCTTCGCCGGCTACCTGCTGGTCCACAACCAGGCCGAGATGTTCCTGGCCGTGGTGCTGGTGGCGTTCGGCGACCGCACCTTCCCGCCGTCGATCCAGGCGCTGATCTCCGAGATCAGCCAGGGCACCGCCAGGGACCGGCTGATCGCCCGTCAGCGGAGCCTGCGCAACGCGGGCCTGGGCGTCGGCGGCCTCACCGCCAGCGCGCTGCTCGGCCTGGGCCACAACGGCGCGTACCACCTGGTGGTCGAGCTGGACGCGGGCAGCTTCGTGCTGGCGGCGCTGCTGATCGCCAGCGTCCCGTCGCTGGTCTCGGTCCGCGGAGCCGGGCGGCCCAGCCGCAAGGGCGGCTACCGCACGGTGTCGCGGGACCGCGCCTTCGTCCGGCTCACCCTGGTCAACGCGCCGCTGGCGCTCTGCTACATGACCCTCAGCACCGTGCTGCCGGTCTACCTGACCCAGTCGCTGCACACCTCTGCGGCGGTGCCGGGGCTGCTCTACGGCGTCAACACGGTCGGCATCGCGCTGGTGCAGGTCCCGCTGGGCCGGCTGATCGTGCGGCGGCGGCGGAACCGGTCGGCGGCGCTGGGCGCGGCGGTGTTCGCCGCCTCGTTCCTGCTGTTCGCCGCCTCCGCGCTGCTTCCCGGCCCGGGCCCGCTGCTGGGCTGCCTGTTCCTGGCCACCGGCCTCTACACCACCGGCGAGCTGCTGCACTCCCCCGGCGCCTCGGCGCTGGCGGCCGGCGCCGCGCCGGCCGACCTGCGCGGCCGCTACATGGCCGTCTACCAGATGTCCTGGGCGCTGCCGAGCGCCGCCGCGCCGACCCTGTTCACGGTCGGCCTCACGGTGTCCCCGACCGGCCTGTGGCTGCTGCTCACCGCGCTGGCCGCCGGCTCCGGGGTGGCACTGCTGCGGATGGAGCGGGTGCTCCCGGACGCGGCGATACGGCCGTGGATCACCGACGCCGCGCCCGCCCCGGCCGCCGTCGCCGCGCCCGCCCCGACCGCCCCGACCGCCTCGCCTGTCGGAAGCCGTAGCTGACGGCCCGTCCGCCCGACCTCAAGGAGCGTCATGCCCTCGCACATCCTCATCGTCGGCGGAGGCCGGCGGCTGCACGACGAGATCCGTGCCGCCGCCGACGGAGTCCGCACCACCACGATCTGCCGGATGGCCGTGCTGCCCAAGGTCGACAACCCGCAGCGGAACGTCCGGCTGGTGGCGATGCGCGACGACGCCACCCTGGACGAGTGGCTGGCGATGGCCGAGTTCCTGCACACCCAGGACCCGTTCACCGCGGTCGCCGCCTGGAGCGAGCTCGACCAGGAGAAGGGCGCGGCGATCGGCGAGCGGCTCGGCATCATCGCCCCGGACCGGGAGACGATCCGGCTGGTGAGCGACAAGGCCGCGATGCGGCACCGGCTGGCGCTGCTCGGCCTGGACGACACCCGGGTCCGCTCGGTCACCACCCTCGACGAGGCCAGGGCGGCGGTCGCCTTCACCGGACTGCCGTGCGTGCTCAAGCCCGCCGCCTCCTCGGGCAGCCGCGGCGTCTCGGTGCTGCGCGACCTCGGCGAACTGGACGCCGCCTGGGCCTGGGCCCGCTCCGCCGAACCCGAGTCGACGCTGCTGGTCGAGGAGTTCCTCAGCGGCACCGAGTACAGCGTCGAGGCGATGAGCGAGGGCGGTGAGCACCATGTGGTCACCATCACCGGCAAGTACAGCGAGAACGAGCACCGGGTCGAGGAGGGCCATGTGGTGCCCGCGCCGATCCCGGCCAAGCAGGCGACCGGGATCGTCGAGTTCGTGGAGCGGGCGCTGAGCGCGCTCGGCATCGTCGACGGGGTCACCCACACCGAGATCATCGAGACCAAGCGCGGCCCGCGGATGGTGGAGACGCATCTGCGTCCGGCCGGCGGCTGGATCCCGCTGCTGGTCAGGGATGCGCTCGGGGTCGACCTGCTCGGCATGCTCGCGGCCCGCACCGTCGACCGGCCGGTGCTGCCGCGGCTGTCGGCGCTGCCGACCGGGCACGGCGGCCCGGACGCGCCGGAGCACCAGTGCGCGGCGATCTGGTTCATCCAGCCCGACCCGGGCGACGAGGGCGAGCTGCTCAGCCTGTTCGGTGTGGAACGCGCCCTGGAGACGCCCGGGGTGGTCGAGGTGCAGGTGCTGCGCAAGCCGGGCGACCGGATCGGCGTCCTGCGCTCCAGCGGCACCCGGCTGGCCATGGTCCGCGCGGTGGGCCCGGACCAGGAGACCGCGGTGGCCGCGGCCCGCGAGGGCGCTTCACGGATCCGCGCCGTGGTGGTCCCGCCGGCCGAGGCCGGACGGCTCGACGGCTCACTGCTGACCGGGGGGAAGTTCCGATGAGAATCCTGATGGTGATGCCCTACCGGCAGTTCGTCGGCCAGGCCCGGGCCGAGGGCATCGGCACCGTGGCGCTGTGGGACCCGGCCCTGGAGTCGCCCGCCTACCTGAGCGGCGTCGCCGCCGACGCCGAGGCCTACCTGACCACGGACTTCGGCGACACCGCCGGGCTGCGCCGGGTCCTCGCCGAGACCGCCGCCGAGCACCGGGTGGACCGGATCGTGCACCTGGGCCGGGAGGAGACCATGGTCACGGTCGCCGAGGAGGCCGAGCGGCTGGGCCTCGCGGTCAACCCGGCCCGAGCGGTCGCCCGGCTCAACGACAAGTCGCTGCTGCGTCAACTCCTGGACCGGCACGGCCTGTCCCCGGTCGCGGTGCGCCGCTTCGACCGCCCGGACCAGGTCAGGTCGGCCCTGCCCGGACTGCCGTCGCCGTTCATCGCCAAGCCGACCGTGCTGGCCGGCAGCCGCGGGGTGCGGCTGATCAGCGGCCCCGACGACCTGGCGGACTGGGAGCGCTCGCTGGCCGGGTACGGCTACCGGGGGCCGGTCCTGGCCGAGGAGTACCTGCGGGGACCGGAGTTCAGCGTGGAGACCCTCAGCGCGGACGGCCGGCACCAGCTGATCGGCATCACCGCCAAGGAGGTGACCGCGCCGCCGCTCTTCGTGGAGACCGCGCACACCCACCCCGCCGCCCTGCCCGAGGCCGACGAGCGGGCGATCGGGGAACTGGTCACCGCGATGCTGGACGCCGCCGGACACCGCTTCGGCCCGGTCCACACCGAGGTCGTGCTGACCGCGGCCGGGCCCCGGGTGGTGGAGTCGCAGACCCGGCTCGGCGGCGGCCGAATACCCCTGCTGGTGCAGCTCGCCCGGGGCTACGACATGGAGCGCGCGGTCTTCGCGGCGCTCGCCGGGCGGCTCGAACCGGCCGGGCCCGCCCGCGGGGTGGGCCGGGTCGAGTTCCTCGGCTTCCAACCCGGCACGGTGGTCTCGGTCTGCGGGGTGGACCAGGCCGAGGCGCTGCCCTACGTCCACGAGCTGGAGGTCCCGTTCCGGCCCGGCGACCGGGTCCCGGTGGCCGTGGACGCCAAGACCCGGCACGGCCACGTCGTGGTCTCCGCCCCGGACGCCGCGACCGCCGTCCAACGGTGCGCGGTGGTACGGCAGATGATCCGGGTGGTGACCCGGTGAGCGCCGGGACCGGGCCACGGGTGACCGCGCTGCTCCGGGAGGACCTACGGACCATCAGGGACCGGGACCCCTCGGTGTGCAGCACCGCCGAGGCCATGCTGCACCCCTCCTTCACCGCCCTGGCTGTGCACCGGCTCAGCAGCAGCGTGCACCGGCACGGCCACCGGACCCTGGCCAGGATGCTGGCCACGGCCTGTCGACTGGTCACCCAGATCGAGATCCACCCCGGCGCCCGGCTCGGTCGACGCGTCTTCATCGACCACGGCTCGTCCGTCGTCATCGGCGAGACGGCGGTGGTGGGCGACGATGTCACGCTCTTCCACCAGGTGACGCTGGGGTCGGTGGGCTGGTGGCACGACGTGGAGCGGCCGCCGGGCAGCCCCCGGCACCCGACCGTGGAGGCCGGCGTGGTGCTCGGCTGCGGCGCGACCGTGCTCGGCCCGGTGACCATCGGCCGGTCGGCGGTGATCGGCGCCAACGCGCTGGTGGTGAAGGACGTGCCGAGCGGGGCCCGGGTGCTCTCGCCGATCGCCGTGGTCCAACTGCCCGGGGTCCCGGTGCCGGTGGTCCAGCTGCCCGGGGTCCAACTGCCCGCGGTCCGCGCGCCGTCGGCCGCCGCCGTGCCCGACCTGCCCGTCCCCGACCTTCGCGCCGTCCCCTCAAGGAGCATCCCCACTAGGAGCATCGCATGAGCCATCTGGGCATCCTCGAAAGCAACCTGTCCGGATCCGGGTTCGACTGCCTGCGCGCCGCGCACGACCTCGGCCACCGGGTCACCTTCTTCACCCGCGACCTCGACCGCTACCTCGACGTCCCGGGCGCCTTCACCTTCTTCGACAAGTACGTCGACCACATCGAGCACTGCGAGACCAACGACGACGCGCTGCTGTCCAAGAGCGTCGACGCGATCCACCAGGCCGACCCCTTCGACGCCTTCCTGACCGTCGCCGAGTACGACGTCGTACTGGCCGCGCGCACCAGCGCCCGGCTCGGGCTGCCCACGGTCTCCGAGTCCTCCGTCGCCAAGGCCCGTGACAAGGCCCGGATGCGGGAGACCTGCGCCGCGGCGGGGGTGCCGATGCCCCGTTTCCGGATCGTCTGGTCCGCCGACGAGGCCGCCTCGGCCGCGCTGGAGGTCGGGCTGCCCTGCGTGGTCAAGCCCGCCGACGAGACCAGCAGCGCCGAGGTCAGCCGCTGCACCACGGCCGAGCAAGCCGCCGCGGCCTTCGACCGGATCCTGGCCAGGGCCGAGACCACCCGGGGGCAGGCCTGCTCGCCCTATGTGATGGTCGAGGAGGGCCTGTTCGGCCCCGAGGTCAGCGTCGAGGTAATGGCCGAGG
>FSVS01000955.1_pt1 | contig 11502 bp, 11 predicted proteins | sample 1637781 | NCBI WGS metagenome assembly FSVS01 (sample SAMEA3914814, study PRJEB12502) | metagenome | biome: forest; material: soil | place: USA | collected 2011-09-16 | depth 0.1 m | reverse complement strand
TCCCAGACGTCGTCGATCGGCTGGGCCAGGCCCTGGGCGGCGAAGTACTGCATGCGGTAGCCGGCGAACCAGGTGAACAGGTCGTCCGGGGTGCCCTGCAGATAGCTGGTGATGTTGTCCTGGAAGGTGTTGTGGTCGACCGTGTTGATCTTGATCGCGGATTTGGTCGCCGTGGTCGCCCCCGAACACAGCGCGGCGAAGGCGGCCTTGACGCCGGGGTCGGAGTAGTTCGACCCGAAGGTGACCGTGCCGCCGCCCTTGGCGGAGCCCGAGGAGCCGCCGGTGCTCGGTGAGCTGGAACCCGATCCCGAGCTGCCGCAGGCGGTGAGCAGGCCGCCGGAGACGGTGGCGAGTCCGGCGGCTCCGGCCACACCTTTCAGCAGGGTCCGGCGACTTGGCGATATTCCGGCGTCCGACATGGTGGTTTCCTCCGTGCGGCGGGTGGGTGGAGTCGCCTGGCGGGCCTGTGGAGCATCCATCGATTTCCAACAGAACTCACCAGGATGAAACGTTGCCGTTGTGCACGGGTAGTTCTACGCCGGGAGGAACGGACCGTCAACGCCCTGCTCCGGATGCGTTGTGAGACCGTGATGTCATGCTCGTGCGGAATCTGGAACCGCCATGTCCCCACAGTCGGGCGGGCAACAAGATCGAACGTGTTGCCTCAAGAAGCACCAGCAGCCCAGGGGTCGTCGGCGGGCCGCCGCAGGAACGCGGGGCGCAGCGCCTCGTCCGGCGGGTCGTAGGAGCGGTGGAACACCGCGGTCGCCGACCCCGACAGCGGCGGGACGATCCAGCTCCAGTCCGCGGGGACCGGACGGCCGTACCGGCGCTCGCGCTCGATGTGCGCCAGGAAACGGGTCGACTCGGTGTGGTGGTCCGCCATGGTCACCCCCGCCTCCTGGAAGGAGTGCAGCACCGCGAGGTTCAGTTCCACCAGCGCCCGGTCCCGCCACAGGCTGCGGTCGCTCGCCGTGTCGAGGTCGAACAGCGCGGCGACCGAGGGCAGCAGGTCGTAGCGGTCGGTGTCGCCGAGGTTGCGCGAGCCGATCTCGGTCCCCATGTACCAGCCGTTGAACGGGGCCGCGGGGTAGCTGACGCCGCCGATCTCCAGGGTCATGTCCGACACGGCCGGGACGGCGTACCAGCGCAGGCCGAGACCGGCGAAACCGGCGTTCTCCGGGTGCCGCAGCGGCACCTCCAGGACGGCGTCCTCCGGCAGTTCGTACCAGTCCGGCGCGCGGTCCGGCGCGCTCTGCACCAGCAGCGGCAGCACGTCGAACTCCTCCTTGCCGCCCTTCCAGCCCAACTCCTGTGCCAGCGCCGCGCGTTTGCCGCTCAGCGGGTCGTCGGCGTAGCGCACCAGCTGCTCGTTCAGCAGCCGGGCGGCCGGGCGGCCCGGCCGGTCCGGGGCGAACACGCTGACCACCGGCCGGATCCGGCCCGCGTTGGTGGCCGTCCGCAGGTGCCCGACGCACTGCTCGGCGATGTCGTCCGGATGCCGCACATGCCGCAGGTCCCGCACCAGCAGGCTGCGCCAGTACAGCCGCCCGATGCAGCGGGCGGCGTTCCGCCAGGCCACCCGGGCCCCGAAGACCAGCTCCGCTTCGGTGTGCTCGTACGTCCCGTACGACTCCACCGCCCGGCGCACCTCGCGCCACCGCTGCTCCGGGTCCGGGGCCGTCTCCGGGTTCTCGGCGGCGAACTGACGGATGAACGATTCTGCCGCCGCCAGCTTCGAGGCGAGCGCGGGTGGCCTGCGGCGGGTGATGGCGGTTCGTTGAAATAGCAAGTAGGTTCCCTCCCGCCTCAGGAGTACCCCAGGTGACGGAACGGGTGCGGAGAGTATCCACATCTTCCCCTCGGGGGAGGGGTGGATCGGCTAGGATCCGCCCGGCTCCGGCGGAGTCGGGGCCGACTCGCGCAGGACCGGTCCGAGCCGGTCGGAGACCGGTGGCTCGGTGGCCACGACCTGGCCGAGGGCGATGCTGCCGACGACCGCGGCGCTGACGACGATCAGCCAGGAGAGCAGGGTGAAGACCGGGCCGAGGCTGCCGAACTTGGCCTGGCTGTTGTCGAGGGCGATGGGCATGTAGATCTTGGCGGTCAGGCCCAGCACCGTCATCGACAGGGCGGTGAACAGGGCGCCGGGGAGCAGCGGGAGCCAGCGGGTGCGGGTGCCGAGCAGCAGGTGCTGGGTCCACCACCAGACCAGCGTGGTCGACACGAAGGAGAGCGGGATGCCGAGCCACAGGCCCGCGCCGAACCCGGTGCGCAGCGGCTGCTGCACGATCAGGATCACGACCCAGGAGCAGAGCCAGGCGAACCAGCGCCAGACCACGATCCTGGCACCGGACTTGGGCAGCTCCCAGGACTTCTCGCAGAGCCGTTGCACCACTCGCGCGCAGGCGGTCGCCGACAGCAGCGCCATCAGCACCCCGATCGCGCCCGAGGTCTGGACGAAGGTGTCGTCCTCGCCGCTCTGGTAGAGCTCCTTGAGCTGGTCCAGCGGCGCGCCGGTGAGGCCGAAGAGCGTCCGGATCGAGTCCACCAGCTGCTGCCGGACGAAGGACGGGGCGAACGCGGCGAGCGCGAACAGCAGCGGCATGGCGGTCAGGAAGACCTGCGCGGCGAGCCGGGTCGCCAGGTCCAGGATGTTGATCCGGACCAGCTGCTCCGCGAGCCGGACGATGACCGGGAAGCGGTGCTCGGCTGTCGTGCGCGCGTGCTTCAGCCTGACCGGGAGCTCGCCGGCGCTCTGTCGGGCGCGTTGCCGGCGGTTGGCTGGCGGGCGTCGGGGTCCGGTCGGCTGGGTCACCTGCCAAGCCTGCGGCAGGCGGCCGTCCGGACCGGGGATGTGCGCCGGGGTGTCGCGGCAGGTGTGCCGGAGCGGGGCGTGACCACCGCGTACGGTGCCGCGCCGTACACTCCTGCCATGCTCAAAGCCGACCGCATCGCGCGCATCCTGGACCATGTGGCCACGGCCGGGAGCGCGGACGTGCACCAGCTCAGCGCGCTGCTCGGGGTCTCCGGCGCGACCGTGCGCCGCGACCTGCAACTGCTCGACGAGCAGGGGCTGCTCCAGCGCACCCACGGCGGCGCGGTCACCGGGTCGGTCAACCTTGAGCTCCCGCTGCGGCACCGGACCGGGCGCAGGCAGGCCGAGAAGCGCCGGATCGCGCTGGCGGCGGCGGGCCTGGTCCAGGAGGGCGCGGTGGTCGGGCTGACCGGCGGCACCACCGTCACCGAGCTGGCCCGTGCGCTGGGCGAGAGCCGTCCGGCCGAGCGGGGGCTGACCGTGGTCACCAACGCGGTCAACATCGCCGCCGACCTGATCGTCCGTCCGGAGATCCGGCTGCTGGTCGTCGGCGGAACGGCGCGCAGCGCGAGCTACGCCCTGGTCGGGCCGGCCGCCGAAGGGATGCTGACGCGGTATCACCTCGACATCGCCTTCATCGGCGTCGACGGCCTGAGCGCGACCGAGGGCTGCACCACCTACGACGAGATGGAGGCCGCGACCGACCTGGCCTTCCTCCGCGCGGCGGCGCGGAGCGTGGTCGTCACCGACAGCAGCAAGGTGGGCCGGACCACCTTCGCCGGGATCTGTCCGCTGGACGCGATCGACGACGTGGTGACGGACGACGCGCTGACGCCCGAGCAGGAGAAGTCCCTCACCGACGCCGGAGTCCGTGTCCTCCGCGCCTGACCCGTCAGGCCCGGGGCGGGGCGAGGACCGCGAGGAGGCGGGCGACCTCCGCGGCGACGGCCTCCCTCGCGGGGCCGAGCCAGCGGCGGGGGTCGACCAGGGCGGGGTCGGCGGCCAGGGCCTCCCGCACCGCCTCGGTGTAGAGGCGGTTGAGGTGGGTGGAGATGTTGACCTTGCGCATGCCCGCGGCGACCGCCGCCGACAGCGTCTCGTCCGGGACGCCGGAGGAGCCGTGCAGCACCAGCGGGACCGGGACGGCCTCGCGCAGCGCGGCGATCAGCGGCAGGTCCAGCGCGGCCTGACGGACGGTCATGGCGTGCGAGGAGCCGACCGCGACCGCGAGCGCGTCCACGCCCGTCTCGGCGACGAACTGCGCCGCCTCGGCCGGGTCCGTCCGCACGCCGGGTGTGTGCGCGCCGTCCTTGCCGCCGATCTCGCCGAGCTCCGCCTCCACCAGCAGCCCCCGGTCGTGGCACCAGGCGGTGATCTCCCGGGTGGTGCGGACGTTCTCGGCCCACGGCAGCTTCGACCCGTCGTACATCACCGAGCCGAAGCCGCAGTCCGCCGCCTCCTGGATCAGCGCGAACCCGGTCGCGTGGTCCAGGTGCAGCGCGGCCGGGAGCTCCGCGGCCCGCGCGGCGGTCCGCGCCGCCGCGGCGAGCGGGGCGAGACCGCCGTGGTAGCGGGCGGCGTTCTCGCTGATCTGGAGGATCACCGGGGCCTTGGCCCGGCTCGCGCCGGCCAGGATCGCCTCGGCGTGCTCGATCTGGATCACGTTGAACGCGCCCGCGGCGTAGCCGTCGCGCTCGGCGGTCCGGAGTATCCGTGCGGTGGGGGTCAACGGCATGTCAGCGGTTCTCCTGCGGCGTCGTCATGGGGTGGTGGGTCAGTTCCCGGTACAGGTCCGCGTCGTAGTCGCCCGCGAGCGGTGCGGCGACGGCCGCGGCGGACAGCGCGGCGGCGTCGGCGGTGGCCTCCGGCCAGGGGCGGCCCTCGGCGAGGGCGAGGGCCAGTGCGGCGGTGACGGCGTCGCCCGCGCCGGTGGGGTTGCCGCGCACCCGCCGCGGCGCGGGGGTGTGCCAGCGCAGGCCGTCGGCGCTGCCGAACATCCCGTCGGCGCCGCAGGTCACCACGGCCGCCTCCGCGCCCAGGGCGCGCAGCCGCTCGGCCGCCGCCGCCGGGTCGTCCGCCGCGGCGCCGGTGGCCCGGGCGGCCTCCTCGGCGTTGGGCTTCACCAGCGCCGGTCGGCCGGTCAGACCGGCCCGCAGCGCCTCGCCGTCGGCGTCCAGCACACCGGGCACGCCGAGCCGGGCCGCGCGCCGCAGCAGCACCGCGTAGGCGTCCGCCGGAACCCCCGGCGGCAGGCTCCCGGACAGCACCACGACCGTCGCGCCCGCCAGCGCCGCGGGGAAGTCCGCCCCGGCGAAGCGCAGCCACTCGGCCGGGCCGACCACGGGCCCCGGCTCCCACAGCCCGGTCACCTCGCCGTCGTCGTCGACCACCGCGACCGTCCGCCGGACCGAGCCCTGAACCGGCGTCAGCCGGTGCGGCAGGCCCGCCCGGTCGAGGTCGGCGCGCAGCCCGTCCGCGCCCGCGCCGCCGGCCAGGCCGGTCACCAGGACCTCCGCCCCGCGCGCGGCGAGCACCCGGGCGACGTTGACGCCCTTGCCGCCGGCCCGTTCGGCCACGGCGGCGACCCGGTTCGTCCCTCCGGCCCGGAGCCGGTCCACCCGGTAGGTGACGTCCAGGGCCGGGTTGAGCGTGACGGTGACGATCACGAAGCGTCGGCGGCGGTCGGCTCCAGCACCACCGAACGGGACAGGTGCTGCGGGCTGTCGACGTCCCTGCCCAGCCGTCCGGCCAGCGCGACGCCGAGGCGCTGCACCCGGACCAGCTCGGCCACCGGGTCGAGCGTCCGCCGCTCCAGGTACGCGCCGGTGGTGGCGACCTGCTCGGCCAGTCCGTCCGGGAGGTCGCCGAGGCTCCACACCGCGCGCCCGGGACGGGCGACGCTGATCGGGCCGTGCCGGTACTCCATCGCCGGGTACGCCTCGGTCCACCAGGCCGCCGTCTCGCGGACCTTGAGCGCGGCCTCGCGGGCCAGGCCGTAGCTCCAGCCCCGGCCGAGGAAGCTGATCTGCTCGGCGTCCAGCAGCTCGGACGGCAGTTCGGCGGCGATCGCCGCCGCGCCGTCGGCGAGTATGCCGTCCAGCTGCTCCCCGAGCTGCGCGCGGAGCAGCAGCAGCTGGGTGGTGGGGAAGCGGGTCTGCACCACCGAGCGCTCGTCGGCGAAGTCGAGGACCACCAGGTCGTCGGCCAGGTCGGCGATGGGCGTGTTCGGGTCGGCGGTGATCGCGGTGACGGCGGTCTCGCCCTTGACCTGCGCCAGCAGCTCCAGCACCTCGCTGGTGGTGCCGGAGCGGGTCAGCGCCAGCACCCGGTCGTAGTGGCGGGCGAAGCCGGCGCCGAGCGGGGCCTCGGAGGCGGCGAAGGCGTCGGTCTCGCCGAGCCCGGCGGACTCCCGCAGCGCGGCGTAGGACTGGGCCATGAACCAGGAGGTGCCGCAGCCGACGACGGCGACGCGCTCGCCGTGGCGGGGGAGCAGCGGGGCGAACTCCGGCAGCCGGTCCAGCGCCTGCTGCCAGCAGTCGGGCTGGGAGGCGATCTCTTCTGCGGTCCAGGACATGGAAGGCTCTCCGTCACGGTGATTGAAGTTGCTCGTAGTATCCACTGAGCGAGCAGAAGTGAGCATACATGTGCAGCCTCGTCCTGGGAACGCGAGGGGCCCGGCGGGACGGATCGCTCCGTCCCGCCGGGCCCCTCGCCGTACCTGCGGGCTACTGCCGGACGGCCCCGAACGGGGCCGAGCCGTCGGATCCCGGCAGCGGCGCGTCCACGCCGGTCGCGGCCTGCGGCAGCGCCGCCGACCTGGTGGCCGCCGCCTTGGTGCCGGACGCCCCGCCGAGGTCGCGGTTCAGCACCAGGGTGATCCGCTGGACCGTGTCGATCCCGTACTGCATGGTCTTGTCGTTGTCGCTGAGGACCGCCATCAGGTAGTCCCGGCCGCCGCCGGTGACCGCGCCGATGCTGTGCACCCGCCAGGCCCGGGTGGCCCGCGGCAGCCACCCGTTCTTGTTGGACACCAGCGAACCCTTCGGCGCCTTGTACGGCACGCCCCAGCGCTGCGACGGGGTGACCTCCGACATCAACTTCAGCGCGTAGGCGCGCCAGGTGGCCGAGAGCGCGGTGTGGTCGTCGGTGAAGGTCCTGAGCAGCTTCAGCTCGTCGTGGGCGTCGATCTGGGTCAGCCCCCAGTAGCCGCCCGAGCCGGGCACCGTGCCGGTCATCCCGGCCAGCTTGAGGTACGCCTTGAACCGGGTGCGGCCCACGCTGTTCCACAGGTTGGTGGCCGCGGTGTTGTCCGACCGAGTGATCATCAGGCGGAGTTCGGAGGTCTCCCAGCTCGTCAGCTTCCGGTGCTGCTCCTGGGCCCGGCGCAGCACGGCGGCCATGATGGTCGCCTTCACCACGCTCGCCGAGTCGAAGTGCCGGTCCAGGTTGTGGGAGCAGTAGACCGCGGTGTTCTTGTCCCAGACGTACAGGCCCACCGTGGACGAGCGCCCGGCCAGGGCGGCCTTCACGTCCTTCGCCACCTTGGCGGCGAGCGCCGGGTGGGTCTTCGACGCACAGAGCGGCGGTGCGGTCGCGGCGTTCGCCGGTGTGCCCGCGACGAGCGGGAGCAGCGTCGCGAGAGCGGTGCCGCCGAGCACGGACGCGACGAGCCGTCGCGAGCGGGTACTGCGAGGTGGTGCCATCTGATGTCCTCTCCGGTGGGAACTGACGTTCAGTCTGGAGCCGGTGCGGGCCCTGACGGCGGAGACTTCCCGAGAGGAGGGATGGTTGCGTGGTCGGGCGGGGGACCAGTCCTGAGGGGGTCAGTCCTGACGGGGATCAGTCCTGACGTCCCGTCAGTGCCACCGTGAGGCCGAGGCCGATCATCGCCATGCCGCCGGCCCCGCCGACCGCGGAGAGCCGCCGCGGCGAACGGGCGAACCAGGACCGCGCCGTCGACGCGGCCAGGCCCCAGGTGCTGTCGGAGACCAGGGCGATCAGCGTGAAGACCAGCCCCAGCAGCATCAGCTGCCCGGTCACGTCCCCCGCTCGGCGGTCCACGAACTGCGGCAGCACCGCGGCGAAGAACACCGTCGTCTTGGGATTGGCCACCCCGACCGCGAAACCCTCCCCGAGGGTGCGCAGGCTCCCGCGCCGGTCCGCGGTCCCGGTGAAGGCCTCGCGCAGGGCCTGACGCCGCCGCAGCGCCTTCACGCCGAGGAACACCAGGTAGGCGGCGCCGGTCAGCTTCAGCGCGGTGAACAGCAGCACCGACCGGGCCACCAGCGGCCCGATCCCGAACGACACCGCGAGCACCAGCACATACGCGCCGGCGGTGTTGCCGAGCACGGACAGCAGCGCCGTCCGGCGGCCGTGCGCGAGCGCCCGTCCGACCACGAACAGCACGCTGGGCCCGGGGATCACGATCAGCAGCAGCGACATTCCCGCGAACGCGGCCAGACGGTCGGCGGACACCATGGAACCCCCAGGGAGAAGTGCGGCGAAGGGCCGCATCGTAGTCCGGGGGGCTCCGGTTCCGCGTCCGTATTTCCGGGGGCCGGAAGCGTGGGTGCTACTTCGGCGGGAGCTGGTCCATGTGCTTCATGGCGTTCATGACGTCCACCACGGTCTGGCTCCCGGCCGGGCCGACCGGGGCGAACACGTAGACCGTGCCGGAGGTGGCGAAGTTCAGGTCCAGCTGGATGGTGTCACCGAGCTTGGGCACCCGGGTGAGGTCGGACAGCGCCAGCCGGTCCGCGTCGGCCTTGAGCGTGACCGAGCCGTGCGCGGGGATGGTGACCCACGGCACCACGGCGTTCGAGCCGCTCACCACACTGATCTTCCTGGCCCACGGGCTGGACGCGCCGACCAGCCGGTCGGCCGTCCCGCCGTTGTTGCGCACCGTGACATAGGCGTAGACCGGGCCGCCGCTGGTGGCGGGCGGGTCGAGGTGGGCCGCCGTCATCCCGATCAGCGGGGGCGAGGGCGCCGCGGCCGCGGCCTGCTGGGGGGCGTTGCGGCCCCAGAGCAGCAGCACCACGGCCAGCGCGACCAGGACCGGCGCCTGCACCATCAGCATGCGCCGCAGCCGCGGAAGCCCGCCCCGGCGCAGGTTCCGCGCCTCCAGGGCGGCGGCCTCCTGCTCCAGCTCGGCGAGCTCCCGCTCCTCCTCGGCCTCCGGCTCGATGTCCATGGCGGCCTAGTACCCCGACGGCCAGGTGAAGTCCTTGTACGGGGTGTTGGTGCCCACGTCGATCTGGATCTTCTTGAACTCGGTCAGCACGATCGAGCGCGGGTCGCCGGTGAACACCTTGCCGTCCACGTACACGGTGAGCGCGCCCTTGTTGGGGCCGACCTGGGTGCTGCTCAGCGGCTGCTTCCACACGTCGAAGAAGTTGCCCAGCGTGTACTGGCGCTTGGTCGGCGACTCGACGTGGATGACGCCGGTCTCGTCGTGCGTGTGCAGGTAGTAGAACTTCGCGCCGCCGCTCACGAACGGGCTGCCGCTGGAGCTGTCCAGGCTGTACGGCGGGACGATGCCGATGCCGTAGGGGATGTTCTTCTGCGTGCCGTTGACGAAGATCTGGAGGTGCGCGTGGATGTGGTAGGCCAGCGCCTCCATCTGGTCGCTCTTGACGACGCCGTCCACGGTCTGGCCGGTCACCTGGTGCGCGGTGGTGGCGAGCAGGCTGGCGCTCTTGTCGATCGACGGGTCCGTCGCCGCCTTGGAGGCGGTGGCCGTGGCGTTGGCCTTGTTCTGGCTGCCGATGGCGAAGGCCGCGGCCGTTCCGGCTCCACCGATGAGGACCACGCCGCCCACGATCCAGGCGATCATCACGTTCCGCTGGCGCCGGGCGTCGGCCTTGCGCTGCTCGGCGATGCGCTGCTGGGCTATTCGACGCCGCTCGGCGTTCGACGGCTTGTTCTGCTGTGTCATCGGTCCTCAGTTGCTTCCGGCCGGGCCTGGGCTACCACGGGAACGGCTGTACGTACCCGCGCGGTCACGTTAGTAGCTGCGTTGCTAAGCGTCTCGTAAGTGTGCCGGGAGAGGCAGTAACGATGATCTTATTTTGAGATGAAATATCCCTTATAAAGGGGTCACAGGTTGATAACGGGGCCGACCTACGAACTTGCTGTGAGCCGGGTCACCCGATTCCGCGGTGCGGGCTGCCGTGCGCGTCGTTGCAGTGCGGCTGCTCCGCCTCGCGGCCGCCGAGTTGGTACAGCTCGGGCGTCGCGTGGTCCACCTGGAGCGTGGTGTGCTCGATCCCGTGCCGGGAGCGCAGCGACGCCTCAAGCCGGACCCGTACGGCGTGGCAGTCCATCCCCTCGCGCACCAGCACGTGCGCGGACAGGGCCGGGTAGCCCGAGGTGATGGTCCAGACGTGCAGGTCGTGCACCTCCACCACGCCGCCCTCGGCCGCCAGTTCGGCGCCGATCAGGTCGGGGTCGAGACCGGCCGGCGCGGCTTCGAGGAAGATCCGGCCCGACTCCCGGACCAGCCCGTACCCGGCGTGGAACATCAGCACGGCGACCACCAGGGTGGCGATCGCGTCCGCCCGGTCGAAGCCGGTGAGCATGACCACCAGGCCGGACACCGCGGTCGCGATGAAGGCCCAGGCGTCGTTGAGGATGTGCTGGTAGGCGCCCTCGACGTTGAGGCTGCTGCGGTTGGCCCGCGAGATCAGCCAGGCCGCGCAGACGTTGACGACGATGCCGACCAGTGCGGTGGCCAGGACGATCCCGCCCTGGACGTCGGGCGGCGAGAACAGCCGCCGGACCGCCTCGTAGGTGAAGATCGCGCCCAGGCCGAGCAGGGTGATCCCGTTCGCCTGCGCGGAGAGGATCTCGGCCCGCTTCAGTCCGAAGGTCAGCGCCCCCTTGGCGGGTCGGGCCGACAGCCGGATCGCCAGCAGGGCGAGGGCCAGGGACGCGGCGTCGGTCAGCATGTGCCCGGCGTCGGAGATCAGCGCCAGCGAGCTGGCGGCGATGCCCACGATCACCTCGCCGACCATGAACGCCGCGATCAGCGCGAGGGCCGCCCGCAGGTAGCGCCGGTCGGCGTCCGCCGACACCCCGTGGCCGTGGCCCTCGTGGCCGCCGTGCGTGCCGTGGTCCGCCGCGTGGTCGTGCCCGGTCTGGTCGTGCGCGTGCTCCCGGGTCGGGCCCACCGGAACCTCCTTGTCGCTCTCGTCGTCGGAACCACCCTACCCGTCATACATGAAGAATCCTTCATATATAACGCGGCTCGCCGCAAAACCAGTCGCCCGGGATCGCGGTCCGCGCCTACGGTTTCGAGCCATGACCTCCTCCCGTCCCCTGGTCGCCGTGCTCAGCGGCGCGGGGCTCTCCACCGACTCCGGCATCCCGGACTACCGCGGCCCCAACGGCCTCTGGCGCCGTGACCCCGGGGCCGAGAAAGCGGTCACCCTCAGCGACTACCGGGCCGATCCCGAGGTGCGCCGCAAGGCCTGGCGGATGCGGATCGAGGCCGGAGTGCTCGGTGCCGAGCCCAACGCGGCGCACCGCGCGCTCGCCGAGCTGGAGCGCGCGGGCCTGCCGCTGCGCGTGCTCACCCAGAACGTCGACGGCCTGCACCAGCGCGGCGGCGTCAGCGAGCGCAAGGTCCTGGAACTGCACGGCACCGCGCTGAAGGTGCAGTGCCTCGGCTGCCGGGCCCGCGG
>FSVS01000345.1_pt1 | contig 11514 bp, 10 predicted proteins | sample 1637781 | NCBI WGS metagenome assembly FSVS01 (sample SAMEA3914814, study PRJEB12502) | metagenome | biome: forest; material: soil | place: USA | collected 2011-09-16 | depth 0.1 m | reverse complement strand
TGCCCTGGTCCACCGCGAGCGACCACTTGACCACCGACTGACCCCAGTTGCGGGTGTAGTCGATGATGTTGTTCATGTCCTCCTGCTGCTGGTTGGCGATCCAGGTGCCGCCGGAGTGCTCGGTGTCGAAGGCGGGCACCGAGGGGTACTGGTTGTGGATCGTGGTCTGCTCGCCGACGTCGCCCTCGTAGCCGTGCCAGGCGATGCCGCCGAACAGCGGGTCGTTGCGCACGGCGGCGTCGTCCACGGTCGGCGCGCCGTAGGCGGCGTAGGAGTCCCAGTTCCAGTCCAGGGCCAGGACCTTGGTGCTCAGTCCGGCCGCGTGGAAGGCGGGCAGCAGGTCGGTGGCGGTGAAGTAGTCCAGGCCGGTCCCGTTCCACTGCATCGACGGGTAGCCGGAGCAGCAGGTCGGCTCGTTCTGCACCGACACGTAGTCGATCGGCACGCCCTGGGCCTGGTAGGCCTGCACGTACTTCACGAAGTACTGGGCGTAGGCGGCGTAGTACTGCGACTGGAGCCAGCCCTGGCTGTACGCGCCGCTGTCCTTCATCCACGGCGGCGCGGTCCACGGCGTGGCCATCACCTTGAGGTTCGGGTTGAGCTGCTGCGCCTGCTTGGTCAGTGGCAGGACGTCGACCAGGTCGTGGGCGATGGAGAAGTGCGCCAGGGTCGGGTCGGTCTGCCCGGCCGGCATGTCGTCGTAGGTGTAGTTGCTCCGGGCCAGGTCGGAGGCGCCCATCGGGTTGCGCAGGAAGTCCAGGCCGATGCCGGTGGTCGGGCTGAACAGGTTGTTCATCACGGTGTTCCGGGTGGCCGCGCTGAGCGCGCCGCTGCTGTTCATCAGATACGCGGCGGTGTCGGTGAAGGACGCGCCGGCCCCGGTGAACTGCTGGTACTTGGTGTTCTCGTTGACGTTGACGACCTGTCCGCCGCTGCCGGTCCCGGCGGTGAAGTTGATCGGCGTCTGCTGCTGGAGACCGCGGGTGACGGTGCGTCCGCCCGAGTCGGAGGTGCTGGTGAGGGTGATGCCGACCTGCTCGCCCGCGGCGTGGGCGGTGCCGACCGGCCCGGCCAGGATCAGGCCTCCGGCGGCGAGGGTGCCCGCGAGCAGAGTGGGGAGGAGAGTGCGTTTTCTGGTGGTCATCGTCGCGCGGCCCTTCGGTGGGGGTGCCAGGGGCATGACAGACCGGAGGGTGGTCCGGTCCGCCCCACCCTGCTTCGATCCGCCCATATTTCAACTCATGAACAAAGGGTCGCGCAAGGTCTGGACCAATCTTCAGGAGTCGGACGTCATCCGCGCCCGCCGGAACCCGGGCGCGAGCAGCAGCAACAGCCCCGCCGCCTCCAGCGCCCCGCACAGGGCGTAGGCCAGGTCCAGGCCGAGCAGCGCGATGGCGAAGCCCATCGCGGCCGAGGCCAGCGGGACCACCCCGAGCGAGATCAGGGCGTTGAAGGAGGACACCCGGCCGCGGAACTCGTCCGGGGTATGACGCTGCGTCAGCACCGAGCAGAGCACCGCCATCGGGCCGCTGCACAGGCCGATCAGGGCGGTGGTGGCGACGGCGACCCCCAGTCCGGGGGCGAGGGCCGTGCCGAGCAGGGCCACGCCCTCGACCGCTCCGCAGGCCGTGATCCACAGCGCCGGCCGCCCGGTGGACCGCAGACGGGTCGTCAGCAGCGCCCCGGTGGCGGCGCCGAGGCCGAAGCCGGTGAGCATCAGCCCGATCCCGCTCGCGCCCCAGCCCCGGTCCGCGGAGAGCTCGGCCATGCCGATGTTCATCGGGCCGACGAAGCCCAGATTGGTCAGCAGGACCACCAGGGTCAGCGGACCGAGCACGGGGTGCCGGGCCAGGAAGGCGAGCCCGGAGCGGAACTCCCCGCGGTAGGAGCCGCGCGGCTTGGACTCCGTGGCCTTCACACCGGACTGGACGGCGCGCGGCCGCACCGTCGCCAGGGTGGCCAGGGAGACGGCGAAGGTCGCCGCGTCCACCAGCAGGGCCAGCGAGACCCCGCCCCAGGCGACGACCAGGCCGCCCAGCGGCGCGCCGAGGGAGAGGGCGATCCGCGCGGCCATGTTGGCGACCACCGCCCCCGAGGCGTACTGCTCGGGGCGCAGCAGCCGGGGCTGCATCGCCCCGGCGGCCGGGAGGAACAGCGCGTCCACGATGCCGAAGCCGACGGCCAGCACGGCGAGGACGGCTATACCGGGGGTGAGCAGCACCGCCCCGGCGGCGGCCAGGGTGACCACGACCCGCACCGCGTCGCTGCCGATCATCAGCCGCCGGATGTCGTAGCGGTCGGCGATCACCCCGCCGAGGAGCAGCAGGAGCAGCCGCGGCACCGAGGAGACGGTCAGCAGCAGGCCGGCGACACCGGCCGAGCCGAGGTGCACGGCCGTCCAGGACAGGGCCACCCACCAGACCTGGTCGCCGAGTTGGGACAGGCTCTGGCCGGCCAGATAGCGCCGGTACGGGCGGTCGCGCAGCACCGGGGCGGGCGGGGCCGGGACGGCGACGGCGGCGGGAACGGTCGTGGCTGTGGCGCTCATGGCTTCTCCGGGAAGGCGTGGAGGAACAGGAAGACGTTCTCGCGCCCGTCGGCGGGGCGCTCCTCGGGGCGGGTCGTCGGGTCGATCCGCCCCAGCGCCGACCAGCGGCGCAGCACCTGGTTCAGTTCGTCGTTGAGGGCGCCCAACTCCTCGGGGGTGAGCCGGAGGTAGTTGTTGGAGGTGGTCGAGACGGCCACCCACTCCTCCGGCCAGTCCTGCTTCCCGGTCTCGAAGGCGCGCAGCCGCTCGAACTGGTCGGCGACCATGTCGCGGTAGACCGTCTCGGCGACCGCGACGTCGGCCGGGTTCTCGAACTGCTGGGTGGACCAGGAGACCGCGCCGGGGACCACCCGCCACCAGCGCTCGCGCCGGTCCCTGGCCAGCTCGGGGGCCTCCTCGATGAAGCCGCGGCGGCCGAGTTCGCGCAGGTGGTAGCTGAGCTGTCCGGGGTCGGCGTCGACGTGCTCGCCGAGCAGGGTGACGGTGGCGGGGCCGAGTTGCAGCAACAGGCGGTAGAGCCTGCGGCGCAGAGGGTGCGTCAGGCCCTTGAGCATGTCCGGGTCGGTGAGCCGTCGGGGTTCGGTCATGTTCCCAAGATAGATGCAGTAGATTTCTTCTGCAATAGGATTACCGCAATTTTTCTACTGCAATGCTCCAGCTGCGGGCTCCCCCCGCCCGGGACCTAGGATCTCTCTCACCCCCGAACGCCGAAGGATGCCGATGGACCAGAACCCCGCACCGTACGAACACGCCCTCACCGCGGCCGACGAGATCCGTTCGCTCAACTACGGGACGCTGAAAGGCGGCTACGACTCCCCCGGCGACGTCTACGACGTCGCGCACGGGCTGAGAACGCTGTCGCAGCGGCTGCCGCAGGCCCTGGAGCAGCTCGGCATCGGACTGGCCGAGCTCGCGGACGGCGGCCAGATCCGGATCACCTCGGGCTCGGCCGAGCACGACACCGTCCCGGAGCGCCGCGAGAAGATAGCCGACTCCCTGAAGACCGCACTGGAGTCGGTGGCCACGCTGGAGCAGGCGCTCTCCGTGATCACCCGGCTCACCAGCGACCTGGTCTGACATGACGCGGCCCGACCCGACGCGGCCCGACGCACTATGGCCGGACATGCCGGTCGGGCCGGTCCCGCGACTGCGGAACCGGCCCGACCAGGTGTGTCCGACGGGGCGTCAGGCGACGGGGGCCACCGCGACGGCCGCGGCGACCGCGGCCAGCACCAGCGGGAGCTGCTCCGCGACCTCGGCGTCGTCCTTCGGGTGCAGCTCGGCGAAGCGGACGACCGAGCCGGGGACGGAGAGCTTCACGTCCGCCAGGACGGTGCCGCCGGCGATGCCGACCGACTTGCGGGCCTCGTCCTGCGACCACAGGCCGCCGAACTGGCCGTAGGCGGTGCCGACGACGGCGACCGGCTTTCCGCCGAAGCCCGAGGCGCCGTAGGGGCGGGACAGCCAGTCGATGGCGTTCTTCAGCACGGCGGTGACGGTGCCGTTGTACTCCGGGGAGAACAGCAGGAAGGCGTCGGCCGAGGCGGCGGCCTCGCGCAGCTTGGCGGCCGCGGCGGGGACGTTGTCCACGACGTCGATGTCCTCGTTGTAGAAGGGGATCTCGGCGAGACCCTCGAAGATGACGACGTCGACGCCCTCAGGGGCGTGCTTGACGGCGGCCTCGGCCAGCTGACGGTTGTGCGAACCGGCGCGGAGGCTGCCGACGAGGGCAAGGACGGTGACGGACATGGAGAACTCCTGAAGATGATGGGCAGGCCGGTCCGTGGGAAGGACCGTGTCCGAGTACAGGTTTAGCATCCGAAGCGGACTACGGTCCACTTTCGCTGGTTCGGGACTATCCTGAGCACATGGCCCTGGAACTCCGACCTCCCGCTGACCACGCGTTCCCCGTCGAGCTGCCCGTCCTCGGCCAGGCCCCCCGGGAGCGCGCCGACGCCGCGCGCAACCGGGCGCGACTGCTCGACGCCGCCGCGGGCCTGGTGGCCGAGCACGGGGCCGAGCACGTCACCATGGAGGCCGTGGCCGCGGCCGCCTGCGTGGGCAAGGGCACGCTGTTCCGCCGCTTCGGCGACCGGGCCGGGCTGATGCTCGCCCTGATCGACCACGCCGAGCAGGAGTACCAGCAGGCCTTCATGTCCGGGCCGCCGCCGCTCGGCCCCGGCGCCCCCGCACCGGAGCGGCTGGAGGCCTTCGGCCTCGCCACCATCCGCTTCACCCTGCGCTACCTGGACCTGCTGCTCGCGGCCGAGCCGTGCGCGTCCAAGCGATGTCTGGTGCCGGCCAGGGCCCTGCGCGTCGCCCATGTCTCCACCCTGCTGCGCCGGGCCGGCTGCGGCGGGGATCCGGACCTGCTCGCACAGACCCTGGTCGGCTCGCTGGACCCGACCCTGCTGAACCACCTGCACCGGCAGTGCGGCTTCCCGGTGGAGCGGATCGAGAACGGCTGGCGGGACCTGGTCGCCCTGACCCAGGGCGGCGGAGCGCACCGGGAGCAGTGACCTGGCGGCCCGTCAGACCCCGCCCTTGCGGCATTCGGCGGCACGCGCGGCGGGACGGCAGCCGGGACGTCCGCCCGACGTAATAGGCTATGTCCGTATATTCCTTCCGAAAGGATCATCCAGGGAGGCGGAAGGGGCTGTCCGATGGGCCTGGCCGACGAGCACGGCGGCGTCGCCGCGCCGCTGCGCACCGGGGACGTCCTGAGCGCCGCCGGTATCGGGGTGTGGCGCTGGAACCGGGCGGCGGAGGCCCTGGAGGTCGATCCCGTCTGCGCCCGGCTGCTCGGGCTCGACCCGGCGGTCACCCGGCTGCCGGAACGACAGCTGCGCTCGGTGCTGCACGCCGAGGACTTCATCCGGTTGCGGTCGGCGATCATGCTCGCCGTCGCGGAACAGCGTCCGTTCGAGCTCCGCGTGCGCGTGCTCACGGAACAGGAGCGGCTGCTCCGGGTCCTGCACCTCCAGGTGACAGGTGGCCCCCCGGACAGCGACCACCCCGCCACGGGCACCGCGCTGGACGGCCGGTCGGCGGCGGGCGGCATCGCCCCGGCCGCCGTCCCCACCGCCGTCCTCGGCTCCACCGCCGACCGCGACCCGCTGTCCACCGACCCGCTGTCCACCGAGCGCCGGCAGATCGACGCGCTGAACCAGGCCGGCGGCGGCCCTCTGGACGCCCCCGACGCCCCCCGGGCGGTCGGCGCGCCGGAAGGCGGGCCCGCGGCCGCCTTCCGGAACGCGCTGCCGCCCGCCCTGCCTCCCAGGCACCTGCGCCGCTCGCGCGAGGCGTTCCTGCTGGACGCGGGACGGGCGCTCGCCGAGGCCGGTACCACCAGCGAGGTGCTGCGGGTGGTGGCCACCCTGTCGATGCCGGGCTTCTCCCCCGACGGCCTGGCCGTCTTCGGCGCGGAGGGCGGCATGCTGACCGTCGTCGGCCAGCACGGCCACCAGGAGGGGGCCGAGCAGAACTTCACCATGCCGCTGGAGACCGACTACCCCGCCGCCGAGGTGGTCCGCACCGGCCGCGCCGTGTACATGTCCTCGCCCGAGGAGTACGAGCGCCGCTTCCCCGCCACCTGGCCGCTCGCGACCGGCTTCGGACGGCAGTCCTGGGCCTTCCTGCCCCTGATCACCGCCGGACGCACCACCGGGGCCTGGCTCGCGTCCTTCCGCACACCCGTGCGCTTCTCCCCGGACGAGCGGGCCGTGCTCTCCACCGTCGCCCGGATGCTGGCGCACGCCCTCGAACGCGCCCACACCAACGAGTCCGAGCGCGCCCTCTCCCGCGGCCTGCGCCGCAGCATGGGCACCGGCGCGCCCGCCGTCCCCGGCATCAGCGTCGCCACCCGCTACGTGCCCACCGGCGGCGGACTGATGGTCGGCGGCGACTGGTACGACATCATCGACCTGCCCGAAGGCCGGATGGCCCTGGTCATCGGCGACGTCCAGGGGCACGACGTGCACGCCGCCGGGCTGATGGCCCAGCTCCGCACCGCGGTCCACGCCTACGCCGCCGAGGGCCACGGCCCGGACGCCGTGCTCGCCCGCACCTCGCGCTTCCTCGCCTCACTGGACGACGACCGCTTCGCCACCTGCGTCTACATCGAGGCCGACCCGGCCAGGGGCACCCTGCACATCGCCCGCGCCGGGCACCCGCACCCGGTCATCCGCACCCCCGACGGCACCTGCCTGATCCGGCACGTCGAGGGCGGCCTGCCGCTGGGCCTGATGCCCGACGAGGAGGACTACCCGGTCACCACGATGGAGCTCCAGCCCGGCGAGGTCATGCTGCTGTGCACCGACGGGCTGATCGAGACCGGCGGCCACGACATGTACTCCGGCTGGGTCCGGGTCCGCGACACCATGTCGCCCGCCCCCGCCGACGACCTGGAGGGGATGGCCGACGCGCTGATCCAGGCCGTCCACGGACCCGCCTCGTACGAGGGCCCCGGACACCTCGCCGACCGGCGCGAGGACGACATCGCGCTGCTGCTGCTCCGCCGCGACTCGGTCGACCAGCGGCCCGAGCCGCCGGGCCGCCGGCTGGTGCTCACCGTCGCCCAGGACCAGCCGGAGCGGATCTCCGGCGCCCGCCAGGAACTGCGCGCGATCATGCACGACTGGGCCTCCCCGGACCAGGTGGACGCCGCCGTGCTGCTGGCCTCGGAGCTGCTGGCCAACGTCCTGGTGCACACCGACGTGGAGGGCGCGCTGGTCGCCGCGATGTCCGGCACGCCCGGCTCCCGGCGGCTGCGGATCGAGGTCGCGGACCGCAGCGACGAACTCGCCCACCGCCGCTCCCCCGGCGAGATGGCCTCCTCCGGCCGCGGCCTGATCCTGCTCGACCTCCTCTCCGACCGCTGGGGCATGCAGCCCCGCGGCGACGGCAAGGCCATCTGGTTCGACCTCGACGAGTCGTCAGCCGACTGAATCCCTCGGCTGGATCCCTCGGCATCCCCTCAGCGGGGCAGGTAGACCGGGATCCACTCGCCGCTGCGGGGGCGGTAGCCGTAGGCGGTGAGGAGGCCGTAGACCACGGCGCGCATGTGCTCGGCTCCGTAGACGACGGCGACGGTGATCGGCTCCTGGGAGCGCGCGGCGTGTATCCGTCCGAGCTCGTCGAGCAGCAGCCTGTCGCGACGGTCGAGCATCGCCCTGCTGATCTGGTGCTCCAGCAACGCCTCCGCGGCGGCGGTCGTCGGGAAGTCGCTGACCTCCATCGCCTCGCGGTCGAGGAAGACGCTCGGCCCGCGCAGGGCGAAGAGCAGCCCGAAGAGCGGCGCGGCCAGCAGCAGGAGCAGGTACGTCGGGCGGGGCAGCCTACGCCGCAGCTCGGCCACCGCCGCGGCGGCGGTGACGTCCGGGTTCACCCAGGGCACGCCGGCCGGCAGGACCACCGCGTCGGCCTGCTCGACCAGCCCGTTGCGCCGCCGCCGCGGCGCGAACCGGTAGGCGGTGGTGAGGACCTGCGCCTGCCGGGACTTCCCGGTGACCCCCTCGGCGACGATGAGGTCGCAGTCGGCGAGCCTGGCGCGGACCTGGTCGTAGAAGACCGGAGAGGCGATGTGGACCATCGGGAACAGCATGAACCGCAGCGGCGTCTCCCGGCGCCGCAGCGTGATCACCGCGGAACGTGCCCCGAGTTCGGTCACCTCGATGAACTGCATACGCGCCCCCGTCCCCCCGCACAGCGCTGCCCGCTCACTATCCGGCGGCCGACCGGAGCCGTCAATGGCGCGTCGTCCGGGAGTCCCGGGAGGAGCCCGGACGTCCCGGCGGCGGGGTGAGCGGACCGGGCCGGACGTGCTCGTAGACCATCGTGGTCTGCACGTCGGCGACCTCGCGGCGCTCGGTGAGACGGTCGATGACGACGGCGTAGAGGCCGTTGACGTCCGGGACGGCGACATGGAGCAGGAAGTCGTGCGGACCCGAGGTGACGAACAGTCCGATGATCTCCGGCAGGGCGGCGGCCCACTCCCGGAAGGCCTCGATCACCGGCCGCGACGGCGGCCGGATCCGCACCGAGATCAGGGCCTGGACCGGCCGGTCGATCGCCTCCAGGTTCAGCGCCGCGTGGTAGCCGGTGATGACGCCGCGCTCGCGCAGCGACTTCACCCGTTCCAGGGACGTCGACGGGGAGACACCGGTGCGGGCGGCCAGCTCCCGGTTGGTCTGCCGTGCATCGTTCTGCAGTTCCCTCAACAGGGCCCAGTCCAGCGCATCAAGTTCCAGCATGTCGGCATTCTGCCTGACGATGTTCGGAGAGTCGGCGACCGTGTGCCACTTCTGCCTACCGTGGAGCCGATCCAGCAGGCAGAAGTACCGAGGAGGCCCCCGTATGACCGCGCCGCAGCTGAGCAGCCAGGACGTCCGTACCGATCTGTCGACCCGTCAGGCGCCACTGAAGTGGGTCATCGTCGTGGACGGGACGCTGGCGGCCGGACGGGCGGCGAACGCCGCCGCCTGCCTGGCCGCGGCGGTGGGGAAGGCGCTCCCCCAGCTGCTCGGACCGGACGTGAAGGACGCGTCCGGCGGGGTGCACCCGGGGCTGCCCTGGGCCGGCTGCTCGGTGCTGGCGGCGCCGGCGGAGACGCTGCGGGCGATCCGCGGGAAGGCCGCCGCCAGGGACGACCTGCTGGTGGTCGACATGCCGGGGCAGGCGCAGACCTCACGGCTCTACGACGAGTACACGGCGCAGATCGGGGAGACGGCGGAGGAGGACTTCGACTACCTGGCGGTGAGCCTGGTGGGGCCGCGGAATCCGGTCTCCCGGCTGGTCGGCGGCCTGCCCCTGTTCGGCTGAGCCGGCGTCAGCCGCCGGGCCGTAGGCGAAAAGCGATGGAGGGCTGGATCAGCGGGCTGGTAGCGTACGGCCCGTCGTGACCGATCGAGGAGGTGAGACCCGTGAACGCTGTATCCGCATGGGTGCTCCCCCTGCCTGTCACGGCCGGGCGATCGACGTAGCCGTCGCCGGGAGCGCCTAGACACACCAGGCACTCCCGAAAGGCAACACCTGTGTCCTCACTTCAGTTCACCGCAGAGTCGTCGTCGAACGGCATGGTCGAGCGCGACTTCACCGTGGGCGGCGTCCCCGGTGTGCTCTGGTCGCCGGCCTCCGGCGCCGGGCGCGCGCCCCTGGTCCTGCTGGGCCACGGCGGCGGCAACCACAAGAGGCATCCCGCGATGAGCGGCCGGGCCCAGCGCCTGGTCACCGGCTGCGGCTTCCACGTCGCCGTCATCGACGCACCCGGTCACGGCGACCGGCCGCGCACCGCGCACGACGAGCAGGAGATCGCCGAGCTGTACCGGGCCAGGGCGGCGGGCGAGCCGGAGGGCCCGATCGTCGTCCGCTACAACGCCCACCTGGCGGAGCTCGCCGTGCCCGAGTGGCGGGCGACCCTGGACGCGCTCCAGCAGCTCCCGGAGATCGGCGCCGACGGGCCGGTCGGCTACTTCGGCCTCAACATGGGCACCGCGATCGGGGTGCCGCTGGTGGCGGTCGAACCCAGGATCACGGCCGCGGTCTTCGGCCAGCACTGGCCCGACGTCCTGGCCGAGCAGGCGAAGCTGATCACCGTCCCGATCGAGTTCGACCTTCAGTGGGACGACGAGCACATCCCGCGCGAGGCCGGTCTCGCGCTGTTCGACGCCTTCGCCTCGACGGAGAAGACGCTGCACGCCAACGCGGGCCGGCACAAGGAGCTGCCCAGGTTCGAGGCGGACAGCGCGGTCAGCTTCTTCGCCCGGCACTTCGGCCGCGCGGTCACCGGGCCGGCCTGACGCCCGTGGTCGCGGTCGCGGCGTCCGGCTCGACGGCCGGACGCCGCGGCCCCGGCCTGCGGAAAACCAGTGCGCGTCGGCGGGCCCCGCAGGCGAGAATGCGCCCATGGAAGACCTGGCGGAGCTGGTGGAGCGCTTGATGACGGCGGCGCGAGTGGCGGACGCCTCGGACGCGGATCACGACTGGGACGTCTACGGAAGGCTGGTCCGGGACGCCGCGAGGCGGGACGGCGGGGACAGCGCGTTGCGCTGCGGGCTGGGCCTGGTGGAGTCGGCCGACGTGCTGGAGCGGGAGGTGGGCTGCGATCTGCTGGGAAACGCGGCCGACGAGCATGCGGCGCTGCGCGACCGGGCCTTGACCGCCCTGCTGGCGCTGGCCGACGCGGAGACGGAGCCCAGCGTGCTGATCTCCCTCGTCCGCGGCCTGCACCAGACCCAGGACCCCCGCGCCGCCCCCGTGCTGGTCCGGCTCTCCGGACACGAGGACTCCGACCTGCGGCAGCAGGTCGCCGCGGACATCGGCTTCGTCGCCACCGGACTGCCCGACGGACCCGATGTCCAGGCCCTGATCCGGCTCACCGCGGACCAGGACCCGGAGGTCCGCAACTGGGCCGCGTTCACGCTGGGGTTCCAGCTGGAACAGGACACCACGGCCATCAGGGACACCCTGTGGAAGTGCACCACCGACGAGTACAGCGAGGTCCGCGAGGAAGGCGCGCGGGGGCTGGCCAGACGGCACGACCCGCGGGCCGTCCCGCTGATCGCCGAACTGCTGGACTCCGACGACGGGGCCTACTTCCTCACCTTCGACGCGGCGGCGATCCTGGGCGTCCCCGAACTCCTCCCCGCTCTGGACACCTACGAGCCCGACTCGCACGGGACCGACCGGGCCGTCGCCGCCTGCGACCCGGTGCGGCGGGCCCGGATGGAGGACGACGCCTGGGCCGTCGTCGTGGAACTGGAGCGGCTCCGCCCCGACCTCGGCGCGGCGCTCTGCTCACCGCGCTACGAGTCGGTGCACGGGATGGAGGTGACCCATCGACAGCTCGCCGACGCCGACTACGACGCAGCCTCCCTGCTCACCCGCGCCGCCGGCGACCCGGCACGCGCGGCCGAACTGGTCATCGCCGACCTCACCGCCCCCGCCGGGAGCGGGTCCCGGGCCGACGG
>FSVS01000331.1_pt1 | contig 11537 bp, 9 predicted proteins | sample 1637781 | NCBI WGS metagenome assembly FSVS01 (sample SAMEA3914814, study PRJEB12502) | metagenome | biome: forest; material: soil | place: USA | collected 2011-09-16 | depth 0.1 m | reverse complement strand
GTCCCCGCCCGCTCCCCACGGCTCCTCCGCCCGCTCCCCCGCCCGCGCGGTCCGGGGTGCGCGGGGTGGTCCCGTCCCGCAGGATGGGGCGAGGACCGGGAAGCGGGAGGCAGGTGGGCGCCGGTGTTCTTCAGCGACGCCGCCGACCCGCGCACCGACCGGTTCCTGCACCAGGTGCTGGACGGCACCACCGCCGGGGTGGCCGTGCTCGACCGCGACCTGCGCTACGCCTACGTGAACCCCACCCTCGCCCGGATGAACGGCGCCCCCGCCGAGGCCCATCTCGGCCGCACCATCGCCGAGATGCTGCCCGGCCTCGACGCCCGCGAGGACGTCCTGCGGCAGGTGCTCAGCGACGGCGTGCCCCGGGAGGTCACCTCCAGCGGGCACACCCTGGCCACCTCCGACCGGGAGCGCCGCTACTGGCACGGCGCCTACCACCGGCTGGAGCAGGACGGGCGAGTGGTCGGGATCGTGGGGATCGTCCTGGAGGTCACCGACTCGCGGGAGCAGCAGCGCACCCTGGAGCGCACCCAGACCCGGCTGGCGCTGCTGGACCGGGCCGCGACCATGATCGGCACCACCCTGGACATGGACGCCACCTGTGGCGAGCTGGCCGCCTTCCTGGTCCCGGAGCTGTCCGACGCCGCCACCGTGGAGGTCTTCCCGCACGAGCACACCCACGACACCCGCCGGCCACCACCCGGCGTGCTGCGACTGCGCCGGGCCGCGATGGAGACCGTGCCCGAGCTGAAGGAGTCGGTCCGGAGGCTCGGGCGCCCCGGCGAGTACGTGGACTACCAGCCCGGCTCGGCCATCCCGCGCTGCCTGGCCAGCGGGCAGCCGATCATGGAGAACCTGTTCACCGACGTCTCGGTGAGCCAGTCCGCACCCACCCCGGAACGGGTGGCCGCGTACCGGGCCGCCGGGATCCACTCGGCACTGGTGGTGCCGTTGTCCGCGCGCGGCGAACCGGTCGGGACGGTCAGCATGATCCGGGCCGGCGACTCCCCCACGTTCAGCGACGAGGACGTGGTCATCGCCCAGGACCTGGCCGGGCGCGCCGCGATCAGCCTCGACAACGCGCGCCGCTTCACCCAGGAGCACCACATCGCGCTGGAGCTCCAACGCGCCCTGCTGTCCGGCCCCAACCGCCCGCACCGGGGCCTCGCCATCGCCACCCGCTACCTCGCCTCCGGCAGCAGCGCCCTGGTCGGCGGCGACTGGTTCGACAGCGTGCGGCTCTCCCGCGGCCGGACCCTGCTGGTGATCGGGGACGTGATGGGTCACGGCGTCGCGGCCGCGGTCGACATGAGCCGCTACAGCTCGATGCTCCGGGTGATCGCGGAACAGGAACTGCCGCCGCATCAGGTGCTGGAGCGGATGGACCAGATGATGTCGAAGGTCGGCTCGGTCCGCCCCGCCACCTGCCTGCTCGCCCTGGCCGACCCCCGGCGCGGGGTGTGCACGTACTCCAGCGCGGGCCATCTGCCGCCCGCCCAGATCCGCGAGGGGGACCGGATCGTGCTGATCCCGGTCCCGGTCGGCCCGCCGCTGGGCAGCGGCTTCGGCGGCTACCGCTCCCTCACCACCGCGGTCAGCCCCGGCCGCACCCTGCTGATGTACACCGACGGCCTGGTCGAACGCCGCCACGAGGACATCGACGTCTCCCTGGCCCGGCTCGCCCGCCTGCGCCTCCCCGCCGAGGCCGGCCTCGACCAGATCCTGGACCGGCTGCTCACCGCCCTCTCCGCCCAGGACGCCGAGGACGACGTGGCGGTCCTCGCCGCCCGCATCCTCCCCGACCCCGGCTGAACCCCGCGCCAAGCGGACAGCGGGCGGCGGGCGGGCCGAAACTCAAGGGCGCCGGGGCATCCGCCGCCGCTACCGTGGCGGTATGACCGCCACCCTGCTGCTCTGCTCCGACCCGCTTCGGCCCGCTCGCAGCGACCCGCACTTCGCCGGGGACGCCGTCGCCGCCCGTGACAGCGACGCGGCCGTGGCCCTGATCGACCACGACGCGCTGCTCGCGGGCGACGCCGCCGAGGCCGTGCGCCGGGTGCCGAAGGACGTCGGACCGCTCTGGTACCGGGGCTGGATGATCCCGGCACCGGCCTACGCGGCGCTGGAGACGGCCCTCGCCGCGCGTGGCGGGCAGCTGTGCAGTACGGCCGAGCAGTACCGGACGGCCCATCAACTCCCGGGCTGGTACCGCACTTTCGCCGACGTCACGCCCGCGAGCGCCTGGTGCGCGTCCGTACCGGGCGAGGTCCCCGCACGGGCCGAGCTGGCACGGCTCTGCGGCTCGCTGCCGCCCGGCGCCGGCATCGTCAAGGACTACGTCAAGTCCCGCAAGCACGAGTGGGACACGGCCTGCCACCTTCCCGACCTCGCCGACGACGAGGCGGTCCACCGCGTCGTCACCCGCTTCGTCGAGCTCCAGGAGGACTCCCTGGCGGGCGGCATCGTGCTGCGCTCCTTCGAGCACTTCTCCGCGACGACCGGCGAGGCCCGGGTCTGGTGGCTCGACGGCGAACCGTTTCTGACGACCCCTCACCCCGACAGCCCCGACCTGCTCCCCAGCCCCGACCTGTCCGCCGTCCGCCCCGCCGTCGCCGCCCTCCCCTGCCGGTTCGTCACCACCGACCTGGCGTTGCGTTCGGACGGCGTCTGGCGCGTCGTGGAGGTGGGCGACGGACAGGTCAGCGGCCTCCCGGCCGGAACCGATCCGTCCGCGCTGGTGAAGGTGCTGCTCGGAGCCGGATGAACGGCACCGGGCTGGGTAGACGGGTCTCGGCGGCCGGGCGGTTCGGACGGTGCCGTGGCATGGCTGAGCCGGGAGGACGCAGGGAATGCTGAACGGATTGCGCGGGCGCGGGAACGCATCGGCGACGCTCGCGAAGACCGGGCCGCGAAAGGCCGGGCCCCGCAAGGCCAGGCCGGGCAAGGCAGCACCGGGCAAGGCGGCGGCACCGGCCAAAGCCGTGCCGCGTCCGGTGGCTGACGATCCGTCAACACAGCGGAGGGGTTCCGGGGTCGGAGCGCGGATCGTGCGCGCCCTGGTCGGGACCGTCGCGCTGTTCGCGTTCACGGTCTGCGCGGCGGTGGTGCTGAAGCTGACGCTGACCTCCTCCCCGGCGTCGGTCGGCATCGCGCACACCAACCTGGATCCCGGGAAGTCCATCCGGCTGTACCTGGACCAGCCCTCGGTACGCGAGGCCGCGCTGCAGATCGGCGGGAACATCCTGATCGGCGTGCCCTTCGGGCTGCTGCTGCCGATGATCACCCCGCGGGCGCGCGGCCTGCTCCGGGTGGTGCTGACGACCGCCTTCGTGGTGCTGGTCCTGGAACTGGCGCAGCACTTCTTCGTACGGGGCCGCTCCTTCGACGTGGACGACCTGATCCTGGCCGCCGTCGGCGCGGTGGTCGGGTACGTCCCGGTCGGCCGCTACCTGTCGTTGCGCGTCCATCCCGGACACCGGCACTGGTGGCAGCGGCTGCTCGGCACCCGGAAGCGCACCCGGGCCACCGCCTGATCGCAGCGGCGGTGGGCGGGTACGGTGGGGGCGTCATGATCACGAGGAGTTGACGCCGTGTCCGCCCAGCCCGTCGCCGTTGTGTCCGCCGCTCCGCCCGTGCCCGTAGCTGCGCCCGTGACGGTGGCCGCGCCCGTGCCTGTGCCCGCGCTGCGGCGTGCGCGGCGGCTGGTCGGCGGGGACACGGTCGCCGTGGTCGCGCCCTGCGGAACGATCCGGCAGGAGCGGCTGGAGCGCGGGGTGGGGATCCTGGAGTCCTGGGGCCTGCGGGTCACGGTGATGCCGCACGTCCTCTCCGGGCACCCGGAGCTGCCGTACCTCGCCGCCCCGGACCGGGACCGCGCCGCCGACCTGCAGAGCGCCTGGCTGGACCCGGACGTCGCCGCCGTGGTCTGCGCCCGCGGCGGCTACGGCGCGCAGCGGGTCGTCGACCTGCTCGACTGGGACGCGATGGCCGCCGCCGCGCCCAAACCCCTGGTCGGCTACAGCGATGTGACGACCCTGCACGAGGCGCTGGCGGTCCGCCTCGGGCTCTCCTCGCTGTACGGGCCGATGGCGGCGGCCGCCGTGTTCGGCGCCGACCAGGCCACCGCCGAGCACCTGCGGCTGACCCTCTTCGAGCCGGAACGGGCGCGGGTCCTCGGCTCCCCCACGGCGGAACCGCTGGTCCCCGGCCGGGCGCACGGCGTCACCGCGGGCGGCTGCCTCAGTCTGCTCGCCTCCGACCGGGGCACCCCCTACGCGCGGAGCAGCTTCGCGGGCGCGATCCTGGTCGTCGAGGACGTCGACGAGGACCTCTACGCCCTGGACCGGCTGCTCACCCAACTGCTGCGCTCGGGCGCACTGGAGGGGGTGGCCGGCGTCGCCCTGGGCTCCTGGCAGGACTGCCGTCCCTCGTCCGACGCCGTCCGGGGCCTGATGCGGGAGCGGCTCGCCCCGCTGGGCGTCCCGGTGCTCTGGGAGCTGGGCTTCGGCCACGGCCCGAGCAGCCTCACCGTCCCGCTGGGCGTGCCCGCCGTCCTGGACGCCGACGCGGGGACGATCACCCTGGACGTGCCGGCGCTGGTCACCCCGTGAGCGCGAGGACCTACCAGGGCAGGGCGCCCTCGGCGTCGAAGTAGCCGCCGGTCGGACCGTCGGGTCCCAGCAGCGCCATCCGGACGATGATCTCGGCGCCCTGCTCGACGGTCTGGACACCGGTGTTCCCGTTCAGGTCGGTCTTGGTGAAGCCGGGCTCCACCGCGTTGATCCGCATGTTCGGGAACGCCTTCGCGTACTGCACGGTGATCATGTTGACCGCGGTCTTCGACGCCGGGTAGGCGACGCCCGGGTAGCCGTACGTCGGGGTGTCCGGGGTGCTGACCCGGGTCAGCGAGGCCAGGCCGCTGCTGACGTTGACCACGACCGGGGCGGCGGACCGCTGGAGCAGCGGGAGGAAGGCGTGGGTCACCCGCACCGTGCCGAAGACGTTCGTCTCGAACGTCTTCCGCATCAGGTCGGCGGTCACGTCCGCGGCGCCGATCACGCTGTTGCCGGCGCCCCGCTCCTCGATGCCCGCGTTGTTGACCAGGACGTCCAGTCCGCCACCGGCCTCGACGGTCTTCACGGCGGCCTCGACGGACGCGTCGTCGGTGGTGTCCAGCAGGACCAGCCGCGCGCCCAGCTGCTCGGCGGCCTGGCGGCCCCGCTCGGCGTCGCGGCTGCCGAGGTAGACGGTGTGCCCCGCCGCGACGAGTCGGCGGGCGGCCTCGAAACCGAGGCCCTTGTTCGCTCCGGTGATCAGTGTCGTTGTCATGCCTCCACGATGCGGCAGGGCCGCACGGTCAGCCAGGCGTCCCGCCTTCCTGGGACTGTCAGTACCAGGAAGATCCGGGCCGAGCGGTGCACAGTGGTGACATGGCGACCACGGAGTTCGGGCACACGGTACGGCGCTGGCGCGACCGGGTCTCCCCGGACGCCGCCGGACTGCCCGCCGGCGGCCACCGGCGCGCGGCCGGACTGCGCCGCGAGGAGCTCGCGCTGCTGGCCGGGATCTCGGTCGACTACGTCACCCGCCTCGAACAGGGCCGGGCCACCAACCCGTCGGAGCAGGTCGTCGAGGCCCTGGGCCGGGCCCTGCGGCTGTCCGGGCCCGAGCGGGCGCACCTGTTCCACACCGCCGGGCTGGTCCCGCCGGGGCAGGGGACGGTGCCCGCCTACATCACGCCGAGCGTCCAGCGGATGCTGGACCGGCTGACCGGCACGCCCGTCGCGGTCTCCGACGCGGCCTGGACGCTGCTGCTGGCCAATCCGCTGTACACGGCGCTGATGGGCGAGCGGCACGGCAACGAGCGCAACGCGGTGTGGCGCAACTTCCTCGGCTCGGGCAACCTCCGGGTCCGCCACACACCGCAGTCGCTGCGCGCACTCGAGTCCGCGCAGGTCGCCGAGCTGCGCGCGACGGCCAACCGGTATCCGGCCGACCAGCGGCTGCGACGGCTGATCGCGGAGCTGCGCGCGAACAGCGAGCGGTTCGCCGAGCTGTGGGAAGCCGGAGCCGTGGGCCGGCCCGAGGCGTCCCGCAAGACCATCGACCACCCGGTGGTGGGCGCGCTGACCCTGGACTGCGACATCCTCAGCGTCGCCGGCAGCGACCTGCGCATCATGGTCTACACGGCCGAGCCCGGCACCCAGGACGCCGAACGCCTCGCGCTCCTCTCCGTCCTCGGCACCCAGACGCTGACCGGGTGACCGCCCGGACCTACGATGTGCCGTCCGCAGGGATCGCGGTGAAGCGTGCTTGGAAGAAGATCGCGTCAATCGCCCGCCGGGTGTGGCTGGCCGGGGACCGGAACCGCAGTGCAACCGGCTCGGCACCGCACCGCGGGGCCCCGGTACCTGACACCGGCAACAGGTCCGGGCACCTCACCGAGGCAAATCCCGTGGCGGCGGCCCCTCGCGTTCTTCTACCGTTCGGGCATGAGCAGCAGACTGCACGCCGTCGCCACGGAGAACCAGGCCATCGCGGCAGACGGGCACTACTACGCCCGTGGCTCCGGCAGCACGCCGGTCCCGGTCGAGGAGGCGCTGGCGGCCGCCGTCTCCGGCACGCGCTGCCACCAGCCGGACGAGCCGCTCGACCCGCCGCTCCCCGGCCAGCCGACCCGGGTCGAGGTCACCGCGGAGAAGAGCCTCGACGCCGCGCGGCGGCTGTGCGACGCCGGGCCGGGTGAGGTGGCCGTGCTCAACTTCGCCTCCGCCCGCAACCCCGGCGGCGGGTACCTGCGCGGGGCGAAGGCGCAGGAGGAGGACCTCTGCCGGGAGTCGCTGCTCTACAGCTGCCTGATCCAGGCGCAGCACGACTACTACGAACCCCACCGCGCCTCCGACGACCTGTTCTACAGCGACCGGGTGATCTGGTCCCCGCGGGTGCCGGTGCACCGGGGGAACAGCGGGGCGCTGCTGGCGCAGCCGTACCGGATCTCCTTCCTCACCAGCGCCGCCCCGAACGCGACGCAGCTGCTGCGCCGGGACGCGGACGCGTTCCCGTTCATCGCCGGCCGACTGCACCGCAGGGCCGGACGGGTCCTCGGCGTGGCCGCGCACCACGGCGTGCGCAGGCTGGTCCTGGGGGCCTGGGGCTGCGGGGTGTTCGGCAACGACCCGAGCGTCGTGGCCCGTTCCTTCCGCTACCTCCTCAGCGCGAAGGGCGGCGCCTTCCACCAGGTCTTCGACGAGGTGGTCTTCGCCGTCTGGGGCCGCGCCGGCGACGCCGTGAACCGACGCGCCTTCGAGGTGTACTTCACGGACCCCCTCGGATGACGCACACCACCGAACTCCGCCTGGACGGCAGCGGCCTGACCGAGCTGGATCCGGCGGTCTTCCGGACCGAGGGGCTGGAGCTGCTCACCGCCTACCGCAACCGGATCACCCGTCTGCCGGGTGACATCGCGCTGCTGGCCCCGTCCCTGCACACGCTCAACCTCGCCGACAACCTGCTGACGGCGGTTCCGGAGGAGCTGGGAACGCTGCACCGGCTGCACACACTCGATCTGGCGCACAATCAGATCACCGAACTTCCGGAGGCTCTGGGCCATCTCAGCGGCCTGACCCGCTACCTCTACGTCGCCGACAACGGGCTCACGTCGCTGCCGTCCTCGCTCTGCCGACTGGTCCGCCTCCGCTACCTGGGCGCGACCGACAACCGGCTCACCGCTCTGCCGTCCGACCTCGGCGCGATGGCCGGGCTCCGTGAACTACGGCTCTACCGCAACCGGATCAGCGCCTTGCCCGCGTCCACGGGGCACCTCTCCGAACTCCGAGAACTCCATCTGATGGACAATCGACTGGAGTTCCTGCCGGAGAGCACGGGCAGCCTGAGGGAGCTGCGCGAACTCCGACTGATGGACAATCAGCTTCGTTCGCTGCCTCGTTCGTTCGGGGCTCTGCACCGGCTGAGTCGCCTGGATCTGCGCAACAACCGGCTGGCCGAACTCCCGGGCAGCGCAGTGGCGGGGCTCACCGCGCTCCCCCGCCTCGACCTCCGCAACAACCGCCTGCACCGGCTCCCCGAGGCCGAGTTGGCCTCGCTTCCGCTGCTCGAAAAGCTCGACCTGCGCTGGAACCCGCTCCCCCGGGGGCAGGCGATGGAGCGGTGGGTGAGCGGGCTCGAACAACGGGGCTGCGCCGTCCTGTTGTGAGGCGCTCCCTCCCACAGGGTCGGCACGCTCACGGCTGTCGATCGGAGAGCAGCGCCGCCGTCGCCTCCTGGCCGAAGCGCCGCGCCCAGTCCAGCGGGGTGCCGTCGAACCGTCGGTCGCGGAGGGACGGGTCGGCCCCCCGCGCCAAGAGCATCCGCACCGACGGCACGTCGCCCGTCATCGACGCGTGGTGCAGGGCCGTCTCCCACGGCTGGTCGGAGGGGATGTCGCCGCGGCCGAGCGCGTTGACGTCGAAGCCGAGGCCGGCCAGCAGGGGCAGCGCCTCGACCCGCCCCTGGGCCGCCGCCCAGACCATCGCGGACGGCCGCGCCGCCCGGGCCTCGGCCGCCGCGGTCGGATGCGCGGCGCACAGCGCGGCGACGGACGCCGCGTCACCCGCCAGGGCCGCGCCGAGCAGCGCCTCGGCCGGGGACGGGACGGGGGCGTCCGCCCCGTGGGCCACCAGCAGTGCGACGAGTTCCGGGTCGCCGTTGCGCTGGGCGTGCTCCGCGGGAGTACGGCCGTCCGCGAGCGGCGAGCGCAGGTCGGCGCCCTGCTCTGCCAGCAGCCGGACCCGGTCCGGCATCCGGTGGTCGACCGCCCAGCCGAGCTGAGCACGCAGCATCTCCTGCGGGGTGTCGAGGACGTCGCCGAGCCGGGACTTCCAGACGCCGCCGTCGCTCCGAGCGAGACCGCGGGCGAGCAGCAGGACCAGGTGGTCGTCGTCGGGGAGGAACATCCGATTGTAGAGGGCCTGGCTGTCGGCCGGGTCCGCGCCCGCGTCGAGCAGCATTCGGGCCAGGGCGAGCGAGTCCGGGTGACGGGGCCGGCGCTCCGGGCCCTGCTCGCCCTCCCCGAACGCGCCGGTGAGCAGGGTGAACGGGCTCGGCAGCCCGTGCCAGAGGTAGCCCTCGTGCGGGTCGGCCCCTGCCTCCAGGAGCAGCCCGGCAGCGGCCGGGGCGTCGCCGGTCGGGGTGTGCAGGCGCGAGTAGACGAGGTGGAAGAGGGGGCTCCAACCGTAGGGGCCGTCGTGGCGCACGGCGGCCCCGGGGTCGGCGGCGAGGTGTCGGCGCAGGGCGTCGACGTCGGCCGCCGCCGCGGCGGCCCGGATGTCCGCGTCCACGATCGCCGGGTCGTCGGCCAGCAGCGCGGCCGCCCGCGTCCAGCGCTCGGGGCCGTCCGCGGCGGTGTAGGTCAGGCAGGCGAGGCGACAGAAGCGGTCGGCCGGGCTCTCGTCCTCCGCCGGATCGGACCCGGCGTCAGGGTCCCAGCGATGGCGGGCGACGGTGTCGAGGTGCCGCTTGAGCCGGGGCCAGCTGACGAAGCCGTACTCGCGGGCGACGACGAGGTGGGCGAGGCTGAGCGGAAAGCCGGCCCCGCCGGCGTCCTCGCTCCCGTCCGCGGGAGCGGCGACGCCCTGGGTGCGGAGTCGGCGCAGGGCGTCGGGATCGCCGCGGCGAACGGCACGTTGCAGGCGGCGGGCCTGGCCGCGGAGGTGGTCCGGGTCGGCGTTCTCGGGCAGGACCGCCCGGCGGCGGGAAGGATCGGTCGGCACAGAGGCCTCCTCTCGTCATGCCTGCTGTCCGCATCGTCAGGCCGAAAGGAGTGCGGGGATCATACGCACCTACTGCCACCCGGATGGGCTATGCCCTTCCCGCGGACCGGAGGCGCTCCGACGCGCCGTGCTCCGACCATATCGCCGACCCGCCGCGCGGGAGAAGCACCGCCGGGGCACGGCGCGGCCGCGCACGGCACGACGGGTCCCGGAACCCGTCCATCTGCTTGACATGGCATTAACAGGCAGGCAACCCTCTTGGAACATGGGAGAGCGCTCTCTCGGTGATCTCCCGGTGAGTTGACACCCCGTCAGGGAAGGGCAGTCTCGATGACGCACCTACGCCACCCCGCCCATGTGCATGCCGGAACCGGCCGCCCGTGGAGGGCGCTCGCGGCCCTGCTGGGAGTGATCCTGCTCGCCGCGCTGGTCGTCGCCCCACGCGGGGCCTCGGCCGCGACGCCGGTACTGCTCTCCCAGGGCAGACCCGCCACCGCCTCCTCCACCGAGAACGCGGGCACCTCCGCCTCGGCCGCCGTCGACGGCGACAGCGGGACGCGCTGGTCCTCCGCCTTCAGCGACCCGCAGTGGCTGGAGGTCGACCTCGGCTCCAGCCAGAGCATCAGCCAGGTGGTGCTCCAGTGGGAGACCGCCGCCGGCAAGGCCTACCAGATCCAGACCTCGCCGGACGGGACAAACTGGACGCCGATCTACTCCACCACCACCGGCGCGGGCGGCACCGAGACCCTGAACGTCACCGGCACCGGGCGCTACGTCCGGATGTACGGGACGCAGCGGACCACCGGCTACGGCTACTCGCTGTGGGAGTTCAAGGTCTACGGCGGCGGCACCGTCCCCACCACCTGCGGCAACCTGGACGTCGCGCAGGGGCGCACGGCCACCGCCTCGTCCACCGAGAAGGACTCCACTCCCGCGGCGGCGGCCGTCGACGGCGACGGCGGGACGCGCTGGTCCTCCGCCTTCAGCGACCCCCAGTGGCTGGAGGTCGACCTCGGTTCCAGCCAGACCGTCTGCGGCGTCCAACTCGCCTGGGAGGCCGCCTACGCCAAGGCCTACCAGATCCAGGTCTCGACCGACGGCACCAACTGGACCCCGATCTACTCCACCACCACCGGGGCCGGCGGCACCGAGAACCTCACCCTCAGCGGCACCGGCCGCTACCTCCGCGTGTACGGGACGCAGCGCGGCACCGCCTACGGCTACTCGCTGTGGACGCTCGCCGTGTTCACCCCCGGCGGGACGACCTCTCCGCCGACCGGCTGCCCGTGGGTGGGCTCCACCGCGCCGGTCGCGGACCGGGTCGCCCAGCTGCTGGCGCAGATGACCCAGGCCCAGAAGGTGTCGATGCTGCACGGCAGCGGCAGCACCTCCCCCTACGTCGGCGATGTCAACGCCATTCCCTCGCTCTGCATACCCGCCATGGGCCTGCACGACGGGCCGGAGGGGGTCGGTGACGGCTTCACCGGCGTCACCCAGCTGCCGGCGCCCGTCGCCGCCGCGGCGACCTGGGACACCTCGCTGGAGAAGCAGTACGGCACGGTGGCCGGGAACGAGTTCGCCGGGAAGGGCGTGGCCGTGGGCCTGGGCCCGACGCTCAACATCGACCGGGACCCGCGCTGGGGCCGGGCCTTCGAGACCTTCAGCGAGGACCCCTACCTGACCGCGCAGATGGCCACCGCCGACATCCAGGGCATCCAGAGCCAGGGCGTGATGGCGCAGGCCAAGCATGTCGCCGTCTACAACCAG
>FSVS01000617.1_pt1 | contig 11549 bp, 8 predicted proteins | sample 1637781 | NCBI WGS metagenome assembly FSVS01 (sample SAMEA3914814, study PRJEB12502) | metagenome | biome: forest; material: soil | place: USA | collected 2011-09-16 | depth 0.1 m | reverse complement strand
TCCGTATGGCAGGCCGACCGGATGGTGTGGTCGGCGGTTGTCGCTGTCCTCGCGGGCGTCACACCGGAGGGATTTGAGCCGTGACCCGGTCGGTGCCGGTGGCCCCTCCCGTGCCGCGGCCGCTCCCAGGGAACGCCCAGCTTCGGTACAGACTGCCATTCGGCTCATCGGTACTTCACACCGGTTCCACCGGGAGGTCACCAGGACCCCACAGCGTCACTGCGCGCAGCCCTGGGCGGCACACCCCGGTGCCCCCGAGCAGGCGGGATCGCGGCGGTTCGCGGGGCTGTCGAGGACGGCGAGCGTGAGTCCCGCACCGATCGCCTGGCCGCCCTGGAGGCGCAGCGGGCCTCCGTACCGTCGACGGCAACGGCATGGCGGTGCCCGTTCACACGGCAGGGGCGGACCCCGCCCGGGCGCACCGGTACGGGGCCGCAGCCGGTCAGCCGAACCGCTGCACCCTCAGGGGCAGCTCTCGCCGAACTTGACCGCCTTGAACGACACGGGCTGCCCGGTCAGTTTCGCCCCGGCGGCCGGTGTCTGCGAGCACACCTGCCAGTTCGACTCGATGATGATGATGCGCCCCTGGCCGGAGGCGTCGTCGACCGTCAGCGAGGTGTCCGACGGGAGCGCGTCGCGGGCGGCCGAGACGGCTTTGCCGTGGAAGTTCGGCATCGTTGCCCCGGCCTTCGGGGTCGAGGTCCCCGCGTCCTGCCGCGGGCAGCTCTCGTCGGTCTTGACGGCGCCGAGGTCGACGGTGGCGTCCGTGGACCTGGTGCCGGGCGCGGGGGTCTGGGTGCAGACCTTCCAGTCCCGGTCGAGGATCTGGTGCCGGTCGCGGCCGAGGGCGTCGTGGGACTTCAGCGTGTAGAAGCCGGCCGCCTGGGCGGTGTCCTGGGCGCTCTGCAGGCCCTTGCCGACAAGGTTCGGCAGGGTGCCGTTCTTCGGTGGCGTGCCGGCCTTCGCCGGCGCGCTGGTCGGCGTGGGGGTGGCGGGGGTGCCTACCGGTGCGGTGCTGATCGTGACGGGCGGTGGCGCGGTGGCTGTGCCGGTCTTGGTGTTGCAGCCGGTGAGTGCGAGCGCGGCTGCGGCAACTGCTGTGGCCGCGACGATGCGGTATTGCACGCTGATCCCCCAGAGAGTGTGAGTGGGGGTCAGCGTTTCAGTGCGTCGCATGGTGACCACGGAGTACGACCGAGCCGTTACCCCGCGTTCGACGGCGTACGAGGGCGGGGCCGCCGCGCTGAGGCAGAACGAGGATCCGGTGCTTGCCGGGCTCGACGATGACGACGTCGTGCTGGAGGCCGTCCTGCTGCGCGGAGATCGTGTCGTGAGAGATCCCGTTGCATGGCCGGCGGGGTCGCGTCGCGCGGGGGCCGATGCCGCGACGCCGTTCCCAATTGCGCATTGCCGTCGGACTCACCCAGAACAGGCGGGCGACCGCGTGGTGCTCGGGCCCGGATCGTCCTGCTGTGTTGCCGCTCCCGTCAGTAGGAGAAGATTCTGGCGATCATGAAACCTGCGGTGAAGAGGGCGATCAGTGCGATCGCGGCCAGGCCGGCCCAGTTCCACCAGTCGTCATGGGCGTGTACGGGGTCGTGGTTCGAGATCCCAGCACAGGTCGAGGACTCGCCCTCCGAGGTTTCGATCGGCAGGGGCCCGCGCGCTGCGGGACCTGCGGTCGGATGGATCGTGGACATGGCCGCCTCCTGGTCTCTACGGACTTCCAGCCTCCGCCTTCCGGAGGTCGTCGGCATCCCGCAGGGATCGTGCGGTGCCTCATCCGTCGGCGAGGACTTCGCGGGCCGCCCGCGCTCCGGAGGCTAGGGCTCCCTGGACGGACCCGGTGGCTCTGTGGTCGCCGCACACGTAGCGCCCGTCCCCGAGCCGGGTGCTCCGCGTCAGTGGGTGCGGCGCCGCCATCGCGGGCAGGGCACCGACGACCGTGCAGCGGCCTACCTGTTCCCAGTCGTCGGTGGCGGTGCGGTAGAGCTCCGCGAGGCGGGCCGGGACCGCCGCGTCCTGGCCGGCGTCCGAGGGGCCCAGCAGCGAGCTGGAGATCAGCGCGCGGCCGTCGGTGCTGTAGCTCGGGGCCACCTCCGTCAGCACCGAGGTGTGCAGCAGGAAGCCGCTGCCGTCGACCAGGAGGGTCGGCTCCGCCAGCGGTGAGCGGGGCGCCGCGTGGTAGTAGGTGGTCACGGTGCGTCCGACCGGGGTGTCGAGACCGGGGAGCAGGCTCTTGGCGGCGGTCGCGCCCGTGGCCACCACCACGGCGTCCGCGCTCAGCGCCGAGCCGTCGCCCAGGTGCACCTGCGTGCCGTCCAGGCGCTCGACCGGTGCCTCGAGTCGCAGCACGTCCTCGGGCAGCGCGGCTGCCAACTGTTCCGGCACGGCCCTGATGCCGTCGGCCGGCAGGCAGAGCGTGCCGCGCAGCATGCTCCGCCACACCAGGTGGAAGTAGCGCGCGGAGGTCTCCAGTTCGTCCTCCAGGAAGACCCCGGCGAGGAAGGGCCGGAAGAAGCGCTCGACCAGATCGGCCGACACCCCGGCGGCGGCGAGGGCGGTCAGCGTGGTCGTGTCCGCGCCGCGGCGCAGCAGTGCCGGGGGCGACAGCATGTCCCGTGCGCTGAGGACGGCCAGGGCCGCGGTGTCGCGGGCCGAGGCGAAGCGTCCCGGCAGCAGGTCGCCCAGGTGGCGGGGCTGCCGGGTGGGGTCGCTCCAACGCAGCCTGGCCTTCCCCGTGTCGAGCAGCAGTCCTGCGGTGAAAGGCCTCAGTTTCAGGGCGGCGAGCTCGAGGCGTCGCTTGACCTGTGGGTAGGAGGTGTTGAAGACCTGGAACCCGCGGTCCAGGCGAAATCCGTCGACGACGTCGGTGCGCATCCTGCCGCCGACGGCGTCCGAGGCCTCCAGCAGCCGCACCCGCCGTCCGGCCCGCACCAGGTCCAGCGCGCAGGCGAGACCGCTCAGCCCGGCGCCCACCACGATGACACCGCCGTCGCCCCTGCCTGCTGACGTCATGCGAGCGCCTTCCCGTGGACCTGACGGACCGTGTGACCGACATGCTACCGAGGGTGACGTCCGATCCGCGGTTCGGACGCGTGGTTCCTGGAGATCAAGAGCGAGCGGATTCGAGGCAGCCTGGCCGGCCCGGGCGAGTGGCTGCACCGACAGGTCGGCAGGCTGCGCGCATGTGACGGGCACCGGTTGGTGGCCGGCACCCGTCACGTGCGATGGGGTGTGGAGCCTGTGGTCAGCTGACGCCCTTGAGGGCGTCGAGGATGACCTGGGTGACGGCGTCGGGCTGGGAGATCATGATGACGTGGGAGCCTACGATCTCGGTGATGGTGGCGCCCGCGCGCTGGGCCATCTCACGCACGACGTCGCTGCCCGCGGCGGTGTCGGCGGTGCCGACGGCCGCCCACACGGGCAGGTTCTTCCACGCGGCGGGGCCGCTCTTCTCGGCGAACGCCCCGGCGGCGATCGGGCGCTGGGACAGCCCGTAGACGTCGGACTGCAGCTGGGGCAGGTCGGCGGTGAAGACGGCGCGGAACTTGGCCGCGTCGATCAGGACCTCGGTGGCGGTCTCGTCGCCGTTACCGGTCGGGAACTGGTACTCCTCCAGGGCGGTGGTCAGGACGCTGTCCTTGGAGCGGCCCACGATGTCGCCGAGGACCTCGCCCTCGTCGGGGGCGAAGGCGGCGACGTAGACCAGGCCGACGACGTTGCCGGTGTTCGGGACGGCGTTGGTGATGACCGCGCCGCCGTAGGAGTGCCCGACGGCCAGGACCGGGCCGGGGATCTGGTTGATCATGCTGGCGACGTAGGCGGCGTCGTGGCTGATGCCGCGCAGCGGGTTGACGATCGCCCGCACCGGGATCCCGGCCGCCACCAGGCGCTCGGTCACGAACGCCCAGCTCGCGGCGTCGGCGAACGCGCCGTGCACCAGGACGACGGTGGGGGACGTTGCTTCACTCATGGTGTCTCTCCTTCGAGTACTTCGGATTCGGTGTGTGCGGGTGAGCGCCCACGGCCCGGTGTCACACGGACGTGGGGGGCATAGGGGGCTGGCGCGCGCCGGCCTGGCGCCAGGTCCTGGTTCGGGCTGCCCGCGTGGTCAGCCGGCAGTGGGTGAGTGGCCGGTGCTGCGGTCCAGGCTTGCACCGCGGCGGCGCGGTGGCAGGTCACCGGGCCGTGGCGGTGGCGGCCTCTTCGATGATCTTGGCGGAGACGCCGGGGTGGGACATCATCGCGACGTGGGAGCTGTCGATCTGCGTGGTGTGGGAGTGGGCCCGAGCGGCCTCGAAGCGCTCCAGGTCCGGTGAGATGGAGTGGTCCTGCTCGGCCACCAGGAACCAGGAGGGGATGGTGTGCCAGGCCACCGCGGTGGCCACGTCGGTGAACGCGGCCGAGGACAGCGGACGCTGTTCGATGGCCATCAGCTGGGTGGTGGCGGTCGGCAGGTCCTGGGCGAAGGCCTGCTTGAACTTGGCCGGGTCGATCGTGTAGTCGGTGCCGCCACCGGCGACCGGGGTCTGCAGCAGCGCGGCGGCCAACTGGGAGCCGGGGAACTTGCTGTTGAGCGCGCCCACCTGCTCACCGGTGTCGGGCATGAACGCGGCGATGTAGACCAGGGCCTTGACGTTGGGGTCGCCGACAGCGGCCTCCGAGATGACGGCCCCGCCGTAGGAGTGGCCGACCAGCACCACCGGTCCCTTGATGGAGGCCAGGATCGAGGCAATGTAGGCCGAGTCGCTGGTCAACCCCCGCAGCGGGTTCGCCGGTGCCACCACCGGGTAACCGTCCCGCTCCAGGCGGGTGATCGTTCCGCTCCATCCCGAGGCGTCGGCGAACGCCCCGTGGACCAGCACGATGGTCGGCTTGGGCAGCGGGGTGTGGCGGGCTGTAGCCGTGGGAGCGGCCTGGGCGGAGCCGGTCAGGACCGGGATCATGGCGGCGGCCGCGACGGCGGTGGCGGCCAGGAGGCGGCCGGGAGTGCTGAGACGGGCAGGACGAATGCTGGGCATACCGGAGATCTCCCTTGAGTACGCAAGCCGGGGTGCGGAACGTCGAAGACGGCGGAACTACGGTGCGAGCGCACGGCGCGGTGCAGCGGGTGCCGCTGCCTGTGCACGCTTGCTCTTGTCTGCCTGAAGGCAGGGTTCTCGGGTGAAGGAGTACGCGGTGTGGTGAGATCCTCGACTGCGAAGATCCAGGCGATGTGCTGAACAGTAGGACCCGTGGTGGCGCATGATCAGGATGTGGGCGTACGGGGCTTTGCCTGTCCGTGCGCGGCTGCGTCGCCGCCGAACGTGTGCGGGCCCCGTCGGTCAGTCCCCGGTTTGCTGGGTGTCCAGATGGCGCCATTCGGTGGGGGTCAGGCCGAAGGCCTGGCGGAACCGGCGGCTGAAGTGGGCGGCGTCCGTGAACCCGCAGCGGTAGGCCACCGCGCTCACCGATTCGTCTGCGTGGAGCAACAGCCTTTGCTGCGCCGCCTCCAGGCGCAGGCGGATGATGGTGGCGACCAGCGGCAGGGGTTCGTCGCGCCACAGGGCGTAGACGTGGCGCAGGGACACGTTGTGCACGGCGGCGACCATCTTCGGGCTCAGGTCCGGGTTCTCCAGGTTGGATCTGATGAACAGCTTCAGGCGGTCGAGCATGTACTGGTGCAGTGCCTCACGTCCGGTGTGGGTCTGTGGATCGACACTGGTCACCAGGAGTGCGCGGGCCAGGGCGGCGGTGGCGGCGCCGACGGTGCCGGCCTGGTCGGTGGCGCTGGCCGGCCCGGCGTCGGCGCACACCGCCCGTAGGTGGGAGCGCACCAGTGTGTACAGCGGGCTGGTCACCAGGCGTCCCGCTGCGGCCTGGACCGCCTCGATGGGCAGGCCCAGCACCGCGCGCTCGACCTGGACGATCCTCGCGGTCCCGTGCCCTGGACGGGCATAGGAGTAGCGGGCGTTCAGGGCAGTGGCGTATACCGAGCCCGGGCGCAGTTCCCAGGTGCGGTCGGCGAACTCATACGAGCCGGGGCCGCCTTCGTGCAGGACGAACACCACTCGTTCGGGGCCTTCGTGGTGCGTGTGCCGCTCGTCGCGGGTGTGCGCGATCCCCGAGCTGGCGTGATGAAGCACCGTCACGTCCGGCCCCAGCGGCCAGTACTCGATGCGGGCGTGCACCTGCTCCGGCGGGCCCAGGAGACGCACGTCATGAGGAGCGGTGGCGCGCACCATCGACGTGCGCACCGCCTCGGTCCGGTCCCCGGGGTCGATCCCCGCCGTGTCGATCACGACGGCCACGGCACCCACCTCGGCCGGGACACCGCGGGGAGGTCTGTGCCGTGCGTGCAGGGGTGTCTGCGGTGTCTCATCGCGGTGGTCCTGTCTTCCCAAGGCGGCACAGGCCTGCCTAAGATCATTTCCCGTGGAGCACGAGCGGAGCCTGTGCTGGTAGTGCACAGTCAACTGCCGTCCCACAGGAGGGGACCATGCGCTTTGACACGCAGAAACAGACCCCGGCGCCGCCGCCGGAAGCAGCGGGTGCCGGGCCGGTTGAGGAGACCTTCGGCACCGAGCTGCGGCGACTGCGCGAGGCCGCCGGCCTGGCCATGGAGCAGCTCGCCGAAGCCTCCGGGGTCAGTGCGCGCGCGATCAGCGACATGGAGCGCGGGCACACCCGTTCCCCGCACCGGCGCAGCGTGACGATGCTGGTCCGCGCCCTGCACCTCAACTCCCGCGACGGGGAACGCCTGCAGATCCTGGCCCGGCCCCGGTCACAGGCCTCGACGTCGGTACGGCACGGGAGCGGGCGGCGCACGGACCTGCTGGGCCGGGGGCCGGAGCTGGGGGCCCTGGAGACGGCGCTGCACGCCGCGCAGCGGTTGCGCGGCAGTGCACTGGTCCTGCGCGGGGGGCCGGGCCTGGGCAAGACCGCCCTGCTGCACGAAGCCCTGGCCCAGGGGGCCGCGCTCGCGTTGACCGTCCTGTCGGTGACCGCAGTGCCGGCCGAGACGCACCTGCCGTTCACCGGGCTGCGCCAACTGCTCGAACCACTGTTGGGAGGTGACGAACCCACGACCCGCACCGCCCGGCACCTGGTTCTCCGAGCATCCGCGGAGGGTCCCCTGTCCGAGCGCCTGGAGCCCTACCAGGTCGCCACGGCGGCCCTCGATCTGGTCATACGCGGACCACGCCGGCCGGCCCGGCTGCTGCTGGTCGACGACGCGCAATGGCTGGACCGGCCCAGTTGGGACACGATCGCCTTCCTCGCCCGCCGTATCGCCACCCAACCCGTGGCAATGATCATCACTATGCGGGACAGCACCGAGACAGACCTTCGGCTGGCCTCGGCGGGGCTGGCGGAACTACGCGTCCATCCCCTTGACCCCGACGCCTCCGGCGCACTGATCGACCGCACCGCCCCGCACCTGCCGACAGACCTGAGGGCCCGGGTCCTCGCCCAGGCTGCCGGCCATCCACTTGCCCTGATCGACCTGTCGGCCGCCCTCGCCGACCCGAACCCCGGTCCGGAGGCTGACAACACACTGCCGCTCAGCGACCGTCTGCAGCGCAGCTACACCACTGCCCTGGACGCCCTGCCCGACCCCACGCCCCTGGTCCTGCGCGTCGCCGCGCTCCACGACAGCGACAGCACCACCGAGATCCTCGCCGCAGTCCGCACCATCACCGGGCGAAAGGCGACCCGCGACGACCTGCGCCCGGCTTTGGACGCGCAGTTGCTGACCGGGACGGCGCAGCGCACCGTGTTCCGCCACCCGCTGATCCGCGAGGCTGTCCGCCAGTCGACCCCCGCCCACCTCATCGAGCCAATCCACCTCGCTCTCGCCCAGGCCGTGGGACCACTCACCGACCGCGGCGTGCGGCACCGGGCAGCAGGGACCCAGGGCCCGGACGAAGAACTCGCCCGCGCCCTGGCCTCACTGGCCGGGGGCCTTGGCGACAGGGGAGCCCTGGCCGACGCGGCCGACGCATGGGAGCTTGCGGCCGAACGCACCGCAGACCAGGAGCAGCGGGCCGTATTCGGGTACAGGGCCTCACTGGTGATACGGGCACTGGGCGATTCCGCACGGTATCAGCGCCTGGCCGCCGGCATCGACCCAGCGCGCCTGCCGGTCGCCGTCCGTTCCTCCTTTCTCAAAGGCAGGGAAGACGCCCTGCAGGCCGGCTGGACCCCGGGGACCGACCTGGCGGGCCTGGCCGATGACGTTCGTCGGCTCCACGCTCAGGGCAAGACCGAGACGGCGGCATACGCGCTGGGCGCAGTCAGTCTGCGATGCTTCTGGACACCCCCCGACCCTGCCTCCCGTGCGGCACTGATCGACGTGTTCGAGGGCCTCGGCCTTGCGCCGCTCGACGGTCGCCTGCTCCATGCCCGGGCCCACATCGCCCCGATCGAACGCGGACGCGCCGCCCTGGAGACCATCACCGCGATACTGCGCGGGCCGTACACCAGTGACCCGGGGCTCACCTCCCTCGGCTTCCCTTCCAGCGCCGTCGGCGCCCACCCGCAAGCCAGGACCTTCCTGAGCGCCGACATCGCCCGGTACCGGGCCCAGAGAGCTGTGGGAGGCCTCGCCGAATCACTGGTCTCCCAGGCCTTCGTCTGCGCCCAACTCGGCGAGGTCACCAGCGCGCTGAGCAGCTCGCGCGAAGCCCAACTGCTCTCCGACCAGGTCGGCCGCCCCTTCTGGGTTCTGGTCGGACGCCTGTGCGAAGCCCAGGCCGAGGCTCTCGGCGGCAACACCGCCGTCGCCCTGAACCTCGCCGAGCAGGTCGAACACTCCCTGCTGGCCTACGGGGCCCACCCGCACCTGTCCCTGGTCCAACTCGTACGCGGTATCGCCCACCTCACCCAGGGCAGGCCCACCGACGCGTTCGACGCCCTGGCCCGAATCCTGGACCCCAACGACCCGGCCCATCACCTCTACACCGGCCTCGCCGCCATGCCCCACCTCGCCGAAGCCGGCGCCACCAGCCCCGAGCGACGACACGACCTGCGCACCCTGATCCACGACACCCGCGCCACCGCCGAAATGTGCGGCTGGCCCCCGCTCCTGATCGGCCTCGCCCAGGCCGACGCGCGCCTCGCCCCCGACGGCCAAGCCGACGACGCCTACGCCGCAGCCCTTAAAGCCATCCCCGCCACCTGGGCGTTCGAACGCGCTCGTACCCAACTCGCCTACGGCTCCTGGCTACGGCGCCACAACCAGACCAGCCGCGCCCGCCCCCACCTCCAAGCGGCCTGGCACACCTTCCAAGCCCTCAGCACCAGCCCCTGGGCTCAACGCGCCCGCACCGAACTACGCGCCACCGGTACCCGCACCCACCAGACCGGTCCCGACACCCAGGAGACCACGGGCCAGCTCACCGCCCAGGAACTGCAGATCGCCCGCCTGGCCGCCTCCGGCCTGACCAACCGACAGATCGCCGAGAACCTGGCCCTGTCCCCGCGCACCGTCAGCACCCACCTCTACCGCACCTACCCCAAGCTCGGCATCACCAGCCGCCACCAACTCACCCGCACCCTTCCCGCCGCAGAGCCCCACGTACGTCAACCGACGGACCCCCCACAACACAACACCACCCAACCACCCGCCCACTTCGAAGCCCGCGAGGAAGACCTGGACGGGGCCGGCGCCCTGACACCCGAACGCAAGGCCGCCCTGGACGACGACGACTCGGCCTGATGCCCGGCCGGCCGGTCCCTGCCTTGGCAGGGCAACCTCACCCTGGCCCGCCACCACGTCCAGGTCGGCGGCGTCCTGCTCGGCACCGAACCCGGCTGCGTCGCCGCCAGGGCGAAGACCTCGCCGGCTGGGCCCGTACCCGACAGATCCTGGGACAGGCTCGGGCAGCGCACGGGCAAGTAGCAGAGCATCACGTTCACGCCCCCGGGCCGGAACACGGCCTGCATCGAGTACACGCCGACCGTGCCGAGGCAGGCCAGGACGGCCTGGTCCTGATCGACTCGCACAGGAGGCCGACATCCGTTCTCAGGAGGAGTCTCATGGCCTCGGGCGGCGCCGCTGACCTTGGTGTCCGCACGTCGTCGCGGCGAGGATGCTCAGCCAGAACGTCCAGAACGGGTGACTGTCCGTCACGGACTTTCCGCAGGTGACGTGTTCGCGCTGGAACGGTAGGCCCCGAAGCGAGCTGACCGGGTCCATCGGCGACGGCGACGTCAGGGAGGCGGTGGAGGGGCAGACGGGCATCGCGATCCCCGCTGCCGTGATCGGCGAGGCCGTCCACTACGCCATCAGCCAGCTCACGAGGGCACGTCGATGAACTGGTCGTCCGGGCGAGCGTCACGTCACGTCAGTTCACGGAAGGGCAGCACCATCACATCCGCACTTCGGTGAACTGCGAAAACAGCGCGCTACTCACTGTTACCACTGGCTACGAGCCAGAGCCCCTGCGAAGCGGCCTTCGCGGGCGCCCTGGGAGGTGGTGAGCGTCATCCGGGCCACTTGATCGGGAATCAGTGGCACCCGGCCGTGCTGGGGTCACCGTGCTGTGTCTGCTCGGTCGCGTAGGTGTGGATGTGGGTCAGGACGGCGTCGAGGCCGGTGCGCAGGGGGGTGGTGTTGCGGCGGGTCTGGGTGAGGAGGAGTCCGCCCTGGAGCGCGACGAGCAGGGCGAGGGCGAGGGCGTCGGTGTCGGTGTCGGGGCGCAGGTCGCCTCGGGTGCGCATGCGGGCCAGGCCCTCGCGGATCGGGGCCTCCCAGCGTTCGAAGCTGTCGACGAGGTCCGCTCGTGCGTGGGGGTCGTTCTCGGCCAGCTCGGCCGCGATCGATCCGATGGGGCAGCCGCCGACGCAGTTGCGCTGCTCCTGCAGGTCGACGAGCAGGTCGCGCCAGCGGTGAAGGGCGTCGAAGCTGTCGAGTTCGTCCAGGACAGGCCGTTGGGCGGCCAGGATCCCGTCGGTCTGGTGGGCGATCACGGCCCGGATCAGGTCGTCCTTGTCGGTGAAGTAGTGGTACAGCTGCGACGCGCTGACGCCCGCTTGCTGCTGGACGTCCTCGATGCAGGTGTGGGCGACACCGTGGGCGAACACCAGCTCGGAAGCGGCGGCGACGATGCGAGCCCGGGTCGCCAGGCCCTTCGCTGTGAATTTCCGCCCTGCCCTGGGCGCGGCCTCGACGACCGCGCCCGTCCTGTCCGTTCGGTCTCTCTGGCCTTCGGGTGTCGGCTGCTCCATGGGTTCAGCATACTCGGATTATGGAGTTGACACTCCAAAAAGATCGGGGCATGGTTTGGAGTGTTCGCTCCACTACTTGAGGGGTTCTCATGACGACCGAACTGACCGGTTCCACCGCCCTGATCACCGGTGCCACCAGCGGCATTGGCAAGGCCACTGCGGACCGTCTGGCCGCGCTGGGGGCGCACGTGATCGTGTCCGGCCGGGACAAGACGCGCGGTGACGCCGTCGTCGCCGGCATCCGCGCCGCCGGCGGGACCGCGGACTTCGTCGCAGCAGATCTGGGCGACGAGCACAGCGTGCGCCAGCTCGCCTCCCGTGCCGCCCAGGTGGGCGGC
>FSVS01000162.1_pt1 | contig 12056 bp, 8 predicted proteins | sample 1637781 | NCBI WGS metagenome assembly FSVS01 (sample SAMEA3914814, study PRJEB12502) | metagenome | biome: forest; material: soil | place: USA | collected 2011-09-16 | depth 0.1 m | reverse complement strand
GTGCGTGAGCGGCTTCACTGTCCCTGTCCTTTCTTGCCGGGGCGGAGCGCGGTGGGCTGCCGCCCCGGCAGGGCCAGTCGGTCGTTGGTGCTGAGCGGGTGTCACTTCGTGGCGGTGGCCCACGCGTCGTCGAGCTTCTTCATCTGGCCCTGCACGTCGTTGGTGTTGAACAGCGCCTGCGCGGCGGCGTAGAAGTCGTTGTTCAGCGATCCGGGCAGCGCGTCGTCGTTGGTCGCCCAGCCGATCGCGCTGACCTTGCTGTTGGTGTCCGTGACGTACTTGAAGGAGTCGGTGAAGACCGGGCTGACGGTGACGTCGTAGTCGGCCAGCGTCTTGCCCTTGAGCATCGGGAACGCGCCGTCGCCCTCGATCAGCGCCTTGAGGTTGGCCGGGTCGAGCGACCAGTTCTCGGCGAACTTGGTGGCCTTGGCGGGGTCCTTGGCCTTGGAGCTGATGGCCATCGAGCCGCCGACGGAGAAGGGCACCACGACCGAGCCGTCGTCGGTGGGCCACGGGAAGACGCCGATGTTGCTCCACTGGTCCTTCGGCACCGAGCCGAGGTACCAGCTGCCCATCGGGTACATGGCGGCCTTGCCGGCGTTGAACTGGGTGATCGAGTCGGCGTAGCTGACGTTCAGCGCGCCCTTCTCGAAGTAGTCGTCGGTGACCAGCGTGCGCATCTTGGTGGCGGCGGCGACCACGTCGGCGTCGCCGAACTTCACCGTGCCGGCGTAGCGCTGCTGGATCCACTTCGGGTTCTTGCCGAGCACGTCCGCGCTGATCGCGCCGGTCAGCGGCATGGCGGCGGCGAACGGGTCGTTGCCGCCCAGCTCGATCGGGGTGATCCCGGCGGCCTTCAGCTTCGCGGACACCTGGAGGAACTGGGCCCAGGTGGTCGGCGGGGTGACGCCGGCCTTGGCGAAGAGGGCCTTGTTGTAGAACACCAGCGGGATGATCTGCGAGTTCGTCGGCGGGATGTAGACCTTGCCCTTGATGGCGTTACCCTGCGGCAGCAGGAAGTTCGCATTGATCCAGGACTGGTCGTACGGCGTCAGCAGGCCCGCGTCGGTGTACTGCGACGGCGTGATCGACTGGAGCAGGTCCGGGAACTGGCCGGACGCCTCCAGCTGCTTGGCGTAGGAGTCGCGGTCGGTGCTCGGCGAGACGACCTGCTTGATCGTCAGACCCGGGACGGTCTTCTGGGCGGAGGCGATCGAGGTCTTCCAGAAGGCCGGGGTCAACGAGGGGGTGTTGAAGGTCAGGTACGTCAGCGTCGCGCTGCCCGTCGCCGCGCCGCCCTTCGCCGGGGAGCTGGAGCAGGCCGCCAGCAGCAGCACGCTCGCGGCCGCGGCCACAACAGCACTTCGTCTGAACATGAGGGTGTCCCTCTCAGGGGTGGGTGGCAGGGAGGAAATGTTCGTGAGGATCTCGGCGTCGTGGACGTTTACCGTCACCAGGGCGTCGGGATAACGTTGTCTCGCCGAGAACTGTAGGGTTCTCGGACGCAGAGTCAAGCCCCCTGAGGATCACGGACAGGTCTCGGGGGTTCGGTGCGGATCATGAACGAGCGAGTGGAAGGAAGCAATGTGTCTGGTCCCGGGGCCCTGGACGGTAACGGTCGTTCACGTCCGCGCAGACCCACGATGGTCGACGTCGCGAGGGAGGCGGGCGTAGCTCTGCGCACGGTATCGCGCGTGGTCAACGGGGATGCGACGGTCGGCGAGGGACTCGCCCAGCGGGTCCGCGAGGCCGTCGTGGAGCTCGGCTACCAGCCCGACGAACGGGCCCGGCAACTGCGCAGCGGCCGCAGCGGGACGATCGGCGCGGCGGTGCGCAACATCGCCGACACCCACCCCGTGCTGCGCGCGGTCGAACGCTCGGCCCGCGCCGCGGGCCTGAACGTGGTGGCGATGTCCACCGAGGACGACGAGGACCGCGAGCGGGAGGCGGTGATGTCGATGTGCGGGCGCCGGATGGACGGGATCATCATCGAGCCGACCGCCGAGGACCACCGCTACCTGCAACCCGAGATCGACTCCGGCATGGCCGTGGTCGCCTTCGACCGCCCGGCCACCGGCATCGCGGTGGACACCGTCCTCACCGACAACCGCAACGGCATCCGGCAGGCCTTCGAGCACCTGGCCCGGCAGGGGCACCGCCGGATCGGCTACATCGGCGACGACGAGCGGATCTACACCGGCCTGGAGCGCACCACCGCGTTCCGCGAGTGCCTGCGGGGGATCGGCGCCCCGATCGAGGGCCTGGTGCACCCCGGACCGATCGAGCCGGCCCGGATCGCGGCGGCGCTGGCCCGGCTGCGCAGCGGGCCCGGCCACGCCACCGCGATCGTCACCGGCAACTCCTCCACGACCGTCGAGGTGATCCGGCAGCTCGGCGACGACTTCGCCAGCACGCCGCTGGTCGGCTTCGACGACTTCGCCCTGGCGGACCTGCTGCGCCCCGGCCTGACCGTGGTCGCCCAGGGCGACCAGGAGATCGGCCGGACCGCCATCGACCTGCTCCAGGCCCGCCTGGCGAACCCGACCGGACCGGTACGAACCGTCACCGTTCCGACCGAGCTCATCGTCCGCGGATCGGGAGAGATCCCCCTCTGACGGCCCGTCGGAACCGGGGACCGGTCTCTGCGAACCCCTTGACAACCCCCTCGACGCCCACCTAGAAACAACCCAGACATCCGACGTTAACGAGCGTAGGACTGTCGCGGACGCGCAGATCGGACCACAGCCGCGTCCGCCCCCCACCCACACTGCCGCCGCTTCGGTCGGCCTCCATCAGCACGTCTTCATGCGCGGCGGACAGGGAGCCCTCGGGGCATGCTGCCTCCGCAGCATGTCGACGCCTGCATGCTTCGGCCAGTCATCCGATGACTAGGGCAGCAGCCCTAGGGAGCGGACGCAGTCAGTCCACAGAAAGGCAACGTGCCTCTATGCGGCTCAAGTTGCTCCTGAAGAGAGTCGGCAGCGCGGCCACGGCCACCGCGCTGGTCAGCGCGGCGCTGGTGACGGTCGCCTCGCAGCCGGCGATGGCCGACACGGTCACCGCCACCCAGGCGATGCGCATCGTCTCGCAGTACCAGGGCGTCTGGACCACCCCGCCGACCCAGCTCACCACCGGCGAGACCACGGACGCGCCGGAGATGGGCAACGGGGACGTCGGCGTCGCGGTCGGCGGCTCGATCGACGACCAGACCTTCTACCTCGGCAAGAACGACTTCTTCTCCGCCTCCAGCCACGCCATCAAGCCGCTGGGCCGGATCGTGCTCGCCGTGCCGGGGATGGCCGGGGCCGGCTACCACGTGGTCCAGGACATCGCCCACGCCCAGGTCAAGGGCAGCTACACGCTCGGTGGCTCGACCCTCACCACCACCAGCTGGATGTCCGCGACCGAGAACGTCTTCGTCACCTCGGTCACCCTCAGCGGCACCGTCAGCCAGAACGCCAGCTTCACCGTCCAGAACGGCACCGGCGGCACCCCCACCGTCTCCAGCAGCGGCGGGGTCCTCAACGCGGACGTCGCCGCCGACACCACCGGGACCAACAACCCGCAGGCCCGGGTCGCCTCCCGGGTCATCGGCGGAACGTCCACCGTCTCCGGCAACAAGATCAGCCTGACCCTCCAGCCGGGCACCACCTACACCTTCACCTCGGGCATCGTCAGCAGCATTGACAGCTCCGCCTACCAGGCCAACGCCGACTCCCTGGTCAGCAGCCTGGCGCAGTCCGACGTGAACACCCTCAGCACCGCCCACCAGGCCTGGTGGCAGAACTACTGGTCGCAGTCCTACGTCGAGATCCCCGACAAGTCGGTCGAGAAGAGCTGGTACGGCTCCCTCTACCTGCTCGGCAGCATCTCCCGGCCGGGCAAGTACGCGCCGGGACTGTGGGGCAACTGGATCACCGGCAACATGAACTGGAACGGTGACTACCACACCAACTACAACTACCAGACCCCGTTCTACGCGGCGATGTCCACCAACCACATCGACCAGACCGCCTCCTACGACCAGCCGGTCCTCGACTACATGACGGCCGGTCAGGCGCTCGCGGCGGCGAACGGCTTCCAGGGCGTGCTGTACCCGGTGGGCATCTCCCCCAAGGGCACCAGCGCGGACACCAGCCTGCACAACCAGAAGTCCAACGCGGTGAACCTCGCCAGCGACATGATCATGCGCTACGAGTACACCCACGACACGACCTACGCGGCCACGGTCTACCCGTACCTCAAGCAGGTCGGGCTGTTCTGGCAGAACTACCTGACCCTCGACTCCAGCGGCACCTACGACATCACCAACGACGCGCCGCAGGAGGACGACGCCTACCCGCAGACCAACAGCACCCTGTCGCTGGGCCTGGTGCACCAGCTGTTCCAGGGCCTGAGCGACATCAGCACCGCCCTCGGCCAGGACGCGACCACCCGCGCCACCTGGCAGAACATCAACGCCCACCTCGCCCCGCTGCCCACCATGACCCGCAACAGCGAGACCGTCTTCCGGGAGACCTCGGTCGGCGCGGACTGGGTCAACGACGGCAACGACATCGACATCCAGGCCGTCTACCCGGGCAACCAGGTCGGCCTGGACAGCGACCCGACCCTGCTCCAGACCGCCCGCAACACGGTCGACCAGCTCACCGCCGCCTGGAACGGCGGCAACGCCCCCGGTACCTTCTACGCGGCGGCGGCCCGGGTCGGCTACAGCGCCTCCACCATCATGACCAACCTGCACGACGAGGCCACCAACCAGAGCTTCAACAACATGGCGGTCCACCACAGCGGCGGCGGCATCGAGAACATCAACGTGGTCACCTCCGGCCTCGACGAGATGCTGCTCCAGTCCGTCCAGAACGACGTCAAGGTCTTCGCGGACTGGCCCGCCAACACCAACGCCAAGTTCGGCGACCTGCTCGCCTACGGGGACTTCCTGATCTCCAGCAGCCTGGCGAACAACTCCGTCCAGTACGAGCGGGTGGTCAGCCAGAAGGGCGGCTCGTACGTCTTCACCAACCCCTGGCCGGGACAGAGCGTCGAGGTCTACCGCAACGGCACCGACACCGGGACGGTCTCCGGGACGAAGATCACCATCGCCACCTCGGCCGGTGACACCCTCGACCTCGCCCCCGCGGGCACCTCGCTCGCGACCGTCAACACCGAGCTGGGCCAGGCACTCACGGCCTTCACCGGCAGCGGCACCACGACCAGCAGCTTCAGCTCCGGCTTCGAGTCCACCGACCCGGCGGTGAGCTGGAGCGACAGCGTCGACACCACCGGCGGCGGCGTGAACGGCGTCGCCGGGATCAACAGCGACAGCAGCGGCCCGCAGACCAGCCCCCGCACCGGAGAGACCTCGCACACCGGCAGCAGCGCCCTGATGTACTCCGGATCGGCGAGCGGCAGCAGCCCGCACGCCTACCTCAAGGTCTACGACCTCAGCGCCAGCCCGCTGGCGATCGGCACCAGCAAGACCCTGAGCTACTGGATCTATCCGCAGAGCAACGCCACCACCCCCTGGGTGCCGGCGGGTTCGACCGACAGCACCTGCGTCGCGGTCGACCTGGTCTTCACCGACAACAGCACGCTCCGGGACTCCGGGGCCGTGGACCAGAACGGCAACCTGGCCCACCCCGCCCACCAGTGCGGGCACCTGACCCTCGACACCTGGAACCACGTCACGGTCAACCTCGCCGCGCACGACAGCAACAAGCAGATCAGTCGGATCCTGGTCGGCTACGACCAGCCCGGCGGCAGCGGCGGCTACCGCGGCTACGTCGACGACATCACGATCAGCTGACGCACCATCAACCACCCGGTGGCGCGGCAGGGTTCAAACCCCCGCCGCGCCACCGGGCGCACCCGGACGACAGGAGCGGAATGGAGCCGGAATCCGACGTCGCGGCGACGATGCGGGACGGGACCGTGCTGTACGCCGACGTCTACCGGCCGGACGGCGGTGGACCGGGGCCGGCGCTGCTGGTGCGCACGCCCTACGGCAAGCGCGACCCCGGCATCCTCGCGCTGCTCGACCCGTGGCGCGCGGTGCGCCGAGGCTATCTCGTCGTCATCCAGGACACCCGCGGCCGGTTCCGCTCGCAGGGCGAATGGGAGCCGCTGGTCCACGAGCAGGAGGACGGTCGGGACACGGTCCGCTGGGCCGCCCGACTGCCCGGCGCCGACGGACGCGTCGGCATGTACGGGCCCAGCTACCTGGGCCAGGCGCAGTGGGCCGCGCTCGCCGCCGACACCCCCGAACTACTGGCCGCCGCCCCGGAGTTCACCTGGTCCGACCCCTGCGAAGGACTGGTCGCCCGTGGCGGCGCGGACGAGCTGGGCCTGATCACGCAGTGGACGCTGGGCCTGGGCCTGGACGTGCTGCGCCGACGCGGCGACCGGTCCGGACTGGCCGAACTGACGGATGCCCTAGCCCGGCTGAACACCCGTCAGGAATGGGACCCACTGCTGCCGCGACGGCTGGGGCTCCCCGTCCCGACCCGGCGAACACCGAGGGCCACCGGTCGGATCGGGGCGGCGACAATGACCGTGGCCGGCTGGTACGACGCCTTCCTCCAGGGCAGCCTGGACAACCACCTGGCCGCGCGGGCGACCGGGCACCCGGCGGCGCTGATCGTCGGCCCCTGGTCGCACGGCAACCAGACCGGCCGTGTCGGCGACGTCGACTTCGGGCCCACCGCCGACGCGGCCTCCATCGACGACGGCGCGTCCCTGCGCGACCGGGAGCTGGACTGGTTCGACCAGCACCTGCGGCGGTCGCGCCCGGCGGTCGCCGGGCCGGTCCTGGTGTTCGTCATGGGCGTCAACCAGTGGCGTGAGATCGGGAGTTGGCCGCCCCCGAGCACCGAGGGCAGCTGGTTCCTGCACGCCGACGGCGCCCTCTCCCCCGACCCGCCCGGCCCGGACGAGCCGCCCGCCGGCTACCGCCATGACCCGGCCGACCCGGTCCCGACCCTCGGCGGTCAGATCCTGCTCACGGGCGCGTTCCCGGCCGGGCCGCTCGACCAGCACCGGACCGAGCAGCGGCCGGACGTGCTGGTGTACACCGGCGCGCCACTGGCCGAACCGCTGGAGGTGATCGGCCGGATCCGGGTCCACCTCACGGCCTCGTCCACCGCGCCCCGCACCGACTGGGTGGCCCGGCTGTGCGACGTCGGCCCCGACGGCGTCTCCCGCAACGTCGTGGACGGCGTCCTCCGCGCGGACGGCGCCCTCCGGGAGCATGCGATCGACCTGTGGTCCACCGCCCATGTGTTCCTGCCCGGCCACCGGCTGCGACTCCAGATCAGCTCCAGCAGCTTCCCGCGCTGGGATCTCGTCCCGGACGCCGCCGACCAGACGGTCCGTCACGACGCGGGGCGCCCGTCCCGCGTCGTCCTGCCGGTGACCGCCGCCTCCTGACGGAACGTTCAGGCCGGCCGTTCGTGCGGCGGGAGCGGTGGGAGGGAGTCGATGCCGGGGGCCGACTCGGGCCACACCAGGAGCACCGGGCAGGGGGCGTGGTCGACGACGAAGCGGGTCGCGGGTCCGAGGCTGTGCGGGCCCAGGCGCCGCCGGTCGCCGTCCCGCGCGCAGACGAGCAGGTCGGCGTCGTCCGCGGCGTGGACGACCTCGCGTTCGACCCGGCCGTGGGCCCGGAGCACGGTCGCCGGTCGGCCCAGCCGGTCGGCCGCCGCGTCCAGGAGCGCGGTCGCGGCGTCCTCGGACAGGGCCTCCAGCCGGGTACCCGGGTCGCGGTCGGGGCGGCCCCGGCCCAGCAGCCCGGCGAAGGCGCCGTGCGCGGCGGCGGCGACGTCGTCCCCGGTGACGTGCAGCAGAGTGACGCCGGTGTCGGCCGGGGCGTGGGCACGGGCGGCGTCCACGGCGGCCTGCCAGGTGCCCTCAGTGATCCACACGAGAACGGTCACGGTCGGTCAGCCTCCCATCGCCTGAAGCATCGCCCACACTGCCACAGTGGCGGCGACCAGGGTGGCGGGCACGGTCCACACGCCGAGCCGGGTGAAGTCGCCGAGGTCCGCGTCGGTGTCGTGCTCGCGCAGGATGCGCCGCCAGAGCAGGGTCGCCAGCGAGCCGACGTAGGTGAGGTTGGGGCCCAGGTTCACCCCGATCAGCGCGGCCAGCACCGCGCCGGGCCCGCTCACGGCGACGATCGGGAGCAGCGCCAGGATCGCCGGCAGATTGTTGATCACATTGGCCAGGACGGCGGCCACCGCCGCGATCGCCAGCAGCGCGGGCAGGCTGGTTCCGTGCGGCAGCAGGTGCCCGGCCGCAGTGTTCAGACCGTTGTCGACCACCGCCTTGACCACCACGCCCAGCGCCAGGACGAACAGGCAGAACAGCGGGCTGGTCGCCGCGAGCAGCCCGGGGACGGTGGTCCGCCTGCGGCCGAGCGCCCGTCCCCCGAGGACCAGTGCCCCGGCCAGCGCCGCCCAGGCCGGGTTCACCCCGGCGAACGAGGTCACCGCGAACCCGGCCAGCGTCAGCCCGAGCACGACCAGGGTGAACACCGGCACCTCGGGCCGGGCGGCGGCCTGCGGCGGCCGGGTCGCGGCGGCCAGGTCGGCGGCGAAGAAGCGGCGGAAGACCAGGTACTCGATGCCGATGACGAGCAGCCAGGCCGGTGCCATCAGTGCGGCGAAGCGGGTGAAGGACAGTCCGCTGGCGGTGAACGCGAGCAGGTTGGTGAGGTTGGAGACCGGCAGCAGCAGCGAGGCGGAGTTCGCCAGGTGGGCGGTGGCGTAGACGTGGGGTCGCGGCCGGGCGCCGACCCGGGTGGCGGTCGCGAAGACCACCGGTGTCAGCAGCACCACCGTCGCGTCCAGGCTGAGCACCGCCGTGACCAGCGACGCCACCGTGAACACGCCCCCCAGCAGCCGCACCGGGCTGCCCTGGCAGATCCGGGCGACCAGGTCCCCGGCCGCGGTGAACAGGCCCTCGTCCGCGCACAGTTGGGACAGCACCAGCACGGCCGCGAGGAAGCCGACCACCGGCAGCAGGGTCCGGGTCTGGTCCCAGGCCTCGGACGGGGAGACCGCGCCGAACGCGACCAGCAGCGCCGCGGCCGGAACCGCGGCGACGGCCTCCGGCCACCCGTTGGGCCGGGCGACGGCGAACGCCAGCACCCCCAGCAGCAGGGCGACGGAGGCGATCTCGGCGACAGCGGTGTTCAGGGCGGGCTCCGAAGCTGGTGCGGGCGGTGCGGGTGTACGCGCGGGGGTGCGGACACACCACCGTAGACACCGACCGCCGGTCCCCGTCGGCCGGGCCGGCCGTGTCGCCCGCGCATCGCTGACGCAGAGCCCCTCCGGGGGGCGGGTGTGTGGGGTGCGTCCCGTACGATGCGGCCGGGCAGGACAGGACGGCGAGGAGGCCGGATGGACGAGACCGTACCGCCGTTCCGGCTGGTGGCCGGGGCCGCGGGCTCGCCGGTGCTGCTGCATGTGCCGCACGCGGCGCGGCGGATCCCAGGTGACGCGCGGCGCGGCATCGTGCTGGACGACGCCGCGCTGGAGCGGGAGTTGGACCACATCACCGACGCGCACACCGACGCCCTCGCCGCCCGGGCCGCCCAGGCCGCGGCGCCCGGCCGTACGCCCTGGCGGTTCGTCAACGGGCTCTCCCGGCTGGTGGTCGACCCGGAGCGCTTCCCCGACGAGCGGGAGGAGATGCTCGCCGCCGGGATGGGCGCGGTCTACACCCGGACCACCCACCGCGCCGAGCTGCGCCGCCCTGACCACGACCCGGGGCCGCTGCTCGACGCGTACTACCTCCCCTACGCCGCCGCGATGACCCGGGCCGTGGACGACCGGCTCGCCGCCGCCGGGCGGTGCGTGGTGGTCGACGTGCACTCCTATCCCACCCGGGCGCTGCCGTACGAGCTGCACGGGGACGGCCCCCGGCCCCCGGTCTGTCTGGGGACCGACCCCTTCCACACGCCTCCGGAGCTGTTGGCCGCCGCCGAGGCGGCCTTCGCCCGCTTCGGCGGGACCGGGGTGGACAGCCCGTTCGGCGGCGCGTACGTGCCCCTGAAGCACTACGGCCGGGAGGCCGGGGTGCAGGCGCTGATGATCGAGATCCGGCGCGACCAGTACCTCCCGGCCGAGCCGGGCGGCCCGCCCGGTCCTGGCCTCGCGCGGCTCGCCGAGGCGCTGACCGCGCTGGTCGACGCCATCGGGTCGCCCTGACGCCGGCTCAGCCGTACCTGGCCTCGATCGCCGCCGCCGCGACCGTGGTCACGGTCTTGAACGTGCGGATCATCGCGTAGGCGGTGTCCGCCGTGAACAGGACGCGGCGCACATCGGTCTGCCGGACCGTGGGCACACCCGCCGTGGCCGCCGCCAGATGCGCCGCGTCGAACTCCACCTCCACCTGGTACGTCCGGCCGGTGACCGGCTCGGCCCGCACGCAGAGCGCCGCCGCCTGCTTCGCCGCCGCCCGGATCAGCTCGAACGTCACCGCCGGCGGGCGGCAGACCGCCGCGTACCGGCTGACGCAGTCCTTCACGGCGGCGGTGACCGCGTCGGGCGCGTAGCCGAGGGCGTCCCGGCAGGTCAGGTCGTCGCCGGTGACCAGGGCGACCGGGACGCCGTACTCGGCGGCGACGACGGCGTTGAGATAGCCCTCGCTGGCCGGGACCCCGTCCACCCAGACCCCGGTGATCGAGTTGGCCAGGTACGTGTGCGCGAGCACGCCCTCGGTCCCGGCCCCGGTGTGGTAGCCGACGAACGCCACGCCGCACACGTCCGGGTGCTGGACGCCTTCGACCATGCTGAGGTCCTTGTGCCGGCCGGTGAGCATCTCCGCGCGCGGGTCGAGGTCCTCCAACAGCAGGTTGCGCATGGTGGAGTGGGCCTCGTTGACCATGACCGAGGTGGCGCCGCCGTCGAAGAAGCCGACGATCGCCGCGTTGACGTCCGAGGTGAACATGGAGCGGCAGCGCTGCCAGGCGGGGTTCCCTGGTTCGCAGTCGTCGGGCCAGGTGACGCCGGTGGCGCCCTCCATGTCTGCTGAGATCAGGATGCGCATGGGACCAGAGTGTGTCACCCGGCCCACCCCCGACGACAGTCGCGCGCGACGGAAACGTGCCTGAGCATCCACTTCCTTGAGGCTCCCCCGGTGCGGGCACCGGCAGTGCCTAACTTCTGGCCCATGGGCAGCAACAGTGTGAAAGACCAGGTGTGGCCGCTGCGTGCGGACTGGGCCGACGGTGAGCTCCGACTCGCCGGAATCGGCGTCACGGACCTGGCGACGAACTTCGGCACGCCGGTCTACGTGCTCGACGAGGACGACTTCCGCGCCCGGTGCGCCGCCTGGACGTCCGCGTTCCCCGACGGCGACGTCCACTACGGCGGCAAGGCCTTCCTGGCTCCGGCCGTGGTCGGCTGGCTGAAGGAGCTGGGCCTGTCGCTGGACGTGTGCAGCGGCGGCGAGCTGGCCGTGGCGCAGCGCGGCGGCATGCCCGCCGCGCGGGTCGTCTTCCACGGCAACAACAAGTCGCTCGGGGAGATCCGGCGCGCCGTCGCCTGGGGCGTCGGCTGCATCGTGCTGGACTCGTTCCAGGAGCTGGAGCGGGTGGCGGCGGCCGCGCGGGGGCTCGGGGTGCGACAGCCCGTCATGGTCAGGGTGAAGCCGGGTGTGGACGCGGACACCCACGCGTCGTGGGCCACCGGCGGCGAGCTGACGAAGTTCGGCCTGTCCATGGCCTCCGGCGAGGCCGCGGAGGCGGTCGGCAGGGTGCTGGCCGAGCCGGCGCTGGACCTGGTCGGGCTGCACTCGCACATCGGCTCGCAGATCTTCGACCTGAGCTCGTTCGCTACGGCCGCCGAGCGGATGGTCGGATTCCTGCGCGTCGTGGAACGTGAGCACGGCGTCGCCATCGGCAGGCTCGACCTGGGTGGCGGCCTCGGCGTCCCTTATCTGCCGGGTGAGCGGCTCGCCCCCACCCCCGGCGAGCTGGCCGAGGTCCTGCGCGCCGTGGTCCCCGACGACGTGCGCGTCGCCCTGGAACCCGGCCGGTCGATCGTCGCCGCGAC
>FSVS01000201.1_pt1 | contig 12092 bp, 12 predicted proteins | sample 1637781 | NCBI WGS metagenome assembly FSVS01 (sample SAMEA3914814, study PRJEB12502) | metagenome | biome: forest; material: soil | place: USA | collected 2011-09-16 | depth 0.1 m | reverse complement strand
GGTCCGCGTCGACTCCAACACCTTCGGCTCGGGCAACGTCGAGGACGTCGCCTTCCGCAACCCGGACGGGTCGACCGCCCTGGTCGTCCTGAACGCGGATGCCTCCAACGCGCACACCTTCGGTGTGTCCGAGAGCGGGCAGTCCTTCAGCTACACCCTGCCTGCCAAGGCCGTCGCCACCTTCACCTGGCCCGCCCTCGGCAGCGGCGGCACCGGTGACACCACCGCCCCGAGCGCCCCGACCGGGCTGGCCGCCGGCGGCACCACCGCCTCCTCGACCACGCTGAACTGGACCGCCTCCACCGACAACACGGGCGTCACCGGCTACGACGTCTACCGGAACGGCACCCAGGTCGGCACCACCACCGGCGCCACCGGTTACACCGACAGCGGGCTCAGCGCCTCGACCTCCTACAGCTACACGGTCAAGGCGTTCGACGCGGCGGGCAACCTCTCCCCCGCCTCCAACACCGCCACCGTGACCACCTCGGCCGGCGGCACCGGCGGGGGCACGATCAACTCCTCGGCCTGGTACACGGTGACCAACGCCAACAGCGGCAAGTGCGTGGACGCCACCGGCGGCGGCACCGCGAACGGCACCGCCGTCCAGCAGTGGACCTGCGGCAGCGGGAACGCCAACCAGCAGTGGCAGTTCCAGCCCACCGACAGCGGCTACTACAAGGTGGTCGCCCGCAACGCGGCCACCGAGGCCTGGGACGTGACCGGCGGGGGCGGCACCACCGGCGGCGGCGCCCAGATCCAGCTGTGGACCTACAGCGGCGGCACCAACCAGCAGTGGAAGCCGACCCGGAACGCCGACGGCAGCTACACGTTCACCGCCCGCAACAGCGGAACCGAGTGCCTGGACGTCACCGGCCGGTCCACCGCGGACGGCACCCGCCTCCAGCAGTGGACCTGCACCGCCGGCGACACCGCCCAGGGCTTCACCCTCACCGCGCAGGGCTGACCACCCGGCCCGGCGGGCCGTCCACCTCCCCGGACGGCCCGCCGCACCCTCCGGTGCGGGCCGGTCAGCCGAAGACCTCCGCCAGCCGCTCGCGGAACCAGTCGGCCGGGGTCGAGGCCGAGCTGATGCGCTCGCCGGTGCCCGCGTCGCTGATCGGGAGCAGCGGCTCGATCTTCGCGTCGGGGTTCGGGATGTGGAAGAACGGGATGCTGATCCGCGCCTGGTTCTTCCCCTCGACGGGCAGGACCACCCGGTGCCTGGTGGAGACCCAGCGCCCACCGGACCAGAACTCCATCATGTCGCCGAGGTTCACCACGAAGCTCCCCCGGGTGTAGGGGACGTCCGTCCAGCCGCGGTCCTTCTCCTCGACCTGGAGCCCGCCGCCGCCGTCCTGGTAGAGGATGGTCATGTTGCCCCAGTCGGCGTGCTCGCCCTTGCGCAACTGCCCCGGCAGCGGCGGGACGGTCAACGGGGAGTAGTAGTTCGCCGAGATCGTCGACACCTGACGGTCGATCTTGTCGTCGAAGTAGTTCTCGTCCAGACCGAGCGCCAGCGCGAAGAGCCGGATCAGATCGGTCGCCAGTCCCTCCATCACGGAGGTGTACTCGCGCCACACGGCGCGGAACGGAACCGGCGCCTCCGGCCACTGGTTGACGGCCTCCCAGGGCAGGGTCACCGCACTGGCGTCCTCGGGCAGGGTGTTGCCGTCGCCCCGGACGCTCGCGACGAAGACCTCGTTCAGGTCGAGCGGGGCCTCCTCCTCGCCGCAGCTGCATCCGGCCTCGGCGTAGAAGCCGTTGGTCCCGGGGGCGACCGCCACCTTGGCCTTCTCCTCGGCGGGGAGCTCGAAGAAGACCCGGGCCGTCTCGTACATCCGGTCGATGAGTTCCTGCGCCACCCCGTGGCCGACCACGGTGAAGAAGCCGGAGTTCTCGCAGGCGGCGCCGATCGCCCGGGCGGCGAGCAGGCGCCCGGCCGGGGTGTCGGCACCGGACAGGTCGATGACGGGCACGTACCCGCCCACCACGGTGACCTCGTCGGTGACGCCAGTAATTGTTGCGGACATGGGCACTCCTTCCGTCGGTCGAACACCGACAGGGCTACCCCCGCCCGCTAAATCCCCGGCAAACCCCGCCGCTGGCCAGAGGGGTGACGACGCCTCCCGCCCCACGCCCAAGTCACTCTTTAGCCCCGGTCAGCACTGTCGATGTCCAGCAGCGCGACGACGACCTGGGGGTCACCCGTGACAACGGCCGCAGTGATCAACAGCCCGCAGGCCGGCCCGGGGCATCCGCCGGAGGAGTTCTTCCTGCCGCCGCTGCCGCGGCTGCTGCCGGTGGGCTACCACCCCGACGCGGCCCGGATCGAGATCGCCTCCAACGGCTGGATCCGCCGGACGCTGGGCGCGTGCTTCACCCACGAGGACGACCTGCTCGTCTTCCTGCGCCAGCGCAACGGCCTGTACGGCCCGCTGACCGTGCCGTACGCGGACGTGACCCGGGCTCAGAACATCGCCGACTGGTACCAGTTCGTCACGGTGATCGACACCTTCGTCTCCGACCGGTCCGCGCTCGGCGGCTCCCACGCCGCCGCCGGCGCGGTCTTCGCGGCCCTGCTCGACGACCTCCGCTCGGGAGCTCCGCGCGGCACGGACACCGGACCCGACGGCACGGCCCCGCTCTACGCACGCGCCGCCCGGGACCTGTGGGAGCGGATCTCGGCCGGCCTGAGCCGGCCGCAGGCGGCCCGGCTGCTGGCGAGCCTGGAGGCGTTCCTGCGCGGCTGCACGGCGGAGATCCGCAGCAAACTCGACGGCCGCGTACCGGACTTCGAGTCGTGCATGCGGGTCAGGGTGGACAGCTTCGGCTGCGCGTTCCTGGGGCTGCTCACCGAGTACGCCGCCGAGGTCGACATGACCGGGACGCTGGCCACCGGACTGCTGGACGAGGTGCACCACCACGGGATGCGCCAGCTGATCATCGTCAACGACCTGCTCTCATGGCGCAAGGAGTACCGGGACGAGGACACCATGACCACCGTCCGCGTCCTGTGCGAGGACGAGGGCCTGCCGCTCCAGGCGGCCGTCGACCGGCTGTGCGCGCTGGCCGAACGGCACGAGCGGGAGTACCTCGCCGCGCGGGACCGGCTGCTGGCCGGCCCGGCCGGCCTCGATGCCGGAATCGTCGCCTACCTGGCCGGGCTCGATCATCTGATCGGCGGAAGCCAGGAGTTCGAGTATCTGACGCCGCGTTACTTCGGTGACGGGGCGGTGTGGGACGGGAGCACCTCGGGCTGGCTCAGCCTCACCGCCCCGATCGCCCGCTTCCGCGACGCCCCCGCAGGGTCCTGAGCCTCCGCACCTCCGATCCGCACCGCCAGCCGCACGCCCCCACCGAGCCCGGAGGAGACCGTCATGGCCACGACCGCGCCGACCACCGAGGCCCCGCCTCCCCCGGCACAGCCGCCGCGCAGGGCGCGCTACGCCGTCGCCCCCGGACCGCTGCCGCTGCTCGGGCACGCGCTTTCGCTGGCCCGGCGTCCGCTGGACTTCCTGACCGGGCTGTCCCGGCACGGCGACCTGGTCGAGGTCCGGCTCGGGCGGCGTCCGGCCGTCATGGTCTGCGACCCCGACCTGATCCGCCAGGTCCTGCTGGAGCCGCGCACCTACGACAAGGGCGGCCCGCTGTTCGACAAGGCCGAGGAACTGGTCGGCAGCGGGCTGTTCTCCGCGACCTTCGAGCCGCACCGCCGCCAGCGCCGGATGATGCAGCCCGGCTTCCACCAGTCCCGGCTGCCCGGCTACGCGGCGGTGATGGAACAGGAGATCACCAGGCTGCTCGAAGGCTGGACGGACGGTCAGGAATGCGACGTCCGGGACCAGATGCACACCATCACGCTGCGCATCGCCGCGCGGACCATGTTCACCAATCCGCTCAGCACCCGGGCCATCGCCGAGGTGCAGGAGTGCATGCCGCTGATCAACCGCGGCGTCTACAAGCGGATGGTCGCCCCGACCGCGCTGCTGGAGAAGCTGCCCACGCGCGAGAACCGCGAGTTCGCGCTCGCGCACGAGCGGATGCGGGTGGTCGTGGACCAGGCCATCACCCAGTACCGCAGCGAGGGGCTCGACCACGGCGACCTGATGTCGATCCTGATCAGCACGGTGGACGAGGAGACCGGGCAGGGCCTGTCGGAGGAGGAGATCCAGAAGCAGGTGACGACCCTGCTCGCGGGCGGCATGGAGACCACCGCGAACGCGATCTGCTCGGCCCTCCACCTGATCAGCGAACACCCCGAGGTGCGGCGGCGGGTGCAGCAGGAGCTCGACCGGGTCCTGGCCGGACGGCCCGCCCGGTTCGAGGACGTCCCCCGGCTGGAGTACCTGTACCGGGTCCTGTACGAGACGCTGCGCGTGCGTCCCCCGGTCTGGCTGCTGACGCGGGTGACCACCCGTGACGCGGAGCTGGGCGGCCACCGGCTGCCCGAGGGCACGGTCATCCTGCTCAGCCCCTACCTGCTGCACCACAACCCGGACCTGTTCGCGCGGCCGGAGGCCTTCGACCCCGACCGCTGGCTCCCCGAACGCGTCGACGACGTCACCCAGGCCGCCATGCAGCCCTTCATCATGGGCAACCGCAAGTGCATCGGTGACAAGTTCGCGCTCACCGAGGCGATCCTGCTGATCGCCACCATCCTGGGCAGCTGGTCGATGCAGCCGATCCCGGGAGCCGGAGGCAAGCACCTGCCGGAGGCGACCCTGGGCCCCGGCCCCCTGCCGATGCGCCTCACCCGCCGACAGCCCGCCCCGGGCGACACCGCCGACGACACCACGAACGGGCTACCGTCCGCGAGCGGCTGCCCCTACCACGGGGAGCAGTCGTGACCGGGCCCCGAAGCCTGCCCCCCGAGGCCCCGCACGCACTCCCGCTGCTCGGCCACGCCGGACAGCTCTGGCACCGCCCGCTCCCCTTCATCCGCGAACTCGCCGGCGCTCAGGGCCTGGTGACACTCCGTCTGGGACCCTACCGGGGTTACCTGGCCTGCGGCGCGGCGACCGTGCTGGAGATCCTCCACGACGCGCGGACCTTCGACAAGGGCGGACCGCTCTTCGAGAAGGCCCGGCTGCTGGTCGGCGACGGCCTGGTCAGCTCGGACTTCAGCACCCACCGCAGGCAGCGGCTGCTGCTGCAACCCGCCTTCCACACCGCCCGGCTGACCGGCTACCAGCAGCTGATGGCCGAACAGGTCGACGCCACACTCGCCGGCTGGCGCCCCGGGCAGGTCGTCGACCTCGGCCACGCCATGCACACCCTCACCCTCCAGGTCGCCGCCCGCACCATGTTCGGGGCCCAGCTCGACGACCGCGCCATCGGCGAGGTGGTCACCGCCATGCCGGTCATCATGCGCGGCGTCTACCAGCGGATGATCCTCCCCGTCGACTGGACGCACCGGCTGCCGCTGCCGGTCAACCGCCGTTTCGAGCGGGCCCGCGCCACCATGCACCGCATCATCCGCGACACGGTCCGCGCCTACCGGCAGGCGGGCCGGGACCACGGCGACCTCCTGTCGATCCTGGTCCACAGCCGCGACGAGCACGGCACCGGCCTGGCCGAGGACGAGATCCACGACCAGGTGATGACCCTGCTGATCGGCGCGACCGAACCACCCGGCGACGCGCTCACCTGGATCACCGCCCTGCTCGCCGCGCACCCGGAGACGGAACGCGCCGTGCAGGCCGAAGCCGACCAGGTGCTCGGCGACCGGCCCGCGACCGCACTGACCCCGGACGACCTGCCGTACCTGGAGCACACCCACCGCGCGGTCCAGGAGGCCCTGCGCCTCTACCCGCCCGCCTGGCTGCTGACCCGGACCACGACCCGGGACACCGAACTCGCCGGCCACCCGCTCCAGAAGGGGAGCACCGTGCTGTTCAGCCCCTACCAGACCCAGCACGACCCGCGGGTCTTCCCCGAGCCGCAGCGCTTCGACCCGGACCGCTGGCGCGAGCCCACCGCGGCCGCCCGGCTGGCGATGCTCCCCTTCGGGGCCGGCAACCGCAAGTGCATCGGCGACGAGGTGGCCCTGACCGAACTCGTCGTCGCGACCGCGGCCGTGGCCGCGCGGTTCCGGCTGCGGCCGATCGCCAGGGCCCTGCCCCGTCCGCTGGCCCGGGCCTCCCTCGGCGCCGACCGGGTGCTGATGGCCGTCCAGGCGCGCCGGCCGTACGCGGTGCGCCGCCTGGCCGGCCGGGCCGGGGCGGCGACCTCATGACGCTCACCACGTCCACCATCACCGCGCCGGCCCCGGCACCGCCGCCCGCGGCACCCGCCGCCGACGACCAGGTCGAACGGCTGCTGCGGACACCCGTCGGCCGGACCGTGGCCCGGCACCTCGGACCAGCCGTCGTGCGGGCCGACCTGTCCGGCACACTGCGGGCGATCGACACGGCCCTGCACGCCAGCCCCCTGGTCATCCCGCCCGCCACGACCGACGTCCTCGCGGGCGGGAAGCGGCTGCGGCCGCTGCTGGTCATCGCCACGTCCCGCACCGTGGACGACCCCCCGCCCCGGCTGCGCGAACGCGCCGTCCTCGGAGCCACCGCCGTGGAACTGCTGCATCTGGCCAGCCTGGTCCACGACGACATCATGGACCAGGCGGCCACCCGCCACGGGGTCGCCACGATCAGCGCCCGCGGCGGGGACACCCTGGCGCTGCTCGCCGGGGACTGCCTGATCGGTCACGCCCACACCGCCGCCGCCGCACTGCACCGCGCGGCCGGCGGCATCCTCGGGCGCACCCTCGTACGGCTGTGCGAGGGTCAGGCCGAGGAGTGGTCCACGGTGCTGGACACCGACCGGACGATGCGGTCCTACTACTCCGCGATCGACGGCAAGACCGCGTCACTGTTCGAGGCGGCCTGCCGGCTGGGCGCGCTCGCCGCCGGTCACGGACCCGGGGCCACGGCCGCGCTCGGCGGCTACGGGCGCCTCCTCGGTCTCGGCTACCAGCTCCGCGACGACCTCCTCGACCTCACCGCGAGCCCCGACGCCGCGGGCAAGCCGATCGGACACGACCTCGCCAACGGCGTCTACACCTACCCCACCCTCTGGACACTCGGCCGCGACCCCCGACTCGCCACGCTGCTGCGCGCCCTCGCCCACCAGCACGAACCCCGCGCCCGCGCCGGCCTGGCCCGGGAGGCAGCGGACCGGATCCGCGCGTCGGGCGCACTCGACGCCACCCGACGGGCGATCCGCGCCCAACGCGAGCAGTGCGTCTCGGCACTGACCCAAGCCACCGGCGCCGAGGACCTCGGCCGCCACGGCGCGGGTCTGCTCGCCGACCTCGCCGACGCCGTCCTGGACCTGGACCTGGGCTGAACCGCGAGGACGTCTTCGTCCCCGAACTCCTGGACACATGAAGGCAATCGGGGTACAGACTCCTGCATGTTACATGTCCACTTCACAGATGCCGATCTCGCGCACACGCGGATCGCCAAGGCCCCGGACCCGCTGTGGGAGATCGCCTTCAGCCTGCACCGGCTCCAGACCCGGCAGGGCTCATGGGCCTACGCCGACTGGCGTCGCCACCTCCGCGGCCTGACCCGCGACGGGACGCCCGGCCGGCATGTGTCGTCGCTCCTGCTTCCGCTGTTCCCCCGCACCTCGTACTTCCCGGACTTCCTCACGCCCTCCCAGGCGTCCCAAGGGCTCGAAGCGGGCCTGGAGGCGATCATGGCCACTCCCGGACCGCGGGTCCAACACGAGATCGCTCGCCTGGGCCGGGTCAGCACGGTGCCGCCGTGGACCCGGCGACTGGCCGACCCCGCCACCCGCGAGAGTCTGGTAGGGGTACTCCGCGACTACCACCGAACGGCGATATCCCCTTTCGCCGAACAGATCCAGACCCACCTGGAGGCCGACCGCGCCGGCCGTCTCCGCGACCTGATGCACGGCGGTGTCTCGGGCCTCCTGGAGGGGTTCGCCCCGATCATGCGCTGGCACGCCCCGGTGCTGGACGTGGCCTACATCGCCGGGGAACACCATCTGCGTCTGGACGGCCGCGGTCTCCTGCTGCTGCCGTCGTACTTCTGCTGGAACACCCCCGTCGCCATCGCCGACCCCGCGCTGCCGCCGGTGCTCGCCTATCCGCTCAAGCACCGGATCCGACCGGTCCCCGGCACCGAGCCCAGCCCGACGCCGCCACTGGAGGCAGTGCTCGGCGCCAACCGAGCCGTCATCCTGTGCCGCATCGCACAAGGCGCCACCACCGGGGAGCTGGCACGGGCGGCCGGCATCTCCGCCCCCGCCGCCAGCCGACACGCCACGGCGCTGAGGGACGCGGGCCTGATCTCGACGCACCGCTGCGGGGCCAGCGTCCTGCACACCCTGACCGCACTGGGCGCGTCCCTGCTGCGCGCCAACCAGACGCCGTAGGACTCGGCCCAAGGCCGCGTGTTCGGCGAAAACCCGGCCAGACCAGGGCTTTTGACGCCAGCGTACACAGTGTGGCCGACGCCGGACCGCCAGTGCCAGCATGGGCCGAGCACCACACCCGGGGGCCCGGCACACCGTCCGCGGCCTCCGGTCCATGACCTTCCGCGAAAGGATTCATCGTGCGCAGAGCCCAACGTTCCTTCGCCTTGTTCGGCGCGGCTGCGGCCGCCACCGTGGCTGTCCTGGCCACGCCCGGCTTCGCCCAGGCCAGCACCACGGCCGTCCCCGCCGTCAGCAAGGCCGACCTGGCCCGCGCCATCACGATCTGCCCCAGCGGCAACGTCTGCTTCTTCACCGGTTCCAACTTCTCCGGGCAGGTGTGCAAGTGGTCCGACGCCGACCCCGACTGGCAGAAGGGGGCCATCGTGTGCTCCTGGTCGGCCACCACCAACGTCAAGTCGGTCTACAACGCCGGCACCTCGACGAGCCTGACGGGCGTCGTCTACTACAGCGGCGCCGACTACACGACCCGCAAGGGGTGCACCAAGCAGCAGCAGGGCGGCAACCTCGCCGGCACGTACAAGCTCCGCTCGCACGAGTGGACCGACGGCAACTGCGGCTGACACCGCCGGGGCGGACCAGGTCGTCCTGGTCCGCCCCGCGGTCGTCCCTCCCGGCCATCTGGCGGCGCCGGGCGTCCGCCGGTTACGGTCCTTGCATGCCCGAGTCAGCCGAAGCCGCCAGCAAGCTCAACGCCGATGTCGTGCGCCGCTACCTCCGGGTCTTCGAGACACGGGAGGTCGGCGAGCTCAGGGAACTCGTCGCCGAGGACGTGCTGGTCCACGGGGGCGGACAGCACGTCCAGGGACGGCAGTACCCCGAGGGGTCGGTCATGACCCCGGGCCTGTCCCACTGCCGCCTGCTCGTGGACGACCTCTTCGCCGCCGGGGACCGGGTCACCGTGGCCTTCACCCTGACCTACACCCACGATCGCACCGGCCGCGACCTCACCATGACGGGCGTCAAGTCCTACCGCCTCCGTGACGGGCAGATCGTCGAGTTCTGGGGCGAGACGGACCTGTACGGCCTCCTTCGCCAGGCCGGCCTCGTCCCCGAGCAGATCCCGTCCTTCTGAGGCACCGTCAGCGTGCGGACCAGACCGGGCAGCCGGTCGCGTGGCGGGTCAGCAGGACGACGGTCCCGCCGTCGAGCACCTGCCGGTGGCGGGTGGCCGCGCAGCAGTCGACGGGCGCGGGCGACGCCGCCGGGAGCGCGGCGGCATGGGGTTCGTCCCGGTGCGGCAGGGGTTCGTCCCGGTCCGGCAGCGCGGTGCGCGGCCAACTCGGCTCCGGCGCGGGCCGGGTCGGCCGCCGTGGGGGCGCGTGCCGACGGACGGCCTGCTCGATGGGCACCCCGAGAGCTCGGGCTCGGGCGTGGAGGCGGCGGCGGTCGCGTCGTTCGGACATGGGACACACCCTGCCTCCTGCCACCCCGTCCGCGCCAGCCCGGAATGACGGAAGTCATCGTGCAAAAAGTCATGCATTTAATGGTGACAGCGGGAATTTCCTTTTCTCTTTCAAATGGAGAATTCCTTCCCTAGGGTTCTGCCACAGGAAGTCGATTTCCATTCGGGCGCTCGGAGAGGAACGCATGAAACACACCACCGGCACACGCGCCGCAGCCGTCGCCGCAGCCGTGCTGGCCGCCGGACTGACGGCGGCCGGACCGGCCGCCGCGGCCACCCGTCCCACCACGTCGCACAGCGCCACCCGCATCACCGGCCAGGAGCAGCTCCGCGCGAGCATCCTCGCGGCCGTCGCCGCCCCGGGCACCGTCTGCGCCGCGGCGGCGGGCTTCGGGGTCCATCCGATGGGCGGATACCCGCCGCCCCCGCCGCCGGTCATCCCCGGCTGAGGGGCGGGGACCGTGGAGAGCAGCACCGAGCAGACGGTGTCGTGGTGCCCCAGCGGCCTGGCGGACCGTCCCGAGTCCGTGGTCCTCGGCGTACGGTCCGGCGAGGACGGCGGTGTCGTCTACCTGGCCGATCCCGTGCCGGCCAGGGACGTCGTCGGCCTGGTGCCGGAAGGCGTCGAGCCCCGGCGGGTGCTGCGGTTCGCCTCGCACTGCGAGTCGGACTGCCGGCAGCGCGTGGGGACGGAATGCGGGCTGGTCAACCGGATCGTCGCCCTCCCCGGTCCCCCGCAGGGGTCCGCCGTTCCGCGGTGCCATCTGCGGCAGCAGTGCATGTGGTGGAGCCAGAACGGGGTGGCGGCCTGCCACCGCTGCCCGGCGGTGTCCAGCCTGGTGACGAAGGACGACGATCTCGGCAACCTGGTGGCCGACCCGTCCACCACGAAGGAGCAGCTTCAGGCCTGGATCGCCGCCGAAGGCTCTCGGCACCCGTGACGGGGCGGACCCCGCCGGGCACCGAGGCGCTGGACGCGCCCGGTACCCGGCGGGGTCCGGTTTCAGCGGTGCGCGGTGGTCACTGCACCACGGACCAGATGAAGGTGGCCGAGCCCGAGACCCCCTTCGGGTCGGTCGCGGTCACGGTCACCGTGTAGGTGCCGAGGGTGCTGCCGCTGCCGGAGATCGTGCCGTTCGACGCGATCGTGGTGCCCGGAGGCAGCCCGGTCGCGGTGAAGGCGAGGGTCTGCGACGTGTTGGAGTCCACCGCCTGCACGGGGAACGAGACCGCCGCGTTCTTCGGGCTGCTGTAGCCGAAGGGGTTGACCACGCCGACCGTCTCCGCGCCCGGCACCCCGGAGTTCGGGGTGACGTTGGCGCTGACCGCCGTGTTGGCCAGGGAGACGCCCGCACCGGAGGTGCCCGCGGCGACCTGGCCGGTCAACTGCTGGGCCAGGCTGGTCGAGCCGGTCAGCGGCAGGCTGTTGGGCGCGTCCCCGACCTTGATCGAGTAGCTGCCCGCCGGGGCCTCCCACTGGTTGTCCGTCGCCGACCAGGAGGCCAGGTCGTGGATGGTCAGCGGGAAGCTGACGGTCGCACCCTGCCCGGGGTTGAGCGTCTGCCGCTGGAAGCCCCTGAGCTGTTCCGGCGGGTCCTGGCCCGCGGCCGGGTCGCCGACGTAGAGCTGGGCCACGTCCGCGCCCGCGACCGACCCGGTGTTGGTCATCGTCGCGGTGACCGTGGCCGTGCCGTTGGCGTTGAAGGCGCCGACGTTGAGGTTGGAGAAGGAGAACTTCGTGTAGGAGAGCCCGAAGCCGAACGGGAAGGCGGGGGTGATGTTCTGGGCCTGGTACCAGCGGTAGCCGATGTCCACGCCCTCGCTGAAGTTCACCCCGGCCGCGGTGCCCGGCCACTGCGCGGTGGTCTGCGCCGGGACCTGGCTGAGGCTGCTCGGGAAGGTGACCGGCAGCTTGCCGGACGGGTTGACGGTGCCGAAGATCAGCGCGGCCATCGCGGCGCCGGTCTCCTGCCCGCCGTACCAGTTCTCGAACACCCCGGCGACCGAGTTGAGCCACGGCATGACCACCGGCGAACCGCTGTTGATCACGACGACGGTGTTCGGGTTCGCCGCGGCGACGTCCGCGATCATGGTCTCGTCCGTGCTGGACAGGTCGAGCGTGGTCAGGTCGGTCTCCTCGCCCTCCGGTGCGTTGACGTAGATGATCGCGTCGGTCGCGGCACGGGCCGCGGTGACGGCCTGCGGGATGTTGGTGGTGCCCTGG
>FSVS01000200.1_pt1 | contig 12226 bp, 8 predicted proteins | sample 1637781 | NCBI WGS metagenome assembly FSVS01 (sample SAMEA3914814, study PRJEB12502) | metagenome | biome: forest; material: soil | place: USA | collected 2011-09-16 | depth 0.1 m | reverse complement strand
CGGCGCCGGGCTCGCCGTGGTCGTCTCCGACGGCCTCTTCGCCGACCTGCGCGCCGAGGGACTGCCCGCCATGGGCTGGAAACCGGTGAGCACGGCGGCGGCCTGGATCCGCTCCTTCAACAACCCGCCGGTCCCGCGCACGAAGCCCGGCGCCTGAACGTCCGACACCCTCTGAGAGGAACGCACATGGGTCCGCCCTGGGCGAGAAGGTCGGCGACGTGTAGTCGAGGCAGCTCTCCTCTCCTCGGCTCTCGACGGTTCTGTCATCACTATGGGTCAAATATGGGCATTTAACCCCCTTTTTTCGACGCGCATCGCACAGGTTCGTGCGAGCATCCCTTTCATGGCGAACATTGACGAGTACGGCGGCGGTCAGGAGTCCCCTGACGTGCTGGTGGTCACCACCAACGACGTCCCCGGCTACCGGGTCGACCGCGTCATCGGCGAGGTCTTCGGCCTCACCGTGCGCTCCCGGAACATCGGCAGCCAGCTCGGCGCGGGCCTGAAGTCCCTCGCCGGCGGCGAGCTGCGGGGGCTGACCAAGACGCTGGTGGCGAGCCGGAACCAGGCCATGGAGCGGCTGATCGAACAGGTTCGCGCCCGGGGCGGCAACGCCGTTCTGACGATGCGTTTCGACGTGACCGAAGCAGGCGGCAGCGGCACCGAGATCTGCGCCTACGGCACCGCCGCCGTGATCACCCCGACGGGCTGAAAGCACGCCGAGAACAGGAAGGCCACCACGATGACGTCGATGCCCCATGCACGTTCGGATCAGCCCGGCGACAGCGGGATGCTCGCCGGGCCCGCCCTCTTCGGCGGGATCGTCCTCCTGCTGAGCGGCCCGCTCAGCATCCTCCTGGGCGTCACCGGCATCGCCCGTGACCACCTTTTCTTCGCGTCCGGGTACGCCTACCGGCTCAATCTGACCGCCTGGGGCTGGATCCACCTGATCATCGGCGTGGGACTCGTCATCGCCGGCGTGGGCGTACTGGCGGAGCAGCCCTGGGGGCGGTGGGCCGGCGTGACCCTGGCGGGGATCAGCCTGGTCACCCAGTTCATGTTCCTGCCGTACTACCCGGCCTGGTCGATCATCGTGATGGTCATCGACCTGCTCATCGTGTGGTCGCTCAGCCGCTTCCAGGTCTACGGCGAACGCGCGTAGAAATATGGACATGTCAAATTAACCGGAGAAGCCTTAACCCCGGTTCTACGCGCGTGGTCTCCTTGGTTCGCGTCAGTCCAGCGGGCCTGACGTCCGATCACGTGTGTTCCGGGAGACCAGAGATGATACGCACCCCCATGCGTTGCGCCGCGGCGGCACTCGTGTGCGCCGCCGCCGTCGGCACCGCCCTGCCCGCCCACGCCGCGAGCAGCTACACGGCGTTCGCCTTCAGCCTCAGCAGCAGCGAGCCGACGATCGACAGCTTCATCAGCTCGGCGACGAAGACCCTCGACATGACCATGTACGAGCTGAGCGACAGCACCGCCGTCGCCGACCTCGTGGCCAGGGAGAAGGCCGGCGTCGCCGTGCGGGTGATCCTGGACCGCCAGGAGACCTCCACCAACGCCTCCGCCTACGCGACCCTCAAGGCGGCCGGCGTCGGCGTCGTCTACTCCTCGACCTCGTACGTCTACACGCACCAGAAGACCGTCACCGTCGACGGAACCAAGTCGCTGATCCTCACCGGCAACCTCACCTCCAAGTACTACTCGACCACCCGCGACTACGGGGTCTTCGACAGCAACGCCGCCGACGTCGCGGCGATCGAGAAGGTCTTCGCCGCCGACTACGCGCACACCGCGGTCACCCCGAGCGACGGCACCGACCTGCTGTGGTCCCCGACCGACGCGCAGAACCGGCTGCTGACCGTGATCAACGGGGCGACCAGGACCCTGGACGTCGAGGAGGAGGAGTTCAGCGACACCGCGATCGTCAACGCGATCGTCGCCCGCGCCAAGGCCGGTGTGACCGTCCGGGTGGTGCTGGAGTCCCCCGGCGACTACTCCTCCGAGGTCTCCAAGGTGAAGGCGGCCGGCGGCACCGTGCGCGGCTACTCGTCCAGCACCGGCTACTACATCCACGCCAAGGCCATGGTCGCCGACTACGGCCTGTCCACCGCCAAGGTCGAGGCCGGATCGATGAACATCACCAGCAACTCGCTCGGCAGCAACCGGGAGCTGGGCATCATCCTGACCGACACCGCCGTCGAGTCCGTGATCGAGAACGCCTTCGCCTCCGACTACACGGGCGGCGCGGCGGCCTGAGGCCCCGCTGACCGAGGAAGGGGGCAGCCCTACCGCGTCCCGCGCGGTAGGGCTGCCCCGGTCAGGGGTCGGGTCGGGTCAGGTCGGCTCAGCTCGGTTCAGGAGGCCGAGCCGATCGTGGTCCGTGGGCCGCTGCCGCCGGCCGGCGGCGCCGACCCGGCGGACCGGGCCCCGTGACCGGAGGCCGACGAGGCGGACCCGTCCGCGGCCTGCAGGGTGAAGGTGAGCGTGGCCCCGGTGAAGGGACAACTCCCGATCACCGCATGCCCGTTGATCGGAACGGTGTACTTTCCTGGCTTGCCGTAGGTGTGCTGCGCCAGGAACACGTTGGAATTGACGCCCCCGAACGCGGTGACGGTCTGCTGCGGCGAGCCGTCGCCCCAGTCGAAGGTCACGCTGAACTCGCACGCGGAGCTGTCGCCGGTGGAGGTCATGTCGACCTTGATGGTGGGAACGGTGCTCGTGCAGGTGTAGCCGTTGGCGCCGCTGTTGGGGGTGCCGTCCCAGTTGCAGGGAGCCGTCGCGAGCACCGGGAGACTCAGCTCCGCCGTGTCGGAGACCGCGACCGGGTCGGTGGCCCTGACCGTGAAGTCGCTGGCCTGCGGGCTGGTGGGGGTTCCGGTGATCTCCCCGTCCGCGGAGAGGGTCAGCCCGGCCGGGAGCGAGCCCGAGTCGAGCGTCCACGTCAGCGGTCCCGCTCCCCCGGTGGCCTCCAGTTTCTCGTCGTAGGGCTGGTTGAGGCCGGCCGGGGACAGACTGGTGGTGGTGATGTCCACCGGGCAGCTGCTGTAGAGGGTCCACGGTCCGAGCTGACCGCTGGCGACGGTCTTCTTCCACTTCTTGACCCAGAGGTTGAGTTGCGCGGTGAGGGAGGCGTTCACCTTCGCGGTGAGGGCGACACAGCCCTTGCCGTCGGCGTTGGCGTCGAACTCGGGGGCCACGCTGACCGTCACCCCCACGATGTCGAGGACCTTCGCCGAGATGTCCGCGCCCAGCGAGAGGCCGGCCTTGAGCGTGGCGTCCGCCTTCACCTGATCGGTGTGCTGGGCACCGGAGTTGACCAGGCCGATCGACCCGTCCGGGTTGGTCGCGAAGCCGACCGACCGGTAGAAGTGCTCGGTCAGCGACACGTCGCCGTCCGCGGTCGCCTTGAAGCTCAGCGTCGGCTGAAGGGTGACGGTGACCGGGATGCCCTCGACCAGGATCCGCCAGCTCAGGGTGTTGGCGTTGCGGAAGGCGCTGGTCAGGGTGCAGGAGACCGTCCCCTTGACCGAGGCGGACAGCCGCACCACGGGCTCGGTGCTGAGGACGAAGCTCGCGTCCGGGGTGAGCCCGGGTCCGATGTGCAGGGAGTACTCGATGCTGGTGTTCTCGAAGGTGAGGCTGGCGACCGCGACCGCGAGCCCGGAGCTGGTGCACTGGAAGGCCTTGGAGAAGTCGAAGCCGCCTCCGCCGCCGCTGCCGGTCGCCATCGTGGCGGCGGGCTGTGCGGTGTCGGGCCGGATCGCGTGCGCGGTGTCCGGCACCGGGGCCGCCTCCAGGTCGGCCGGCCCGTTGTAGTCGAGGCTCATACTGCTGAAGAGCGTGTCGAGCGGCTGCGGGCTCAGCACCAGCGCGGTCGTGCCGCCGGCGCCGGGCGTGGCCGAGACCACGGAGCCTGTCGCACCGTCAGGATGGTTCGCGTCCGCCGTCACCACCACGTCGGTGCCCGTCGCGGGGACCGGCACCCCGGCCCCCAGGACCACGGTGGGTCCGGCGTCGCCGGGGGTGACCGCGGTGACCTGGGCGGGGTCGACGACGTCCGTCCCCGGCGCGGGCGTGTCGCTGAGGCTCTCGGTGACCGGCTTCGCCGGAGTGGGGTCAGCGGTGAAGTAGCCGGCCGCGTCGAAGATCAGATCGGTGCTCGACCGGGTGTAGAGATCGAGTCCGCCGGCGGTGCCGAGCGGGCTGCTGGTCAGCGTCGCGGCGGTGTCGCCCGGCCCGGCCAGGTTCACATTGGAGGCCAGCGGGCGGGTCTTCCCGGCCGGCCAGACCGTCACATAGCCCGCAGCGGAGGCGTCGGTGCTGGTGGTGTTGCCCACGACCGCCGCCGCCCCGGTGGCGGGGACCGGTCCGCGTCCTGACACCTGGAGTGCGACGGTCTGCCCGGCCTTGGGCTTGCCTCCGGTGTAGCCGGTCTGCGGGCCCTTGGCCCGGGTGTCCAGCAGCCGGGTCGGGGCGGTGGGGACGAACAGTCCGGCCGAGGAGTCCGGCGCGGTCGCGTCGGTGAAGTAGCCGTCGACGTCCACGATCACCTGGGCGCCCGCGGACACGTACACGTCCACGGTGCCGTTCGCGCCCACCGGCACCCATACCGCGTTCGGCCTGGTCTGACCGACGGTGTAGAGGTTCAGGCTCGACGCCAGCGGGCGGGTCTTCCCGGCCGGCCACACCGTGACGTACCCCGCCTTGGTCGCGGCGGTGGCGGTCACGTTGACCGCCACGGCGGTGACCCCGGTGGCCGGGACGCCGCCCCTGCCCAGGACGTGGACCGGGACGGTGGCGCCCGCCTTGGGCTTGCCTCCGGTGTAGCCGACCTGCGGACCGTCGGCCCTGGTGTCCAGGATCCGCGACGGCGTCACCGACACCAGGCGTCCCCCGGCCGCCGAGGACGCCGCCGTGAAGTACCCCTGCACATCGGCGATCAGGTCGGCGCCGCTCTGGACGAACAGGTCGACCTTGCCGTTGGCGCCGACCGGCACCACCGCGAGGTTGGCGACCGTCTGCTTCGCACCGGTCGCGTTCAGCGTGGAGACGACGGGCCGCGTCGTCCCGGCCGGCCAGACCGTGACGTAGCCGCCCTTGGCGGTGCCGGTCGCGGTCACGTTCAGCACCACGGCGGAGACGCCGGTGGCCGGGACGCCGCCCTTGCCGAGCACCTGGAGCGCCACGGTGGCGCCCGCCTTGGGCTTGGCGCCGGTGTAGCCGACCCGCGGACCGTCGGCCCTGGTGTCCAGGATCCGGGCCGGGATCAGCGCGGTGAAGGCGGACGCGGCCTTGGGCAGGACCACCACCGTCTGGGCCGCCGCGGCCGAGGCGGCGAACGACGCGTCACCCCCGTAGGACGCCGTCACCGTGTGCGTCCCGGCCTTCAGGGCCGAGTCGTACCAGACAGCCGAGCCGGCGACGAGCGCCAGCGGGCTCCCCGCGGCCGCGCCGTCCACGCTGACCTGCACCGTCCCGGTCGGCGCGCCCGTCCCGGAGAGGGCTGCCACGGTCACCGTGACGGCCGCCTCCGAACCCGCCGCCAACGGGCTCTGCTGGACCTGGAGCGAGACCGAGGTCGCGGCCGATGCGTCCGCCCGCGCGGTCGACGCCCCCATCGGCCCCAGCCCCAGCGCGGCCACCCCGACGATCGCGAGGAGGACCACCACCCGTGCGCCTAATCTTCTCGCGGCGAAACCCCATGCAGCCATCGATCCCCACCCCTTGACGCATCCTGACGAACCGTCTGCCGAAATCACCATGGCATGAATGGGTCGGGGCGTCACCTACATCAGACTATTTCGAATCCTTTTCATGACCTTCACAAATGGGAGCCCCCGGCTCACCCTCCTCGGCACCGCCGGCACCATCTGCCGGTCGCTCTTAGACCGACCGGGTGCTCGTCCCGGGTCGCGGGCCCCGGCGGGGTGGCCGGGGCCCGCGCGGCTGGCAGAGTGGTGCCGACTCGGAGCGGCCGGAACCCGGCGGCCCGGGTGCGGGAGAGGCCGAGGGGCTGCTCCGGGCGCGACGGCCGAGAGGACACGGATGCCGCCACGCGCGGGCAGGGCGAGCCAGTTGCTCGAACGCCGCAGGGAACCCGTCGTCGTGCAGACGATCCGGGCGACGGTCGCCGCCACTCTCGCCTACGCCGTCGCCGAGCAGCTGAGCAGCGAGCCCGCACCGCTGACCGCACCGCTGACCGCCCTGCTGGTGGTGCAGGTCACCCTGTACTCGACGCTCACCACCAGCATCCGGCGGGTCAACTCCGTCGTCGTCGGCGTGCTGATCGCGATCGGGTTCAGCGCGGTGATGGGGCTGTCCTGGTGGAGCCTGGGCCTGATCATCCTGTCGGCGCTGACGGTGGGCCGGTTCGTCCGCGTCGACGAGTTCGTCAACGAGGTCGCGATCAGCGCCATGCTGGTGCTCGGGGTGACCCGGCTGGCCTCCCAGGCCTGGGACCGGGTACTGGAGACGGTCATCGGCGCCGGCGTCGGCCTGCTGCTGAACCTGGTGTTCGCACCGCCGGTGTGGGTGGACTCGGCCGGCGAGTCCATCGAGAACCTCGCCCGGCGGGCCCGGCGGCTGCTGCTGCACCTCGCGGAGGAGCTGGGCACCCCGGTCCCGGTCGAGCGCGCGGCCGACCGGCTGCACCAGGCCCGGCACCTGGACCAGGACATCGCCGACGTCGACGCCTCGCTCCGGCAGGCGGAGGACAGCCTGCGGCTGAACCCGCGGATCGCCGAGGGGCTGCTGTCCCGGGTGGTGCTGCGCACCGGCCTGGACACGCTGGAGATCTGCGTGGTGGTCGTCCGCGTGCTGGCCCGTTCGCTGACCGACCTGGCCAAGCGCCGGGACGACGACGAGCCGCTGTTCCCACCGCAGGTGGCGGCCGTGCTGGAGGAGCTCTTCGCGCACATCGGAGCCGCCCTGGTCAGCTTCGCCGTCCTGGTGACGACCCAGGTCAGCCAGAACGGCGGCGAGGCGGAGGACCGGCTGGCCGCGGAGCTCGCGGCCGCCTGGGCCAGCCGCGAACGAGCGGCCCAGCTGATGCTGGTCCAGGTCCAGGAGCACCCCAAGGCCTGGCAGCTGCACGGCTCCCTGCTCGCCGAGCTGGACCGGATCCTGGACGAACTGGACCTCGAACACCGCTCCCGCCGTCTCCTGGAGGAGCTCGACCGCGCCTCCGCCACCCAGCGCGAAGCCCTCGACAGGCTCGGCCCGCTCCGCCGCCTCGTCGCCACCCACCCCCTGCGCCGCCGCCGCGCCTAGAGCCTTTCCGGGTCTGACGGTCCGTTCCGTGCTTCTGCACGGCGGAGGGCGGGCCGGAACCTATTCTCGGTCCTGCCGGATCATCAGGTCAGCACGGAGGAGCCCGCGTCATGCATGACAACCGCAGTCTGACCGAGGCCCGTCTCAGGCGGGTGCTGGAGGAACGGATCCGGCCCGCCCTGTATCCGGAGTCCGTGCCGCTGGCCGTGGGCATCTGGGACGCGCCGGGCGAGCCGGTCCCGGTCACCGAGGGCCTGGCCGCGCCCCGGACGCCGGTGCGGCCGGGCGAGCCGTGGGGTGCGCCCTGGGGGACGAGCTGGCTGACGGTCTCCGGCACCGTGCCGGCGGAGTGGGCCGGGCGGACCGTGGAGGCCCTGCTCGACCTCGGCTTCGAGCAGAACATGCCGGGGTTCCAGTGCGAGGGCCTGGTGTACCGGCCGGACGGCAGCCCGGTGAAGGGGCTGCACCCGCGCAACCAGTGGGTGCGGATCGCCGCGGCGGCCGCCGGCGGCGAGGAGGTGCTGCTGCACGTCGAGGCGGCGTCCAACCCGGTGGTGATGGGTCGTCCGGCCTTCACGCCCACCTCGCTCGGCGACCGGGAGACGGCGGGCCGGGAACCCCAGTACACCCTGGGCCGGATGGATCTGGCCGTGTTCGACCAGACCGTCTGGGAGCTGGTCCAGGACCTGGAGGTGCTGGAGGAGCTGATGCTGGAACTGCCGGTCGACTCCGGCCGCCGCTGGGACATCCTGCGGGCGGTCGAGCGGGCCCTGGACGCGGTCGACCTCCAGGACGTGAACGGCACCGCGGCCGCGGGCCGGGAGCAGCTCGCCGGGGTGCTGGCCGCGCCCGCCCACGCCTCCGCGCACCGGATCAGCGCGGTGGGGCACGCCCACATCGACTCCGCCTGGCTCTGGCCGCTGCGCGAGACGGTCCGCAAGGTGGCGCGGACCACCGCCAACATGACCGCGCTGCTGGCCGACGAGCCCGAGTTCGTCTACACCATGTCGCAGGCCCAGCAGTACGCCTGGATCAAGGAGCACCGGCCCGAGGTCTACGCCCTGGTCCGGCAGGCCGTCGCGGAGGGCCGCTTCGTGCCCACCGGCGGGATGTGGGTGGAGTCGGACACCAACATGCCCGGCTCCGAGGCGATGGCCCGTCAGTTCGTGCACGGCAAGCGGTTCTTCCTGGACGAGTTCGGCGTGGAGAGCGACGAGGTGTGGCTGCCGGACACCTTCGGCTTCGCCGCCGGGCTGCCGCAGATCATCCGGGCGGCGGGTTGCAGTTCGCTGCTGACCCAGAAGATCTCCTGGAGCCGGACCAACTCCTTCCCGCACCACACCTTCCGTTGGGAGGGCATCGACGGCAGCCGGGTCTTCACCCACTTCCCGCCGGTGGACACCTACAACTGCTCCATGCACGGCAGTCAGATCGCCCACGCCGCACGGAACTTCCGGGAGAAGGGGACGGCCGGCCGCTCGCTCGCGCCCACCGGCTGGGGCGACGGCGGTGGCGGCACCACCCGGGAGATGGTCGCCAAGGCGGCCAGGCTGCGCGATCTCGAAGGGTCGGCGCGGGTGGCCTGGGAGTCCCCGGCGGCGTTCTTCGCCCAGGCGCGGGCGGAGTACCCGGAGCCCCCGGTCTGGGTCGGCGAACTGTACCTGGAGCTGCACCGCGGCACACTGACCAGCCAGGCGAGGACCAAGCAGGGCAACCGGCGCAGCGAGCACCTGCTGCGCGAGGCCGAGCTCTGGTCCGCGACGGCCGCGGTGCGGACCGGATTCGCCTACCCCTACCAGCAGTTGGACCGGCTCTGGAAGACGGTGCTGCTGCACCAGTTCCACGACATCCTGCCCGGCTCGTCCATCGCCTGGGTGCACCGCGAGGCGGAGCGCACCTACGCGGAGGTCGCCGAGGAGCTGAACGGCGTCATCGCCGCCGCGCTGCGCGCCCTCGGCGATGGCGACGGCGACGGCGACGGGGTGCTGGTGTTCAACGCCGCTCCGCACGCCCGTGGCGGCGTCGCCGCGGGCGGGGCCGCTCCCGCTGACGAGGCCGAGCGGGCTGCCGACCCCGTGGTCGCCACGGCCCGCGCCGACGGCGGGCACGTCCTCGACAACGGCCTGCTGCGGGTCGAGGTCGACGCCCGCGGCCTGGTGGTCTCCCTGCTGGACCTGGCCGCCGGACGGGAGGCCGTCCCGCCGGGGTGCGCCGCCAACCTGCTCCAGCTCCACCCCGACTTCCCCACCCGTTGGGACGCCTGGGACGTGGACTCCTACTACCGCAACACCGTCGCCGACCTGACCGCGACCGACGGCGTCACCCTGGTCTCGGCCGGTCCCGACACGGCCTCCGTCCGGGTCGAGCGTCCCTTCGGCGGCTCCCGGGCGGTGCAGCTGCTCACGCTGGCCGCCGGGCGGAAGCGGCTCGACCTCGACACCGAGGTCGACTGGCACGAGACCGAGAAGCTGCTCAAGCTCTCCTTCCCGCTGGACCTGCACGCCGACCGCTACGCCGCGGAGACGCAGTTCGGGCACGTGTACCGGCCCACCCACACCAACACCAGCTGGGAGGCCGCCCGGTTCGAGGCCTGCAACCACCGCTTCCTGCACCTGGCGGAGCCCGGCTGGGGCGTCGCCCTGGTCAACGACTCCACCTACGGGCACGACGTCACCCGCGACGTGCGGGAGGGTGACCGCGGACACGGCAGCACGACGACCACGGTCCGGGTGTCGCTGCTGCGCGCCCCGCGCTTCCCCGACCCGCGGACCGACCAGGGACGGCACCGCTTCCGCCACGCCCTCGCCCCCGGTGCGGACCTCGCCGACGCGGTCCGCGAGGGGTACCTGATCAACCTGCCGGAGCGCCGGGCCCCCGGCGGCGTCCCGGTCGCCCCGCTGGTCGAGGTGGACCGGCCGGGCGTGGTCGTCAGCGCCGTCAAACTCGCCGACGACGGCAGCGGCGACGTGGTCGTGCGCCTCTACGAGGCGCTGGGCGCGCGCTCCCGGGTCCGGCTCTCCACCGGCTTCGCGCTCACCGGCGCGACCGCCTGCGACCTGCTCGAACGCCCGCTCACGGACGGGACGCCCGGGCTCGTCCCCGAGGCCGACGCGCTGACCCTCGACCTCCGCCCGTTCCAACTGGTCACCCTGCGGCTCGGTCGTTGACGGGAAGGAAATCGCCCCCACCGCCGTTGACCAGGGAGTTAACGGTGGCGTCAGGCGAGTGCGGGAGTCCGATGGAGATCCAGGGAACGGTGGCCGAAGGCTTCGAAGGGGTGCGGGACGCGTTCGCCGCGAACTTCGGGGCCCGCGGCGAGCGCGGGGCGGCCGTCACCGTCTACCGGGACGGCCGTCCCGTCGTCGACCTCTGGGGCGGCACCGCCGACGCCGACGGCGACCGGCCGTGGACGGCGGGGACCGCGCAGATCCTGAGGTCCGCGACCAAGGGGATGAGCACCGCCGTCGTGCTGCTGCTGGTCCAGCAGGGCCTGCTCGACCCGGACGCGCCGGTCGGGACCTACTGGCCGGAGTTCAAGGCGGCCGGCAAGGAGCGGGTCACGGTCCGTCAGCTGATGTCCCATCAGGCCGGGCTCCCGGCGCTGGACGTCCCGCTCACCGTGGCGCAGGCCGTCGACGGGACGACCGGGCCCGCGGCCGTCGCCGCGCAGCGCCCGTTCTGGGAACCGGGGCAGGCGCACGGCTACAGCCCGCACACCTTCAGCTGGTTCGTCGGCGAGCTGGTCCGACGGGTCACCGGGCGCAGCGCGGGCGCCGTCCTCGCCGCCGAGGTGGCCGCACCGCTGGGCCTGGAGCTGTGGCTCGGGCTGCCCGCCGGGGAACGGCACCGGGTCGGCCGGGTCGCCGCGGTCCAGCCCCCTCCCCCGGCCGCGGGCGTCGGCGGCGGGCTGCGGATCCGGCCGCGCCGGGACGTGGCGGCCGCCTACGAGGACCCGGGCTCGCTGACCCGGCGCGCCTTCGGCTCCGTCTTCCCGGGTCCGGACGAGAACGACCCGGTGTGGCAGTCCGCCGAGCTGCCGGGCGCCAACGGGGTCGGCTCCGCACGCGCCCTGGCCCGCTGCTACGCCGCGCTGATCGGCGACGTCGACGGCGGGCCGCGCCTGCTGCGGCCGGAGACGCTGGCCGCCGCCACCGCCGAACAGGCCTCGGGCCCGGACCGGGTGCTCATCGCGCGGACCCGGTTCGGCCTCGGCTTCATGCTGCACGGGCCCGCGTCCCCGATGACCTCGCCCGCGGCGTTCGGCCACCCCGGCCGCGGCGGCTCGCTGGGCTTCGCCGACCCGGACCTCGGCCTCGGGTTCGGCTATGTGACCAACGGGATGCAGGCCTCGGTCACCAGCGACCCCCGCGCCCAGGCCCTGGTCCGCGCCGTCCGCGGGTGCGCCGCGGGCGTCCGGCCTGTCAGCCGCGGTCGTGGAGAGTGACCTGGTAGCCGTCGGGGTCGGCGAAGGTGAACGTCCGGCCGAAGGGGCCGTCGATCGGCGCGGAGACGATGGTGTGACCGTCGGCGACGAGAGCGTCGTGGATGGCCTGGACATCGGTGGCGTGGAGCCAGATCGCGGCACCGATGCCGGGCTGGGCCACGGATGCGAGATCGGTGCCGGGGACGACGTCGCGGAGTGCGAACGCGATCGGCTTCGTCTCGAAGACGACGGCGTGCGGAGGTCCGGCCTGCGAGCGGACGAGGCCGAGGTACTGCTCGTAGAACGCCTGCGAAGCGTCGAGGTCGCGCGCCTGGAGCGAGATGAAGTCGGGGCCGGTGACAGGCATGATGATGCTCCTTCTCTTCGTGTCAGATTCCTGACACAGACCAATGTATGTCAGAATGCTGACATGAGTCAAAACGGTGCCGGCGTCGACCTGGACAAATCACTGGGCTACCTGCTGAAAGAGGCTTCGAGCGCCCTGCGCGCAGCCATGGAGGAGGT